>Ga0209512_1005620_pt1 | contig 10356 bp, 10 predicted proteins | sample frozenSSSSmetaG_FD_184142 | JGI IMG/M metagenome (GOLD analysis project Ga0209512, IMG submission 184142) | Glacier valley bacterial and archeal communities from Borup Fiord, Nunavut, Canada, to study Microbial Dark Matter (Phase II) -... | ecosystem: Environmental > Aquatic > Freshwater > Ice >... | reverse complement strand
CGACGCCATCGATGCGCTTGCAAGCGAAGGGCATGCCCGAATCGACGTCGTGCCCATGTTCCTCGGCACCGGCGGCCATCTGCGCAAGGACCTCCCGCCGCTGGTCGAGGCGGCGCGCGTGCGCCATGCGCAGATTACGATCTGTCTGCACGCGGCGATCGGCGAGCAGGCGGCCGTGACCGAAGCGATGGCGAGCGCCGCGCTCGCGCTCGCGGCCCGCGGTGAATAATCCGCTGCTTCCATGAATCTCCACCAGTTCAGGTTCGTCCAGGAAGCGGTGCGCCGCGACCTCAACCTCACCGAGACCGCGAAGGCGCTGTTCACGTCGCAGCCTGGCGTCTCCAAGGCCATCCTCGAACTCGAGGGCGAACTCGGCGTCGACATCTTCGCGCGCCACGGCAAGCGCTTGCGTCGGGTCACCGAGCCGGGGCGCGAGGTACTGAAGGCGATCGAAGTGATCATGCGCGAGGTCGGCAACCTGAAGCGCATCGGCGACGAGTTCTCGAAGCAGGACGCCGGCACGCTCTCGATCGCCACCACGCACAGTCAGGCGCGCTACTTCCTGCCGATGCCGATCGCGGCGATGCGCAAGCGATACCCCAAGGTCAACATCAGTCTGCATCAGGGCACGCCCGAGCAGGTCGCGAAGATGGTCTACGAGGAGGTCGCCGATTTCGGCCTGGCGACCGAATCGCTCGGAGACATCGCCGATCTCGTCACCCTGCCCTGCTACGCGTGGCAGCACGTGCTGGTTCTGCCGGCCGGCCATCCGCTCTCACAGGTGGATCGGGTCTCGCTCGAAGACCTCGCGCCGCTGCCGCTGATCTCGTACCACCCGTCGTTCTCCGGCCGGAAACGCATCGACCAGGCGTTCGCGGTGAGGAAGCTGCAGCCCAACTTCGTGCTCGAGGCGATCGATGCCGACGTCATCAAGACCTACGTGCGACTGGGCCTCGGCGTGGGCATCGTGGCCGAGATCGCGATGCGCGAAGAAGGCCAGACCGCTGACCTCGTGGCGCGGCCGGTGGGCCACCTGTTCGGCCAGAACGTGGCCCGCATCGCCTTCAAGCGCGGCGCCTATCTGCGCAACTTCGTCTATGCCTTCGCCGAGATGACTTCGGAGCGGTTGACCAGACCGTTGATCGAGCGCGCGATGTCAGGCGATGCCGACGACTATCAACTGTGATCTCCCGACCCGCACGATGAACGACCGCCTCGCCGTGACGCCACGCACGCCACCCGTCATGAGCCGCCTGCCCGACGTCGGCACCACCATCTTCACAGTCATGTCGGCATTGGCCACGCAGCACGGCGCGGTCAACCTCGGCCAGGGCTTCCCCGATTTCGATTGCGATCCGGCGCTGATCGACGCTGTCGACGCAGCGATGCGTGCCGGCCTGAATCAATATCCGCCGATGGCCGGCGTGCCGCTGCTGCGTGAGCGCATCGCGGCCAAGATCGAGGCGCTCTACGGCCGCCGCTACGACCCGGCGACAGAGATCACCGTCACCGCCGGCGCCACGCAGGCCATCCTCACCACCGTGCTCGCGCTCGTGAGCCCGGGCGACGAGGTCATCGTGCTCGATCCGTGCTACGACAGCTACGCGCCCAACGTGGCACTGGCCGGTGGACGCGCGATCCACGTGCCGCTCGTGCCCGGCACCTTCGCGCCCGACTTCGACCGCATCGCAGCGGCCATCACGCCGAAGACGCGCATGCTGATCGTCAATTCGCCGCACAACCCGAGCGGTACGGTCTGGTCGGCGGCCGACATGCTGCGGCTGGCCGAACTGCTTCGCCCGACCGACATCGTGCTCGTCAGCGACGAGGTGTACGAGCACATGGTGTACGACGGCGAGCACCCGAGCGCCGCTCGATTCCCCGAGCTGGCCGCGCGCACGGTGGTGGTTTCCAGCTTCGGCAAGACTTATCACGTCACCGGCTGGAAGGTGGGCTATGCAGCAGCACCAGCTTCGCTCATGGCCGAATTCCGCAAGGTGCACCAGTTCAACGTGTTCACGGTCAACACGCCGATGCAGCACGGCCTCGCCGCGTTTCTCGCCGAGCCTTCGCATCACCTCGGGCTGTCCGCTTTCTATCGGCGCAAGCGCGACCTGTTCCGAGCGGCGCTCGCCACCACCAAGCTGCGCGTGTTGCCGTGCCAGGGCACTTACTTCCAGTGCGTCGACTACTCGGCAGCGAGCGATCTGCCCGAGGCCGAGTTCTGCCGCTGGCTCACCGAGACCGTCGGCGTCGCCGCGATTCCGCTTTCGGCCTTCTATTTCGACGGCTTCGACCAGCGCATCGCACGCTTCTGCTTCGCCAAGAAGGACGAGACGCTGGTGCTGGCGGCGGAGCGTCTGGCAAAGCTCTGAGAGCGGCGCTGGCGAGCCGGCATCAGCCGGCGCCGTGGCGGCCGGGCGATCGGCGAATCACGAGCGGCGCGTCGGCCTCGTCGGGCATCCAGTCGGAGACATCGAGGTCGACGGCGTACACGCGTTCAGCGGGATCACCGCCAGGCGCAGTGGCAGTGGCGTCGTCGAGCGGGAGGAAGAGATCGATCGAGCCGGAGTCCGTCTCGACATGGCCGGCGAGCTCGCGTGCGACCCCGTAGAGAAAAAGCAGCTCGCCATAGGCCGCGAAGTCGTATATCTCGTTGTTGCTCGATCGGTAAAACAGCAGGTCATCGAGCGTCTGCATGGCGTGCAGGGGGGTGTGCCAGAGCGAGTGCAGGCGCGCCAGCATCTGGGGGTAGGCGTCGATCGACCGGCCTGCATGCAGATCGTCGGGCCACTGCGGAGCGGCCACGCCGAAGCGTGCGCTGAACCCGCTGCGCACCTGCTCGTCGGCTGCCTCGTCGCCGCGCCGGCGGTGGATGTCGAGCAGCCTGAGGTAGGGCCATGGGCTGGCCGCTTCGGCATGCGCGAGGTGTGACTCGAGCAAGTCGATGGCGGCCTCGTCCTGGCCGAGCACGACAAAGAATTCCACCTGCTGCTCGAGGTCGATGAGTTCTTCGATCGGTGCGGCCAACGAGCGCCAGGCTCCCGCCGGTGCCGCCTGCCCGACTGAATTCGCCGCGGCCGAGACGGCGAGCGCGCGAGAAAACTCCGGGCCGAGCACGGTTGTGACTTCCAGCCCGCCGATGGTCGCCGGATGGTTGTTCAAGACGCTCGGCACGCCCGACCACGAAGGGGTGTCCTGCAGCGCCAGCGATGCCGAATCGCGCTCCGGCGCGGGAGTTCGCGCGGCCATGGCGGTACCGCGCTCCGGATTGCGCGCGACACGGGCCTGTTGGTTGGCGGCCGCGTCGAACCATCGCGCACGCCGGCGCTGGAGTGGCCGCAGCGCCCACAGGGCCGCAGCCAGCACGGCGAAGAACAACACCCCAACCGCCAACGCGTAGACGAGGCCGTTGGCGTAGCGGCCCGACTCGGCCTCGCGCAGCCGCGCCTGCAGCGCAACCAGTGAACTCTGGGTCGCGGCCGAGTCGGCGCGCAACTGTGCGAGGCCGGCTTCGAGCACGCGAATGCGCTCTCGCTCGCGCGCCAATGCGGCCGCATCGTCGGCCATGCCGGGTGATGCGACGGCGGCTCGCGCGGCGGAGGCCGCACCCACGCTCTCGGCTGCCAACGATGCCGGCGACGAGGCCGGCGCAGCCGCGGGGAGACTGGCCGTGGCGATCGTCGCGGCCGCAGTCACCACCGTGCGCGGCGCCGAGGCCGCCGCGACCGGTGCCGGCGCTTCGAGCTGCAGCCGCGGCGCTCCACGTGCAGGTGCTGCCGCGAAAGCCGGCGCTGCAGCACCCCGCCGCTGCAGCGCGTGCCGCAGAGTTCGCTCGCGCGCGGGCGGGGGCGCCGCACTCGCGCCCGCGGGCGCAGCTACGGAAACGCGCACCGCCTTCGACGCGCGGCCCGCAGATGTCTTCACGCGTCGCTCGTCGATGCCGCTGTTGCGCACGTCGGCCATGCTGCGAACGGCTTTCGAAGCATTGCGTGCGGCTTCGAGGATCGGCATGGCCTGCGAATCGCGCATCTGCTGCTGCGGCGCCAGCGGTGCCCCGGATTCGGCCAGTCGCACCGAAGGCGGATCGACGAAGGTGACGAAGCGACGCGAGATGCGCGAAGTGCATCCGAGCGTCACCTCGACGGTGACCACGGGCTCGTCGATCAGCGTGGCGGTGGTGACGCGAACGCGCCGGCTGCTGCCATCACCCTGCGGTTCGAGCGTGACTCGGACCGCCGGTGCCGGCAGCCTCGCATCGCCCACATGCACCTCGGCGGAGACGCATTCACGCGAGATCGTCTCGTCGGCGTCGAGTGCGACCGTGGCGAAGAAGTCGAGCGGCTGGCCGAGCGTCGTCGCCGTGAACGTGCGGCCGAACCCCATCGCTTCGGCGGCGGGTGCTGCCAGGAACAGGACCGCGGCGCCCAGAGTCAGGATCGAAAGGGCGCTGCGCATCGAAAGGCCGGGTTGGAAGTGCAAATGACTCTAGCAGTCACACCCTTGTCATCGGCCGTTGCGAGTGCGGCTGCAGCGAGCCTGCGTGACACAATTCCGCCAACGGCTTACATGTCTTTGCGCGTGTTGCAAAGAAGCTCCGAGCACCCGACGCGCGCCCCGCTCCACGTGGGCAGCTTGTCACGTCAGCGACTGGTCATGCACCCACCCGTTCTTACAATCGACGAGCGTTCTGCCATCGAAACGGGCTCGTGGTTTTCCAGACTTTCTCCCTCGCTCCGCGAAGCGATCCTGTCCCGTGCCATCGTGCGCCGCGTGGCCGACGGCGCCATTCTTTCGGCGCGCGGCGCACCCGCCGAAGACTGGTGCGGCGTGGCCCACGGTGCAGTGCGCGTGAGTTCGGTCTCGCTTTCGGGGCGGCAGATCACGCTCACCTACGTCGAGCCAGGCACCTGGTTCGGCGACATCGCGCTCTTCGACGGCATGCCGCGCACGCACGACGCCCACGCCCACGGTGCGACGACGTTGCTGGCCGTGCGTCGGGCCGATTTCAAGCTGCTGCTGGCGCAACACGTCGAGCTCTACGACGCGCTGCTGAGGCTCAACTGCCGCCGTTTGCGCTTGTTGTTCGACACGGTCGAAGACCTCAACACGCTGCCGCTCTCGGCGCGGCTCGCCAAGCAGATCCTGCTGCTGGCGCGCAGCTATGGCGTCGAGCATGCGGGCGAGATTCGCGTCGGCCTGCAGCTCGCGCAGGAAGACATCGCGCAGTTGCTCGGCGCTTCGCGCCAGCGTGTCAACCAGGAGCTGAAAGGCTTCGAGCGCGAAGGGGCCGTACGCATCGAGCCGGCACGGCTGGTCGTGCTGTCGAAAGACAAGCTGCTGGCCATCGCGGCGGGCTGAAGCGAGCCCCGCTGCATCGGGGTCGCAAGGGATTGCAGCGCCCCTCGGCCCGTCTTCCAATCACCGCATGAGTCTTCCCGAAGCCAATACCGGCACCCAGCCGGTCGCCGAGCGACACGCCTTCGATGGCGCAGCGCTCGAGCGCTATCTCGAAGCGCATCTGCCGGGGTTCGCCGGGCCGCTGACCGTCGAGCAGTTCAAGGGCGGCCAGTCGAACCCGACCTACAAGCTGCTCACGCCGGGACGCGAGTACGTCTTGCGCTCCAAGCCGGGCCCGGCCGCCAAGCTGCTGCCCTCGGCCCATGCCGTGGAGCGCGAATTCACCGTGATGCGTGCTCTCGCCGGCACGCCGGTGCCGGTGCCGGAGATGCTCGTCCTGTGCGAAGACGAGAGCGTCATCGGTCGCGCCTTCTACGTGATGGAGTTCATCGCCGGGCGCGTGCTCTGGGACCAGTCGCTGCCGGCGTTCGACCCAGCGGGCCGCGCTGCCATCTACGGCGAGATGAACCGCGTGATCGCCGCGCTGCACAGCGTCGACGTGACCGATGCGCTCGCCACCTACGGTCGCCACAGCCACTACATCGAGCGCCAGATCGCACGCTGGTCGAAGCAATATCAAGCGTCGATCACCGACCCGATCGACGCGATGGACCGGCTCATCGACTGGCTGCCGGCGAACCTGCCCGCGAGCGCGCGAGACGACTCCCGAGTCTGCGTCGTGCACGGCGACTACCGGCTCGACAACCTCGTCTTCCATCCCACCGAGCCGCGCATCGTGGCCGTGCTCGACTGGGAGCTATCCACGCTCGGCCACCCGCTCGCCGACTTCAGCTATCACTGCATGTCGTGGCACATCGCGCCGGGTGCCTTCCGCGGCATCGGCGGGCTCGATCTCGAGGCGCTCGGCATCCCCGCCGAGGGCGACTACATCCGCCGCTACTGCGAACGCACCGGCCGCACCGACGTGCCGCAGATCCTGGCCGACTGGAATTTCTACATGGCCTACAACCTGTTCCGGATGGCCGCCATCCTGCAAGGCATCGCCAAGCGGGTCGAGGCCGGCACCGCTTCGAGCGCGCAGGCCAGGCAGTCGGCCGCAGGAGCTCGGCCGCTCGCCGAGATGGGCTGGCGCATCGCGCAGCAGGCCTGAACCCCTACACCCTCACGAAAGAACGCCATGGACTTCGACTATTCGCCGCGCACCCAGGAACTGCAGAAACAGCTGCTGCGCTTCATGGACGAGCACATCTACCCGGCCGAAAAGCGCTACGAAGAAGAAATCGAGGCCAACACCCAGGCCGGCAAGCGCTGGACGCCGCTGCAGACCATCGAGGAACTCAAACCCAAGGCGCGCGCCGTCGGCCTGTGGAACCTGTTTCTGCCGCCCACCGCCGGCGGCAAGGGCAGCAAGGACACCGGCCGCGACTTCGGCCTCAGCAACGGCGACTACGCGCCGCTGGCCGAGATCATGGGCCGCGTGCCGTGGTCGCCCGAAGTCTTCAACTGCTCGGCGCCCGACACCGGCAACATGGAGACGATCGAGCGCTACGGCAACGAAGAGCACAAGGAGCGCTGGCTGCAGCCGCTGCTCGACGGCAAGATCCGCAGCGCTTTCGCGATGACGGAGCCGGCGGTCGCTTCGTCCGATGCCACCAACATCGAGGCGAAGATCGGCAAGGACGGCAGCGACTACGTCATCAACGGCCTCAAGTGGTGGACCAGCGGCGCCGGCGACCCGCGCTGCAAGATCTACATCTTCATGGGCAAGACCGACTTCGACGCGCCGCGCCATTCGCAGCAGTCGATGGTGCTGGTGCCCGCCGACACGCCGGGCATCAGGATTGTTCGCCCGCTCTCGGTGTTCGGCTACGACGACGCGCCTCACGGCCACATGGAAGTCGCGTTCGACAACGTGCGCGTTCCGCAGTCGAACATTCTGCTCGGCGAAGGCCGCGGCTTCGAGATCGCGCAGGGCCGACTCGGGCCAGGGCGCATCCACCACTGCATGCGCCTGATCGGCCTGGCCGAGCGTTCGCTCGAGCTGATGTGCAAGCGCGCCACCCAACGCGTGGCCTTCGGCCGCACGATCGCCGAACAGGGCGTCACGCGCGAGCGCATCGCCGAAGCGCGCTGCCGCATCGACCAGGCGCGCCTGCTCACGCTGAAGGCCGCCTGGATGATGGATGTGGCCGGCAACAAGGCGGCCAAGAGCGAGATCGCGATGATCAAGGTGGTGGCGCCGAACATGGCGCTGCAGGTGATCGACTGGGCGATGCAGGTGCATGGCGGCGCCGGCGTTTCTGCCGACTTTCCGCTCGCCGGCTACTACGCCAGTGCGCGCACCTTGCGCTTCGCCGACGGCCCAGACGAAGTGCACCGCAACGCCATCGCCAAGCTCGAACTCGGCAAGAACGGCTGACCCGCCGATCGGCCCGCGCGAGGAGTCGCGCGGCCGTGCTCAGCGCTTGGGCAGCATCTGCCAGGCGCTCGTGATCGAAGCGGTGAAGCTCGGCGGCTGATCGTTGCGCGCGCGGCCCACGCGCAGTGCTTCGGCGGCCGCCACTTCGAACAGCGAAAGCGCGGCAGCGACGTCGGTCTCGTCGGCACTGGTGAGCTGCATGCGCAGGTAGAGCTTGCCGCGCAGCGTCATCAACACGAACGGAGGCGAGCGGCTCAGCAGCGCGCCGGCGGTGCGCTCGAGCATGTGCGCGAGCGTCCCCTCGATCCAGGCTGCGCCTTCGTGCGGCAGGCTCGCCACGCCACCGAAGCTCGCGCGCAGTACACGGGAGCCGCCGAACGCAATCTTCGGAAACATTGCCAGCCAGCGCAATTCTTCTGGCGTAGCGTCGTTGATCTGGGTCTGGTTGGTATGCGTGAGCTGCTCGAAGGCCTGCTTCTCGAGCGCTTCTTTGAGCGCCAGCGACATCAGCATCATCTGCAGGTCGGGCGGGAGGCCGAGATCCATGCGGATGCGCAACTCGTGGCCCGCGATGTAGGGCCGTTGCGGTGGCCCCCACTCGAGCCGCCAGGGTCGCCCTTCGAGCGCGCCGTCGACCACGAAGCCATGTCCGTCACGCTCGCGCTTGAACGTGTGACCACGCTGCTTCGCCCAACCTGCGACCTCCGGGAAATCGGATCCCAGACCCTGGTTGGCGAAGAAGCCCTTGAGCCCACCGAGCATGGCAGCCTCCGATCCACTAGAGTCAGTTCAAGGGTGCCACGCGCGCACATCACCACAGGACGCAGCGATGATCGAAGTGTATTCGTGGGCCACGCCGAATGGCCACAAGATCCACATCATGCTCGAGGAATGCGGGCTCGAATATCGCGCCGTACCCGTCGACATCGGCAACGCCGATCAATTCAAGCCCGAGTTCCTGGCGATCAGCCCGAACAACAAGATCCCCGCCATCGTCGACCCCGACGGCCCCGACGGCGAGCCGATCTCCATCTTCGAATCCGGCGCGATCCTGCTCTACCTCGCGGCCAAGACCGGGCGCTATCTCCCGGCCGACCTGCGCGGCCGATACGAGACCCTCGAGTGGCTCATGTTCCAGATGGCCAGCGTCGGCCCGATGCTCGGCCAGGCCCATCACTTCCGCATATACGCGCCGGAAAAGCTCGGCTATGCAATCGACCGCTACAGCAACGAAGCCAGGCGCCTTTACGGTGTGATGGACAAGCGTCTCGAGAAGCAGCGCTTCATCGCCACCCACGAATACACCATCGCCGACATCGCCATCTTCCCGTGGCTGCGCTCGTGGAAGAACCAGGGCATCGACTGGGCCGAGTTCCCGCACCTCAAAGACTGGTTCGATCGCATCGCCGCCCGTCCTGCGGTGCAGCGCGGCGTGGAGGTGCTGGCCGGCCTGCGCAAGGACCTGCGTACGGCGGCGGAGCGAGAGGTGCTGTTCGGGGCGAAGCAGTACGAACGCAGGTAGGCGCACGCTACGGCAACAACGCTTGCCGCCTTTCCACGATTCGACTACGCTCGAACCATGGAAGAACAAGATGTCGTTCGCTCACTGGCTGCACTGGCACAACCTGTACGGCTGCGGGTCTTTCGCGCACTCGTCGTTCGCGGCGGCACCGGGCTCACTCCGGGCGCCATGGCCGAAGGGCTCGACATTCCAGCGAACACGCTTTCCTTCCACTTGAAGGAGCTGGCGAACGCCGGCCTCGTGACGCAGCAGCGTTCTAGCCGAAACATCATCTATCGGGCAGCGTTCGGCCGCATGAACGCCCTGCTCGGCTACCTCACCGAGAACTGTTGCCAAGGCGCTGACTGCGCCATCGAGCCACCGGCCCAAGCCTGCGGGTGCTGACCGTCACCTTCTGGAGAACATCATGAGCAAAACGTACAACGTGCTGTCTGTCTACATCAGCAGGAGGGCGCATTTTCGAAGCACCGCGGTCACGCTCAAGCATCGCATCGACCGGATGCTGGCACCGCCGATGAGCAGCCTCGACTCGATGGCGATCCAGCGCGAGATCAAGGACATCCAGACCCGATGACCTTGTCGATCACCGCCGCGAAGACTGCTCATCCGTACGTCGCCGTGCAGTGGCTTGGCGCAATGCGCGTCGCCTGGCTCGCGCACGCCATGTTCGACATGACCGTGCTGCAGTTCACCGGCGCGGTCTACGGGTTCACCGCGTCGACGTCGTTCGCCAATTGGGCGGCCGCCTTCGGGCACAGGTTCAGCGAAAGCTTCGTCGGCCTTGCGCCGAAGAGCGTGGGCGGACTTCGTGGTGGCCGAGCTGGTCGGCGCGGCCCTCGCGGCCGCCGTGCACCGCGCGTTGAGCCCGTCCCGTACGCCGCCCCTCGCGGTTCCCGCCGATGGTTGCGAGAAGCCTCCCATCGCCTCATGCCTGACGGCACGATCCATCACAACCGTGCTTGCGCCACCTCGCGCAACGCGCTTGCGCTGATCCGTCATGGGAGCATCGAGCCGATGGTTATCGAGGACCTCCGCACGCCTCTTGGCAAAGAGA
>Ga0209512_1005619_pt1 | contig 10357 bp, 9 predicted proteins | sample frozenSSSSmetaG_FD_184142 | JGI IMG/M metagenome (GOLD analysis project Ga0209512, IMG submission 184142) | Glacier valley bacterial and archeal communities from Borup Fiord, Nunavut, Canada, to study Microbial Dark Matter (Phase II) -... | ecosystem: Environmental > Aquatic > Freshwater > Ice >... | reverse complement strand
AAGAAAAACGACGAGCAAAAGACAAGCTCGCGAAAGAACAGTACGAACAGTGGCAGGATTTATCCAAGGCACACTGGAGTCACTGGCGGGCGTGGGGTTCTTGGTTTAGCTGGGGCTCACCTGTGGGGCTTGGACTATTCTTTGTCCTCATCGCACTTGCGACCGCTATCCTGATTTGGGTTATCAAACTCTAGGGAATGACGGCACTGAAAATAAGGCATTGCTTGAATAAGCGATGCCTTATTTTGGTCTGGCCGCGGAATCCTCAACTATGCAATTCGATGGCTTTGGCTGAAACTACGCGCCCAGGGCTCCGGAGTAGACCCATGTGCCGCCTTCGTAGCTAAATAGATCACGACTCCCGCCGTACATAAAGATATCGCCTTCGCGCATGTCAGTGATGTCGGTGTAGTCACCATGGCTTGCGTTTGATAGGTACCATTTTGAGCCACGAACGGCTTGGCCGTTGATTGTCAAAGGCCCATCGACGTTCAAACTACCGTTAAACGACGAGTTACCAGTGACGTCATTGAAGATTTGCGTTGTCCCGCCTGCGAGTACGTTTGGTGTGTCGTTATGAATATTCAGTAACGAGGCTTTTGAGCCAGCATCGACCTTAATAAAGGCGGTCGCACTCGGGTCTGGTGATGTCTCGGAGATGCCGATGACAGTTATGCCGATGGCGCTGCCTGTCACATGGACGCCAATGCCTTTGTTGAGATATACCCAGCCGCTGGTGATTGTGCTGCCGTAGCCACCACTAATTTTCCACGCAGCCGTTAGTGCGCCTTCGGAGCCACAGCCATTGAAGGACAGGCCTATGCTATCGAGAACTTCGTAAGAAATTGCATTGTTATCTGCTGCACAAGCGTTAAGGCTCAGATATCCCATCGTGTCGATACGATATCCAGATAGTCCGTTGGCATTCGCGAAGCAGTTGCTGAGAGACGTGCTCGTTCCGATAACTCCATTGAGTCCAACAAGGTTAAAACCGTTGGCGCCATTTGTCTCGCTAATCACGGTTTCAAAATGTGAAACGATGCCGTTTGACACGTAGATACCGTCTTTACCAAATGTTCGGACATACACATTCTTGATACTAATGTAATTTGTTGCGTTGGCGTTGAGCCGCTCCATCATGATTCCGATTCCGGTGCCGGTAGTCGGTCCACTGATGCGTAGGTCTTCAATTGAAAATGAGATGATGTCGGTGCCACTAATACCATGGGCGCTCGTATTCGTTTGGTAGAGGACGGTCGCACTGTTGCCCTCGCCAAATAGCTTGAGTGCATTACGTGCCTGAATGGCGGAAGTTAGTACATAGGTGCCGGCTGGAAAATAGACCGAACCACCAGCTGTCGACAATGAATCGATCGCCGCCTGAATGGATACGGTATCGTCCGTTGCGCCATCTCCTTTGGCGCCAAACTGTTTCACGCTTACGAATAATTCGCTACGATGAGTGAAAGTTTGACTGAGTGCGGTCTTCGTCTGTGACGATGAACTTGCTAGGAGAGCTGCGGTTGCATTATCAAGTGTCTCGGCGACTAATGCTTTCTTGTTGCTGGCCGTGACGACGTCACCGTCGACATCGAGTGCGGCAATACCACCAGCCTGACCAAACTTATCAAGTTGGAGGCTCGTAACGGCATGTTGTTTGATGTTGGCAGTGTCGACTACCTCGGGGTTGAGCGTGCCGTCTGCCGCGTGGGATTGACTGAGGAAGTCATTGAGGATATTACCCCAGGTGCCCTTGTCATTACCAACTGAGGGTAATCGTGTCATGCGCCTACTCCTTAGTTGTAAGACAAATTTCTGTCATTATTATGGAACACGAGCGGAATAGAGTCAATCATGAATTGAGGCGCTTCATGGAGAAAAAAGGCTAATACTTCTCGAGTAGTTGCGTCAAAAACGCACCATAGCGCGGGTCGGCCATTGACTGCACTAATTCAGCTGAACGAACACTTGGTTGGTCGCTGTTTGCTGCTGGGACTGACGCGGTCCCAAGGTATGTTGACTGATTATCAATCGATGTAAAATAGGCTCTAAAATTTGTCATCTTTGTCGCGTCGGTTGAAATGTACAGGACGGTAATTGGTGTCTTCTCGTCATTTACAACGGCGCGGCTGACGTGCGTAATGGTCGGTAGTGTCTGGGTCTGTCTGTATAGTGTCACAAGGCTGTTTACGTCATTATAGGCAGACGTAACGGCCGTTTTATCTATACAGCCAATACCAAAGCTGGCTGGGATGTTAGCTACCTCGCTATTAGTGACAGCGGGAAAAGAGGTAACTTGGCAGACACTGAGCGCGCCGTCGTACAATGCCTGCGTCGAGCTAGTTGTAACGATTGAGGTGGTTTTTGTGAGGCCATGATTCGTCATGAATGTCTCGGCATTGGTTGTGAGTGATGCGACGGCGTCTGTAGCCGTAGGATCATCTTTACTGTAGGTGACGGAATGAGTCGCGTCGAGCTGGAGGTCGTATGGTGCGTCGCTCGCCGAGTAGTCTATGATGACGTTCTTGGTGCTGTTGTCTTGTTTGGCGTAGTGAGCGGCAAGGTTATCTGCCGAGTGAGTCTGCTGGTACGATTCGATGATTTGCTGAGCGGTGACTGGCGTGATGTCTTGGCTAGGTTTTTTCAGGTAGGTTGTTAATACGAAGAGTGTTGCGGCACTGACGGCAGCGATAACGACGATAGATGCCGTAATGACGAGGAGGAGCTTCTTTGTTCTTGATAAATTATGCATCTATTATTCTCCTAAGATTTCCACTAATTGCCGGTTCCGTTGCCTGCTTGACCTTGCCCGTAATTATCACAGCGAGGGTAAGAGCTGAATGATCGTCGAGCTGGTGAACAATACGCATGTATCTGGGTTGATGTGACAGGTGAGTTGGCTGAGGCATAGGCGGTCTGACACGTGTATTGTCCGTTATAGGTGTGCCATGATTCATATTGGCCGGAATTCCACCCAACATACCACCAGTCGACCCATGGGGTTGCTTGGCTCGCACCACCGCTGTTAGATGAGACGCCGTTTGAGCCGATTGAGGTGCCTGCAGGACATGACCAGGTGTACCACATGTTGTAGTTATAGCCAGCTGCCCATTCGGTAGTGATTGCCCAGCCTGGTGCGGCTGGTGTGCTGATTGGTCGGACGGTGTTAGCTGTGCCGCTCACATCATAACCACTCGACGCGTTGGGCCCTTCGCAGCGTGCCTGAACCTGGAAGGTGTATGTATTGCCCTGGAGTGCAGCAACGTCGCGTGTCGTGCCATCTACCCAGCTAGACCAAGCACCGTCTGCCGCGACGTTCGTCGAGTGGTAGCGTATCTGGTATGCCATCGTTGTTCCCGCTTCGCAGGTACCGGCGCTCCCTGCAGTACCGCGAGCTGTTGATGAAGAGACAATCGCTGCTGCAATGGTTGGCGTGCCTGAAGGGTTGTTTACAGAAGTGGTGGCGCTTTTTGTTGCTGACCAACTACTACTATATGAGCCGTTGGTTGCCTGGACGCGGAAGTAGTAGGTAGTGCCTGCTGGTAATCCGGTGATTGGCTTTGAGGTGGACGCTGTACTGGTAGTCGTGACACCAGAGGCGAACGTACTGGAAGTTGAATACTGAACTGTATAACTCGATGCATGTGATATAGCTGCCCAGCTTGTCGTGACTTGTGTCGACGAGTTTGTTGTAGCTGTGAGAGTTGGTGTGCTGAGTGTCCACGTAGTGAGGTTATCGGTATTAGACCAGTCACCAACGCTGTTAGGTGAGTTTGCTCTCACTCTAAAGTAGTAGGTTGTATTTTCTGTAAGCGAGCTCACTACGGCACTGGCGCCGTTGGACGATGTTGTAACGAGGTTGGCGGTAAAGGCGGTGTTCGTCGCACGCTGTAGTGTGTAGTTGGCGGCATTATCGATTGCCGTCCACGATACGTTTGCAGTTGAAAAGCCTGTCGCTGATGCGTTAATTGTTGGTACTCCTGAGGTCGCGATTTTTGTGTTACGACGGCTCTCGATACTGACAATATTTCCCGTACTCTCTTCGCGGTATTTCAGGGTAAACTGCAAACAAGCTAGGCCGGATGTACAGGCTGTACTAGAATCACCGACGTAGGCGTAGTAGTCGGCTTCTCCGGCTGCTCCAGTCAGGTCGGCACATTGGAGAGAGTTGGTCGTACCTGTGGGCGCGTTTGGTGCCTTAAGGGCGCCCTCGTCAATGCCACTCAATGTTGATGACTTGAGCGTGGCGGCATCAGCCGTCATGGCGACACAACTCGGGTACTCGCCATTGGCGTCATAGTATTTTTCGAGCGCTTCTGCGATGACGGATACTTTGCTGGCACGTTGGGCGTCTCGGCTCTGCGCTTGGAAGTGTGTAAAGCTGAGTGCGCTGATGGTCGCCAAGATGCCGATGATGGCGATGACGATGATAAGTTCGACGATAGTAAAGGCTTTAGATCGATGCATTATAGTCCGATGGTCGCAGACTTGTGGAGGTTGATTATAGTCATATGCTCCTAGTATATACTGTTACGTCGTCAGGTGCGTGAAATCGCTTATGTTTCTTATGTTACGCTAGGTATATGAGTTTCATAGATATCCTAGAGCAGCTAATACACATTAAAGTCGTTCAAATTGTTTTGATTATAGTCATAGCCGTCATCGCACAGATTGTGACTCGGGTGATTATTGGTCATTCGGTCAAGCGGGCATTACGTCGTCACAGCCCGATTACCGAGTTAGAGGGGCGTAAACGGAGCGATACCTTAATAGGGGCGTTCCGTACTTTGTCTGGGACTATTATTTGGGTGTCTGCAGTGATTGCGGCACTGACTTTACTTGCGGTAAACCTAACGCCGTACCTAACTAGTGCAGGATTACTTGGTATCATTATTGGGTTTGGCGCCCAGAATACGATCAAGGACTTTCTTGCTGGCATATTTATCATCACCGAGAACCAGTACAGAGTTGGTGACATTGTTCGCTTGAACGCTGGTGGGCAAGACGTTGCCGGTGTCGTGGAAGACCTGACGATTCGCATTACTCGACTTCGTGACCTGGACGGAAACCTCCATGTTGTTAAGAACGGCTCAGCCGAGATTGCGACAAACTTTTCGTTTCGTTATGCAAACGTCAATGTAAATTTGGATGTCTCGTATGACGCTGATATTGATCTCGTCGAAAAAGTAATCAATCAAGTGGGACAAACAATGCTCGAAGATGACGCATTAAAAGTGCACATCTATGAACCGATCCAGTTCTTGCGCGTTGATAGCTTTGAATCGTCAAGTGTTCGCGTCAAGGCACTCGGTAAGGTAGAGCCTGCCAAGCAGTGGGACATCTCGGGTGAGTTTTTGCGTCGCATAAAGGTTGCTTTCAAACATAATAATATTGAAATTCCATTCAACCAACTTGTTGTCCAGGCACCAGCAAAGTAAATCACGGATAACCTCACTGGTAGTCCGTGTGTAACAGGCGCGTATTTCGCTGAATTATTATATAATAGGAGCGGCTAGTACCAGCAGAACCTTGATAACAAAAGGAGTGACATGGCACCGACACGCCGGGTAAAAATCCCGACTGTACCTATTTTTTCATCCAAAGCAGAGGCCGATCTGGCCCTTGCGCGCATCGGTGAGCTGCAGCGCCAACGCATCGGTATCATGACCGAAGCCGAAGCGCGTATCAGCGAGCTCAACGAAGAGGCTCGACAGGCAACCGCGCCTATTGACACAGAGATTGACGATTTAGTCAAAAATCTCGCTCACTACGCGGAATATAACCGAGTCGATCTCACCGAGAACGGCAAGACAAAGACGGTCACGTTCACACACGGAACACTCCAGTGGCGATTGACGCCCGTTGCCATAACGGTAAAGAGTGTCGATGAAGTGCTTGCGCGTCTTCGGGCGTTGGATCTTACTCGATTCATCCGAACCAAGTACGAAGTCAACAAGGAGGCAATGGGGGCCGAGCCGGAAGTCGCAGTGTCTGTTGAAGGAGTTAGCTTCAGCCGACACGAGGATTTCGTCGTGACACCGAGCGAGACGAAAGTCGAAATCGACAAGCGCATCCGAGTCAAGACGCCACGACAGGGATCGGCACATATCTAGCAGCGCCCCGGACCTTAGCCATAGAGGCACAAAGGTCCGGGGCTTTTCCTTCGTCACCAAGCTTGTTATGATACACGTAATACAATAATGTATTCATGTTGTAACGAATGATAAAAATAAACATACATAAACTTAAGAAATATATAAAGTTATATCCAGTCGTCTTTGGATTGGGCGGTCTTTTATTGATCTCTGGTAGCGGGTATGGGATGTATGTTGGTGTTCACGCGATTATGTCTAGTTCGTTGTTTACAACAGCAGCTATTGCCCCAGACGCACCGATGATAATCGTGCGATCACCGACCGTTATACCAAAGAGTTCGACTCCGGTTGCACCAGACGCAGTCAAGCCTGCAATTGCGGTCAACTCACGCTCTGCGAGCGCATCTCCTTCTGGTGGTGTTGATAGCCTGACGCCAGCATTGTCTAGTGCCGAGAAAGCAACCGGATATGACTCGACGAACTGGGCGGGTTACGTATCGACAAGCGGTGGCTTTACGGCTATTTCTGCCTCGTGGACAGTTCCTCGTCCGACAGGTAACGGTGTGTCGACGTCAGCCGATGCGACTTGGGTTGGTATTGGCGGGATCACGACCAGCGACTTGATTCAGGTTGGAACCGCAAATCAAGTGACGGCTGGTGGGCAGGTGACATCAACGATCTTTTACGAGTTATTGCCCGGTAACGCGATTACTGTAACAAGTGTCCCTGTTAGTCCTGGTGATGTCGTGAAGGCTTCGCTATCGGTAAACAATGGACTATGGACAATCACTGCGACGAACCTGACAACGAGTCGATCCTTTTCGACGGCTGTGAATTACGCATCATCATATTCGTCAGCAGAGTGGATTCAGGAAGACCCAGCGTATAGTAACGGTACGTTGGTTCCATTTGATAATTTTGGTAGTGTCACGTTCAGTGGTGGATTGGCGACACGAAGCGGTGTCGTCTCGAACCTAGCCGGACTTGGGTTGCAGCCCGTCACGATGTTGAAGGTAGCCGGTCAGCCGATGGCGACACCGTCATCACTGACAAGCGATGGTGCGGGCTTCAACGTCGTACGCAATTAGTTGTTTCATATGTAGTTGGTGAAATACTCGAACCGCGCTATCATGTAAGAAGCATATGCGTAAAGACAAAAAACGTAACTTACATAGGGTCCGGCAAGTAGTTATTTCTAGCCTCGTGACACTCGCGATTATTGCGCTTCTTATCTTTGTGACCGTGGGTCGTGATATCCCGGTTTTGAATCCACAAGGCCTTATCGCTGAACAAGAGCGAAATTTGATTATCATCACTACCGCAATGGGGCTATTTGTCGTCATCCCAGTCTTTATTATGTTGTTTGCGGTCGCCTGGCGTTATCGAGCGAGTAATAGAAAAGCAATCTATCGACCAGATTTCGAAAGTCATAGGGGTTTCGAAGCGTTATGGTGGGGAATTCCTTGTGTTATCATCATTATTCTTGGGATTATTACGGCTGTATCAACGCACGCTCTTGATCCATATAAACCACTCGACTCAAACGTGAAACCCGTGAAGGTGCAAGTCATTGCGATGGAGTGGAAGTGGCTCTTTATTTACCCAGACAAAGGTATCGCAACACTTAACTATTTGAATATCCCGAAAGACACTCCGATTGACTTCACGATCACATCTGACGCACCGATGAATTCGTTGTGGATTCCAGCGCTAGCCGGCCAAGTCTACGCGATGTCGGGTATGTCGACGCAGCTTCACCTGATGGCCAATTCGGTCGGGACGTATAATGGGTCATCGTCGAACATTAGTGGCGACGGTTTTGCTGACATGACATTCAAGGTGAATTCGATGAACGAGACGGATTTTGCCACTTGGGCGACGTCGTCAACGACTTCGAAAAATATTATGACTCAGGACGAGTATAAAAAACTATCGGTCCCAAGTCACAATAATCCAGAGACGACATATATGCTTATGGATACGAGTCTGTATAATGAAGTCATAATGAAATACATGTCTCCGGGTGGTCAAAGCAGTGATGCGAACAATACAGACGTGTCAGGGACAAAGCACTAATGCTTGGTGACTGGCAGCAACTCATCTTTGGGCGTTTAACCGCCTCTGATTTTGTACATGATCCTATTATGGCCGGCGCTGGCATCGGCATGGCTGGGGCGCTCGTACTGGCAATGATTGGACTGACCTATTTCAAGAAATGGAAGTGGTTGTGGCAAAACTGGATCACCTCACTCGATCCAAAAAAGATTGGCGTCATGTATATTATCGTCGCCGTTATTATGCTTCTTCGTGGCCTGGCAGACGCTTTGCTCCTCCGTGCGCAGCAAATTACGAATGGCTCGACCGAGGTATTGACCTCCGATCACTTCCAGCAGATCTTCTCGGCACACGGTACGATTATGATTTTCTTTGTCGCAATGGGGCTTATTTTTGGTATCTTTAACCTTATTATTCCGGCCCAGATTGGTGCCAGAGACGTTGCCTTTCCGTTCTTGAACTCGGTTAGTTTTTGGCTATTTACGGCTGGTATGATTCTGATCAATGCGCCGCTGATCGTTGGTGAATTCTCGACAGCAGGTTGGTTGGCGTATCCGCCTCTTTCGGAGCTGCAGTACAGTCCTGGGGTCGGCGTTGATTATTGGATATGGAGTCTTCAGATTGCCGGTATTGGTAGCCTGTTATCAGGTATAAACTTTTTCGTCACTATTCTGAAAATGCGTGCACCTGGTATGACGATGATGAAGCTGCCAATCTTTGTCTGGAGCGCACTTTCGAGCCTGTCGTTGGTAATGTTTGCGTTCCCAATTCTGACAGCAACGCTTGGAATGCTTTCACTTGATCGCCTGATGGGGATGCACTTCTTTACCTCTGGAGCGGGTGGAAATCCAATGCTATACGTCAACTTGATTTGGGCCTGGGGACATCCCGAGGTGTACATCTTGGCATTACCTGCCTTTGGTATTTTCTCTGAAATTGTGGCGACATTCTCTGGCAAGCGATTGTTCGGGTATAAGTCTATGGTCGTTGCGCTGATCGCTATTACAGTTCTGTCGTTTACTGTCTGGCTACACCACTTCTTTACAATGGGCGCTGGTGCAGACGTCAATACGTTCTTTGGCATTATGACGATGGTGATTGCGATTCCGACAGGTGTGAAAGTCTTTAACTGGATCTTTACGATGTACCGTGGGCGCGTTCGCTTTACGACTCCGATGCTGTGGTTTATGGGCTTTATCGTGACCTTTACGCTCGGTGGATTAACGGGTGTCTTGATGTCCGTACCGGCAGCCGACTTCCAATTCCACAACAGCCTGTTCCTCGTAGCTCACTTCCATAATATGATTGTTGGCGGTGTGGTCTTTGGTGTCTTTGCTGGCGTGACGTACTGGTTCCCGAAGTTTACTGGCTTTACGCTCAACGAACGACTTGGTAAATATGCATTTTGGCTGTGGATTGTCGGATTCTTGCTGGCCTTTGTACCGCTCTATATCCTCGGATTTATGGGCGCAACGCGACGACTTGACCATTACGATCCGTCACTTGGTTGGCAAGGATTGTTCGTTGTCGCTGGTGTTGGCGTTCTGTTGATCTGTCTTGGCGTCGCCTTTCAGGTGCTGCAAGTCATTGTGAGCATCAAGCAACGCAACGAAAACCGTGTTGGTGGTGATCCATGGAACGGCCGTACACTCGAGTGGGCGACTGCTTCACCTCCCGAGGAATATAACTTTGCAGTTATCCCAACGGTCACAACGAGGGATGCTTTCTGGGAAATGAAAAAAGCCAAGCATCACGAGGTTGCACCTGAGTATACAGATATCTGGGTTCCAAAAAACAGTGGTGCCGGTGCTATTATCGGACTACTCTCGCTCATCTTTGGGCTTGCGATTATTTGGCATATTATCTGGCTAGTCATCGTTTCCTTTATTGCCATCGTCGTCGCTATTATTATGAGAGTCACGAGTGATGATACCGAAGAAAAAATTAGTGCCGCTGCTGTTGCCAAGCGTGAAATGAATAGGAGTGCAGCATGAAACACCAAGCTGAAGAAGTAGCTGTACAGGAAAGAAAGACGCTTGGGTTCTGGATCTACTTGATGACCGATAGCGTGTTGTTCGCCGGATTGTTCGCCACCTTTGTGGTCCTACGCGGAAATACGTTCGGCGGTGCATCTGGCGCAGAACTATTTGATCTGCCCTTTGTTTTATTAGAAACAATGATACTACTCGTCAGTAGCTTTACGATCG
>Ga0209512_1005617_pt1 | contig 10358 bp, 13 predicted proteins | sample frozenSSSSmetaG_FD_184142 | JGI IMG/M metagenome (GOLD analysis project Ga0209512, IMG submission 184142) | Glacier valley bacterial and archeal communities from Borup Fiord, Nunavut, Canada, to study Microbial Dark Matter (Phase II) -... | ecosystem: Environmental > Aquatic > Freshwater > Ice >... | reverse complement strand
TGTTGTGACAAACGATTTATACGACCCGAATTTCAGGCATGGGAGACATTTTTGCCTCCCATGCCGTCTTTTTTTCAGACGCAAGTCCCCGTCCGACAAGGGGTTGGAGTCTCTGGGACAGGCTCTATCCTAGACATGCTGGCCGCCGGAGATGATCCGGCCACCATCCTGAGTGGCTATCCATGGCTGGAACCTGCGAACATCCAAGCCTGTCTCGTTTACGCCTCTCTCCTCGCCCGGCATGAACGGATCGAACTGTTTCCCACGGCCCTCGTATCCTGATGGCCTCCATCCTGCTCGATTCCTGTGTTTGGGGTGGGGCTTTGCCAGTTTTCTCCGATCTCGGACATGATGTCATTTGGTCTGGTTCATGGGACAGGGATCCGGGTGACATTGCAATCCTGGCTGCCATACATTCCGGGCCGCACAAATGGCACCTGCGATTCATCACGTTATCAACACTTACGAACACGAACTCACCGCCGGCGCGATCATCACCGTGGACCCCGAGCGAATCCGGATCCGTCCCCGAAACTGAACCTCGCCCTCCCGCAGAACCGAAGCGGATTTCAAAGGAGCCGGTAGATCCCAATGATCCGTTCGGCCCATCTTCGGTCCAACAAGCCGATCCGTTTGCAGAATGAGGCGATACCGCAAATGACCCAAACCGCATCCCAAGCTTGCCGACAAAGCGCCGTCACGGCATGCTGCCTGCCATGTTCCGCCTCATTGCATTTCTCGCCACTCTCGGACTGGTTGCAGTCGCTTCCGGGCAGTCCTACGCGCCGGTGAACGAGCGCCCGCCCGCCATCGCCCGCGAGTTCCGGGCCGCTTGGGTGGCTTCGGTTTACAACCTCGACTGGCCCAGCTCCTCCGGTCTCAGCGCGGAAAGCCAGCAGGCGGAATTACGCGCCATCTTGGACAAACTGGTCGCGTTGAAAATGAACGCCGTCATTTTTCAGGTCCGCTCGCAGTGCGACGCAATCTACTCATCATCGATCGAGCCGTGGAGTCCGTTTCTCACCGGCACGATGGGCCGCTCGCCGGGATACGATCCCCTCGCCTACTGCATCCGCGAGGCCCATGCCCGCGGCATCGAGGTGCATGCCTGGTTCAATCCGTTCCGCGCTCTGACTAACAACTCCCAAGCCGTCGCGCAGAACCACGTCACCAAGGTCGCTCCTCAGATCACGAAAAAATTCGGCACGATGACCTGGTGCGATCCCGCCCAGCCGGACACCCGCGCCCGCGCGCTGAACGTGATCCTCGACGTCGTGAAACGCTACGACATCGATGGCGTCCACATGGACGATTATTTCTATCCGTATCCCTCCGGCAGCCTCACCTTCGCCGACGGAAAAAGCCCAGCCGAGCGCCGCTCGTTTGTCGATGGTTTCGTCAGCAATCTCTACGCCGCCGTGAAGCGCCAGAAGTCGTGGGTGCGCGTCGGCATCAGCCCGTTCGGCATCTGGCGGCCGGGCGTGCCGGCCAGCATCGAGGCAGGTCTCGACAGCTACGAGCAGCTCGCCGGCGATTCGCGGAAGTGGCTGAAAAACGGCTGGGTGGACTACCTCGCGCCGCAGCTCTACTGGCCGATTTCCCCGCAGAAGCAGAGTTTCACCACGCTGCTGAACTGGTGGCGGCAGCAGGGATCGCGCCCGGTCTGGCCCGGCATCGCCACCGAGCGCATCGGCGGAAAAGAGGATCATCGCTCAGCCTCGGAAATCACCAACCAGATCGATGCCTCCCGGAAAATCGGTGACAACTGGAACGGCCACATCCACTGGAGCGCAAAAAGCCTCGTCACCAACCGCGGCGGCATTTCCACCAGACTCGCCGGCACCTACACCCAGCCCGCCGCCGTTCCGCCGATGCCGTGGCTCAGTAGCAAGGCTCCCGCCGCTCCCGGAGTGGGCGCGAGCGTCAGCCCGAACGGCACTTCCATCCAATGGCAACCGGACGGCAACACCGCAAAAATCGCCGTCCAGGCCCGCATCGACGGCACCTGGCGCACGGTGAAAATCGCTCCGAGCGGATCGAAAGGCACCACCATCCCGCGCGCGGAGACCATCGCCGTCACCGCTTTCGATCGTTTCGGAAATGCCAGCCCGCCGAAGGTTGTCGGCCTGAAATGATGGAAGAACCACCGTTTGATCCCTATCAGACGCCGCTGGACACCGATTCCTCGGATCCGGACATCGCTGCGCTTGGCGAACTGGTGCGTGCTTGGGAGAAGCTCCGGCTGCTTTACAACGGCCTCATGATTCTTCCCGGCCTGGGCGTGCTCACGCTTTGGGTCACCCGTTCCAATCTTCCCATTCCGGCAGCGGTCGCGTTCGGGATCGTCGTCGGCCTCGGGGCGAACACCGCGTTTTTCCTCGGGCCGTTGGCCGAACTCTATCTACGGGCGCTTTTCCGCAGGGGCGAGGGAATTGGGAGAGGACGGTGGCTGATTTTCTCCGCAGGGCTCCTCGTTTCGGGAGCGGTGGTGCTGTTTTCCTGCATCATTCCCGTTTTCTGGCCGCAGGGGTGAGAGGAGCGGATGGGGCAGGAGATCGAATTGAAACTTGAAGACGGGTCCACCTTTGCTAGTGTCAGATCATGCTTGCACGGGAAATCACGGAATCGCTGAAAACGCTCAACCAGACCGAGCTTCTGGAATTGAAGCGCTCGGTTGACGAGTTGTGCGAGCCCATCAAGACGACGAGCGAGCCAGAAAATGATCGCAAGGCCCGGATCGCAAAGGCGAAGGGCGAAATCTTCACCGAGTATGATTTCCTGCTCAGCGAACTCGCAAAGTAAGCGCCGGAATGTTTGATTTCCTGGAAATCGAAGACGTTCTGGATCTTCATGAGGAATCCCTGCAGCGTTACGGTGGGGCAAATGGTTTGCGCGAACCCGGGCTCCTCGATTCCGCGCTGGCTGCAGCCGTGAACACGTTTCTTTACATGGATGGCGACGCCTTCGAGGTGGCGGCCGCCTACGCCTTTCACCTCGCTGAATCGCAGTGTTTTTTCGATGGAAACAAACGCACCGGCATCGGTGCAGCCCTGCTGTTTTTGAAACTGAACCACATTCCCGCTCAGGGCACTGCGGTGATCGAGAGGCAACTCTACGACGCCATGATCGCCATCGCGAAACACGAACTCGACAAACCCGGCCTGGCCGCTCTTTTGCGCGAGGTTTTCTCCTAAAAACCCGCGAATCCGGGCAAAACGACCGTCCGTGCTTTTTCCCTTCTCCGCCCTTGCCACGGGCCGGACCAGCGCATTGACTTCCCGCCACTCGAAATTTCCTCACCGTGAAAGCCCACGAACTCTACACCGCCGTTGACCCCGCTATTGTCACTCAGATCCTCGATTGGTTCCGCGCCAACGATAAGAATGTGTACCGATCCGCCGTCGCCACCCTTGCCGGAAACCGCAAGCTCCGCCCCGTTTTCATTGAGAAAAAATCCATGGCCGATCAATACGCCTGGATCATCAAGACCCTGAAACTCAAGCCCTGCGACACCATCGGCGAGCATCTCCTGCAAGCCTACCTCATGGCCGGCCAGCAATCTCTGCTCGCCATGTTCTGTGACGGCATGGGCATCCCCCACGATGGCAAAGGCTCCGTCGTCGGCGACCTGCCGAAAAAACTCGATGCGGTGCGCCTCGATACCACCATCGACCGCCTCGTCGACATCTTCGATCCCAAGCTCCTCACCGTCTATCTGCACTGCTTCAACATGCAGGTCGCTGGCGGGTGGCCGGAACTCAACGAAAAACTGGAATCCGACGAGCGCCTCGTGCTGGCGTGAGGAAAGTTGAGAGTCTGGAGTTGAGAGGTGAGAGTTGAAAATCAGATAAAGATTCCGCAACGAGCTCTTCTCTTCCAACTCTCAACCATCCACTCTCAACTTCTTCCAATGCCCAAAGTTTACGTCAAAACCTACGGCTGCCAGATGAACGAGCGCGACTCCGAACAGGTCGCGAAAATGTTCTCCGAAGGCGGCTACACGGTCACGGCTGACGAAAACGAGGCCGACGCCATCCTGATCAACACCTGCTCCGTTCGCGATCAGGCGGAACAGAAGGCGCTCGGCAAAATGGGCACCATGATGCACAAGGGCCGCGACCGGAAACACGTGGTTTATGGCTTCATGGGCTGCATGGCCCAGTCGCGCGGCGAGGAACTTTTCAAATCCGTGCCGAGCCTCGATGTCGTCGTCGGCACGCAGAAATACCACAAGGTCTTCGAATACGTGGACACCATTCTCCAGCGACGGTTAGAGGCGCGGATGGATGATCCCACCTACTCCCTGCGCGGCACCAGCGTCTGCGACACCGCTGAAGAGGAAGGCTCGCAAAACACCATCCGCGACCACGTTCCGAAAGCACACGAAGCCAGCGCCTTCGTCTCCATCATGCAGGGCTGCAACATGCGCTGCTCGTTCTGCATCGTCCCCGACACCCGCGGAAAAGAACGCGGCCGCCCCATCGCGGACATCGTCGGCGAAGTCCGCCACCTCGCCGCGCATGGCGTGAAGGAGATCACCCTGCTAGGCCAGATCGTCAACCTCTACGGGCGCACCGAGTTTCCGAAAATCGACGGCAAATCACCGTTCGTCCAACTGTTGGAAGCCGTGCACGAGGTGGAAGGTATCGAGCGCATCCGCTTCACCTCGCCCCATCCCATCGGCTACCGGGATGACCTCGTCGCCGCCTTCACCTATCTGCCGAAGCTCTGCTCGCACATCCATTTCCCGATGCAAAGCGGCTCGGACACCATCCTCAAGGTGATGCGCCGTCCGTATAAAAACGAAAAGTTCGTCGAGATCTGTGAGAAAATGAAAGCCGCCCGCCCCGGCATCGCCATCACTACCGACATCATCGTCGGCTTCCCCGGCGAGACCGAAGAGGATTTCCAGGCCACCATCGACACCGTCGAGCGACTCAAGTTCGACAACGCCTTCGTCTTCCGTTACTCGAAACGCCGGAACACGCCCGCCGCCGAAATGGATGGCCAGCTCGACGAATCCGTGAAAGAGGAACGCAACCAGCGCCTGCTCGCCGTCGTCGATCGTCTGGCCATCGCCAGCAACGCGGAACTCATCGGCACCCGCCAGCAAGTCCTTTGCGAAGGCCCGTCGAAGAACAACGCCGCCCGCCTCACCGGTCGCACGACGCAGAACAAGATCGTCATCTTCGACGGCGACCCGACCCGCCTGACCGGCCAGATCCTCAACATCCAGATCGAGCAATCCACCGGCTTCACGTTGTTCGGGACCGCGTGCCTCCAATCGGAATGACGAGGAATTGTCCGTTCGATCCTTCCGAGTCGAAACGGGTGACCCATTTTTGTCCTTTCCGCTGGCACGCTCCGTGCAGTTCCCCAGCCGGGAAATGATCCGCTATTTCGCCCACCTCCCTTGGACGCGTCTTGTGCTGTGGTGCTACCTCGTATGGTATTTCACCATCGTCACGCTGTATTTCGATCCGTCGGCCTCGCTCTGGCTGTCGTCTCTCGGCATCAGCGCGATCATCGGCACGGCGCTCATCCTCAGCACGGCGTCCGCCGCCCACCGGCCGGACGGGTGGACGATCTTCCGGCTCTATCTGATGCCGCTGTGCGTCTCCAGCTACTCGGCAATCATCAAGGGCAAGGGCTTCATCGTGCTGTTTCCACCGAGCACGAAGGAGAATCTGATAGCGGTGGTGGCTTGCGTGGCGTTTGTTGCGCTCCACCGTCTGTGCAAGCTGGTCCTGCGGTCTTACGCTGTTCAGTTCTCTGCAAGATAGCGGGAAAGGATAGGAGCAAGGTTTTCCGCGGTCTGCGGCGGCCAGATCTTGCGGTCGGTGAAAATGGCGGTATCGAGGACACGGTGGCAGGGGCCGTTTGGTATTTCCGGGATGCGGGTGATGACGTCGCGGATGATCTTTTTCGCGAGAGCCGAATTAGCGTGGAGGTTTTCAATCACGGCATCGACCTCGACGGCGGCTTCGTCTTCTTTCCAACAATCATAGTCCGTCACCAGCGCGAGCGCGGCGGCGGCGATTTCCGCCTCGCGGGCCAGCCGGGCTTCCGGGCCGTTGGTCATGCCGATGATGTCCGCGCCGATGAGGCGGTGGAAATTCGCTTCGGCGCGGGTGGAAAACGCGGGCCCGTTCATGCAAAGATAGGTGCCACCGTCGTGGACTTTCGGAGCGAGCGGGCGGGCGACCTCCAACAGATTCGCGCGGAGTTCGGCGCAGTAGGGATCGGCGAATCCGACGTGGGCGGCGATGCCATTTCCGAAAAACGTGTGCTTGCCACCGGTGCCCGTGCGGTCGATGAGCTGGTCCGGCACCACGATGTCGCGCGGTGCGAGTTCCTCCCGCAGGCTGCCGACAGCGGTGACGGAAATGAGCCAGCGCACGCCTAACGAACGCAGCGCCCAGAGATTCGCCTTGTGGTTGATCTCATGCGGCAGCACGCGGTGGCCGACTCCGTGACGCGGCAGGAAACAGACGCGCCGCCCGGCGATTTTCCCCATGACGACCTTGTCCGACGGATCGCCGAATGGAGTGGAAATGGCGTGCTCGGAAATTTCCCGGAAGCCTTCCATTTCATAAAGCCCGCTGCCACCGATGATGCCGATCGCCGGTTCCGTGAAATTGCCAGAAGTCATGCCCAAGGAGTAGGACATGACGGGCCACGCCGCCACTCGTTAGAAATTGAGGTTGTCCCGCTTGCTTAGCACCGCATTTTCGTAACTCTTCACCTCGGCCAGCCAGGCACTGCCGGCGGGGACGTTCTGGGATTCGCAATACGCGTCCCAGACCGCGCCCCATGGCAAGCTCTTGGTTTCCTCCATCAGCGCGAGGCGCGAGGTGAGGTCGCCGGATTTTTCCGAATCGCGGAGGGCTTCGGGTTCGAGCAAGGCCATGAGCAGCGCCTTGAGCGTGTTGCGGGTCCCGATCGTCCACGCGGCGATGCGGTTGATGCTGGCATCGAAGAAATCGAGGCCGATGTGCGTGCGAGCGAGCAGCTTGTTGCGCACGAGCTCGGCGGCAATGGATTGCAGCGCGTCGTCCAGGATGACGACGTGATCGCTGTCCCAGCGGACGCCACGGCTGACGTGGAGGAGAATTTCAGGAACATACATCAGCGCGGAGCTGAGCTTGTCCGCGATGCCTTCGGTCGGGTGGAAATGGCCGGCGTCGAGGCAGAGGACTTTCTGATTTTTGATCGCGTAGCCCATGTAGAACTCGTGCGAGCCGACGACGTAGCTTTCGCTGCCGATACCGAACAGTTTGCACTCCACCGCGTCGAGGTGATGCTTCGGGTTCAGCTTTTTCGCGAACACCTTGTCGAGCGAATCTGACAGACGCTGGCGCGGCGCGAGGCGATCGACCGGCGTGTCCTTGTAGCCATCGGGAATCCAGACGTTGGTGACGGTGGGCGAACCTAACGTTTTCCCCATCACCGCGCCGATCTCGCGGGAGGCGATGCAGTGCTCGATCCAGAAATCGCGGATGGCTTTTTTCGGATGGGAGAGCGTGAAGCCATCAGCGGCCTTCGGGTGGGAGAAACAGGTGGGGTTGAAATCCATGCCCATGCTGTTGGATTTCGCCCAGTCGATCCAGCCCTTGAAATGCTCGGGGAGGATCTCGTTGCGATCGACTTTCTTGCCGCCGAACTCGCCGTAGAAAGCGTGCAGGTTGAGGCGGTGCTTGCCGGGGATGAGCGAGAGCGCCTTGTCGAGGTCGGCGCGGAGCTCATCGGGGGTACGGGCTTTGCCGGGATAGTTTCCGGTCACGGCGATGCCGCCACTGAGACCTTGGCCAGCATTTTCGAAGCCGCCGACGTCATCACCCTGCCAGCAATGCAGGGAAACCGGAATGGTGGCGAGCTTGGCCATGGCCGCGTCGGTATTGACGCCGAGGTCGGCATACTGGGCTTGGGCGAGCTTGTAGGACTGTGCGATGGATTTTGAGTTCTTGGCCATGGTTTTTGGATTTGTAGTAAAAGGCTGGTAGTTTGGGCAGGATCGGGTTTAAAAACCTCCACTGTTTTGCCAAAAACAAGCACGATCCGGCCAGTGAAGCGCATCCTCAAAATCGACGAATGGTTCCATCCCGACGGTTTCCCCATCAGCGTGGAACGGCGGGAGCCGCAGGAGCTGTTCGAACCGCACGCCCACGAGTTCGCCGAACTGGTGATCGTGACCGGAGGAAAATGCCTGCATGTCCTCGGCAACGACTCGTGGGAAATAACGGCGGGCGATGTGTTTGTGATCGCCGGACAGCGCGAGCACGAATACCGCGATCTCGTGGATTTGAGACTGGTGAACATCCTTTACCAACCCAATCAGTTGAAAATGGGCCTGCTGGACCTTCCTTCCGTGGCGGGCTATCACGCGCTTTTCACACTGGAGCCCGCTTGGCGGAACAAACAACCAACGAAGGGTCGGCTGCATCTGAACGGCAAGGAGCTGGCGCAGGCCACGGAACTGATAGATCGCCTGGAGGGCGAGCTGAAGTCGCGCGAACCGGGATTCGGCTTCATGGCGACGGCGTGTTTCATGCAGATCATCGGCATGCTTTCGCGCTGCTACGGGCGTAGTCCCTCGCCGGACGGGAAGGCACTGCTGCGGATCGGCGAGGCGCTTTCCCATCTGGAAAGAAACATCCACCGCGAGGTAAATCTGGAGGAATTGGCCAGCATCGCCCACATGTCCCGGCGGAGTTTCCTGCGCGTTTTCCAATCCGCCACCGGCACCTCGCCGCTCGCCTGGGTGATCGAGCAAAGGATCAACCGCGCCTGCAACCTGCTTCGCCACACGGACCGGCGGGTCACGGAAATCGCGTTTGACGTGGGTTTCAACGACAGCAATTATTTCACCCGGCAGTTCACCAAGGCCACGGGGTTTTCGCCTAGGAGTTATCGGTTGAGGCAGGGTGGCAGTTGAGTGTGGAGGGTGGACATTTCTGTCCACCTGCCAACGGGAGTGAAAGGGTGGTGTTTTCGGCACTTCTTTTTCGCTCGTGATCGGCATCACGACAGGAATGTCGTGGCTCCTTCCACGCCCGTAGCGGCGCTCACTGAGAAAGGCAGCAGGACAAATGACGTTCAACCATCGCCGGTCGCTTTTGACTCACCGGATCACATACCTAGCTTCCGAAATCTCCCCGAGGGCGGAATGTCTGTGATTTGGCACAGACCCCGGCACAGTGGTCCGCACAGTCCCCTGTGCGGTCTTTGGTTGCGGGCACCGGCAGTGGTATGGGCGAAAGGCGACCATGGGCTCAACGATCCACCTCACAATGTGTAGGGAAACCGCACTCTCGGATCGTCCGAGCTGAAATCTTTGGTGTTCCGCGTGACGAGGATGCAGCCCTCGCAATCGGCACTGGCCAGGATCGCCGCGTCTGGAAGCTTCAGTTTTGAATTTCTCCTTTCCTCCACCACCTTCCGCGCCACTTCCGGCGAGAGCTCGACTCTCTTCATGGACTTGAAGAGCGCATCCGCCGATTCCCGATCTTCATCAGTCTCAGCGCCACACATCACTTCCATCCACGATATGACCGAATAAAGCGGCGGATCGTATCGGTCGATTTCAAGTTTGGCTGCGGGAACTCCCTGAAGGTAGTCGATCAGGACATCGCTATCGATCACCGCCTTCATCGCTCCCACTCCTGACGCAGGTTTTCCACCCAGCTACGGGAATCGAGGTCCTTTTTCCGCCAAGCGCCAAAGGCCTTCTCCCTGCCGGACTGTTGTTGATTCGCCAGCAGGCCGGCGACGGCCCGTCTCACCGCCTCCGCCTTGGAAATCTTCTCCACCTTGCACCATTCCGTGAGAGCCCTCACCTGCTCTTCCGGGAGATCTATGATCGTTCTCATGATGACGGCATCATGTATCACTGAACGATTCCGGGCAAGTTTGAAATCCAAGCGCCCCCACTTCCTCGGCGCCGGCGAGTAACCGGAAGCGTTCTCGATTTTCGAGAAGGAAACGTTTGGGGCGGAGATCCTTTAGAAACAGCTGTGAATGTCTGTTATTTGGGACTGACCCCGAAGCAGACCCCGAAGCAGACATTGATGGAGATTTTCGGGGGGGGTGTCTGTTATTTGGGACTGACCCTGGCGCTAGACCCTGGCGCTAGACCCTGGCGCTAATCTGCTCCAGTGGCAGTGAGAATGTCTGTTATTTGGGACCCCGAAGCAGACCCTATTTGCTGCCGGCTTGCCAATCATTGATTTTTAAGGCTCTTCAGCAAAATCTGTGGGTGAACTTTGGTTCGGGTAGATCTCCAAGTGTGTGATAGAGAGAGGTTTGTAGCAGGTCAAAGCTGCGATAACCATAAGCTTTTCTCATACACAGATTGATCC
>Ga0209512_1005616_pt1 | contig 10359 bp, 9 predicted proteins | sample frozenSSSSmetaG_FD_184142 | JGI IMG/M metagenome (GOLD analysis project Ga0209512, IMG submission 184142) | Glacier valley bacterial and archeal communities from Borup Fiord, Nunavut, Canada, to study Microbial Dark Matter (Phase II) -... | ecosystem: Environmental > Aquatic > Freshwater > Ice >... | reverse complement strand
CCATGCGGTGGCGCGGCTACTGACGCTCGACGGGCAACTGACCGACGCCAATGCGGCGATCTTCGACGTGGCCAACGGATTCCGCGGCTGCGTGCCGGGCATCCACGAGATCCTGCGCCGGCAGGGGTTGCTCGACGGTACCTGGTGCCTCGATCCGCACGAGGTGATTTCGCCCGGACAGATCGCCGAGATCAACCGGGTACTCGAGGCTTATCCCTGGCTCACCGACGATGCGTTCGTGGCCGAACACCGCGACCGGTGGCTGCGGTGATGGAGCGGCCGGTCACGCTCCACACCAGCGGCGCGTTCAACAACTATCCGCTCTACTATTTCGTGCCCTCGCACACTGCCGATGGGCGCTACCTCGTCTATCACAGCGAGCGCGGCGGCTATGTGCAGCTCTGGCGGCTCGACCTCGCGACCGGCCAGACCGTGCAACTGACGAACGGGCGCACCGAGGACGCCGGCTGGGCGATCTGGTGCGAATGGCACCTGCGCGGCATCCGCGCGCATCTCAGCGCCATCAGCCCGGTGAGCGATGAGGTGTTCTACTTCGACGGCGATGCCATCCGCGCCGCCCATATCGGGACGCTGGCCGACCAGCAGGTGGCGGAAATGCCGGCGGGGCGGCTGTCGATCGGGCAGGCGGCGGTATCGCCGGACGGGCGGCACTTCGCCTTCATCCATGCCGACAAGACACTCTACGAGCAGAAGCTGCGCGAACGCGAGGCGCTGACGGCGATGCGACAGTTCGACTGGGACCGAGACCACCAACGGTTTCGCAACGCGATCCAGACGGTGCTGGCGGTGCTCGATATCGCCACGGGGGTGATCCGCACGGTGGTCGAGATGCCGTTCCATTTCCACCATGTGCTGTGGGTCGGCAATGAGCGGCTGCTGGTCAACCATCCGCAGGGCGAGCCGGGGATGTGGGTAGTGGGGCTCGACGGTACCGGCTACGCGCACTGGCGGCCGCCAACGGCGCCCGGCGCCCACAACGCCGTGGTCAACCATCAGGTGGTGACAGAGGGCGACATCGTCTACGAGGCGGTCGAGTATCTATCGGACGGCCGCACCACCTGGTTCGGCCGCTTCGATCCGGCCACCGGCCGGTTCAGCGAGGGCCGGCTGCCGCTGCCGGGATACGTGCATGCCGGGTTCGATCCGGCCGGCACCTTCGATTTCGTCGAGCATGCCGGGCCGCCGCACCAGATCCTCTCGGTGCACCCGGGCGATCCGCTCGAGGTGCGCGAGTTGGTGACGCTTCGCAGCCCCGACCATGACCAGCAACGACACCATGCACACCCGTTCCTGTCGCCGGACCGGACGCGGCTGTTCTTCACCGACTGGGACGAGGCCGGCTTCGCGCAGATCTGCTCGATCGAGGTGAGCGACCTCACGCAAGCCTCGCGGCGTTGACGATTTCCAGCACGCGGACCGGGGCGAGCAACTCACTGCGTCTCAGCGGCCAGGTACCGCGCTCGATCATGCCGACGAACTGCTGGTAGACCGGGGCCATATAGTCGTCGGGTAGCGCGATCACTGCGCCTGCCTTGCCATACTGTCCTTCCAGCGCGACCTCGAAGCGGCTCGGGTGGCCTTCCGCCGGGCGAACCAGGCGGATCTCGACGGAGGCGAGGCGGCCGCGGCCGGTGATGGTCATGGCCTCGTCGCTCGCTTCAATCACTGAAATGTCGGCGATCCCCTGCCCGGCGAATTCGAGCGCCAGTTCGACCGCGTGCACGGCGTAGAAGGCCGGTCCGCCGTAGGGGCTGTCGGGGTAGAACGTGCCCGTCGCGGTGACTTTGTCCAGCCGACCGAGCGCCCCGGCCCGCTGTTTGAGTGCCATGGTATCCGCCTGCCAGCGCAAGGCGCTGCCCGAGAGCAGCAGTGCGCCGCTCGCCTCCGCCGCATCCAGCATCGTTTCGGCATCGCCAGCCGACAATGCCAGCGGCTTATCGACAAACACCGGCAGGCCCGCGGCGAGGAACGGCAGCGCGTGCGCCGCATGAAGCGCTGCGTCGCGATCGCCCACGATCACCGCGTCCACCTGTCCGAGCATCGCGGAGGGTTCGGGTACGATCCGGCCGACCCCGTATCTGGCCGCCAGCAGGCGTGCGCGATCCGGATCGGCGGCGCTGCCCCACAGCGCCACGACCTCGCAGCCGGGGAATCGCCGGTGCCGGTTGAACAGTCGCAGCGCATCCTCGGCGTGGTCGCTATCAACCCCGACAAGCCCGATCCGCATGAGGCTTTGCTCCTTGCCCAACCGTTGCCGCGATGCCGCTTGACAGCGCATAGTCATAAGTCATCATATGTTCATAGCATAGGACTAGAGCCGAGCCGTCAAGCTTCACGCGAATTCGCAATCCCGGGGGAAACCATGCGAACTCTGCTTTCCACTGCCCTCCTGCTCACCACCACCGCCCTGCTCGCCCTGCCCGTCGCCGCACCCGCGGTGGCGCAGGACAAGACGACGGTCAAGCTGCTGATGGTCGGCTATCCCGACGCCGACAGCATGGATGCCGTCACCGGCAACACCGTGCCGGGCATCCAGCACCTGCAGGATGCGTTCAACGCCGCCAACCCGACGATCAGCCTGCAGGTCATCTCGATCCCGTGGGGCGAAGGCTCCACCTCGTATTCGGCCAAGACCGAGGCGATGATCACCGCCAACGAGGCGTGCCTCTATGACATGCCGGCCGCGCCCGCCTACGGTCGCCGCGGCATGCTGGTGAACCTCGACGACATGATCGCCAAGGATCCGGACTTCAAGAATGTCTGGGGCGCACAGCTCGACACGGCCCGCTCCTGGGGCCCGGAAAGCCCGAAGAGCCTGTTCTACATTCCCTACAATACCGGCGAGCGCGTCATCCACTGGGATGCCAAGCTGTTCAAGGACTGGGGCGTCGAGCCGCTGAGCAAAAACCCGACCCTCGCCGAGATCGAGGAGAAGGCGCCCAAGCTCACCGGCATCAACCCGGTGACCGGGGAGCAGAATTACGGCTACTGGTACCAGGGCAAGTATGCGGTGTGGCAGTTGATGGCCATCGCCCATGCGCTCGGCGCCCAGTGGGGCAGCGTGGACGACAAGGGCGTGTTGACCGTAAACTGGGACACGCCGGAATTCCTGGCGGCGCTCGAGTGGATGGTGAAGATGTCGAAGTTCGCGCCGGCCGGTGCGCTGGCGGCGGAGGGTATGCCGCAGGGCTTCCTCGCCGATGACAACACCGTCGGCATCATCCCCGAGGGCGAAGCCGGCTACTTCCTTATCCCGTTCATCGCCGACCCCACACTGGCCGAGCGCTACCGCACCTCGTTCAACCTCAAGGGCGCGGACGGCCTCGGCGGCCTCAGCGCCACCGCGCCGGTCGCGATGGCCAAGAGCTGCGAGAACAAGGACGCCGCGTGGACGGCGCTCAAGTGGCTCGCCGGATCCCCGGAAGCCGGCAAGTACTACTTCGAGGCCAATGGCCGCCTGCCGACGACCGAGAACGGCTCGGCCGCCCTGCCGCAGGTCGCGGCACTGATCGACGGCGACGTGATCCTCAACCAGCCGCTCACCGCCGAGCCGGTCTATCCTTGGGCGGCGCAGCAGCCGCGCTGGTCGATGCAGGCGGCGCTGGAAGCTGCCCTCGCCGGCACCATGACGCCGGCCGATGCGCTGAAGCAGGCGCAAAAGGAAACGGCCGACTGGCTGGCCCAGCAGACCACGGCCAAATAACCACGATGGAGCCGAAGTCGCCCCCCTCCCGGCAAGACTCCGCGCAGGAAGGCTTCGGCTCCAGACTCTCCCGCCTCCGCAGGCGGTTTCGCGGCACGCTGGTGTGGTACTCGTTCCTGCTGCCCCCGCTGCTGCTGATCCTCACCTTCATCGGCTACCCAACGCTGCAGACCTTCCGGCAGAGTTTTTTCACGCGGGGCATGGGCACCGCTGAAAGCTTCGCGGGCCTCGATCACTACGGGCGGCTGTTGACCAACACCGTGTTCTGGGGCGCGCTCGGTAACACCGTGCTGCTCGGGGTGGCGTTCCTCGGCATCGTCATTCCGCTTGCTGCGGCGCTGGCTTCGCTGCTCAACCGGGTGAAGCGCGGTTCGGCGCCGCTCAAGGTGATCTACTTCCTGCCACAGCTGACCTCGTCGGTCGCCGTGGCGTTGATGTTCAACTACATCTTCCAGCCCGACTGGGGCCTGCTGAACGGCGGTCTCCGCGCGGCCGGCGTGACCGAGACGCCGCTCTGGCTCGCCGACCCGCGGCTGAGCTTCACCGGTTCGCGCGCCGCCGCGACGCTGCTCGCGGTGTGGGCCGGGCTCGGCTATTTCATCATCGTGATCCTCGCCGGGCTGCAGTCGATCCCGCGCGACATCTACGACGCGGCAGCGCTCGATGGGGCCAACGGGATGCAGACCTGGTGGCATATCACCCTGCCCTCGCTGCGGCCGACCTTCATCTTCCTCATCATGACCGGCACCGTGGATGCGCTCGCCCGCTTCGGCGACCTGTGGACGCTGGGTGGGCCCGGCGGGGCGCCGGCGCGTTCGCTGCAATCGGTGGTGATGTTCATGTTCCAGCAGGGCTTCGAGAGCGGCGACGTATCGCTGGCGGCCGCCGCAGCGGTGGTGTTCTTCGCAATTGTGCTGGCGGTGACAGCAGTAGCGTTCTGGGGCTTTCTCGGACGCGAATTCAGGGCGGTGCGATGACCGATATCGTGCAATCCGCCAAGACAACCGCGACCCGCCCGGCCCGCCGCTGGCGGCTGCCGCAGGACTGGCCAAGCCAGTTCCTCAGCATGGCGGTGCTGGCGCTCGGCGCGGCCATCATGCTGCTGCCGTTCATCTGGATGCTCACCACCTCGCTGTCGCGCAAGGCCAACCAGTCGATGCCGCGCATCCCGAGCTTCTGGCCGACAGATCCGTCGCTGTTCAACTATCAGGTGGCGGCGGGGAGCCTGCCGATCGGGCAGTACTACCTCAACAGCCTGATCGTGGTGGGGCTGACGACCGTCGGCTACCTGTTCTTCTCGGCCATCGCCGGCTACGCCTTCGCCAAGGGCCGGTTTCCGGGCAAGACAGCACTCTTCATCGTCTTCCTGTCGACGCTATTCATCCCGTTCGAGACGCGGATGATCCCGCTCTATCACCAGATGGCGTCGCTGGGACTAACCAACACCTACTGGGCTCTGATCCTGCCCTTTCTCGCCGGTGGCTTCGGCACGTTCCTGATGCGACAGGCGATTTCGTCGATCCCGGACGAGTTGATCGAGGCGGCACGCATCGACGGCGCTTCGGAGTTCCGCATCTTCATCCAGATCGTCGCACCACTGTGCGCGCCGACGCTCGCGACCCTCGCCATCCTCAACATCATCTGGCGCTGGAACGACGTGCTCTGGCCGCTGCTGATCACCTCGGACCGCAACCTCTATACCGTCACCCAGGGCCTGGCGCTGGCCGGGCGGGCGAGCGGCATCAAGGTGGGCGTCGCGCTGGCCACGGCGGTGATGGCGATCCTGCCGGTGATCGTCGCCTACCTGTTCCTGCAGCGCTTCGTCATTCGTTCGGTGGTGTCGAGCGGCGTGAAGGGCTGAAGACGGGCGTTTCTCATGGGGAAACCGGCGTGGGACCGGCTACCGGCGTGGACATGAGACGACTAACCACTATCGTGCTACACGCGCTTCGCCAGAGACGTCAGGTCCATGTTTCCAACCACCCGTAACCGCCCGCTCCTCCCCGATGTGATCCGCTCCGAACTGCGGCGCGCCATCGTCGAGGGCGAGTTTCCGCCGGGCTCGAAGCTGCCCAACGAGGACGCGCTCTGTACCCGGTTCGGGGTAAGCCGCATCACGCTGCGCGAAGCGGTGCGGGGGCTGATCGAGGACGGCTACGTAACGCGCCGCCAGGGCGCCGGCACGTTCGTGACGCAGGGGCCGACGCTCCGCAATTCGCTCGATACCAACTTCTCCTACACCGAGTACCTCGAGAGCATCGGTGTCCGGGCCTCCAAGGAGGTGCTGGACGCCAGGCGTATCCCCGGCTCCGACGAGGTGATCGAAGAGTTGGGCCTCGAGGCTGGCGCCGAGGTGGTTGAGGTGCGCCGCGTCCGCATCGCTGATGGCCGGCCGGCCATCTACTCGATCGACAGCCTGCCGGTGGACATCGTCGATGCGAAGAAGGACGCCAAGGCGTTCTCGGCTTCGCTGTACAAGCTGCTGGCCGATCGCGGCCACGTGGTCGACCACGCGCGCACCATCATCCTGCCGGTGATTGCCGACGAGGAGATCGCAAGACTGCTCCAGGTGGCGCAGGGCACGCCGCTGCAGCACCTCAAGCAGGTCGACTTCGACACCGGCAGCCGCCCGGTGATGCGCTCGCTCGAGTGGCATGTGCCCTCGGTGATCGAACTCCGGGTCTATCGCCGCGGGCCGGGACCGATCCCGAGCTGAGCCCGGATCGCCAGCGGAAAAGCTGGACTGTGACAGAGCCCTTGGCTATCGTCAGTCATCATATGACTTGGGGGCGAGTGTGACGTCGGGCAGCGGCAAGGTAGTGGTCGAGGATATCGCCTGGTGCTGGTGGACAAGGCCGCGTGCGGTGCGGCTCGGCAACGACGCCTGGTTCGCCGGGCTCGACACCGAAGGCGGTATCATCGCGGCGCGGCTCGACCTCTCGACCGGCGCGGTGGAACGCCGGCGGCTGGCGCAGTTCGAGGACGACGACCACAACAACCCGGCGCTGGTGGTTGACCCCGCCCGGCCGCTCGCCTGCTTCTACTCGCGCCACGACGCCGATGAGGGGATGCGGTTCCGGCTGTCGAAACGGCCACTCGACCTCAGTGAGTGGGAGGACGAGCGCGTCCTGCCGTTCTCGGGCTCGACCACCTACGCGCAGGTGCATGTGGTGGGCGACGAGTTACACCTTTTCACCCGCCTCGACGGGCCGCGCTGGGCCTGGATCAGCTCGCCCGACTGGGGCAAGACCTGGCAGGCGCCGCGCGATTTCCTCTGCTTCGACACCGACTGGCTGATCTACATGCCCACCGCCATGCTGGAGGATGGGCGGACGCTGCGCGTCGCCGTCTCGGGCCACCCGCGCGAAGCCTCGAAGAAGCCGCTGCATGACGTCTGGGCCTGCCTCGTCGATCTCATCACTGGCGATGTGACGAGCACCACCGGCACGCGGCTGGGCAATCTGCGGACGGGCGAAGGCCTGCCGATCAACTACGACCGGCTGGAGCTGGTGGCGAAGACGCCGGACGACCGGACCGCCAACCTGTTCGATGTGTCGAACGGGCCGGTGTTCGAGATTGGCTACACCAGCAAGCTCAAGGACGATTTTTCGACCCGCGACGCCAGGTATCACGTCGCCTCGCTGCGCGACGGCCGCTGGCTGGTGGAGGAGGTGGCATCGGCCGGAGCGAAATTCGGCTACATCGACGCGGGCTTCTATGTCGGCGGGGTGGCCTTCCCGGATCGTGCGGCGGCGGGACAGGTCTACGTGACGCGCGAGGAGGCTGGGCTCTGGCACCTCGAACTCTACCAGCGCGCCTCCGACGGACGCTGGACCGGCACCGATCTCGTGCAACCAGGCCCGACCCGCCTCACGCGGCCGTGGGCGCTGACCAACCCGACACCGGAGCTTTCGGTCGTGGCGCTGGCGCTCGAACGCTACGCCGATGACAGCTATTATGGTTCGCTCTCGCACCTGATCGGCGCTGCAGCGCCGCTTTCGCCATGAAAGCGGCGCCCATTGGACTGGGTGTGATCGGCTGCGGCTGGGCCGCCAGCGAGATCGCCCGCGTCGGCGTGGACTTGCCGCAACTGCGGATTGTCGCGGCAATGGATGTCGACACGGCGCGGGCCGCTGCATTCGGCCAGCAGACGCATGCGGCCGTGCACGCCTCGGTCGAGGCACTGCTGGCCGACCCTAGCGTCACAGCTTGTTATATCGGCCTGCCGCACGCCCTGCTGGCGCCGACGGTCGAGAAAGCGCTGGCCGCAGGCAAGCACGTGTTGTGCGAAAAGCCACTGGCGCTCGAAGCCGCCGAGGCGCGGCGGCTCGGCACGATAGCGGACGCCAAGGGTTTGAAACTCTGCGTGTTCTACGAGCTGCGGCGTGCCGGCACGGTGACCCTGGCCAGACGACTGCTGTCGGAGGGAGCGATCGGCGAGCCACGGCTCATTCGCATCCGCACCGTGATCGACAAGAAGCTGAGCTACTGGGGACCGTCCGGTGCGCTCAACTGGCGGGCGAGCAAGGCCCAGGCGGGCGGTGGCGTGCTGATGATGAACACAGTGCACCAGCTCGATACGTTGCGCTACATCACTGGCCTCGAGGTCACGCGCGTCGCGGGCGAAGTCGATACGTTCACCGCCCCGGGCGAGGTCGAGGATGCGGTGAGCGCCACGCTGCGGCTGTCGAATGGCGCGCTCGTCAGCCTGACGGCCGCCGCGCACAGCCCCGGGGCGCTGGGCGAAGAGACGATCGAGATCGACGGCATGCGCGGCCGGCTCGACCTGCCCGACCCGTTCGGCGAGGGACCGGTCCGGCTCTATCGCAACGGGGTGTGGGAAACACTCGAGGTGCCGCGTCCCGACAGTCACGCCCTGATGCTTGCCGACTTCCTCGCTGCGGTGGTTGATGGCCGCGACGTGCCGGCTGGTGCCGCCGATGCGGCCGCGGCGCTGAAGATCGTGAACGGCATCTACCGCTCGGCTGCCGAGGGCCGGACGATCAGCCTCGCCAGGTAGGCTCCAGCGCCGCGAACGTCTCGCGGTAGCGCGCATGAGCCGCCTCGTAGCGCGTATCCGGTGGCGCCTCGACCTCAGTCAGTTCAAGGGGAAGCGCGGCAGCGGCGGTGGCAACGTCCGGCGATCTGCCCGCCACGACCAGCGCCAGCAGCGCGGCGCCGAGGGCGGACGCGTCGCTGCTGGTCAGGACTTCGGCCGGACGGGCAGTGACGGCGCTGCGGATCTCGCACCAGAGCCGGCTCCTCGCGCCGCCGCCCATGATGCGCAGGCGATCGGTCGGCACGCCGAGGGCATCAAGGCGGTCGACCACGTCGCGCATGGCGAATGCCGTGCCTTCGAGCACGGCGCGGGCGAGATGGGCGCGGGTGTGGCTGGCATCGAGGCCGAGGAAGCTGCCGCGGGCGCCGGCAATCCATTTTGGCGCCATCGCGCCAGTCAAGGCGGGGATGAACAGCACGCCATCGGACCCGGGCGGAGCCTCGGCCGCGAGCGCCGAGAAGGCCTCGTCGGAGGCGATGCCGAGCAGGGCCGAGGCCCACCGCACGGCGCCGCCCGACAGCCAGCCGGGATTGCCGAGATGGTAGAGCCCGCCGGGATAGGCGTGGGTCTCGACCAGCCGCTCGGCATCGAGGATGGGGCGCTCGGCGAGCGCCGCCACGGTCTCCGCCGTCCCCAGCGAAACCGCGACGATGCCGGGGCGGCAGACGCCGCAGCCGAGGGGGTTGGAGAAATCATCACCTGTTCCGACCGCGACGGGAAGGCCGGCCGGCAACCCTGTGAGATCGGCGCCAGCCGTGGTCAGCTGGCCGGCAATTTCAGACGCTTCGGCGAGTTCGGGCAGGCGTTCGACGGTCGTCCCGAAAGCGGCGACCAATTCGGGGTCCCAGCCGCGGCCAGCGAGATCGTAGAGCATGGTCGTCGAAGCGAGGGAGCGGGCCATCACGGCGCGTCCGGTCAGCGCGGCGACGATGAAGCTCACCGGCTGGTGCCAGATAGCGACCTCGCCGCGGTGGGCGAAGCGCTTGCCCAGCCACGCGATTTTGCCACCCATGTGAGTAGCGTCGCGGACCAGCCCGCAGCGGGCGTGAACGAGGTCGGGGTCGATATGGGCGATCTCGGCCTCGCCACGCCGGTCCATCCAGATCAGCGCCGGACCGAGAGCCGAGCCGTCGCGGGCAGTAGGTACGCAGCCGTCGAGCTGGCCACAGATCGCCAATGCGGTGATATCGATCCGGGAGAGTCCCGCGTTTGCAATGGCTTCGCCAATGGCCGGGCGCAAGGCCGCGAGCCAGAGGGCCGGGTCCTGTTCGGCCCAGCCGGCTTGCGGGAAGGTCGGCTCGTAGCGGCAGCTGTCGGAGCCGAGGACCCTCAGGTCATCGCCGAGCACCAGCGCCTTGAGGCTGCGGGTGCCGATGTCGATGCCGAGGACCGGCACTAGGCAGCAGCGCTGTCGGCGATCACGTCACCCAGTTGCGACAGAATCGAGCCCTTGCGCGGGCTATAGGAGCCGTCGAACACCGCGGTGCCGATGGTGAAGGCGTCAGCGCCCGCGGCGGCCACGGCCTTGATGCGCTCGGCCGAGGCGATGGAGCCGGCGACGATCAGGTAACCCTCT
>Ga0209512_1005615_pt1 | contig 10360 bp, 5 predicted proteins | sample frozenSSSSmetaG_FD_184142 | JGI IMG/M metagenome (GOLD analysis project Ga0209512, IMG submission 184142) | Glacier valley bacterial and archeal communities from Borup Fiord, Nunavut, Canada, to study Microbial Dark Matter (Phase II) -... | ecosystem: Environmental > Aquatic > Freshwater > Ice >... | reverse complement strand
CTCATTACACCTTTCCATGCCATCAATACCGAAGCGCAATGGAGCAGCAAATTTTTCCACAGCTACAAACCGATTGATACCATTCGTGCAACATCAGCCACCATTGCCAATATCCACCATGCCACGGCCATCAATCCTTATATCAATTATCCCTTCATCGAATTTAAAAAGATGAAGAACTATATTGATGAGGCACATAGCAAAGGATTGAAAGTGAAAATATACAATACCATTCGTGAGTTGAGTAACAAGGCCTATGAGATTCATGCATTGCGGAGTTTAGGGCATGAAATATTTAGTGGCGGAAAAGGTGGTGGCTTTAGCTGGTTGCAGGAGCATGTGGGCGACGATTATATTGCAGCCTGGTTTGTACCTGAATTAAAAGATGCGGCCATCGTAAACAGTGGCATGAACCGCTGGCACAATTACTATGTGGAAGGCATGAACTGGCTGGTTCAAAATGTAGGAATCGATGGAATTTATCTGGACGATGTTGCCTTTGACCGCATCACGATGAAGCGCATTAAAAGAGTACTTACACAAGATGGTCATCCCGGAATTCTTGATCTGCACAGTGCCAACCAATACAATAAAAGCGATGGCTTTAATAATAGCGCCAATTTATACATGGAGCATTTCCCTTACCTCAATAAATTGTGGTTTGGCGAATATTTTGATTACGAAAAAAACAAACCCGATTTCTTTTTAACAGAAGTGAGCGGTATTCCATTCGGACTGATGGGCGAGATGCTACAGGATGGTGGTAACGCATGGCGTGGTATGATTTACGGTATGACCAACCGTATGCCATGGAGCGACAATGCCGACCCAAGACCCATCTGGAAATTATGGGATGATTTCGGCATCAAAGGGTCAGACATGATTGGATACTGGAGTGAGAACTGCCCGGTAAAAACCAGCAATGAGAAAGTGTTGGCTACTGTGTATAAAAAGAATGGCAAAGCATTGGTGTCCATCGCAAGCTGGGCCGATTCAGATGTTGACGTAGCGCTGAATATCGACTGGCAGAAGTTAGGTATTGATCCTGCTAAAGCAACATTGGTTGCTCCGGCTGTGAAAAACTTTCAGCCATCAAAAACATTTTCTCCAACAGATAAAATCACCGTAGAAAAAAATAAGGGCTGGTTATTCATCATCCAATAAAATAAATCATACAAAACATTTTAATGAAAAATTTAACAGGCACACTTTGTTCACTTTTTTTAATTGCTCAATTGAATGCCCAGACAAGTGAAAAAATGTATCCTTCCAACACAGAAATAGTTGCTCCGATACACAAAACAAGTTTCAACGATGGTGGTGAATGCCCCGAAAGAAAACAAGGCGGCAATCCGCAAATGATCAATGGCTACCAGGTATTCAACGGATCGATGGATGGGAACAGGCAGGTAGATCCGCAGATAGCAGTGGGCGGTGGGTATGTAATGGAAGGCACCAACAGCGGACTCCTGATCTTTAACAAGAAGGGCGAATTTGTACAGGGTGTTTCTCAAAAATGTTTTAACAACGGCATTGATCCAAAACTATTTTTCGACATCCATAACAAGGTATTTGTTTTTGATCTTTGGTGGTACTATGACAAGCCTAAAACCAAGCCGGTCAATATCAGTGTATCAGAAACAAGCAACCCAACCGGAGCCTGGAATACCTACCCTGTTTCAAGAACAGCGGAAGTAGATGGCGGCGGAATTGGCTATAGCAAAAAATGGATCGGCTACTCCTACCCGGGAGGCGAAGAGAATACCTTTGTTTTAAAAATGGCAGATGCCATCGCCGGAAAACCTGCTACCATTTATCATTTTAAAGGCAGCCTGGGCCATCCTGTTTTTATGCAGGACGCCATTGATGATTTGTATTTTTTCGACATCGACAGAAATGATTTCGTAATCCGAAAAGTATCCGCATCCGAAGATGGTACACCTTATTGCCAGGTAGTTTCCAAAAAGCCGCATAATCTAAAGTACATCGACTATCCACCGCAATCACCTCAAAAGGGAACCACGCAAAAAACATCCAGTGGCGATCGCAATCCTAAAAACCTGGTGTTTCAAAGTGGTAATATTTGGTTTTCACAGGCAGTCAAATGCGAAGGTCGTTCTGCGGTACAATGGCATCAAATAGATGCAACCAGTGGTAAAATAATTCAAACCGGGTTGATTAAAAGCGACACCAGTAATTTTATTCAAACCACCATTGCGGTCAACAAAAAAAATGATGTGTTAGTAGGTTTCCAGGAAGTAAATGGCAATACCTTTATTAGTCCACGATTTGCCTTTAGAAATGCAAAGGATAAACCCGGCACAGTTAAAAAAATTGTTAGCGCAGGCGAAGGCAAAGGCGCAACCGACGGAGTAACCTGGGGCGATTATAGCGGCAGCATCATTGATGGCGACAACCTGCTCGATCTCTGGACCATACAAAGTATTGCCAATGAAAAGGGAAGAGGTGAAACCGTGATTGTGAAAGTGCCTTTTAAGAGGAAATAAACTGCTGAGGTATTAACTTTTCCTAAAGGTATAAATGGTTTGTGCCTAGTTAGTTTGTACCCCATCAAGCCGAAAACTTTGAAACGATATTACCCGGTACAACACGTTAAAGAATTAGAGTGCTCCTACGGCCTCGAATAAAAAGTGCTAGAAATATTCAATATAGGCCGTTAAAAAATCAAGGCTGTCTGAGCCGTTAGACACTACAAATTATTTTACTCTACCGGCGAGTTCCTTGATTTTAGGCCTATATTGAATATTTCAGCCTTTTTATTTGCAGCCTTGATTTTTTTGTTACTTTTTGCATCAAGGCAAAAAGTAAATAGAGTCTACAAAAAATGAAATATTGAAAACAGATGAAACAAAATTTACTTTACGTTATTCTAATTATATCAACCCTGTCAGCCAGATCTCAACCAATTCCAAAATACAACCTCGTATTTGACTCTCTCGCCAATCGCTGGGACGAAGCCATTCCCCTAGGCAACGGCTGGCTGGGTGCATTGGTCTGGCAAAAACAAGGCAAGCTGAGATTGTCGTTGGACAGGGTAGATTTATGGGACGATCGCCCAATGCCCGAAATAGATAAACTCAGTTTTAAATGGGTAACCGAGCAGGTAAAAAAAGGTCAGTATGATACTGTTCAAAAGATAGGCGATGAACCTTATGAAGCCAATCCGGCGCCAACAAAAATCCCTGGTGCTGCACTGGAATTTGATTTAAGCAAATTTGGCAAAGTCATCAAAAATGAACTGGATATTAAGACAGCCCTGAGCACCATTGAGTTTGAGAACGGAGCTATTATAAGAAACTATATTCACGCCAGTAAGCAGGTGGGATATTTTGCTTTTGAAAACACGGTTGATATTCTGCCTTCCATTATCATTCCTCCTTACAATAGTTTAGAGAAAGGTAAAACCGGCAGCAGTGTAGAAGGCCAGGGCCTGGAAAGACTCGGCTATGCAAAAGGCAGCATCGAAAAAGGAAAAAATTTCATCCGCTATCACCAGCCCACCTGGCAAGGAAATTATTATGAAGTACTGGTGCAATGGGCGAAGAATGAAAATAAAATCATTGGTCAATGGACCATTACCCAAAACAAAAAAGCAACCCTACCCACCATCAATTTTAAACTAGAGGAACCAACAGGCTGGGATACACATATTGCCTGGTGGAAAAATTATTGGGGCCGCTCTTCTGTAACTATTCCGGATAGTATGCTGGCAAAGCAATACTATTTAGAAATGTATAAATTTGGTTGCGTCGCCCGGAGCAATACGCCACCCATTTCTCTGCAAGCCATCTGGACAGCCGACAATGGCAACGTGCCTCCATGGAAGGGCGATTTTCATCACGACCTGAATACCGAGCTTAGTTACTGGCCAGGCTACACCGGAAATCATTTAGATTTAACTGCCTCCTTCACCAACTGGTTATGGAAAGTAAAGCCAGAAAATGAAAGATGGACCAAACAATATTTTGGCATAGATGGTTTAAATGTGCCCGGTGTAACCACCATCAGTGGTAAACCAATGGGCGGCTGGATTCAGTACTCGATGAGTCCAACAACAAGTGCGTGGCTGGCCCAGCATTTTTACTGGCAATGGAAATATAGCATGGACCCAAAATTTCTATTAGAACGATGTCGTCCCTATTTTGATGCGGTAGAAAATTACTTATTTAAAGTTCGGCTCACAGATCCCGTTAGTAAGCAGTATCGGTTGCCATTGAGTTCATCGCCGGAGTATAATGACAACAGCATCAAAGCATGGTTTCCCAATTTTACCAACTACGATTTGGCGCTGGTAAAAAATCTTTACACCGAATATGTAGAAGTATTAGAGAAAGCAACGCATCGAAATCCAAAGGAAATATTTTTAGACAGCCATCTATACCCCGATTTGGATACCAACAAAACCGGTCTTACATTGGCGCCCAAACAAAACCTGGATGAAAGTCATCGTCACCATGCACACCTGATGGCCATCTACCCGGTGACGCAATTGGATGCATCCAATGAAACAGATAAAGCAATCATGGAAAAAAGTTTGCGTTGGCTGGAGCAGCAGGGAACAAGAGCCTGGTGCGGTTATTCTTTTAGCTGGGCCGCCAGCCTGTATGCCAAAGCAAAGGATGGTGACAAAGCTGCCAACATGCTTAAAATATTTGCCACCAATTTTGTTTCTACCAATAGCTTCCATTTAAATGGCGACCAGCGTGGCGGACAATATTCCAACTTCACTTACCGGCCCTTTACCCTGGAAGGCAATTTTGCTTTTGCTCAGGGCATTCATGAAATGCTGATTCAAAGCGATAAGGGCTACATTGAAATTTTTCCCGCCATACCTGCCGGTTGGAAAAAAGTGTCTTTTAAAACCTTGAGAACTGAAGGCGCTTTTTTGGTGTCTGCCACAAAAGAGGCAGGCCAGGTAAGCGAAGTGAAAATTACTGCTGAGGCAGGCGGAAGAATGCATTTAAAACTTCCCTTCAAAACATTTTATATTGATGGTGGCAAAAAGAAATACCTGCTCAATGAAAATATATTGGAAGTAGAAATGGCTAAAGGCGAAAGCATTCTTGTGAAAAATGGTTACGAATAGTACCACCTTTTAACAGGAAAATCCAGTACACAAAATTTTGTTTATTATTTTAAACACACGTTTGCGTAAATTTTAAATTGTGTAGAACAATAGATTTGCAATGCTATGCACAAAGCGAATGGGCTGAAAATCGTCCTTTGGTAGCAATGGCATGCCGATCAAATATTTTGCCGGTAGAAAATTTTTATAGCCGTCATCCATTCCCTGAAAAATATGAAGCATTTAGAAGTAGCGTTTTTAGAAAATTGTAGTTGTAATGCCTCCATCAATGAAGTGTCGTTTTTCATGGGAAGCGTTGCGCAACATGCATTGAACAATGCACCATGGCCTGGATACACTTATCAGCCGGAGGTTAATTTCGCAGTTGCTTATGGAGCAGATTGCATATTCCTAAAGTACTATGTGAGCGAAAGATTTATTCGTGCTGCAAACGGTGCAATTAACAGTGCTGTGTATGAAGATAGTTGTGTAGAATTTTTTATCAGTTTTGAAAATGACAAACGCTACTATAATTTCGAGTTCAATTGTATAGGAACGGGGCTTGTCGGGTTTGGAGAAAACAAAACGGATCGTGTATTATTACCAGAAGCATTGATTAGCCAGATAAAATACCAGGCTGTCATCAACAATCAGCTAGCCGGGGATGATATCCATTGGGAACTAACGGTGGCCATTCCGTTCAGCGTTTTTTGTTATCATCAGTTAAAAGAAGTAAAGGGTAAAAACTGCCGGGCCAATTTTTATAAATGTGGTGACCTGTTGCTAACGCCCCATTTTATTAGCTGGTCGCCTATTCATTGGCCCGAACCGAATTTTCATTTGCCGGAATGCTTTGGCAGTTTGCTGTTTGTTTAAGTAAAAATCATCCGGTTGAAATTGCGGCCATACGTGCCCGTTTATTTCACATCGCTGGCGGCTTTCAAAGGAATGTCACCCGGTATGGTTGCAATGGCAAATTTTGTGAATGTACAAATGCATTGGTTGCTGCGTTTATTTCAATGGCTATAGAGAATTAATATTGAGTTTTCCAGAACGGTCATTAAATTTTTATCTTAATTTCAACTACACAACACCTGCCCTAATGATTTTTCTTCAACCAAATTTTTCTATCGAAATATTTTATTCTGAACCTTCTTTCAAATGGGTTAAAACCATTGCCTGTGCTAGTTTCTACAGAATGAGTATGAAGGTTTGGCTCGCTATCCTGTTTATTTTTGCAGGGCTTTCAGCGTCTGCTCAAAAGAATTTTCTTAAAGCTGAGGTAAGGGATACCGCTGCAAAAAAGAACCTGCATTACTCTATCGCTGCATTGATCAGTGAAAAAGATAGTACACTTTACAGGTCCATAAGAACGGATGAAACAGGTCAGTTTGAGTTTGAAAAAATTACGCCCGGAAATTATACCCTCATGATTTCTTATCCACGTTTAGCAGATTACCTGCAGTCTGTAACAATTACAGATACCTCCAAAATAAACCTTGGCAGAATTGATATGGTTACGGTGGCAGTATTGATGGATGAAGTGATCATTCGATCGGGACAGCCCATACGGATGCGGGGTGATACACTCGAATACACGGCAGATAGTTTTGCAGTGCGGCCCGGTGCAAATGTGCAGGAGCTGCTGAAGCGTTTACCCGGCATACAGGTAGACCGCAATGGTAAAATAACTGCACAGGGTAAAGAGGTGCAAAAAATTTTGGTAGATGGCGATGAATTTTTCTCAGATGATCCCGGCCTGGCCTCTCAATTTTTAAATGCAGATGCAGTTGATAAGGTGCAGGTATTCGATAAAAAAAGTGAGGCCACCGAATTTACCGGAATTGATGACGGAACAAGAACAAAGACGATCAACCTTAAATTAAAGAACAACCGAAAGAACGGTTCCTTTGGAAAGCTGTCGGCGGGTAGTGATGGTAAGGAGTATTACAACCACGAGGCTATGGCTTCACTATTCAGTGGGTCAAAAAAAATCTCCGTTTTCGGACTGGCTTCCAAAACAGGTAAGGAGGGGCTGGGATACAATGAACTGAGCAAATATGTAGGACAGGATTATGAATTGATAGATGATGGAAACGGCAATAGCTACTCAAGCAGTGGTGAATATGAAAATGAAAATTATTATGGCAATGGTTTGCCGGAAGTAATCAGTGGTGGCGCACATTACTCAAATAAATGGAAAGAAGGAAAGCAAAAGCTGTTCACCAATTACCGCATCAAACAAATCAAGGCAACCGGCTGGAGCACGAGTAATGGTACGACTGTATTACCAGACGGTAGCAGTTTTTACAATCAATCGGCAAGCCGTGAAAGCAGCACCAATTTTACCCAAAAAGCAAATGGCAATTTTACCATTCCTGTGGATTCTTTCTCTACCATTAAAGTTTCGGTGAATGGAAGTTTGTTCAATGGTACCAACAGTTCGACAAGGATTTCAAGCTCAAAAAACGGAAAGGGTTTTTTAGTAAACAAAAGTAACCAGGAAAGCGGCACCGCATCAGAGGGTGGTAAATTTGCCAGTAATATCAGCTACCAGCACAAGTTTCGTAAAGAAGGCAGAACCTTATCATTGCTGGCGCAGCAGGATTATAACCGGAGAACTGCAGACAATGGCAGCTATACACAAAATGAATACTTCGATCCTGCCTCTGGTTTAATAAAAAGTATTGATACGTTGAACCAGCTACAAAAAACAGGTGCTGTAAACAAATCATTTGCAACCAAAATTTCGGCTACCGAAATGTTGTCGAAGCGGTTTCGTCTTTTTGCAGAATATGGCTGGAAGACAAGTGAAGCACAGAATAAATTCAATACCTACGACAGAAGCAATGGCGGCCAGCCTTTGCTGTTAGATAGCCTTAGCAACAATTATGATTTTATTGTAAACACCTGTATTGCCGGCTCTTCAATTGCCTTTACTACCAAAAAGGTCAATCTAACCCTGGGCACCAAATTGTATTTCACCGGCTTTAAACAATTAAACAATGATTTAAAAACAGAGAGCAGGCGCAACTTTACCAACCTGGCACCGCAGGCCAATTTCAGGGTAAACCTGAAGCCAAATTCCTCGATTAGCCTAAGGTATTCCGGGCAAACCTTTCAGCCAACGGCCGACCAGTTACAACCACTTCGCAAAAGCAATAATCCCTTGTATGTTCAAATAGGCAATCCCAATCTCTTACCCGGTTTTCATCACAATGCAGATCTAGGCTACAGCATCTATAATTGGGTAAAAGGCAGAAATTTTTATTTGTCTGGCTCGGTCGATCTTGTAGAAAATAATATTTCTTCCAAAACAACTACCGATGCGCAAAACAAAACTGTTACACAATATGTAAACCTTAAAGGCGTACCAAGTTTGAACGGATCGGCTAACTATGGCTGGCAATACAAAAAACTGCACCTTCGCCCTTTGGTCTTCGTTTCTATAAGAAAATATGGTAACTACACGATCCTGAATGGCGCAACCGTGAAGAACGAAACCTTTAATGTTTCCGGTAATTTTACCCTTCGGTACAATCTTGAAAATAAACTTGGCGCCGAATATACTGCCAGGGTAATCTATGCCAGGGGCAGATCGGATATTGCCATTAATAAAATGCCTACAACATTTTCTCATGTGCACGATGTAAATCTGACCGGTTATCTTCCAAAAAAGTTTGAGTTGTCTTCAGACTGTGTCTTTAATTTTCAACCGGCCAATGGTAGTTTTGCTACCAACTTTAATACCATTCGCTGGAATGCATCACTGGTAAAACGACTGCTGAAAAATGACAAGGGCGTTGTGAAATTTAATGTCAACGATATTTTAAATGGCAATACCGGGTACTACCGTGGCGTAAATGGCAATAATGTGTATGAGTCAGACCGGTTCGTCATCAAACGCTATTTTCTGTTAACACTTGCCTGGGATTTTTCAAAAAGTATAAAATAATTGTATGAAATATGTTCTCTCATTTTGTTCCTTATTGTTGTCCGTGACTGAATTGGTAAATGCCCAGGAATTTGTTACCAGGGGTAAGATAGAGTTTGAGATAAAAGTAAACAACAAGCACAATTATACTGCAGAAGAGAAGGCGAAAAATTCCTTTCTTGCAGCTTTACCGGAGTACACGATCAGCTACCGGGATCTTATTTTTTCCTGGAACGAATCCGTATACCAGTTAGGTAGAAAAGGAACGGTAGCTGCCAATGAGCAAAATGAAGGGGTGGTTTATACTGACCTTGAAAAGCAACAGACCATTCAAAAAAACATGCAGTTTGATGAGTATTATGTATTTGCAGACAGCATAAAAAAAGTGAAGTGGAAAATAGAAAATGAAACCCGTAAAATTGCCGGTTGGGATTGCAGAAAGGCAGTGGGCAGAATTTACGACAGCGTGTATGTAGTGGCGTTTTACTGTCCGGAAATAATTCCGCAGGGTGGTCCTGAAATGTTTACGGGTTTACCGGGTATGATACTGGGACTAGCGATACCGAGGTATTACACTACCTGGTTTGCAACAAAGGTTGAGATTGCGAACATTGATGAATCTAAAATAATACCGCCGGTAGTGAGTAAGAAAAAGCAGCTGACCAAACGTGAACTGGCTGAAATCGTGCTGAAGAAATATAAAGCATTGGGCTGGGAGAAAGATCAGACGCTGGAATACATTATGGAAAATATCAGTGGTTATACATTGTAATAATGTGGATTTTAATCCATTTGACAATTTGAATAACCCCGTTACAAAATTCATGCAACCGTTTGCTTAGATTTCGGATGGTTAATTACTGTATTTTCAATTTCCTAAATTTTGCTGTTATTAAACCATTATTGTTACCATGTCGAATCGTAGAAATTTTTTAAGAAGCTTAACCCTTGGCACCGGGGCCATGGTTACCGGATTGCCATCATTTGCAACTGTTATTGCAGATGAAAGCGATCGTGCATTGCTCCATCAACCGAAATCCAATGCAAAGGGATTTAATATGTGCGGCTATGCTGCACCGAAATTGAATATTGTAAGAGTAGGTGTTGTAGGCTTGGGTATGAGGGGGTCCGGCGCTGTAGAGCGGCTGGCTTTTATTGACGGGTTGGAGATTACCGCCCTCTGTGACAAATATCCGGACCGGGTAACGGCGGCACAAAAAACATTGGCTAAAATGGGCAGGCCCAAAGCCAAAGAATATAGTGGCGATGAAGGATACAAAGCTTTGTGCGAAAGTAATGACGTGGACTTGGTGTACACACCTACTCCATGGGAATTGCAT
>Ga0209512_1005613_pt1 | contig 10361 bp, 6 predicted proteins | sample frozenSSSSmetaG_FD_184142 | JGI IMG/M metagenome (GOLD analysis project Ga0209512, IMG submission 184142) | Glacier valley bacterial and archeal communities from Borup Fiord, Nunavut, Canada, to study Microbial Dark Matter (Phase II) -... | ecosystem: Environmental > Aquatic > Freshwater > Ice >... | reverse complement strand
GACAGCAAGAAAAAAGCGCTGGTCGAACTGCTCACGCGCCACCAGGTGCCGCTGATCGAAGACGATGTGTATGGCGAGCTGTATTTTGGCGACAAGCGGCCCATGCCCGCCAAGGCTTTCGACACCCAGGGGCTCTGGTCATGCACTGCTCTTCCTTTTCAAAATGCCTGGCGCCGGGCTACCGCATTGGCTGGGCCGCGCCAGGACGTTTTGCACGCCAGGTCGCCCGGCAAAAACTGATCACCAGCCTGGCGACTTCGGCGCCGGCCCAGGTCACGCTGGCCAGCTACCTGGAAAAAGGCGGTTACGACAAGCACCTGCGCAAACTGCGGCATACGCTGGCAGCGCAGCAGGCGCAGTTCGCCCAGGCGCTGCGCCACCACTTTCCGCCCGGCACCCGCGCAACGCGTCCGGCCGGCGGCTACTTTTTGTGGGTCGAGTTGCCGAACAAGGTGAATGCACTGGAAATTCACCGCCAGGCACTGTCGCTCGGCATCAGTGTGGCACCGGGACCGATATTTTCCGCCAAGCAGGAATTTGCCAACTGCCTTCGCCTGAACTATGGCCATGCGTGGGACGAAAGAACGGAACGGGCTCTGGCGACGCTGGGGCAACTGGTACGGGCCCAGAGCGGCGGCTGAAAATATCAGCCCCCGCCGTTCCCCCTGCGGCCGGACGCCGACCCCTGCGTGGTTCGATGAAGTCAGGTGTTTTTAAAGCGCTCTTCTTCCTGCAGCCGCAGCACCCGGCGCTGCACCTTGCCGGTGGTCGTCATGGGCAGCGCGTCAATGAACTCGATCTCCTTGGGGTACTCGTAAGGCGCCAGCATGGCTTTGACATGGGCCTGCAGTTCCTTCACTATTTTTAGATCAAATTTGCCTGTAGCACCCGCCAGTCTTGCGCGAGCAGCTATTAAATCAGGAGCCAGCACGACATAGGCCTTGACCAACGCACCGCGCTCCTTGTCGGGTTTGGGCACCACGGCGGCGTTGGCGACCGCCCGGTGCTTGACCAGGCAGTTTTCAATTTCGCCCGGGCCGATGCGGTAACCGGCGGCCTTGAAGATGTCGTCGGCGCGGCCCTCGTACCAAAGGTAGCCGTCGGCGTCAACCCGCGCCAGGTCGCCGGTGCGGCACCAGTCGCCGGTGTACTTGGCCTGCGTGGCGGCCTCGTTCTTCCAGTAGCCCAGGAAAAAGATCGGGTCCGGGTCGCCGTGGATGTCAAAGCGGTTCACCGCCACATCGCCCGCCACGCCTACCGCGCATTCCTGGCCCGCGTCGTCAATCACCGCCACCCGGTGGCCGGGGTAGCCCTTGCCCATGCTGCCCGGCTTGGCCGGCCAGCCTATGGCCCCCACGCTAGTCGCTTCGCGTACTGCGCTGCCCCCCGAGGGGGCTGAACTTGCTTGGGGCGGCCCGGCGCTGCGTTCGCTGCGCACCGCGCTCCCGCGATTCATGGAACAGTTGCCGACCACATAGTTGATCTCGGTCTGGCCGAACATCTCGTTCACCGTCACCCCGAGTTGCTGCTGGCAGTAGTCAAACACCGCGTCGCCGACCGCCTCGCCCGCGCTCATCAGGCCCTGCAGCCTGAGCGTGAACCACTCGCCCGGCAGCGGAAAGGCCTTCATCATGGCCTTGAGCGCGGTCGGGAACAAAAAGCTGTGCGTCACGCCATGCTGCTCCATCAGGCTGAAGGCCAGCTCCGGGCTGAAGCGGCCGTTGAAGGCCACAATCGGCCGGCCAAAATACAGCGTGGGCAGCAGCGCGTCCATCAGCCCGCCGGTCCAGGCCCAGTCGGCCGGGCTCCAGAACACCGCATCGGACGATGCATTGCTCCGGCCATCAAAGCCAAACCAGTTCTGGCTGCAGACAAAGCCCGGCAGGTTGCCAATCAATGCCCGGTGCGCCAGCAGCGCGCCCTTGGGCGGGCCGGTGGTGCCGCTGGTGTAGATCAGGATCGCTGCCTCGTCGGCCTTGGTGCTGACCGCCGTGAAGGCGCGCTTCTGGGCGGCCAGCGCGGGGGCGTAGTCGAGATCGCCCTGCCCTGCGGCGCTGCCGGCCGCCACCACCGTGCGCAGCGCCGGGCACTGGGCCCTGACCGCCTGCATGCTGGCAATGGTGCTTTCGTCGCAAATGGCGACCACCGCCTCGCTGTCCTGCAGCCGGAACGCCAGCGCCTCGGGGCCAAACAACATGGACAGCGGCATGGCCACCGCGCCCATCTGGAACACCGCCATGTAGGCCACGGCCGTTTCAAAGCGCTGCGGCATCACGATGGCGACACGGTCCCCGCGCTGCACGCCCAGCCCGGCCAGCACATGGCTCAGCGCGTCAGCCGCCTGCTGCAGCTCGGAATATGTATGTAACTGGCCTTTGGCGCCCACTGCATGGGCGCGAATAGCTACTCTTTTAGTAGCACGCTGATTGCCCTTTTCAGCCCGCGCCCAGCGGCTGCAGCAGACCTCGGCGATGTTGAAGTGTTCATCGACCTGCCAGCGAAAGCCGCTGTGCAGCGCCGCATAGTGGTCGGGGCGGTCAGTCGACCCGGTCTGGTTTATGTCCCTGTTTTGACTGCGCTTCAACTTAAGTCTCCTTATGATCAGCCCACAATGTACAAAAAAATACGATCTTCCCGCAGCGAGTTTGTCCCTATACGCGGACTCAATTACCACGTTCAGCACTGGGGCGGCCCTGCCAGCCCCGCGCTGCCGCCGCTGGTGCTGGTGCACGGCTGGATGGACGTGGCCGCGTCCTGGCAGTTCATGGTGGACGCCTTGCCCGATGCGTTTGCACAGGGCCGGACCATCATTGCGCCCGACTGGCGCGGCTTTGGCCTGACCCACACCGCCGAGGCCGACCACTACTGGTTTGCCGACTACCTGGCCGACCTCGACTTTTTGCTGGACCACTACGCCCCCGGCCAGGCGGTTGATTTAGTCGGCCACAGCATGGGGGGCAATGTCGCCATGCTGTACGCGGGCGTGCGGCCCGAGCGCATCCGCAAGCTGGTCAACCTCGAAGGCTTTGGCCTGCCCGCCAGCCAGCCCAGCCAGGCGCCCGCGCGCTATGGCCAGTGGATGGACGAGCTCAAAAGCCTGCAACGCGGCGAGCTGGACCTCAAAGCCTACAACGACGTGGAAGGCGTGGCCCGGCGGCTCATGAAAACCAACCCCCGCCTGCCGTCCGACAAGGCCCACTGGCTGGCCGGCCACTGGGCCCGTCCCAACGCCAGCGGCAAGTGGGAAATCATGGGCTCACCGGCCCACAAGATCACCAGCGCCCAGCTCTACCGGGTTGATGAAGTGCTGGAGATTTACCAGCGCATCAGCGCACCGGTGCTGGCGATCGAGGCGTCCGACGACTCGATGGGACTGTGGTGGAAAGGCAAGTATTCGCTGGACGAATACCACGAGCGCCTGAAACAGGTGCCCGACGCGCAGGTGGCCGTTGTTCAGGACGCCGGCCACATGCTGCACCACGACCAGCCCGCAGCGCTGGCCCGGCTGATCGCTGACTTTCTAGACTGAGCGCCGGATTTCCTGCGGGAAGCTGCGCCCATGAGGCACACTCAAGCCTTTTTGCAGCGCCTCCAGCGCCCACCACGATGCCCCGCACAGAGCCCCTCCATCAGGAAAATTTTCGCCGAATCCTGACCCGAAACATCGGCCTGCCGCTGGGCGTGGGGGCGCTCAGTGCCGCGGTTTTTGTCGGACTCATCTTTTATCTGCTGGCGGCGCTGGGCAGCGTCGAGCACACCGAGCGCGCCATCAGCAACGCCAACCAGATCGCCAAGCTGGGCGCCAACATGGAAGCCAGCATGTACGGCTACCTGGTCACCGGCGAGGAAGCGCTGCTGCAGCCGTTTGAAATCGGCAAACCGCGCATCGCCGCCGAAACCGCGACGCTGGCCGAACTGGTCAGCGACAACCCCGTCCAGGTCAGCCGGCTCAGGCGCATCGACGCGCTGCAGGACCAGTGGAATGTCTTTGCGCAAAGCATCGTGGATTTGCGGCGCAAGGACCTCGACTACCAGGCGCCGGTGCGATCGGCCAGCGGCAAAAGCCTGACCGACGAAATCCGGCGCGAACTTGCCGACTTCATCAGCGCTGAAGAGCGGCGGCTGCAAGAGCGCAACGGGGAGGCCCGCAGCAACACCTCCTGGGGCATGGCCGCCTACCTGCTGTTCAGCCTGGGCCTGAGCGGCCTGCTGGCCCTGCTGGGCCACCGGGAACTGCAGCGCCTGTCCACCACCTATGGCGAGACCCTGGAGCAGCAAAACGACACGGCCAAGCTGTTGCAGGAGCAGTCATGGCTGCGCACCGGGCAGCGCCAGCTGGCCGAGTACACGATTGGCCAGCACGCGCTCGAGGCGCTTGGGCTCAGCGTGCTGGAATTTGTGGCGCGTTACCAGGATGTGGCCGTCGCGGCCTTGTATGTGCGCGAGGGCCCAGGCCAGCTGCGGTGCGTGGCCACTTACGGCTTCAGCCCGGGCAGCGCATCGCAAGCGCATTCATTTCAGAGCGCCGAAGGCCTGGTAGGCCAGGCCGCCCGTGAAAACCGGGTGCTGCAGCTGCACGACCTGCCCGACCACTACCTGAAAGTCACCTCGGGCCTGGGCCAGGGCGCGCCCGCCCATGTGCTGGTGGTGCCGGTGCACCACGACGGCGAGGTCAACGGCGTCGTCGAACTCGGCTTCATGCGCCCGCTGTTGCCGCGCGACATGGAGTTCGTGAACATGATTGCCAACAACATTGGCAACTCCATTCACGCCGCGCTGTACCGCCAGCAGCTTCAGGACGTGCTGGCGCAAAGCCAGCGCCTCAATGAAGACCTGCAGTCGCAGCAAGAAGAACTGCGCACCGTCAACGAAGAGCTGGAAGAAAAATCGCGCGTCCTCAAGGAGTACCAGGTCAATCTTGAAAACCAGCAGGCAGAACTGGAGCAAACCAACCAGCGCTTGTCTGAAACGGCCTTGTCGCTGGACCAGAAGAACGGCGCACTCAACCAGGCGCAGGTTCTGCTGGAGGAGCGTGCAAAAGAACTGAGCCGGGCCAGCCGCTACAAGTCCGAGTTTCTGGCCAATATGTCGCACGAGCTTCGGACACCGCTCAACAGCTCCCTGATCCTGTCCAAGCTGCTGTCTGACAACGCCAACGGCAATCTCAACGAAGAGCAAGTCAAGTTCGCGCAGTCGATTTACTCGGCGGGCAATGACCTGCTCAACCTGATCAACGACATTCTGGATATTTCCAAGGTGGAAGCCGGCAAACTTGAGCTCGCACCCGAAAACGTCGCGATGGGCCAATTGGTGGACTCGCTCAAAAGAACGTTTGAGCCGATGGCGGGCCAAAAGAAACTGGCGTTCGACGTCAGCGTTGAACAGAACACCCCGGTCACGATGGTGACCGACCGCCAGCGGGTCGAGCAGATTTTGAAAAACCTGCTTTCGAACGCGATCAAGTTCACCTCGACCGGCCAGGTCAGCGTCGCCGTCTCGCAACAGCCAGAAGGCATGATTTCCTTTGTCGTGCGCGACTCCGGCATCGGCATCCGCGCGGACCAGCAGCACGCGATTTTTGACGCTTTTCATCAGGCCGATGGCACCACCAGCCGGCGCTATGGCGGCACCGGCCTGGGCCTGTCGATTTCGCGCGACCTCGCGGTGCTGCTGGGCGGCACGATCACCGTGGACAGCCGCGAAGGCCAGGGCAGCACCTTCACGCTGCGGCTGCCCTGCCACTGGCGCTCACCAACGGAGCCGACCGGGCCGTTCACCGCTGCGTCTTCGCCCAAGCCCGCCCCACCAGTCCAGGCATCGGCGCCTATTTTTGCCGATGACCGACACCAACCGCACCAGCCCCATAACGCGCGCCTGGTGCTGGTGATTGAAGACAACGTTTCTTTTGCGCAAATCCTGTACGACCTGGCCCATGAGCTGAAATACAGTTGCCTGGTCGCCCATAGCGCGCAGGACGGATTCGCCCTCGCAGCGCAGTTTGTGCCAGCTGCCATTTTGCTCGACATAGGCCTGCCCGACCAGCCCGGCCTGCAGCTGCTGCAACGGCTTAAAAACAATCCGCAGACGCGCCATATTCCGGTGCATGTGGTGTCGGCCAATGACCGCAAGGAGGCGGCCCTGCAGATGGGCGCCATCGGCTACGCCCTCAAGCCCACCACCCGCGAGCAGCTCAAGGCCGTGTTTAAAAAGCTCGAAGACAAACTGATGCAAAAAGTCAAGCGCGTGCTACTGGTCGAGGACGATGCCTTGCAGCGCGCCAGCGTGACGCGGCTGATTGGCGACGACGACGTGGAAATCACCGCAGTGGCCACGGGCGGGGAAGCCCTGGCGCTGCTGGCCAGCACCATTTTTGACTGCATGATCATTGACCTGAAGCTCCCCGACATTCAGGGTTACGAGCTGCTCCAGCGCATGTCCGCCGAAGAGTTCACCGCCTTTCCACCGGTCATTGTCTACACCGGGCGCAACCTGACGCGCCAGGAAGAAAGCGACCTGCTGAAGTATTCGCGCTCCATCATCATCAAAGGCGCGCGCTCGCCCGAGCGCTTGCTCGATGAGGTCACCCTCTTCCTGCACAAGGTGGAGTCCAAATTGTCGGCAGAGCGGCAGACCCTGCTGCAAACCTCGCGCAGCCGGGACCGGGTCTTTGAAGGGCGAAAAATTCTTCTGGTGGACGACGACGTGCGCAACATCTTTGCCCTGACCAGCGCCCTGGAGCAAAAAGGCGTGCGGGTCGAAATTGGCCGCAACGGTTTTGAGGCCATCAGCAAGCTCGATCAGGTCAGCGATATCGATCTGGTGCTGATGGACGTGATGATGCCCGGCATGGACGGCCTCGAAGCCACGCGCCGCATTCGCGCCGACCCACGCTTCCAGAAACTGCCCATCATTGCCGTGACCGCCAAAGCCATGAAGGACGACCAGGCGCAGTGCCTCAATGCCGGCGCCAACGACTACCTCGCCAAGCCGATTGATCTCGACCGCCTGTTTCCGCTGCTTCGGGTGTGGATGCCGAACCTGGAGCGCGTCTGAACGTGCCTGAAAGTACCGCCTTCCCGGGGCCACCGCACGGCGCGGCAACACACTCCGAAGCCTGCGTTATTGAAACCGAGACCGAGTTGCGTCTGCTGATGGAGGCCATTTACCACCAGTACAGCTACGATTTCCGCAACTATTCGAGCGCATCGCGACAACGCCGGGTCCTGCACGCCCTGACGCAATTGGACTTCCCGACGATCCCGGCCCTGCAGGCCAAAGTACTGAACGACCCCGCCGTCTTTATGCAACTGCTGCAGTACCTGACGATTCCGGTCAGCGACATGTTTCGCGACCCCACTTTTTTCCGGGCCCTGCGCGAGCAGGTCGTACCGGTGCTGCGGACCTATCCATCCCTGAAGATCTGGATTGCCGGCTGCAGCACCGGCGAGGAGGTGTATTCATTGGCCATCCTGCTGCGCGAAGAAGGGCTGCTGGAGCGTTCACTGATTTATGCGACCGACATCAACGCCAGGTCACTGGACAAGGCACGCCAGGGCATTTTTCCGCTCGACCGCCTCCAGGGCTACACCGCCAACTACCAGAAGGCCGGTGGCGAGCAGGCGTTTTCTGACTACTACACGGCCGCCTACGACGCCGTGATTTTCGACAAGACGCTGTCGGACAACATCACCTTTGCAGACCACAGCCTGGCGACCGACAGCGTTTTTTCGGAAACCCAACTGGTGCTGTGCCGCAACGTGCTGATCTATTTCAACAAGGCCTTGCAGGACCGCGCGCTGGGACTGTTTCATGAATCGCTGAGCCACCGCGGCTTTATGGGCCTGGGCAGCAAGGAGAGCATCGACTTTTCAGGCTATGCCGCGCATTTCGAGCCACTGAACAAACCCGAGCGGATTTTTCGCAAACACCAGCCCACGGTCACTGGAAATAGACCCGTCATTCCCCTTGAGCGGTGAAGCGCCGCTGCACTGCGCGCCCCTCGATTGACCTGCTGATGGCGTCTGCGGCCGACGCGCATGGCGCCCATTTTGGCGGGCCGCCGGACTGGCTAGAATACGCCAGCGCGGCGGACTGACCGTGGTGCAAGACCCCGCCTCAGGCAGCCCCCCTGCCCGAAGCCGCCATCCACACGCTGCGCCCCAAATTGATTCTCACGCTGGACAGCATTCAAAACGTGCTCCTCACACTGGATAGAAATTCATGCTGATCAACGCCTCCCCCCAAGCCAAACTACTGATCGTGGACGACCTGCACGAGAACCTGCTGGCGCTGGAAGCGCTGATTCGCCAGCCTGAGCGCATCGTTTTTCAGGCCTCCAGCGGCGAAGAAGCGCTGGCGTTGCTGCTTGAGCACGAATTCGCGTTGGCCATTCTGGACGTGCAGATGCCCGGCATGAACGGCTTTGAACTGGCCGAACTGATGCGCGGCACCGAAAAAACCCGCCACATCCCGATCATTTTTGTCAGCGCCGCCGGCAAAGAGTCCAACTACGCCTTCAAGGGTTATGAAGCCGGCGCCGTCGACTTTCTGTACAAACCGCTGGACGTTGACGCCGTCAGAGGCAAGGTCAATGTGTTTGTCGAATTGTTCCTGCATCGCCAGGAAATCCATCGCCAGGGTCAGGCCCTGGAAAAAAGCCGACAGGCGCAGGAAGTGCTGGTGGCGCAACTGCAAAACACCCAGGGCGAGCTGCAAAACGCCGTCCGCATGCGCGACGACTTCATGTCCATGGTGGCCAACGAACTGCTGACGCCGCTCAACACCCTGTTTCTGGAAGTGCAGCTGCGCAAGACGGAACTGGAGCGCGGAAACACCGGCCTGTTCAACCAGGCCTATCTGCAAAAAATGGTGGGCAGCGACGAGCGCCAGGTCCAGAGCATGGTCGGCTTGATCGACGACATGCTCGACGTTTCCCGCATTCGCCGCCACCAGCTGGCCATACGCCCGCGCGAGGTCGAGCTGTCAGCCCTGCTGGCGCGCGTGGTCGACCAGCTGCACCAGCAGGCGGCCGCCGCCGGCAGCGTCGTCCGGCTGCAGGCCGGCCAGCCCGTGACCGGCCAGTGGGACGAGTTCCGGATAGAGCAGGTGGTGGTCAACCTGCTGACCCACGCGCTGCGCTGCGGCAACGCACAGCCGGTCGACATCAGCCTGACGCCTGTTGACGGCGGCGCCCGCATCGAGGTGCGCGACCAGGGCCAAGGCATCGCATTGCCCGACCAGGCGCGCATTTTTGATCAGTTCGATCACCACGCAGAGCCCCACAGCGCGGGCAAGCAAGGTCTCGGCTTGGGCCTGTACATCAGCCAGCAACTGGTGCTGGCGCACGGCGGCAGCCTCGGCGTGCACAGCCAGCCGGGCCAGGGCGCGGTTTTCACCGTGATCCTGCCTTTGACCCCACCGCTCGATACGGCCCACTGAGCCGGCCAGGCCATCCCGAAACGCGGCGCCGCCCCGGGCCGGCACGGCATGGCCTTTTTTGCGCGCGCGCCCGCCAGAGCATGAGAAAATCACGGGTTAAATCCCCAGATCAAGACAGGAATTCCTCATGGACGCAGAACACATCAACCTCATCGACAACCAACTCGCGGACCTCAGCAACCGCGTGAATGAACTCAGGGGGTATCTTTGACTACCCTGCCAAAGAACGTAAATTAAACGAAGTCAACGCCGCGCTGGAAGACCCCAAGGTCTGGAATGACCCGAAACGGGCCCAGGAACTGGGCCGCGAGAAGAAATCCCTCGAAGACGTGGTGCTCACGCTGGACCGGCTCACCGGCGACCTGGCCGACAACACCGAGCTGTTCGACATGTCCAGGGGCGACGGCGACGAAGCCGGCATGCAGGCGATTGAAGCCGAAGCCGCCAAAATGGCTGCCGAAGTCGAGAAAATGGAATTTCGCCGGATGTTCAACAACCCGGCCGACCCGCTCAACTGCTTCCTGGACATCCAGGCCGGCGCCGGCGGCACCGAAGCCTGCGACTGGGCCAGCATGCTGCTGCGCCAGTACCTCAAGTACGCCGAGCGCAAGGGTTTCAGGACCACGGTCGAAGACGAATCGGCAGGCGACACGGCCGGCATCAAGGGCGCGACCATCAAGATCGAAGGCGAATACGCCTTTGGCCTGCTGCGCACCGAAACCGGCGTGCACCGCCTCGTGCGCAAGTCACCGTTCGACTCGTCCGGCGGGCGCCACACCTCGTTCGCCTCCGTGTTTGTCTACCCCGAGATTGACGACTCGATCGAGATCGACATCAACCCCTCCGACGTGCGCACCGACACCTACCGCGCCAGCGGCGCCGGCGGCCAGCACATCAACAAGACCGACTCGGCCGTGCGCCTG
>Ga0209512_1005610_pt1 | contig 10363 bp, 9 predicted proteins | sample frozenSSSSmetaG_FD_184142 | JGI IMG/M metagenome (GOLD analysis project Ga0209512, IMG submission 184142) | Glacier valley bacterial and archeal communities from Borup Fiord, Nunavut, Canada, to study Microbial Dark Matter (Phase II) -... | ecosystem: Environmental > Aquatic > Freshwater > Ice >... | reverse complement strand
GCCATGCCGACCTTCATCGCGAGCTCCGGGGTGAGCTTCTCGCCGTTGGCAAGTCCGCGAATGCCGTCCGTGCCGAAATACTTGCGCGCCATGGGGTGCCCTCTTCGCATCGGTTCCGGTGGCAAGTCTACCGCCGGTGGCCGAGCATACGAAACAGATTGGTGCCGCTTCGTTAACTGCTGAATCGCGGCTTGTTTTGGGCCGCTCGGGCAGTTGGTTCAGTTCGGTTGCTGGTGTTGCAACTTCCCCTCATCGCGGTGAGGGGCGACTACACCTGCTCCAGCAGCACGAAGCGGTAGGTGTTCATTTCGATGAACCGCTCCGGCGTCCGGTGTTCGGCCTTGAGCCGGTCGGCGACGCGGTCGCGCTCGGCCGGTCTCACGAACAGCCGGTAGACGCGGCCGATGAGCCAGTGGAGCACCAAACTGCGGGCGCGGATGGACTGGCCGGCCTCGGCGACGATCGGCGCGATCACCTCGCGATAGACGCGCTGGTCGAGCAGGATCGTGCCTGCGGCCATGGCGGTGACGTCCTCATCGGAGACGATGCGGAAGCCGGCTTCCACGGCGGCAGACGCCAGATTGGTGAAGCGGTGGCCGCCGCCGATCTGGCGGCCGCCCTTGTAGTTCTCCGAGCGGAAGCAATCGGCGATCACCACCCGGCCGCCTGGCGTCAGCATGGATTTGGCCTTGGGCAGCGACACCGACATCGGCATGTACTGGAAGCTCTCCGAGAACAGGCACACGTCGAACTTGCGCCCGGTAGCGAACTCCTCGAGGCGGCTCAGGTGCACCTGCACCTTCTCGCCGAGCTCTTCGCGGGCGATGCCGACCTGCACTTCGCTGGGGGTGAGCATCTCGACGTCGTAGCCTAGGGAGTGGAGCCGGCCCGCCATGGCGCCGGTGCCGCCACCGATGTCGAGCACGCTGGCGGGCGCGGGCGGGAGCAGTGCGACGAGCTTGTCGACGTAGCGTTCCTGCGCCTGGCGCAGCTTCGGCATGCTCGGCGTCTCTTCAGGAAGCCACAGGCCGTAGTGCAGCCAGGGGGTATCGGCGAAGACCCTGAAGATGCGGGCGAAGAGGTCGAGATCCTGGTGCCGGCTGGGTTTGTTCTTTGCCATGAACAGGGATTTGCGTCAGGCGCGGACGAATGGCAAGGCGCAAAAGCGAAGGGCCGCCCGGAGGCGGCCCTTGCAGGATCTATCAGCTACCCGGCTGGGGCTCGGGGGCCCCGCCCGGCTCGGCGTCGGGGCGCTTGCGGCCCGACTTGCCAGCGGTCGGCACGCCAGTCGAGGACTTGCTGGTCAGGTCGCCGTCCGGCCGGGTCGGTGTCTTGCCTTCCATCAGGCCACGGATCTCGTCGCCGGTCAGCGTCTCGAACTCGAGCAGGGCCTGCGCGATGGTGTGCAGGTCGTCGATATTCTCGCGGATGACCTTCTGCGCGGTCTGGTAGCCTTCGTCGACGAAGCGCTTCACTTCCTCATCGACGATCTTCTGCGTCTCGTCCGACATATGGGTCGAACGCTGCATCATCGAGCGGCCGAGGAACACCTCGTCCTGGTTGTCACCGTAGAGCAGCGGGCCGAGCTTGTCGGACATGCCCCACTCGGTGGCCATGGCACGGGACAGCCCGGTAGCCATCTTGATGTCGGCGGACGCGCCCGAGGTCACCTTGTCGTAGCCGAAGATTTCCTCTTCGGCGACACGGCCACCCATGGCGACGGCGAGGTCCGCATAGGCCTTGCGGCGGGTCAGCGACACCTGGTCGCGCTCCGGCAGACGCATCACCATGCCAAGCGCACGACCGCGCGGCACGATAGTGGCCTTATGGATCGGATCGGAGGCGTCCATCTTGATAGCGAGCAGCGCGTGCCCGGCTTCGTGATAGGCGGTGAGCTTCTTGTCTTCCTCGGTGAGGCTGAGGGTGCGGCGCTCGGCGCCCATCATCAGCTTGTCCTTGGCGTCCTCGAACTCGCTCATGGTGACGAAGCGCTTGTTGCGGCGGGCCGCAAGCAGGGCACCCTCGTTCACGAGGTTCATCAAATCCGCACCCGAGAAACCCGGGGTACCACGAGCCAGCACCTTGAGATCGACATCGGGGGACAGCGGCACCTTGCGGACGTGGACCTTGAGGATCTTCTCGCGGCCCTGCACGTCGGGGTTCGGCACCACGACCTGGCGGTCGAAGCGGCCGGGACGCAGCAGCGCCGGATCGAGCACGTCGGGACGGTTTGTGGCGGCGATGAGGATGATGCCCTCGTTCGCCTCGAAGCCGTCCATCTCGACCAACAACTGGTTGAGGGTCTGCTCGCGCTCGTCGTTACCGCCGCCGAGGCCGGCGCCACGATGACGGCCGACGGCGTCGATTTCGTCGATGAAGATGATGCACGGGGCGTTCTTCTTGGCCTGCTCGAACATGTCGCGGACACGCGACGCGCCCACGCCGACGAACATTTCGACGAAGTCCGAACCCGAGATGGTGAAGAACGGCACGCTGGCCTCGCCGGCCACGGCGCGCGCAATCAGCGTCTTGCCGGTACCCGGCGGGCCGACCAGCAGCACGCCGCGCGGAATCTTGCCGCCCAGCCGCTGGAACTTGCCTGGATCGCGGAGGAACTCGACGATCTCCTCGAGGTCCTGCTTGGCCTCATCGACGCCCGCGACATCCTCGAAGGTGATCTTGCCCTGCGTCTCGGTCAGCAGCTTGGCGCGCGACTTGCCAAAGCCCATGGCGCCGCCACGGCCCCCACCCTGCATCTGCCGGATGAAGAAGAACCACACGCCGATGATGACGAGGAACGGCAACCAGCTGGACAGGAGCACGCCCCAGAACGGGCTGCCCTCCGGCTGGTGCGCGGTGATCTTCACGTTGTGGTCCTCGAGGCGCGAGATGATGTCGGCGCCCTGCGGGATGACGGTCTCGGACTTGCTGCCGTCGGTGTTGGTGCTGGACACGATATTGTCGGTGATGATCACCGAACCGACGCTGCCCGCATCCACGTCCTGAATGAACTGGCTGTAGCTCTTGTCCGTAACCGAGATCGAACGTGTGGAAGACTGGAAGACCTGGAACAGGCCCATCAGCATGAATAGAATCACCAGCCAGATGGCGAAGTTCCGGAAATTGACGTTCATCAACCTGTGTCCTGAGGTCCGGCGGGAGGGCCGGGAATTTAGGCGAATGTAGGCCTCACACCCAGGCCTTACAAGGGCGGCTTCGTACGCAGCTGGTGCGGCCATATGGCCGAAAAGTCGATTGAGTTTCACCCCTCGCGGTTAATTTCCGCTGAGGGTGACACGCGTGCGCGCCGGCCGGGTTCCTTGCGGATGCTGACCATGTCTGCGTCGCTTGCAATCACCGAGCCATGCAAAGTTGTCCGCTTGAGGGCGGTCCCGTGCTGAAGCCTGAGCGCCAGCAGTTCGATTTGCGCCAGTTGCCGCCGCTTGCCGGCGCTGCCGACCTGCTCGAGCAGGCACGCCAGCACCTCGACCAGCACGGCGCGGGGTAGCTCGGCCAGCACCTGCGCCGGGACGGCGAGGCCATCGGAGAGAGGGGTCGCATGTGTGGCGATGGTGGCGGCGGCCAGCTGCGCGATCGCCTCGTGCGCCTCCCCTGCCCGAGCCGCAAACAATGCCAGGCGCCCCGCATCGAGGCCGAGCGCCACGAGGTGCGGCAGCGCCTGGCGCCAGCGGACGCGCTCGTAGTGCGGGTCGGTATTGCTGGGGTCGGCAACCGGCACGAGGCCGGCCTCGGCGACGAGCGCTGCGAGCTCGGCGCGGGGAATGCCGAGCAGCGGGCGGGCAACGGCGACACCCTCGACCTCGGCGAGCGGCGCCATGCCGCGCAGGCCCGCGAGGCCCGAGCCGTGCGCGAGCCGCATCAGCACGGTCTCGGCCTGGTCGTCGAGGTGGTGGGCTGTTGCAAGGAGATCGGCGCCGTCGCGCCGCATGGCCTCGCCGATGAGCCGGTAGCGGGCGGTGCGAGCCGCATCCGACACACCGGTTGCGGGCTTGGCACCAACCCAGCGGAGGCCGCGGCCGGCAAGGCCGACCTTCGAGGCCTCGGCGAGGACGAACACCACTTCATCTGCCGCTTCGGGCCGAAGACCGTGATCGACGGAGTAGACGAAAAGCGGTGGCGCCTCGGGGTCGGCAGCGCGCCAGCGGGCGGCGAGCAGCATCAGCGCCAGGCTGTCCGCTCCGCCCGAGACGGCGAGACCGATGGCCTTCGCCCCACGAAGCGGGGCGAACAGCGTTGCGACGTCGATCAGCCGGCCGGGCATTGCGCCTTTTGCGCTTCCTCATCCAGCCGCTGCTTGAACTTCGGCACGACGTTAGGGTAGCGCTCGCGCAGCTTGGCGAAGTTTTCGCAGGCGAGATCGCCCTGCCCCAGCCCGGCCAGTGCCACGCCGAGCCGCAGCATGATGTCCGGCGCGCGGCCGGACTGGCTGTAGTCGATATAGCCCTGTGCCAGCACCTGCGAGGCCTGCTGGTAGTCCTTCTGCTGGATCAGCGCCTCTCCCAGGTAGTTGACGGCGTCCGGCGCTTGCGGATCGTCGTGGTAGTACTGGAGGAATTGCGCCAGCTGCTCGCTGGCGAAGGCGTAGTCGCCGCGCGTCATGGCATCGCGGCCTGCTTCGAACTGCGCCTTGGCATCGCCGTTCGACAGCGCCACGTCGCTGCCCAGCGTCAGGTCGAGAGGCTGGTTGGTGAGCGCCTCGTCGCCATTAAGGGTACCGAGCTGGTCGGTGCCACCCTGCAGAAGCGGATCGGACGAGTCGCCGACGCCATCCATCGGCAGGTCGCTGGCCGGCAGGTCCGGTGCGACGACGGCCTGGTCGGGTGTCGCCGGCAGCTGGTCGGTCGGGGTATCGGCGGCGACGGCGGGATTTTGTTCCTGCGGCAGTGCATCGGACGGCGTCACGCCATCAGTTGGCACTGCCGCCTGGGGTTTTCCCACGGGGGCGGTCCCTTCCAGCTGCTGGAAGCGGAATTCGTTGTCTTCCTGCACCTTCAGCATCTGCTGGAGCTGGAATTCGAGGCCTTCGACGCGGCCGGTGAGGTCGCGCACCGTCTGTTCGAGGTCCTGGACGCGGACCAGCAGTTCGGCACTGTTCTGGTTGTTCTGCGCCACCAGTACGCGGTCGCCGGCGGCGGCCGGCGCCTGCGGGCCGAAGAACGAGGTGGCGGCCAGAGCCGGCAATGCCAGGCCGGCCATCAGCGTGGCGATCAGGATCGCGGGCCGTAGCCGGCCGCGAATGCGATTGAGGGGCACCATCGAGGCTCCATCCGGGTCGTGGCGGCGCTGCTGCGCCGGCAACATCGAGTTAGCAGATGATTTCGACGAAAAGAAAGCGCCGGGCCCCAAATACGCAGGGGCCCGGCGCTATGCCTCCAGTCGAACGTGGCTTCGGGGGTTACGCACGGGTGCGCCGCTAAATGAGCAGCGCCCCGCCCCGAAGCCCGCTCGAGCCTATTGTACGACCGTCACAGCACGGCGGTTTTGTGACCAGCACGAGATATCGTTGCAGATGGCCACAGGACGTTCCTTGCCGAACGACTTCGAGGTGATGCGGCCCTGGTTGACGCCACGGCTGACGAGGTAATTCACCACCACCGCAGCGCGGCGGGCGCCCAGAGCGATGTTGTACTCGCGGGTGCCGCGCTCGTCGGCATGGCCTTCGAGCATGATGCGGTACTGATTGTATTTGTTGAGCCAGGCGGCCTGCTTGTCGAGCGTGGACGTGGCGGTCGGGGTGAGGTTCGACGAGTCGGTCTCGAAGAACACGCGATCGCCGACCGAGACCAGGAACTCCTGCTGGCTGCCCGGGGCGCCACCGCCCGGAGTATTACCGACGCCGACGCCCGCGCCGTTACGCGCACAGGCAGCTACCGCGACAACGAGGACCACCAGCGCGGCGGCACGCAGCACGGCGAGAATGGGCGTGAGGGAACGCATCCGGTCAGTCTCCTAAAGGCTAAGATTTGCTGGCAGTTTTTTACCGCTCTTAATCTTAAGGGCGGGTTGCCGGTGACGGTTAATTGTTCCCCAATCAGGCGTGAATATGGCCGGAATCCGGGCTTTTCCGTGATGTTGCCCGTTTGCAATGGTCACGGGTGTTGAGGAAGCGTGAAGCGCTCCCTCAATCTCCATCAGCTCCGCAGCGGCGACCAGCTCGGGTCGGAGGCGAAGCTCTCGGCCTTGATGCTGATCTCGTTACGTCCCCACACATCGACCGACCAGAGGCCCGGGCCGGCGTCGCCGCCCGGATCGCGGAAGAACATGATGACGCGGCTGTTGGGGGCCCAGGTGGGGCCTTCCTGCACCGAGTTGGAGGACGACAGGATGCGCTCGCCCGAACCATCGGGCCGCATGATGCCGATGTGGAACTGCCCGCCCGACTGGCGGGTGTAGGCGATGAGCTGCCCATCGGGCGAGAACACCGGCGTCGAGTACGTGCCTTCGCCGTAGGAGATGCGCTGCGCACCGCCACCGCCTGCCCCCATGAGGTAGATCTGCGGGCTGCCGCCCCGGTCGCTCTCGAAGGCGATGCGGGCGCCATCGGGCGAATAGCTCGGTGAGGTGTCGATCGCGGCGCCATTGGTCAGCTGCGTCGGCTTGCCGGCGAGGGTGGCGGAATAGATGTTCGTGGTGCCGCCGTTCGAGACGGAAAATGCCACTGTGCCGCCATCGGGTGAAAACTGCGGCGCGAACGACATCGGCGCGCCCTGGATCAGCTTCTTCGAGCTGCCGCCGAGCCCGGCGTAGTAGACCTGCGGGTTGCCGTCCTCGTAGGAGGTGAAGACGAGGCTGTCGCCGCTGGGTGAGATCTTGGGGCCGAAGGTGAGGGACTTGCCGGAGCTCAGGTACTGCACGTTGGCGCCGTCCTGGTCCATGATCGCGAGCTTCTTGACGCGGTTGGCCTTGGGGCCGGATTCGGCGACGTAGAGTACCCGTGTATCGAAATAGCCGGTCCCGCCCGAGAGCGTGGAATAGATCGCGTCGGAGACGATGTGGGCGATGCGGCGGTAGTTCTGCGGATCGGTCTGGTAGGACTTGCCAACCACCTGCGCGGCGGCCTGCGTATCCCAGACGCGGACCTGCGAGGTGACCTGCCCGCCGCGCTCCACCGAGCCCATCACCAGCGCATCGACTGTAGCGGCGCGCCAGGCGGCGAAATCCGGCTCGTTGGTGACGTCGCCGACCCGGATCGGCAGCGAAGCTGGGTCAAGCGGGACAAAAAGCCCCGAGCGCTTCAGGTTGTCGCGCACGATCTGCGCGATCTCGGCACCGAACGCCGGGTCGGACGACGCGAAGTCCGGGATGGCGATCGGCAGCGGCGTGAAATTGCCGCCGGTGACGACGATCTCGACCAGCGCCTGCGAAGGGGTAGCGAGCGCGAGTGCGCCGCCGGCAAGCCCGAGCTTCAGCGCGTTGCGCCGGGTAAACAGGGTCATGTCTTGTCTCCATACTGGAACTTCGGTGCAGGCAGAGGAGATCATCAGAAGTCCTTCGCCCGGAATGTGGCTTTCACGTCCTGTCCGGCGACGACCGCATATGGGCCGCAACGCATGACAGCACGGGTAACGGCGCGGGCATAGGCATCGGCAACGGTGTCGCCGGTCATGCTGACGACCTGCGGCGGCCCGGCCACGGAGCCATCACCACCGACGGTGAACAGGAGTTGCGCCTCCGACCCCGCCTCGGAAGCACCAGGCGGCACGTTGATGCAGCCGCGGATTTGCGCCACGAGCCCATCGATCTGCGACTGGCTGAGCGTCGCCGACTGGCCGTCTTCCTTGCCGAGGGTCTTTTCGCCGCCGTCGCCCGAGGTGGCGCCGCGCGAGTCCTCATTGTTGATGATGTCGTTGATCTCGTCGGCCTTCTTGGCTTCTTCCGCCTTGGCCTGCTCGATCCGCTTCTGCTCGTCGGCCTTCTTTTTGTCCGCCGCCTTCCTGGCGTCGTCGGCCTTCTTTTTTTCGTCCGCAGACTTCTTCTTGGCATCGACCGCGTCTTTAGCATCCTCGGCGGCCTGTTCCTTGGCCGCTTCCTGCTGCTTCTTGAACTGGGCGCGCTTTTCGGCAAGCGCCGCTGTCTTCACGAACGGCTTGGGCGCCGCATCTGCCGGGTCGGGCGCCGGAGTATCGACGGCGAGCGGTGGTGTTTCCACTGCAGGCGGCTCGGGTTCGACCACCGGCTCCGGAACGGGTTCGGGGGCTGGCGCGGCTGGTAGCGGTCGCTCAACCGGGACCGGGGCCGTCTCTTCGACCGGCTCGGGCGCGGGATCGGGCTCAGTGGCCTCGGGTGCCGGCGCGGTCTGCTCGGTAGGCGCCGGGGTCGGCTCCGGCGTGTCCTCGGGGGTCGGCTGGTCCTCGGTGGTGTTGCCGGTGGGCTGGGCGATCTCGGCCGGCTTTTCCGCGTCCACCACCGACGGAGCTTCGGTCTCGACGACCGTGCTGTCGAGCGAACCCTTGCGGATGTTCGAGAACTCGGACACCGGCACCAGATCGACCGCGATCGACTCCACCGGCGTCGCCTCGATCGGCTGGCCGATACCGAGACCAACGATCGCCAGGGCGATCAGGCCGGCATGCAGTGCTGTCGATACGGTGAGGCCGGCGCGCATCTGGGCTACGGTGCCGGCGCCTGCTGCGCCTGTTCGGTGATGAGGCCGATCTTGGCGTAACCGGCGCCCGACAGCGCCCCCATCACCTGCATCACCGACCCGTAATTGGCAGCAAGGTCGCCGCGCACGTTGACGCGTGTCACGGCCGGATCGATGCCCTGGTCGGCGAGCTTCTGCGCCAGATCGGCAAGCTGCACCGGCTCCTCACCGAGGAAGATGGCGCCTTCGTTGGTCACCGAGATGATGACCGGCTTCTGGTCGGTGTTCATCGGCTTGGCCGAGGTTTGCGGCAGGTCGATCGGCACGCCGACCGTCATCAGCGGCGCTGCTACCATGAAGATGATGAGCAGCACCAGCATCACGTCGACCATCGGGGTGACGTTGATCTCGCTCATCAGCCCGGCATTGCCGCCGCGCCGCCGGCCACGCCGGCGACCACCGCCCTTGCCACCACCTGCCACCGACATCGCCATCAGCGGGTACCCCGGGCTTCAAGCTGGCGGGAAAGGATGGTGGAGAACTCGTCGGCGAAGCCCTCGAGGCGGCCGATCATCTTGTTGGCATCACCCGACAGCTTGTTGTAGGCGATCACCGCCGGGATGGCCGCGACGAGGCCGATGGCCGTCGCGAACAGCGCCTCGGCGATCGGGCCGGCCACGACCGACAGGTTGGTGCTCGAAGCGGCCGAGATGGCGGTAAATGCGTTCATGATGCCCCATACCGTGCCAAAGAGGCCAATGAAGGGCGCCGCCGAGCCAACTGTCGCGAGGAAGGAGAGACGCTTCTCGAGTGTCTCGCTTTCGCGCGCGATGGCCACATCGAGCACTTTCTCGAGGCGGCCCTGGATGCCGATGAACGAGGAGGCGTTCTGCTCGTGGCTGCGCTTCCATTCCTTCATTGCCGCAACGAAGATGGCGCCCATGCCGGGCGACGGCCGCTCGCTCATTTGCTGGTAGAGTTCCTCCAGCGACTGGCCCGACCAGAACACCCGCTCGAAGCGGTTCATCTCACCCTTGACCCGACCGAACAGCATCGACTTGTCGACGATGATGGCCCAGCACCAGACCGAGGCACCCAGCAGTCCCACCATAACGGTCTTGACGACGAGATCGGCCTGCCAGAACAGCGCCCAGATCGAAAGGTCGGCATGCGGTGCGACCGCGCCAGCAACCGTTGGGTCCATGTGAAGGTCCTTCTCAGTGCGGCCCCGGCGACCGAACTTGATGGTTCAGGCGATGCGGACCAAATTTGTCAAATTTAAGAGAAAAGCCCGGATTTCCGGACCTTTGACAGCGTCTGAATGAACTGCCTTAGTTGTGGTCAACGAAGGGTTAACAAACCGGCCCGATCGGGAACTCGGCCGATCAAGCTTTGACGATCAGCGCCAGTAGGGCCTTGGGCATGCGCGCCGCGCCGCCGCCGACTTTTATGCAGACCACCTGCACCTCGGCCCGGACGATTCCGGTGCCGGCCCGGGTGATCGACTGGACGAGGTTGAGCCGCGCCGCGGTGGCCGAGGCAACCTCGGTGGTGACCTCCAGTTCGTCGTCGATATGGGCGGCAGCGAGGAAGTCGATGCTCATCCGGCGCACCGCGAAAGCGATGCCGTCATGGATCAGCTCGGAGTGATGCACCCCGAGGTCGCGCAGGAACTCGGTGCGCCCGCGCTCGAAGAAATGCAGATAGGCCGCATGGTAGACGTTGCCGGAAAAGTCGGTGTCCTCGTAGTAGACGCGG
>Ga0209512_1005605_pt1 | contig 10368 bp, 8 predicted proteins | sample frozenSSSSmetaG_FD_184142 | JGI IMG/M metagenome (GOLD analysis project Ga0209512, IMG submission 184142) | Glacier valley bacterial and archeal communities from Borup Fiord, Nunavut, Canada, to study Microbial Dark Matter (Phase II) -... | ecosystem: Environmental > Aquatic > Freshwater > Ice >... | reverse complement strand
GGGATCGTCATCGCGGGTGGTGTCGCGAAGTTTGCGAAAGCCATCTTCGGGCGCAGCGGTATCGGCGACGAGCGAAGCGGGCTTCTCGGCGGACGAGTCGGCGGCGGGGGCGTTGCCCTGGAACTTCGCGGCGAACTCGGCACGGAGTTTGTCGGCCTCGATTTTCGCGGCGGCTGCGGCGGCAGATTCGAGCGTCCAGTCGCGCAACGTGGTGCGGCGGGCGATGCCGTTAAAGGCGAGCGGGTTGGCGGGCAGCGGCTGAAAATTAACGATCTCCCACTCGTCCTTGCCGAGTTGGTTGAGATAGGATTCCAGCAGCGCGGGCGTCGCAAAGCCATGCGGGCCGCTGGTGATGTGTTTATATTCCCAAAGTGACATAAAAATGATGGTGCGGGGTAGCGGGTTAACGCATCCCAAATGCCCCCCCGATTGCCGAGCCTAATCTGCCCCCGCACGCCGGATGACGTTGCAACGGAAAATCCCCCCGCCCCAAAGCCACCCGAAGTCTATCGCCACCCTCACTCCCCGATTTAGCCCACCAACCAGTTTGTCACGTAATACGTGACAAACAAGTTTAGCACATTGGAAATTTGTAACGTAATACGTGACAAACTGGTTTTTACTTGGCGATGGCGTAGATACGGGCTTGCGGTTTCGATCCTGATATTAGGCCGGCTACACCCCGAGGAAGACGTTGCCCGTGGCGATGCGATGGGTAATTTCTCCGAAATAGCGGAATAGGGAACATCCCGCGCGACTCCCACATCGTAACTCTTTCAACTCCCCTCGCCCGCCATGAACATCCGCACTCCGAAAGACTGGGAACTCTCCGAATCCGCCGTCACGTCCGAGTCCGTCTACCGCCTGCGCAACCGCCGCGATTTCCTCAAAACGGTCGGCGTAGGCCTCGCGGGCGCCGCCCTCGGTCCACGCGCCTTGCTCGCCGCGACCGCCGGTTTTCCCGACAAGGAAAACCCGCTCTACCCCGCCTCGGCCCTCAAGCCCACCGCCTACGAATACATCACGAGTTACAATAATTTCTACGAGTTCGGCACCGACAAGGACGGCCCCGCCAAATATGCGAACCAAGGCTGGAAAACCGATCCGTGGACCGTCGAGCTAGCCGGCCTGATCCGCGCGCCAGGCAAATTCGACGTCAACGAACTCATCAAGAAACTCGGCGGCATCGAGCAGCGCGTTTACCGCCACCGCTGCGTCGAGGCGTGGTCGATGGTCGTGCCATGGGACGGCTTCCCGCTCGCCAAACTCGTCGCCCTCGCCGACCCGAAGCCTGAAGCGAAATACGTTAAATTCACCTCGTTTCTCGATCCAAAGAGCGCCGTCGGGCAGCAGGACAGTTACCTCGGCTGGCCCTACGTTGAAGGCCTGCGCATGGACGAGGCGACCCACGAACTGGCCTTCATCGCGACGGGGATTTACGGCAAGACGCTGCCTAATCAAAACGGCGCGCCGCTGCGACTCGTCACACCGTGGAAGTATGGTTTCAAGGGCATCAAATCCATCGGGAAAATCGAGTTCACCGACAAGGAGCCCTACAACACCTGGCAGCGTCTCGCGCCCAACGAATACGGCTTCTACGCCAACGTGAATCCGAACGTGGATCACCCGCGCTGGTCGCAGGGCAGCGAACGCGTGATCGGCGGCGGCATCTTCTCGGGACGTCAAACCACCCTCATGTTCAACGGTTACGAAAAACAGGTCGCCAGCCTCTACAAGGGATTGGATCTCACGAAGAATTTTTGAATCTGGAACTCAGGAAATCAGGAATCAGACAAGGAAATCGGAACTATTGTAGTGAGTTTATTCCGTCCCTGATTTCCTGAGTTCCCTATAAAAATCTGCCTTGAACGCTCTCCTCGAAAAACTTCTCCGCTCAAAGGTCTTCATCTGGACGCTCCTGATCCTGCCCGGCCTGTGGCCCGTCGTGCCGCTGCTCCGCCACGATCCCACCGTCGGCGCGGACCCGCTCAAATACCTCCTTCATCATCTCGGCTTCGTCGCATGCGTGCTGCTCGCCGCCGTGCTCACGCTCACTCCCCTGCGAGTGATTTTTCCGAAGTCGAAACTCGCCCTCGCGCTCAACCGCCACCGCCGCCTCGTCGGCGTGAGCGCGTTTGTCTACGCCGCGCTCCACCTCGCCACGCATCTCGTCCACGAAGGCGGTTTCGGCGTGCTCGCGAGCGACATCAAAAAGCCGTTTCTGCTCACCGGCCTCATCGCGTTCACCCTCCTGCTCGTGCTGGCGGTGACCAGCCTCAACCGCCTCGTCCGCGCCCTCGGCGCGAAGCATTGGAAAATGCTCCACCGCCTCGCCTACGTCGCCGCCGCCCTTGCCGCCTACCACCAGGCCGCCGCGAGAAAACTTTTCCCGATGCAGGTGCTGTGGATTTTCGTCCCGCTGGCGCTGCTGGAAATCGTGCGCCTCGTCATCACGCGCCGCCAGCGCAACCGCGCCCTCACTCCATCCGGTGCGGCACGAACCGGCTGAGGTTGCCCGTGATCCGCCGCGTGTCCTCGCGAATGCCGAGACCGCACGCCTCGTTGTTCGCCATCCACAAGCCCATCACCGGACGATTGCCAGCAAAGTCAGGCATAGGCGCGAGCGCCTGATAGATGAACCCCTGAGCCGCGTAGTCGCCCTGATTTTCCTCCAGCGTGAAGCCGCGCTCGACGAGCGTGACGTTGGCCCCTTCGCGGCTGAAACGCGGCTTGCGCGCATACGATCCGTTCAACCGCGACGGTTCGTCGTAGGCCGGCAGTAGATTCGGATGATCCTGGAAAAGCTCCCACAACACCGGCAGCATGCCCTTGCTCTGATAAAGCAACTTCCACGGCGGCTCGATAAAAAGCCCGGGCGCCGTCGCCACCTCCGCCGCAAACGACTCCTCCCAGAGCCACTCCCAGGGATAAAGTTTGAACAGCGCATCGATGCGCGCGCCCCTGAGATCGGCAAAGCACCGCGCCTTCTCATCCCAGCCCACATCCCCGATCGCGAGCCATTGCGGGGCGAAGCCCGCCTGCTGGCACGTGTCCATCAGGTAGGCTACCGTTTGCTCGTCCTCGGGCAGCTCGCCCATGCTGGTGAAATGCACCTTGGCGCTGCCCACCGCGCGCCAGGCTTTGATCAGCCGCTCGTGAATGGAGTTGAACTGGTCCGCCTTCGGAAACCGTTCCTTCAACCAATACCACTGCACCACGGAGGCCTCTACGAGCGCGGTGGGCGTGTCGGCATTATATTCAAGAAGCTTGGGCTGCTGCTTGCCGTCGTAGGCGATGTCGAAGCGTCCATAGACGCTCGGATCGTCCCGCTCCCACGAGGCCACGATGGCCGGCACCGCTTTCGTCGGAATTCCAAGCCGCTCAAACCAATCCCGGTCGATCACCGTCTGCGCGGCTTCAAGATAGAGCGCATGCAGTGCGTTGCCGGCCAACTCCAACTCATTGACCTCCGCGGATGACAACACATAGCACGCGCTCTCGTCCCAGTAAGGACCGGTTTCGTGCGTGTGATAGGTGAACCCAAGAGCTTCGACCCGCGCCGCCCAGTCGGGCCGTGGAACCAATGACTCGCGTCGCATGATCAGGAAAAAAACGAACGCGACGAACCGCCGAATCCGCCCCGGCGGATCGTCGATGCGTGATAGTCGGAGGCCGCGCGATTGGCCTGGGCGACCGCCTCGGGCGTCGGCCTTGACGAATTCGTAAAGCCGCTTGAGCCGGCGACGACATGCGACCCGCTGCCGCCAAAGGAGACCTGGTTCGGATCTTGATCATCCGGCTGCGGGCGCCACTGACCGCCGCGATACCAGCCGCGCGCATCGTGCTGGTTATAGGGAATCGGAAACCACGCATGATAAGGCGCATGATAATACCCGGCGCCGGGCAGGAAGGAGTTGTTGGCGTAGGTCTGGCTGGACGCGACCTGCGGCGCCGGCGGCTCGTCGTCCGCTGAGCACTGCGCCATGGTCACGATCAACGGCAAGCCAATCGCACCGGCCGCGACCAGCAGATAAATCTTAACATCCCGTGACGCACGCGTCCGTTCGAATTCGCGCCGGCCGCCATCGGCATAGATATCGCGACGACGCTTCACCCCACGATGGCCGCCGCCACGATGATGCACACGCCGATGATCACCGCCCCGCCCACGAGAGCGGCCGCGACGTTTTTATTCTGGACGATTTCCTCGTGCAGCTTGCCCGGGGTGGCCCAGTCAAAAAGCTTATAGCCGAGGATCGCGAGCGCGATGCCGACCAAGGCAAAAATCACCATGTAAAGCAGCCCCTGGCCGAGCGAAACGGCATGCCAGTCGGACGGAGCGGAAACCTGGGCGAGGAGAGGAAGCAGCAGAGGTTGCATAGGATTTGATGTCGTAGAATGCGCGCCCCGCCCCGACCGTAAATAAAATCCGATCTCCGTTAGAAAAAGACCCCGTCGCTATAAACGACGGGGTCTTTTAGGTATGCACGCGAGGGTGGCGCAGTCGCCACCGGAAAGCCGGGTTTATTACATGCGTTGCTTGAACCCATACAGGCTATCCAGCTCGTTCACGATCATCCGAACGATTTCATGCTGGGACACCAATCCCGCCGGGGAGACATCATCCTCTTGCGAACGATAATGGGAATATGTGGATCGCCCGGAAGAAGGCATCCCGGACAAGTTGCCCAACGGATACAGCTTTTCCGGCACGGTCCCGCCTGAGCGGTCAACGGCGGCCGCCATCTTCCACAGCGCAGGAATATCCCGGACTTTTCCCCAGCCAGAAGACCCATGGCGCTGGTAGGGATCCAACGTGAATAATTGAACCGCCACCCGATCCTGCTCGGCGCGCGGACGCTCGGTATGCGGCAGCACATCCGACAACTTATCCCACGCATTCAGATACTGAGGGTCAGCCTCGACCGCCTGCGTGAAATACCCCGCCGCCTCTTCCCAGCGCTCCTGTTCCATCCGCAGATAACCCATCAGGTAAAACGCCTGCGGTTTTACCGGCGGCTTGGCGATCAACGCGGCAAACACCCGCTCAGCAATGGCCTGCGGCTGTTCGCCCGCAAACGCTTTTTCGCAACCGAAACAGTGGCTTTCCACCCGTCCAAAACTGTCCGGCATCAACTCATAGGCCTTCTTGTAATGCTCGATCGCCTCGTCCATCCGGTTTTCGCCAGCGAGGCGGATGGCCAGACGCGATTGAATGCAGTAAGCGTCAGAAAACGAATAGAGCGCCTGCTGGTATTCCACGATGGCGCGACTGATCAAGCCAGCCTCGACCAGATCGTCCGCCGCTTCGGCTTGGCGAATCGCCGCGACCACGCCGCCCAGAAATTCCGCATGTTTTACGTCGCCTTTTTTCAAGGCGATCTCGCGCGCGACCGCATAGGCGCGCATGCGATCCCCGTGAGGTGTGCCGCCATCGGAAGGATCAATGGCGATGGCTTGTTTTACCGTCGTCTCCGCATCATCGATCCGGCCGGCCGCGAGGAGCACGTTCGCCTTCCAGATGAGCGGACGCTCCTCGTAGTGATCCATCGCCTGCAACTTATCCAAAAACGGAATCGCCGCGCTTCCGCGAATCGCAGTGTAGAGCGTATAGGCGGGATCGCTTGCCGAATGGCCCAAAAGATAAGCCTCCAGAATCGTGATCGCCTTCGCGTCGTCACCGGTTGCATGCAGCGATTCCGCCGCGACCAACGCCAGCGGCCGCCAACCATTCCCGCTGCCCGTGTTCAGCGACTGCGAGAGATCGCGGTTGGACCAATACGGCGACTCGGCCAGCCATTTAACAACGTCCGCATGGCGACCTTGACGCGCCATCACATCGGCCAGCCAGGCACTATACTCGTCTCCCGAAAAATTCCGCATCGTCTCGTCATCCTCATATAATGACGCGGCCGAGGCGGGTTTCGCCGTCAGGCGATTGCGCAGGAGCTGTTCAATCAAGGCCGCATGCGAAGCGGCGATTTCCTCGCTGGCAAATTCCCTGAACAGCGAGCTGTTTTCCCAAAACGAGCCTTTCGCATCCTTAAAGTTGACCAGTAATACGGCGCGGATTTTAGCGGCGAGATCGACCTTGTCCAAGGCGACAGCGAGCTTGAGCAACCGCTCGGCCGATTCGGTCCATTTTTGAATGGAATCCTTGCCGTCACCCACCGGCGCACGCTCGAAAATCGGCACGAGAATCGCAAGTGCCGCATCGGGATCATCGGCTGCGACCAGCGCCCAGCCTTGCCGCGATTGCCACGTCGTCGCGAGCATCGAGTCCGCCGGCGCGGCCTTTGCTTGATTCACCGCAAACGCCACAAGCGCCTCGCTTCGCTCCGCCTGCGGAGCAAGTGCGCTCAGCGTGTTCCAATCCTCGGCATTGGTATCGACGCCCCTCGAACCGGCCAGGAAATCCCAGACCTTCACCGCGAACGCCTCGTCCACGGATCCGTGGTAGGGGAAATCCGGTGAAAGCTGACCTGCCGCCTGCAACAACCCCGCCGCCTCATCCTTGCGTCCCAGTCCGGCCAGCGCCGCCGCAATACGGGAAAGCCCGTTTTTGATGTCTGAATCCGCGGTTTTCCCGGGCTTTGTGAACTCCGTGAAACGCGGCCTCAAGACGTCATACACTCCGACCAGCTCTTTTGCACCGGCTTCGTTGACGGTTTCATCCGGCCAGACCAAGAGCGCCCAAGGCATCCGCTTGGGTGTAATTTTACCTGCGACGACAAGGGCTTTCGCCAGTTCCCGCGTGTGCGGTGCATTATAGAAATTAACATTCACGGGCAGCGCATAAACTTCGCGCAGCAATGCCTCCGCGCCGGCGGAATCCGTCAACTCCACCAGCTCGGGGACGGTGATATTGCTCACACGCGCATTGCCATCATCCTCCGCCAGCTCACCGGCAAGGTCATCGTCATTGAGCAAACGCCCCAGTTCCTTGTCGTCATAGTGGTAGCCTTGAAAAAACCCGAGCGCGCTCATGGCCTTTGCCAGCGCCTGCTTCTTGGCATCGCCCGTCAAATCTGTGCCGTTCCTCACGGTATTGACGGCCGTAGCAAACGCCCGGTATTCGCGAGCGGCTACAAGCAACGCCGCGAGCTTTTCCTCTCCGCCGTAAGCCGCCGCGAGCTTCGTGCGATCCGGCGGTTGCAACGCCGCCAGCTCCTCGCGAAACACCGCCAGCCGTTCCGCCGTCGAATCCGCCAGCCATTCGCCCAGTCGCTTGTTCATGTTTTCCGCTGCATTCGCGAGTTGCCGCGACTGCCAAAGAGGGAGAAGCGCCGGTTTCGTGTCGCGCAGGCTCTGCGTGAGGGCGACCAGTTCCACGCGCTCTTTTTGCAGGCGGCTCCGGATCGCGGGATCGGTGGCGTTCAGCACCAGAGCCTCAATGCGGGCCATGCGTCGAAACAGTTGCTCGATGGGGTTGCGCGCGAACTCCGGCGCGGTCGCCACCCACGCATCAGTGAGAGCGACCGAGGACATCCATTTTGCCGGATCACTTTTCACGGCAAATGCCGAGCCGTTTTCATAAGCGTTATAGTTTTCCTTCGCGGGCACCGACCAGCCGAGCGCTGCCCGCAAGTCGGCCGGCACGTCGCTCTCACCATCCGTCGGCGTCGGCAGGCTTTCGGCCCGGCCCGCCACCAACAATCCAAGAAAGCTCACACCGACAAAACCAACGCGAAGAAGTTTTCGCGAAACCGACAGGGAGGATGAAAACGCAAGGACACTCATGGGGATAAACAAGGGGAGTTGCTGACGCCTAAAATCACCACCGACCCAAACGCAACTCACCGGCTTAGCAACCCTACATCTCTCCCATCATGGATTTAAGCTGGGCGTTGCCTGCCCGTTATCCGGAATGCGACCACCTGCCTGCGTTCACTTCGTCACCGCCGCCAGGAACCACTCGATCGAGTAGGTCGTGAGCTGACCGGACGGGCCGTAGAGGTTGTAGTCGAATGCGTGCGTCGCCCACGGCAGTGAGACAAAGGCGTTGCGCACGCCCAGTTCATCGAGCTTCGCATGCATGCGTTCGCTCTGCTTGTGCCACACGAGCGCGTCATTGGCCCCGTGCACCAGCAGGGTCGGCGGGGAATCCTTCGTCGCGATCAGGTAGGCCGACGCCGAAGTATAGGCCGCTGCCGCCGTCTCGGGCGTGCCGCCGAGAAACTGGCGCAGGAGTTTCGTGGCGTTGAGAATGTCATCTTCGCGCGAAAACTGCCACGCGAAGACCTGGTCCTGCGGCCCGTAGAGCGAGATCACCCCGCGCACCGCCGGATCGGGCCGCCCATAGGCATACGCCGTCGCGAGCTGCCCGCCCGCCGAACGCCCCATCAGCACGAACCGCTGCGGATCAATGCCGAGCGCGCCCGCCTGCTGCTTGAGAAACATAAGCGCCGCCCCGATGTCGTCGGCTTGCGCCGGCCAGACATTTTCAGGCGCCAACCGGTAGGAAATCGCCGCCACCGCATAGCCGCGCTGCGCCAGATAATGGTTCATTGCCGCAAGCTGCGTGCGGTCGCCGTTGTCCCAGCCTCCGCCGTGAACCATCACCACGCAGGGTGCGGGCGTGGTCCGTCCGGAGGCCGGATAAAAATCCATCGACAACGCTTCTTTCCCATCCGCGCGCATAAAATCCAGCCCTCTCGTCTTTACCTCCTCCGGCATGACTTGCAGGAGAGTCGCGAAGGAAAACGGCTCGCGCTTCAACTCCATTTGGCCAAAGGCCCCCGCCAGTTGCCCGGACAGCTTGGGCGCCATGAAAGCCGCCTGCACCACAGGCCGGAGTAAAAACACGATGGCCAGAAAGCCCAGGATCAAGATCGACAGCCCCAGCCGCCCGCCATGCGCCCACGCCAGCCAGATGATCAGCAGCGGCACCACGACCAGCAGATGGCCGAATTCTCCCACGAGGATGGAGACCTTCCACAAAAACAAGGTCGGCGCCTTGAAAACCGTGAGTAACGAGGCCGCCGTCACCGACAGCGCCAAAAGAAAAAGAAGCCAGCGAATCATGGGGGTTATACGCTTATGCGCTTAAAAAAGGCGCAAGGCTGCAAAAGATTTTGTGTTTTCGCCGCTTTTTTCGGCCACTGGTTCGCCTCACCCCATGCGTCGCCTCGATCAACTCCTCGCCAACCTCGGCTACTGCTCCCGCCGCGAAGCCCGCGACTTTCTGAAAAAGCACGCCGTCACCGTAAAAGGCCAAGCCGGACGCGATCCATCCGACAAGGCCCACGCCGCCGAAGTTCTCATCAACGGCGAACCGCTCGACCACCCCGACGGTCTGCTGCTTCTGCTCAACAAACCTCTCGGCCTCGTCTGCTCGCACGAAGAACGCGAAGGCCCGCGCATCTACGACCTGCTCCCCGAACGCTGGCGCGCCCGCAATCCACAGGTCACCAGCATCGGGCGCCTCGACAAGGACACCTCCGGCCTGATCCTGCTCACCGACCAAACCGAACTAGTCCACAAATACACCTCGCCCAAACACAAGGTCCCGAAGCTCTACCGCGCGACCACCGACCGCGATTTGTCTTCTGATCTCATCCCGCTCTTCGCCGCCGGCACGCTTGTCCTCGACGGTGAAGACGATCCCTGCGCCCCAGCCGAACTCCGTCTCGACCCCTCCACGCCACGCATCGCCGACCTCGTTCTCACCGAGGGAAAATACCACCAGGTTCGCCGCATGTTTGCCACCACCGGCGCGACCGTGCTGACGCTGCATCGCGTGCAATTCGGCCGCCTCACCCTCGGCAGTCTCGCGCCGGGCGAGTTCCGGTCGGTGCGTGAAGATGAAATCTGACCGCGCCCGCCTTTCGCTCGGCACAATCGTCCTGCTGGCATGCCCACTGGCCGCGCAGGAAGCACCAACCTCTCCGCCACCCGTCATCGAGCTCGTGCCGATGATCGTCACCGCCACGCGCACGCCGCAGGCCGCCGCCACGCTGCCAGTCACGGTGGACATCTTCACCGCTGATGATCTGCACAACTCCCCCGCTGCGACCATTGACGACACGCTGCGCCAGTCCGCCGCATTCTCTCTTTTTCGCCGAAGCAGCAGCCTCACCGCCAACCCCACCGCCCAAGGCGTTTCGCTGCGCGGTCTCGGCCCGAGCGGGGCCAGCCGCTCGCTCGTGCTCCTCGACGGCGTCCCGCTCAACGATCCCTTCGGCGGCTGGATCGCCTGGACGAAACTCCCCAAGCTCGCGCTCGACCGCGCCGAGATCGTGCGCGGCGGCGGCTCCACCCTCTGGGGCAACGCCGCCCTCGGCGGCACCGTGCAGCTTTTCACCGCCCCGCCCGCCTCCAACCAAGCCGAGATCGAGGCCACCGTGGGCGATCGCGATACCCTCGGGG
>Ga0209512_1005604_pt1 | contig 10368 bp, 7 predicted proteins | sample frozenSSSSmetaG_FD_184142 | JGI IMG/M metagenome (GOLD analysis project Ga0209512, IMG submission 184142) | Glacier valley bacterial and archeal communities from Borup Fiord, Nunavut, Canada, to study Microbial Dark Matter (Phase II) -... | ecosystem: Environmental > Aquatic > Freshwater > Ice >... | reverse complement strand
CATTCGAGGAGCTCCGATGAAGACCACCCCGCACACACAAGCCAAGACCGTCGAGACCGACCCCGACTTGGCGGACAAGCCCATCGGCGGCATCGACCCGCCCGCGCGCAAGCCGGAAACCAGGCTCGTGACCGCAGCGGTGGAGAACGTGGTGGAGTGGCACCGCCAGCGCGCCTCATCGCGCACATTGCCGGATTGAGCAGCGCTCTCCAGCCGCCGGCGCGGCCGGTCTGCACCCGCGGCCGCCTGCTCGGTTTCATATGGAGGCCGGCCTGAGAACGCTCCGCTGATTCGCCACAATAGGCGAACCAAAACACGGCGGAGACAGGCCATGAACCACCTCAGCAGCACCGATGCGTCGTTTCTTCACCTCGAAACACCCGAGACGCCGATGCACGTCGGCAGCCTCATGTTGTTCGAACTGCCCGACGGCTACCAAGGCGACTACTACGAAGACGTGAAGGCGATGGTGGCCAAGCGCCGCCACCTCGGCGGCATCTTCAACCGCAAGCTCGCGCAGATGCCGTTCGACCTGGCCGACCCGGTGTGGATTGCCGACGACGACATCGACCTCGACTACCACGTGCGTCATGTGAGCCTGCGCAAGCCCGGCACGATGGAACAGCTCGAACAGCTCGTCGCGCTCTTGCACTCGACCCTGCTCGACCGCAGCCGCCCGCTGTGGGAGCTGTACGTGATCGAAGGGCTCGAGAACGGGCAGGTGGCGAGCTACACCAAGGCCCACCACAGCGGCATCGACGGCAAGGCCGGGGTCGAGCTGGCCAAGGTGTTCTACGACACGACGCCGGCGCTGCGCGAAGTGCGCCCGCCGCGGCCGGCGCGCGCCGGCAGCGCTTATCAGCTCGGTGTGGCCGAGTTGCTGATGGCGGCGGCGTCAAATGCCGTGTCGCAGTACGTGAAGGTGGTCAGGACCCTGCCGAAGGCGGTGCGGGCGGTGGTGGCTGCGGGCAAGATCATCGCGTCGCGCAAGAGGCGCAAGGGCGAGCGCGCCTTGTCGCTGCGCCTGGCGCCGAAGTCGATCTTCAACGTGTCGATCACGAACCAGCGTTCCTACAGCACGATGTCGGTTCCGTTGAACGACATCAAGGCGCTCGGCAAGCGCGTCGGCGGCACGGTCAACACCGTGGTGATGGCGATGTGCGGCGGCGCACTGCGCCGCTTCCTGGCCGAGCGCGACCTGCTGCCGACGAAGTCGCTGATCGCCGGTGTGCCGGTGAGCCTGCGAACCGCCGACGACGACTCGATGAACAACCAGGTTTCGGCGATCCGGGTCGATCTGGCCACCGACCTGAAGAGCACGGCCGAGCGCTTCAAGGCGATCCACGCGTCGTCGGAGGCAGCGAAGGCCGTGGTGAGCGAACTGAAGCCGGTGCTCGGCATCGACGTGCCCATCACCGGCGCACCGTGGCTGATGAGCGGCCTGGCCACGCTGTTCGGCCGCTCCAACCTGGCGAGCCGCATCCCGGCCGTGGCCAACGTCGCCATCTCGAACGTGCCCGGCCTGCCGATGACGCTGTACATGGCCGGCGCGCGCATGCTGCACTACTACCCGGTCTCGATCCCGTACCACGGCATGGGCCTGAACATCACCGTGCAGAGCTACGACGGCAAGCTCGAGTTCGGCATCACCGCCTGCCGCCGCGTGTTGTCGCAGGAGGAATCACACGAGCTGATCGGGCATTTGCGGGCGACGCTCGAAGACATCCGTGCGCTGGACAGCGTGGGCGAAGCCGCACCAGCCGCGCCAGCCGCCCGCGCGCCGGCGGCTGCGGGCGCCGCGCTCGCGCCAACGGTCATGCCGGCGCCGGCCCGCAAGGCACCGGCAAGGCGGCCCCGCGCTGCCCTCCAACCCGCTGCCAAAGCGGCGCCGAGTCCTCGGCGCGAACGCGCGGCGAAGACGAGCCTGCGCGTGGTCGGGTCAGATGCGGAGCCGAGGAAACGTCGTCAGACGAACACGTCCGACACGTAACGCCCGGTGTCGCGCTCGATCGCGTCGACCCAGCGCTCGGCGCCGTCCGCCGTGGCGCCGACGGCTTCGCGGTAGATGCGCACGAAGGTCTCGCGCACCGCAGGCGCCATGCGGCGGCCGTCGCCGCACACGTACACATGCGCGCCCTTGCGGAACAGGTCGGCCACGTCGGCACGGTCTTGCCACAGGCGGTGCTGGACGAACATCACCTCGCCGTCAGGCGCTTCGGAATAGGCCGCGCGCACGCTGACGACGCCGGCGGCCTCCCACTCGCGGAATTCGTCTGCGTAGAGGGCGTCCACGTCGGGGTGGTCGCAGCCGAAGAACAGCAGCGCCGGGCCGACCGTCTGGCCACTGGCGGCCTGCACCGCACGCTCTTGCAGGAAACCGCGGAACGGGGCCAGCCCGGTGCCGGCGCAGACCATGATGATCGGCGTCTGCGCCGATGACGGTGGGTGGAAGTGCGTGTTCGACGGGCGCACCGCGACCGCGATGCGCGTGCCCGGCCCGCAGGCCGCAAGCAGCGAAGACGCCATGCCCTTGTACTGGCCTTGCCCCGACAGGGCGGGTGCATCGACCACCGCCACCGTCAGCGTGCAGCGCTGCGGGTTCCAGAGCGGCGACGACGAGATCGAGTACTGGCGCGCGCGGATCGGCGGCAGCATCTCGAGGAAGGAGGCGAACGGCAGCTCGCACGATGCGAAGCGCTCGAGCAGGTCGATCAGGCTGGCGCGCCGCCCCAGCACCTGGCGGTTGTAGGTGTCTTCCTGTGCCAGGGCGTCCAGTTCGGCCTTCTCGGGCGGGCATTGGGTTGCGGCGGCGAGTGCGGTGACCTGCGCGCGAGTGGCCGGCTGCGCCAGCTCGACGTAGTGGAACAGCATCTCGCCCACGCTGACGGGGTAGCCGACCGGCAGGGACGTGATGCTGCCTTCGGCCTGATGCAGCACCACGTGGCTGTCGGCTGCGAAGTTGAAGCGCCGCAGCGCGCGCATCACGTTGCCGGGCGGGTTGGTCGGCAGCACCGCCAGGTAGTCGCCGGCACGGTAGGTCATGCCCGCGGGCAGCGCGATGTCAATGTGGCGCTTCGAGCGGGCGAGCGCCGAGCTCATGTTGACCAGCTCGCGGTTCTCGACGACCTCGCCGTGCTGCAGGTCGCCCTGGCGCAGGATCGCCGAGCGCCCGGTCTTCACGACCTCGACCTGCAGCCGTGCGCCCGACGGGGCGTCCTGCAGTTCCTTGCCCAGTGCGCGCGCCAGGTCACTCCACAGGCTGGCCGACCATTCGTCGAACGCGCCGAAGAAGTCGCCGCTGGCGTCGGTCTCGCCACGCGGCTTGATGCGCGTGGCGCCCGCCGCTTCGAGCGCGGCGTCCATGCGCTTGGGCACCTGCTGGTAGGTGCGCGCCCATTGCCGGTTGCCGCAGCCGAACACCGTGTAGCGCACGCCGGCCAGGGCGCCGGGTGCGAGCGCGTCGAGCCAGGCCATGAACTGCCGCGCGTTGTCGGGCGGCTGGCCTTCGTAGGAGGCCACGACGATGGCCACCGCCCCGTCGGTGGGCAGGCGGCCGGTGTGTTCATCGAGCGTGGCGGCCTGTGCCGCATAGCCCTGCGGCGCAGCGTCGCTGGCGATGCGTTGGGCAAAAGCCTCGGATGAACCGGTGTTCGAGCCGTACAGCACCAGCAGCGGGGTGGCCACTTCACCCGCCTTGCGTGGGGCCGGCGCCGCCGCCCGTGCCGCCACCGTGGCCGCCTGCGGTGCCGCCGCGCTGCGCGCCTTGAACGACGAGCTGCCGCGCCGCTTGACGCGGATCTGGAAGCCGCTGGGCTTCAGGGTGAGCGTCTCGGAAACCGAGAGCTGGTACTTCGGGTCGTGTTCGATCAGGTCGAAGCGCTGCAGGATCATCGCGACCAGCAGCACCGCCTCCTGCATGGCGAACGGCCGGCCGATGCATGCCCGCTGGCCGTTGCCGAACGGCTTCCATGCGTTGGGCGGCAGCTTCTCCAGCGCCTCGGGCGCGAAGCGCTCGGGGTCGAAGGCCTCGACATCGCCGGCCCAGACCGCAGGGTCGCGGTGCAGCATCGGGATCAGCACGGCCACCGTGTCGCTGCGCTTGATCGCGTAGCGCCCGCCGATCACGGTGTCTTCGTTCGCGCGCAGCGTGAACACCGGCGCGGTCGGCCAGATGCGCAGCGTCTCCATCAGCACCTGCTCGATGTAGCGCAGCTTGCCGATGTGCTCGATGCGAGGCGTCTCGTCGCCCAGGATCTCATCGACCTCGGCGCGCGCCTTGGCCAGCACCTGCGGGTTCTTGATGAGGTAGTAGGTCACGAACGACAGCATGCCGCTGGTCGTCTCGTGGCCGGCCACGAGGAAGGTGATGAGCTGGAAGCGGATGTTCTCGTCCGACAGGCCTTCGCCGGTGACCGGGTCGCGCCCCTGCAGCATCAGGCCGAGCAGGTCTTTCTTCTGCGCGCCGTCGGGGTCGCGCCGGCGCTCTTTGATCAGGTCGTCGGCCACCGAGCGCATCAGCTCGACGTCGTCTTCATAGGCGCGTCGGGTGCGCAGCAAGAGCTTGCTGGCGATTTCCGGGCGGCGGGTGCGGGCACCGGCTTCCGCCAGGGCGTCGACCATCGAGCCGACGAACGGATGCATCTCGCGCTGGTAGAAGCTGTTGAATCGGTAGTCGAACGCGCAGAGGGCGATGGTGTCGAGGGTCATGCGCGTCATGTCCTCGGTGACCTCGATCACGTTGTCGGGGCCGAAGCGCTCCCAGCGCGTGACCAGCTGGTCAGCGATGTCGACCATTCGATCGAACATGCCGCGCATGCCGATCGGGCCGAACGCCGGCATCAGCAGCCGGTGCGCCTTGGCCCAGTTCGGCTCGTGGGTGCGTGCGGTGAACAGGCCGTCGCCCGCGAAGTCGCGGATGTTGTTCAGCGCGCCGGACAGGCGCTTGCCGAAGCGGCTCTCGTCGCACAGTTCGTTGATCAACTCCTGCGAACTGACGACGACGAGCGCGCTGCCGGCGAAGTCGAGCTGGAATATCGGGCCGTGAATGCGCGCCAGGCGCATGAATCCCTGGACCGGTGCGTCGCCATCGACGGTGCGCATGTTGCCGATGAACGGGTCGCCCTTGGGCTGCGGGATTCGTTCGGTGGGGGACATCGTTGCTCCGGGTATTCGAGTTGGGGTTGGTGCAGTCGGTTGGACTGGCCGAGCCTAAGCGGGCCGCACCCGGGCGACAACGGTAGAGGCCCTATGCGTTCGCACCGGCCTTCGCCATATGCTCCGCCACAACGACACGACGAGAGGTTCGACATGGCGGTGAAGTACAGCTTGTTTTCGTCTCGAGGCTCGGTGCCATGAGCGCGCCGATCACCGAGCACGTGTTGCGCAGTGCGCGACACGAAACCTTCTACCTCGCCTGCGGCCCCGCCGATGGCGTGCCGATCATCTTCGTGCACGGCTGGCCCGAGCTGTCGATCAGCTGGCGCCACCAACTCAGTTGCTTCGGCGCGCTGGGCTTTCGCGCCATCGCACCCGACATGCGCGGCTACGGGCGCTCCAGCGTGTACCGCGAGCACGCCGACTACGCGCTTGAACACTGCGTGGCCGACATGGTCGAACTGCTCGACGCGCTGGGCGCTCCGGCGGCTGTGTGGGTCGGGCACGACCTCGGCGCGCCGGTGGTGTGGGGCCTGGCATCGCAGCACGCGCAGCGTTGCCTGGGCGTGGCGGCGCTGTGCGTTCCTTACATTCCCAAGGGCATGGCGTGGCAGAACCTGATCGAGTTGATCGACCGCGAGCTCTACCCGGCCGACGCGTTCCCGGTCGGTCCGTGGGATTACCAGCTGCACTACGAGGAGCACTTCGAAAGTGCCTGCGCCGAGCTCGACGCGAACCCGCGCAACACTGTCAAGGCGCTGTTCCGCCGTGGGGACCCGGCAGCAGTGAGCAAACCCTCGCCGACGGCGGCACTGCGCCGGCGCGGTGGCTGGTTCGGCAAGGCCGGGCAGGCGCCGGATGTACCGCTCGACCCGGTGGTCATGGGCGAGGATGAATTGCAGCAGTACGCCAGCGCGCTCGCGCGCAACGGGTTCTTCGGGCCGAACGCCTGGTACATGAATGCGCAGCGCAACATCGACTACGCGGCGCGCGCCGCCAGCGGCGGGCGGCTGGCCATGCCGGTGCTGTTCTTCCACGCGCAATACGACCCGATCTGCGAGACGCTGCGCTCGCCGCTGGCCGGGCCGATGCGTGCCCATTGCGACCACTTGAGCGAACTCTCGGTCGCGTCCGGCCACTGGATGCCGCAAGAGCAGCCGGAGCGCGTGAATGCCGGCCTGGCGCGCTGGCTCGCGCAGCAGTGGCCCGAGTGCTGGCGCGTCTGAATCAGCCCGGCTGCCGCGTCGGCCGACCATGAACTGCCGCGCGGTGAGCGTGGGTGTCGGCACGCGGCTTTGCCTTCACGGAAACCTCGGCCAAGCCGCTGCTCAGTTGCTTCAAGATGCCGCAGTCCGCGCCCGACTCGATCGAGTGGCATTGCGAGCGCAACTCGCACAGTTGTTGTTCCAGAACCCGAAGTTCCAGAACCCGACTCGTGACATGCCCGATGTGTTCGTCGAGCAGCGAATTCACGTCGCCGCAGTTGGCGCTCGGTGCGTCCTTGAACCGCAGCAGCACGCGGATTTCATCCAGAGCCATGTCGAGCGAGCGGCAGCGGCGGATGAACACCAGGCGCTGCACATGCTCGCCGCCATAAACGCGGTAGTTGCCGTCGCTGCGGCCGGGCTCGGCGCTGAGGCCTTCGCGCTCGTAGAAGCGGATGCTTTCGATGCTCGTACCGCTGGCGGCCTAGACTTCGCCGATCTTCATGGCCATGGGCTTGTTTCGTTCACACCGCTTGGCTCTACACCTGCTACAGGGTTTCAAATGCCGGCATGGACAAGATCGCCAGCGTCAAGGCCAGCCCCGACACCACCGCCGCTTCCGGCGCCACGCGGTATCGAATCGCCAGCATGGACTGCGCGGTCGAGGAGTCCGAGATTCGGCGCGCACTCGACCGGGTTTCGGGCATCACGAGCCTGCGGTTCGATGTTGGCCAACGCACCCTCACGCTGGCCGCGGCCGCCGAGGTGCTCCCTGCTGCAGTGGAAGCGATGCGGTGCGCAGGTTTCGATCCGCGCCTGGCGACGGGCTCGCCAGGCGCCGCGCGGCCGGGCGCGGTGGATGCGCACGGTCACGATCACGACCACGACCACGACCACGACCACGACCACAAGCGCACCGTGCTGGGCTCCGGCGTCGCGCGACTGGTGCTGGCCCTTGCGCTCGCCACCGGCGCTGAAGCGCTGGCCTTCCTTGCGCCGGAAACGCTGCCCATCAAGGCCGCCGGCATGGCGCTCGCGCTGGCGGCCATCGCGCTTGCCGGGCCCGACACCTACAAGAAGGGATCGAGCGCGCTGCTTCACGGCCGGCTGAACATCAACGCCTTGATGACCGTTGCCGTCACCGGGGCCTTCCTGATCGGCCAGTGGCCGGAGGCGGCGATGGTGATGGCGCTCTATGCCCTTGCCGAGTTGATCGAGGCGCGCTCTGTCGAGCGCGCGCGCCACGCCATTCAGGGCGTGCTGGCCCTGGCACCCGAGCAGGCTGAAGTGAAGCAGAGCGACGGCACCTGGGCCCAGGTGATGGCCAGCGAGGTGGCGATCAAGGCCATCGTGCGCATCCGCCCCGGCGATCGCGTGCCGCTTGACGGCGTGGTCACGGCCGGCAGCAGCGCCATCAACCAGGCGCCCGTCACGGGCGAGAGCATTCCGGCCGACAAGACCGTCGGCGACCCCGTGTTCGCCGGCACCATCAACGAGACGGCTGCGCTGGAGTTTCGGGTGACGGCGCTGGCGTCGAACAGCACGCTCGCCCGCATCATCCACGCCGTCGAGGAAGCGCAGGGCACGCGCGCACCGACACAGCGCTTCGTGGACCGCTTCGCGGCACTTGTGCTGCTGGTGATCGCCTGCCCCTGCGCATTCATCATCTCGACGCCGGTCACGGTGGTCAGCGCGCTCGCCGCGGCCGCGCGACGCGGCATCCTGATCAAGGGCGGCACCCACCTGGAGGAAGCGCGCAACCTGAAGGCTATCGCCCTCGACAAGACCGGTACCGTCACCGAGGGCAAGCCGACGCTGGTGGCGTTCGTTGCTGTCGACTCGCTCGCCAGCAAACGCCAGATGGCGGCCCTCGCTGCGAGCCTGGCAGGCCGTTCCGACCACCCGGTCTCCAAGGCGATTGCCGACGGTCTGCGTATCGAGGTGAAGGACACCGAAGTGCACGAGGTGGACGAGTTCGTGGCCCTGGCGGGCCGTGGCGTGCAAGGGCGCATCAACGGGCAGGTGCTTGGCAGGTGCTCGTGCTGGGCAATCACCGACTCGTGGAAGAGCGCAAGCAGTGCAGCCCGGACCTCGAGGCGCAACTGCGCGCGCACGAAGCGGCCGGGCGAACGGTCACTTTGCTGGCGGGCGAAGCCGGCGTGCTGGCATTGTTCGCGGTCGCCGACACCCTCAAGCCGTCGTCGCGCAGTGCGGTAGCGGAGCTGAAGGCCTTGGGCGTGACGCCGGTGATGCTGACCGGCGACAACGAAGCGACCGCGCAGGCCATCGCCGAGGCAGCCGGCATCGACGAGGCAAGGGGCAACCTGCTGCCCGAAGACAAGCTGGCTGCGATCGAGGGCTTGCAAGCCCGCTACGGCGCAACGGCGATGACCCGCGACGGCATCAACGATGCGCCGGCCCTGGCGCAAGCCGACATTGGCTTCGCGATGGGCGGCGCTGGCACGCATGTCGCGATGGAAGCCGCCGATGTCGTCATCATGAACGACGACCTGACCCGCATTCCCGAAACGATCCGCCTGTCGCGCCGGGCTCACGCCGTCCTGTGGCAGAACATCGGCCTCGCGCTGGGCATCAAGGCTGTGTTCCTGCTGCTGGCGGTGTCCGGGCACGCGAGCATGTGGATGGCCGTTTTTGCGGACATGGGCGCGAGCCTGCTGGTGGTCGCAAACGGCCTCCGACTGCTGCGCAACACGGCGGGCTGAGGCAGCCAGCGGGCGCCCCGACGCAACGAGCGGTCAAGCCACGCGACCCGCCTGCGGACAAGTGGGGCGGCGTCGCGGCGGGCGCGGTGCGCGGTGCAGACCGGTGAAAAGCGGCCGGGCGATCAACGATCGTGGCGGTGATCGCAACTCACGCAGCGTGCTGCCGCTTCGAGCGTCCAGTAGACATGGGTCGCGTTCTTGGACCCGTCGCCGTTCTCGCGTTCGTAGTGCGAACTGCGGCCATCGGCCGACTGCCGCACCAGCTGGCCCCAGCTTTGGGGGTCGTCGCTGATGTCGCGGTTCGCCGCGCTCGGGCCCTGGCCCATCGCCGCGACCTCGGCCGCAATTGATTGGATCGTTGTCGTGCTGTCGAGGTGGGCGTAGATGATGTTCAGTTCGTCGAAGTCGTGCTGGTTCGGCTTGGTACTCAAGGTGCTGCCGGCATTGCTGCCGGTGTTCGAGAAATAGTCCATGCACGAGTTCTGCGAACTGCCGTCGGTCGACTGATGGTCGAGCCCAAAGGTGTGTGCCACTTCCTGACAGACCACGTGTTGACGCTCGTTCGGGTTGTTGTAAGTCGCCGAGTCGAAGTAGGTGTCATTCATCTTCGCTGACCCCTGCGTGATGTGCGTTCCGCCGGTGATGTTGATGGAGGCCAGACCGAGCCAGCCGTTGTTGCCATACTTTCCGTTACAGACCTGCGTCGTACCGGCGACCATCGCGCAGCGCTTGCTCGACGTGCCTGCGAAGATGGCCGTCAAAACCGCGCTGTTTCCCGAATTCCAGTCGCTCGAGGACTGCGAGAGATGCGTCCTCCAGTCGGCGGTCGTCATGTTGTTGCCCAGCTTCAGGGTGAACTGTGGCGTCGTCCTCGCCCAGTGGTAGCCGGCCCACGAATGGGTGGCAAGGGCCACGGTGGAAAGACCGGCGATCGCCAAGCCGGCGACGACAGCGAGGAGGGTTTGACGCTTGGTCTGGGTCATGTGGCCTGCCTGGAAAGGGTTGAGGGGGCGGGTGCAGATCGGCGTGACGGCAGTCGGCTTGTTCCCGGCCGTGGCGCTCAGGCACTCTACACCCGGCACGGCCGGCTTGAGCTTGCGCCGGCGGTAAGGAAGCGTTCTCGCTGGCGCCAGGCTGTCACCGCGGCAGATCGCAAAAATGGCTGCGCCGTGCTACCTCGTGACCCATTCGCCGCATACGGGGAACACCCGTGCTGCGCAAGCGCCTCGCAAAGTGCTGGGCCCATGACGAGCCCGCTTGAGTGACGAGAATGCGCTTGCCCGAAA
>Ga0209512_1005601_pt1 | contig 10371 bp, 8 predicted proteins | sample frozenSSSSmetaG_FD_184142 | JGI IMG/M metagenome (GOLD analysis project Ga0209512, IMG submission 184142) | Glacier valley bacterial and archeal communities from Borup Fiord, Nunavut, Canada, to study Microbial Dark Matter (Phase II) -... | ecosystem: Environmental > Aquatic > Freshwater > Ice >... | reverse complement strand
ATCGAGCCGCCCGGCTGAACGACCGCGGCGACGCCCGCGTCCAGCAGGATCTGCAGCCCGTCAGCGAAGGGGAAGAACGCGTCGCTCGCCGCGACCGATCCGCTCGCCCGGTCTGCGGCGCGGGCGACGGCGAGGCGGCACGAGTCCACCCGGTTCACCTGACCCATGCCCACCCCGACGGATGCCCCATCGTGCGCGAGCAGGATGGCATTCGACTTCACGGCCCGCACCGCTCGCCACGCGAACTCGAGGTCGGCGCGGGTGGCGGCATCCGCTTCGGGACCACTCACCAGGGTCCAGGCACCCGAGCTGAACTGCTCGAAGGTGTCGGTGCTCTGCACGAGCGCGCCGCCCGAGATGGGACGGATCTCGCGCGCCGAACGCCGGTACCCTGCGGGCAAGCGCAGCACACGCAGGTTCTTCTTCGTAAGCAGGATGTCGAGAGCGGCGGGCTCGTAGTCCGGGGCGATCACGACCTCGGTGAAGATCGGGGCGATCGAGCGTGCCGCCTCCGCGGTGAGCGTGCGATTGGACGCCACCACCCCGCCGTATGCGGACACCGGATCGCAGGCGTTGGCGCGCGCGTGCGCTGAGGCGATGGCATCCCCGGGGCCGCGGGCCACCGCGATGCCGCACGGGTTGGCGTGCTTGATGATCGCCACCGCCGGTTCGTCGAAGTCGAAGGCGGCTCGCACCGCGGCATCCGCATCGACGTAGTTGTTGTAAGACATCTCCTTGCCGCCCAGCTGGGTCGCCTGCGCGACCCCGACCCCGTGCCGCTCGACGTAAAGCGCGCCCGCCTGATGGGAGTTCTCGCCGTATCGCAACGGCAGCGCGAGCTTCACCTCGAAGTCGATGACAGCGGGGAATGGTGCGCTGTCCGACGAGGCAGCAGTGGCTGGATGCTTCGCCCCTGCCGCAGTTCCATCAGCAGAACCGCGCCCGGCGCCGAGGCCGATGTTGGCTTCGAACCACCCCGCGATTGCCGCATCGTACTCGGCGATCCGCCGGAACGCCTCGACCGCGAGGCGCTGCCGCTGGGCCAGGGTTGTGCCGCCGAGCAGCAGGGCCTTCAGCACCTGCGGATACCCGGACGGGTCGGTCACCACGGCGACGTTCGCGTGATTCTTCGCCGCTGCGCGCACCATCGCCGGCCCGCCGATATCCACCTGCTCGATGATGTCTTCCAGGCGCGCGCCGCTCGCCACGGCCGCCTCGAACGGGTACAGGCTCGAGACGAGAAGTTCGAACGGTCGGATGCCCAGTGCCGCGAGCTCATCGCGGTGTCCGTCACGCCGCAGGTCCGCCAGCAGCCCGCCGTGAATGGAGGGGTGCAGGGTTCTCACCCGCCCGTCGAGCGCCTCGGCGAATCCGGTGACCGACTCGACTGTCGTCACCGGGATGCCCGCCCCCGACAGCGCCGCCGCGGTCGAGCCGGTGGAGACGATCTCGACATCCGCCTCGGCGAGCGCGCGGCCCAGCGCGAGCAGGCCGGTCTTGTCGCTGACCGAGACGAGGGCACGCCGGATGCGGATAGCGTCGCGCTCGATGGGTGCACCCTCGTCAGTAGGGGCGCTCGCGCCTCTCAACGCAGGGCCCCTAGGTCGATGCGGCCATTTGCGAAATCGAGGATGACCTGCGCGAGCAGCCGCCGCTCGACCACTCGAATGCGATCGTGCAGGGCATGCTCGGTCTCACCATCTGCGACTCGGATGCGCTCCTGCGCGATGATCGGCCCGGTATCCACGCCCTCGTCAACGACGATCACGCTGGCTCCGGTCTCGCTCACGCCCGCGGCGAGGGCATCCCGCACCGCATGCGGGCCCGGGAACTCGGGCAGGTAGGCGGGATGCGTGTTGATGAGGTTCGGCCGCAGCTCCGTCACGGCCCCGGTCGGTAGCAGCATCATAAACCCGCTCAGCACGACGAGGTCGGGCTCGAAGACGCGCACCTGACGCACGAGTTCGTCACCCCACTGGTCGCGGGTAGCAAAGCTCGGCAACGTGACCGTGAAGGTCGGGATGCCGAATCGGGCCGCGTGCTCGAAGCCGTCGGCCTCGCGGTCCGAGCCGACCGCGACCACGCGGGCCGGGAACTCGGCATCCTGGCAGGTCTCCAGCAGCGAGAGCAGATTCGAGCCGCCGCCAGAGATGAGCACGACCATCGACAGCACCCGCTCAGCCTATCGGCGGGTCACCCGCCTGCCTCGAGCACGTCGGTGAGAGTGACCAATTCAGAGGCACCGAAGTATTCCTTCACGTCGGCGGGGCACTCCACCGGGTTCCAATCTGGGCCCAGGATTTCCTCCTTCGTTTCATCTTTTGAGAACCTGATCGCGATGTTGACGCATGTGAACACATTGGCAATAGTCGCGTTGAATCCACTCCCGGCCGACCCCTGCCCTGGCACGGCGTAGTTCACCACGACCGTGGGCTCTGGGCCGGATCGGTCGATCTTGACGCCGAAGGACACTCCGGTCGCCCAGAAGGGAAGGTCGCTCGTGTCTTTTTCATGAATCGTCTCGAAGGCGGGCTTGGGCCAAACCTCCCCCTTTGACACGGCATCCGAATAGTGGGCGAGATCCAAGACCGATGCGTTCTCGACAGCGAGGGCAGAGACTCTTTCGAGCATGACACGAGCATCAACGAGGGCTTTACCGCGCACATTCGAGCCGGGAACGAGGGCGGAGCACGCGGAAAGAGACAGGATCAGGTACGTAGCCGCGGCCGCCCTCGCAACCATCCGTGCCGAACGCCACCGGGAACCTCGCGATCCCCCCGGTCGCATCCCGGGCATAGGAGATGGTGGTCTCGTCCCTGAGGGTGGTGCCCATACGCCGGTCGGAGATGTCATAGATGACAGTCAATCCCACCACGAGTTGTCTGAAATTGCGCGCCCGGAACGATCCCTGCGAGTCTCTTTCAGTTACGTCGTCACCGATGGGTCAGTCGCGAGGCGCGGTGCTCGCTTTACCACTTGTCTGTAGCCGGCCATTGGCGGGCACACGCCCATAGGGTCATCTCGGCGTCCCACCAAATGACGCTATCGAAGAGCAATGCGGCAGCGGCTTCGGGGTCTGCCGCGCACACGACAGCACAAACAGCCATCGCCGAGTTCCGCGCCCACGGCTACTGGGCCTACGGGGTCAGCACGCCGGCTACTCCCAGGCAGATCATCACCACGCCCAGCAACATGAATAGGGCTGCGGCAAAGCGCAGCGCCCCTCGGCCGTAAATCTGCTGAAGGACTCGGCCGAGAGCGCCTGAAGATGTCCTAAAAAGAGACTCAGAGATGGACCCCGCAAGAGCCCAGCCAATTGCCCCAGCCGCCACCAGAAAGATGCCGATCACGACAAAACTTACGTTCGCGCTAGAGAAGTCCAAGTTGTATTCGCCGTTCTGCTGTCTCTCCTAAAATGTGAAAGCCCAGGTGTTGCTGCACCCAGCCCCTAACCGGCCCAGCCCCATACCTCCGCCGCTTGACCCTTCGCCGTATTCGACATACGGCCCCACGCCAAACGTTGCTTCGCAGGAGAACGTCTGCGACCACCCGCCCGTGACCTCACCCGTTGAATCCGTCATGAATCCGCCCACGGCAAGCTTTGGCCCAAGGCCCCCCTCAATATAACCGTGCGGCGCTCCCCCTTGAATTAGGACTCCAGCCCCGAGACAGATCGCAGCGCAAACACTTACCCCCAGCTTGGTGTCTGGATTTCCGCTCCCGGAGCTCGTTGAGGAGCCAAAGACGGGAGGCGGGTCTGCCGGTCCCGAACGCGGGGGGCTGATGACTGGCAGGTGAAAATATGGACCGGTGGTCGGTGTAGGTACATCTCGGTTCCATCGCGCTGATGCGGCCCTGTCTTGACGGTCTTGCTCCTTGGCGGTGATGGCACATGGCCCAACGTAAACCTGTTGGGATCCGTAGCTGCATTGCCCGCTTAGGTCGTATCCGTTGATGGGGTCTGCGGGGTAGTCGTAGGAGTTGCTGACCCCACCCTCGACCGGGTCCACGGACAGGAACCGGCCCAACGCGGCGACGTATTGCCGAGCTCCCATCTCGATGGTGGAGATGGAGCCTTGGTGTTCGGTGAGTTTGCGGGCACCACCCACCCACCCGTAGTCCGCCTCCCCAGGGGACGTGGTCGGGATCCCATCATCCGCGGTGATGGTGCCGATGGCGCCGGTGACCGGATCGATGGGTTGCCCGAACGGGTCATACGAGGCCCGCACCCCCACCCGCAACCCAGTCGCGTCGGCTTGGAGGATCACATCCCCGTGCAGGTTCGGGTATGACCATGACGAAGCCGCCCAGGGGGTGGCCGGGGCACCGGTGGGGATGGTGACACTGACCCCGCCGGGCAGGGTGAGGTCTCGTTCGAGCAGGGTGCCCGGACCGGTGCCGGTGCCCGGGGGTGCGTTGCTCACCCCGAACAGACTGCCCCCCGCGAACAGGTACCGGATCGTGGTCACCGGACCCCCCGGTGGAGTGGACGAGCGGGACACAATTCTCCCCGTCGCATCCCGGGCCGCTCGTCACGTACCGGACCGGTCGTGAACAGCATTTTGGCCACGGCTGTCCGATCCGCGGGACCGCCGCAGACTCACGGCCAGCCCGATCAGCGCCGACAGCGCCACTTCGAGGCTGCCCCACCCGACCACCGCCCACGGGTTGGGTCCGACATCCGCCAGGCGCCCGGGGCCCGCCGCACCGGATGACGCCCAGGCAAGCGCCCCAAGGGTACTGCCCGCGACCAACCCGATCGCGATCGCCGTCGCGATGACCTGACCCCGGGACAGCACCCGCACGCGCGGTGCGACGAGCACACCGATCACGAAGCCGCAGATGACCGGCGCGAGCAGGCCGACGAAACCGAACGAGAGTTGCCCGACCGGCAGCACCCCGAGCAACGGGACCGCGGGCAGCGGCCCGAGCTGCGTGCCCAACGGGCCCACGCTCGAGCCGATGCCGAGGGCGAAGCCCGGGCCGACCAACCAGCTCGCAGCCCAGATGATGAGATTCGGGAGCAGCGCGAGTTGGCCCAGCGTGACCGCGATCCCCCCGAGCACATCCGTATGCAGGGATTCGTAGAGGGTGATGATCCGCGCGTAGGAGGCGAGGATTGCGCCGGCCGTCACGAGGGCGGCGGCCGTGAGAATCGCGAATGCGGCGGCGGCTCCCCCGCGGAGTGCGGTGGCCGCGATGAGGCGCACGGTCGGCGAGAACTGGCCGACGATTCCGAGGTAGGTTTCGCCCGCGGCATCCACGCCTCGTGTCGTCGCGCGGATGCCGATGGCCATGCCGAGCGCGAAAACGAGGGTCGGCAGAATGGTGCCCTGCACGATCGAGGGTCGGGCCAGCGGGTGCAACGACGAGAACGTGACGATGAAGCTGATCGCTGCGAACGTGACCAGGGACACCGCCGTTCCGAGAAACCGGTGCGGAGTTTCGGCGATGCGCCGCCCCGCTCGCACCGCGAGCAGCACCGTCAGTAGGGCGAACCCGAGCAGCGCGATCGTGATCGTGAAGGGGTCACCCGCCCCCGGCAACCCGAATCGGGCCGCGGTCGCGGGGTCAAGGGTGACCGTGACATCCACCCCGTGCCCGACCAACCAGATGTCGACGGATGCCCGCCAGAACGCCGCCCAGTCGATGGCCAACCCGAACTGCACCGCCCACAGCAGCGTGAGCGGAACCAGCGGGATCGCGATGCCGATCGCCGCGACGAGGGCCGCTTCAAAGGCAGCGAACAGCGCGGTGAGTTGCCGATTCATCGAGTGGGCCGACGTCAGTGCACGACGGTGTTGAGCAGGATCATGAGGAATCCGAAGAAGGCCGTACCGATGGCTCCGACCACTCGGACGGGCCTGGACCGACCCCGTCTCGCGAACGACTCGTAGCCCAGTACGCCGAGCAGGATCATCGCGAACAGAAGAGCCAGGCTGACGGCGTCATCGGTGGAAAGCACGCCGAAGACCCCCAGTAGCAGAGCGAGGGAGGGCAACACCGAGGCGTACAGCATGCCCGACGAGTGGCCGATCGCCCGCCGGATCGATGCGCCGAGCGCATCGCCCGCCTCATCCCCGACCCCGTGGGTGGCCATCGTCGAGGCGAACACGTGCGCGGCCCAGAAGGTGACGAGCGTGAATCCGGCGATGAGCAGCACCTCGATCGCGGTCTCGTTCGCGTCTGAGGTGGCGGAGATCAGCGCGGAGAACAGGATCAGACCGTAGATGGCATCAGGGGTGAAGAGGCGGTCGCCGATCCATCGCCAGAACCTCATGCAGCCACCGTACAGGCGCCACGGTCGCCGACCGGGGAGGCCGGTCGCAGCCTCAGGCCCCTTTCAGGCCGACCGCGAGGTGCTCATGAAGGGTGGCCAACGGCACCCGCACCTGCTTCATCGAGTCGCGGTCGCGAACGGTGACCGCATCATCCTCGAGCGAATCGAAGTCGACGGTGATGCAGTACGGGGTGCCGATCTCGTCTTGGCGGCGGTAGCGGCGCCCGATCGCCCCGGAGTCGTCGAAGTCCACGTTCCAGGTCTGACGCAATTGCGCCGCGACCTTGCGGGCGATCGGCGACAACGCTTCGTTGCGGGACAGCGGGAGCACCGCGACCTTGATCGGCGCCAACCGGGGGTCGAGGCGGAGCACTACGCGCTTGTCCGTGCCGCCTTTCGAGTTCTCCACCTGCTCCTCGTGATAGGCGTCGACGAGAAAGGCCATCATCGCCCGGGTCAGCCCGAATGACGGCTCGATCACGAACGGCACGTATCGCTCGTTCGCCTGCTGGTCGAAGAAACTCAGATCCTTGCCGGATGCCTCGGAATGCACCCGTAGGTCGTAGTCGGTGCGATTGGCGACCCCCATGAGCTCGCCCCACTCGCCGCCGACGAACTGGAAGCGGTACTCGATGTCGACCGTGCGCTTCGAGTAATGGGAGAGCTTTTCCTGCGCGTGCTCGTACCACCGGATGTTCTCGGGGTCGATGCCCAGATCGACGAACCAGGCCCAGGCGAGGTCCATCCACGTCTGCTGCCACTCTTCATCCTCGCCGGGCGGCACGAAGAACTCGATCTCCATCTGCTCGAACTCGCGCGTACGGAAGATGAAGTTGCCGGGCGTGATCTCGTTGCGGAACGCCTTGCCGATCTGACCGATACCGAACGGCGGCTTCTTGCGCGCGGTCTGCAGCACGTTGGCGAAATTCGTGAAGATGCCCTGGGCGGTCTCGGGGCGCATGTAGTGCATCCCCGTTTCATCCGCCGTAGGTCCCAGGTAGGTCTTCATCAGGCCCGAGAACTGGCGGATCTCGGTCCACTGCCCGACCTTGCCCGGATGTTCCGGGTCGGCGATGTCGGCCAGGCCATTGGCCGGCGGATGCCCGTGCTCCAGCTCGTAGGCCTCGAACAGGTGGTCGGCGCGGTAGCGCTTGTGCGTGATCAGCGATTCCGTGAGGGGGTCGCTGAACACCTTCACGTGACCGGATGCCTCCCACACCGCCGTGGGCAGGATGACGGCCGAATCCAAGCCCACCATGTCATCCCGCGAGCGCACGAAGGTGTTCCACCAGTGCCGCTTGATGTTCTCCTTGAGTTCCACGCCGAGGGGGCCGTAATCCCACGCCGAGCGGGTGCCGCCGTAGATATCCCCCGAGGGGAATACGAAGCCCCGATGCTGGGCCAGCGTGATGACGAGGTCGAGTTTGCTGGGCTCGGCCTTCTGTCCGGCTACGGGCTGCGCGGCCGGTGGCTGCGGAATTGACGACGATGCGGTCATCGGACTACAGGCCCGCGAGCACGTCGCGCATCAGCGCGGCCGTCTCGCTCGGAGTCTTGCCCACCTTGACCCCGGCGGCCTCCAGCGCTTCCTTCTTACCCTGCGCGGTGCCAGCCCCCGCGGACACGATCGCCCCGGCGTGGCCCATGGTCTTGCCCTCCGGCGCGGTGAAGCCCGCGACGTAGGCGACGACAGGCTTGGTCATGTTGGCCCGGATGTAATCCGCCGCACGCTCCTCGGCATCCCCACCGATCTCGCCGATCATCACGACCGCCTTCGTATCGGGGTCGGCCTCGAACGCGGCGAGGGCATCGATGTGCGTGGTGCCCACGATCGGGTCGCCGCCGATGCCGATGGCCGTGGAGAAGCCGAGGTCGCGCAGCTCGTACATCATCTGGTACGTCAGCGTGCCGGACTTCGAGACGAGCCCGATCGGGCCGCTGCCCGTGATCGTGGCGGGGGTGATACCAACCAATGATTCGCCGGGAGTGATGATGCCCGGGCAGTTCGGGCCGATGATGCGGGTCGCATTCCCCTTGCTCTTGGCGAGCGCCCAGAACTCGGCCGAGTCCTGCACCGGGATGCCCTCGGTGATGACGACCACGAGCGGGATGCCCGCCTCGATAGCCTCGACCACGGCATCTTTGGCGAAGGCCGGGGGGACGAACACGATCGAGGTATCGGCGGCCGTGGCATCCATCGCCTCGCGCACGGTGCCGAAGACAGGAAGTTCGACCCCGCCCTCGTGCAAGACCGTCGTGCCCGCCTTCCGCGCGTTGACGCCGCCGACCACGTTCGTGCCGGCTTTGAGCATGAGGGCGGTGTGCTTGGTTCCCTCACCGCCCGTGATGCCCTGCACGATCACGACATTTTTTTTGCTTAGGAAGATCGACATTCTGCTGCTCTCAGTTTTTATTTGACGGCGCTGTGTTCGACGGCACTGGGTTCGACGGCACTGGGTTCGACGGCACTGGGTTCGCTGGCGCTGTGTTCGCTGGCGCTGTTCGGCCGCGTGCTACGCGTTGGCCAGTTCGGCGGCCTTGTCGGCGCCGTCATCCATCGTGTCAGCCAGGGTGACGAGCGGGTTGTTCGCTGCTCGCAGGATGGCGCGACCCTCCTCCACCTTGTTGCCGTCGAGGCGTACCACCAACGGCTTGGTCGCGGTGTCGCCCAGGATTTGCAGTGCGCTCACGATGCCGTTCGCGACGGCGTCGCACGAGGTGATGCCGCCGAAGACGTTCACGAAGACGCTCTTCACCTGCGGATCGCCGAGAATGACATCCAGCCCCGCCGCCATGACCTCAGCGGATGCTCCGCCCCCGATGTCGAGGAAGTTGGCCGGCTTGACACCGCCATGCTTCTCGCCGGCGTAACTGACGACATCCAGGGTCGACATCACGAGTCCGGCACCGTTACCGATGATGCCCACCTCACCGTCGAGCTTGACGTAGTTGAGGTCGTGCGCCTTGGCTTTGGCTTCGAGAGGGTCGGCTGCCGCAGCATCTTCGAGGTCGGCGTGCGCAGGATGACGGAAGCTGGCATTCTCGTCGAGGCTGATCTTGCCGTCGAGGGCGAGCACCTCGCCGTCTTCCGTGAGCACGAGCGGATTGACCTCGACGAGCGTCGCATCCTCGCCCGTGTACACGGCGTAGAGCATGACGATGACCGGGGCCACTTTGTCGGCTACCGTCTCGTCGAAGCCGCCCGCGATGGCGATGGCCCGCGCCGTGGTCAAGTCGATTCCCGTGAGTGGGTCGACTTCGACTCGTGCCAGCGCGTCGGGGCGCTCGACCGCGAGCACTTCGATCTCGACCCCGCCCTCGACGCTGCAGAGGCTCAGGTATGAGCGGTTGGCCCGGTCGAGCAGCACCGAGAAGTAGTACTCCTTCGCGATCTTCGCCCCGGCACTCACCATCACCCGGTTCACCGGGAGGCCCTTGATCGTGAGGGCGAGGATTGCCTCGGCGGCGGCGGCCGCGTCATCCGGGGTGTGCACGACCCTGACCCCGCCAGCCTTACCGCGGCCTCCGGCCTTGACCTGCGCCTTGACGACGACGGTGCCGCCGATCTTCTCTGCCGCGGCGCGCGCCTCATCGGGGGTGTCGGCGACGATCCCGGCCAACACGGGCACGCCGTACGCCTCGAAGAGATCGCGGGCCTGGTATTCGAAAAGGTCCACGGGGCAGGCATCCAATCGGGCGGGGAATCAGGACGGGTCGGGCCGTCCGCTCATCGCGATTCGACCCTCCGAAACTCTACCGGCTTGCGCCGGGCCCGGTCGGGTGGCGCCCGCCGGTCGGGTGGTGCCAAATGGACGGGTGGTGCCAAATGAAGGAGAACCCGTGCCGAGTCACAGGTTCATGCGACGTAGAGGAACAAACCCGCCTCCGTTCCTTCATTTGGCACGGTCGAGCGTGGTCGTGGGGTGGGCTCGTCCGGGCGCACGGCGCCCTCGGGATCACCTCCGTAGTTCTGCTGGCGGTGGCGGTCGCGCTGTGGTTCGTGACCTTGGTCGTGGCCCAGCGCCATGATGCTGCCCGCGATGGTGCCCATGACGGCACCCGCGATAATGTCAAATTTGTTTGACATTTTT
>Ga0209512_1005599_pt1 | contig 10377 bp, 8 predicted proteins | sample frozenSSSSmetaG_FD_184142 | JGI IMG/M metagenome (GOLD analysis project Ga0209512, IMG submission 184142) | Glacier valley bacterial and archeal communities from Borup Fiord, Nunavut, Canada, to study Microbial Dark Matter (Phase II) -... | ecosystem: Environmental > Aquatic > Freshwater > Ice >... | reverse complement strand
TCTTCTGCTTTTAAGTAGCCTCTTTGCCTCATCGAGATTATTGTATATCGCCAGGCCTTCTCGTCTTGGCCAATTTTAAAATGTGGTGTAAGTAAGTTGTCACTGCAGGATATCAATAATTGAAGTATTGTAAATAATATTAATAGCTGATTAATTCTTTTCATAATTGTAGTTTTTAGGTTAAAAGGAGTTAAAATTATTTATCGAATTTATGGTATGTATGCCATACACAAAATATGGTATTTGTGCCACATTGCCAATGTGAATAAAACACGAAATGAAGCATATTTAAAAGCTTTCGGAGAGCACCTTCGTAAACTTAGGAGGAAACAAGGTTTGACCATGATGGAGCTTGCTTTTGAAGCTGACATTGAATATTCCCAAATTGCAAAGATTGAAAGAGGTGTTATTAATACAACTATCTCAACTGCTCACAATTTAGCTGCTGCATTAGAAATACATCCGCATGAATTATTCCTCTTTAACGTACCTCCGAAAGCTAAAAAATAATGTAACTTTCTTTTCAGTGGTTTTTGAGTTTAGGGATAGCGAAACCATCTCAAAAGAAGGTTAAGACAATTCAGCATAACTATCCGCCACAGGTCTGCCAGTTAGAAGTGAATGACAATAGCAAAGCTCTCGAACGCATACCATCTTCCGTTAATATTGTACTGCAGCAGATGAATAGGTGAGAAACAAATAGCTTCCACCCACACCCATGAGCCAATCGGAATGGTAAGGACAGGTTTGATACATTGCACTCTGAAAGGACAGAATAATTCCCTAATGTAGCCTTGGGAGTTTATTACCAGCAATTGCCTGGATGATAAAAATGGCAGTTGAATCATAATGAAAATTTAAAAGCCCGGCTTATTGCTAAACCGGGCATGCCTCACAATCAACCCATGGTCAACTAAGATACCAGCTGAATGCGCCTTTTTGTAAGGCAGTTTTAAGATGATGAGTAAAATTAAAAGCACCTACACTACGCTCAACAAACTGATCAATATAAGTGCTCTTGTTTGCACCAGTGAAAAGGTTGTATAACCTCCAGAGGTTGATGTTCCCGTCTTCACTTTTACAGAAAGACTCATCTTTATAAAAGTCTTTTACTACAGCACTCATTTGTGTGTCTCCAAAATGTAAGAGTGGTATATCATTTTTAACTGCTGTAGATAGAAAAGGGTACATCCTGCATCTTCCTACAAGTGTGGCGAATTGCTGTTCTGTTATGGAGTAATCACACAACTGCTTGAGGTTATATAAATGGTAAGGCATATTGTATTGCGATAACATTGTCTTTATACATCCCCTTAATTGCCCAATGCTGGTAACTTTTAGATCCAGCAAAGCGCCATCAGTCCAGACACAGAGGTTGGTACATAGCTTGTTTTGAAATCCGATAAACACTTTAAAATGTTCATCTGAACCTTTGCGGTTATAAAGGTTATCAAGGCTGAATGATTTAACACCGCCAATTGTAAGACTGATTGTGTTACCATCAATTTTTTGAGTGATACTTGGTACCTCGATTATAAAGGCCATTCTTTCATAATAAATTGTCTTCTCCCATTCTTCCAATTCATTAACTGGTTTGCTCTTAGCTTCGGGTATTCTTCCTTTAATAGGATGGCTAAGCCTTACACATGGTTTAAGAATAGTTTCACTAGGAAAGATTTCCCTTACTACCTGACTTGTTGTTTCAATAAAGTCACTGTGGCTGATGAGTGTTTCGTTATCCTTAATGTAAACTGGAATGATGTGGTTGGCCTTGATTTCCTCAAATTCTGCTTCAATAGTGTTAGCTATAATAAAAGGCTTATTGGTCGAGTATGCCTGCTGTGCAGAAAGATCATTATCCTCGGCCTTGTTAACTAATACTTCAATGTGTTCCATTTTGATTGATTGGTTGGTTAGACAATTGTGTTTTTATATCCTGGGTAATGATCAGCTGGCGTTTGCGTAATTCAAACTCCGGCAAAAGAGACAGCTTGTACTGTGGGAAGGATTTATATATCTGTAGCAACTCGTTTAAGCTCTTACAGTCATTGATGCGCCTTGTTACATCATCAGCAGCAGGCGCATCCCCTCCCATGCACCATTCCAGTAGTTGGTTGCCTGTGTTGGGAGTAATAACAAATGGATCTTTGTCCATAAATAAGCCAGTTCTGTCTTTACTGCAGAAGGCCTTGTGCTGTTGGTCCAGTTCAAAGTGAATAGAAACCTCGAATTCAAATCCATCTCTGGTAATGGGAGCCATCCCTACTTTCTGTGGCACCTGTCTGCCGTTTTTCTCAGTTAACAAATACTCCGTCTTACTCCTAATACAGCAGATGATATGACAAGACGATTGAATTATAGCATCAACAAATGCCTGATGCCTGGGAGTGATAGATGCCCATGCAGTAAATGAGTTTTGCATTTTCATCCGTGATGTTTCCTTTTCATGTAGATCAAGGCAGCCACCTTTACCAGACCATTCATGTGAAATGGAGTCGATGATGATAACTTCAATGCCGGAGCCTTCACAGAGCTTTATAGCTTCTATGTAGGATTCGGGTGTAAAAGCTGCCGCAAGGTTAACCACCTGGAACGGACCAAGTTGGGCATATAGCGATGCTGAATAGTTTTCACTGTCAATGACAGCTATCTTATCCCATTCATTGCAGATACCTTTCGCCAACTGTAGAGCAGAATAGGTTTTACCAGAACCAGCAGATCCCGATAAACTCAACTTAATCCTGGATTGCTGTCTTGTTGCTTTTTGTAATTGCATGCTGACATGTTTTTTTGGTGAATAAAAAAGGGCAACCATTTGGCTGCCCTTAATGAAAGAGGATGCAGATCTATTCTGCCATATCCAATACAGCTTTATTGGCAGTAAGGGTGTTGAATTCGGCAGTTGCATCATCAGGTCTGTACTCGTACCTGTGACTGAGTGTTAGTACCTCGCCAGTTTCTTTAACAGTGTACTGGTAAGGATCAGAAGCAACCCTAGAAACCTTGCCAGGCATTTCACTTCCTATTAATGCTTCTGCTGCACGTAAGTCGAAAGTGGATGGAATAAAACAAGTCTTTGCTGTTAAATAGAAGCGGCCTGTCTGCTGTGACTGGATGGCTTCGATGCCACCTTGTAGTTTGAGGCTTACAAATTCTTTCCCATCATTATTTTCGGAAAGCTTGTAATTAATAATTCGTACCATGACTGAAATGATTTAATTGTGATACCCGGTAAGTTCCGGGCAGGGCTCAGTAGGGGGCGGTTTCACATAGGTAGTTGCAGCAAAGAGAAATACACTGTTTGGCGGTAATATTTTTTCAGATTATTAAAATAACATTGATTCATCCTAGGGGTGGGGGAATACAAATTGATTTTCAAAAAGAGAATTGCAAAAATTGAAATTTAAAATTTTGAAATTTGTAATTTTTGAATCCTAAAAATGAGGATTTGGTGAATTTATCAGCTATAACTGCTGGCAAATGCAAGCCTGTTGAATTTGGATATGGGAAACAATGCTTGTTAGTCTGTATAGTGAAGAATCTGTAGAAGTTGATGATGACGTTTTAGATCATTATTTGGTGTCCTGGGAGTAGGTCGATGATCATATTATTGAAGCCATCAATTTAAAGTAGTTTGGATAAACGAAGTAAAAATGGATTGTGTAATATAGAAACCAAAATTATTAAGAAATATCTTTTATCATTAACAACGTTAATTTTAAAATTTTAAAAAAAATTGTGATATGAATATGTTGTACCTATGTTGTACCATAAAATAAAAAAGCCCGTAAAGTATTGATTTACAAGACTTATATAATATAAAAAGCGGACTGGACGGGACTCGAACCCGCGACCTCCGCCGTGACAGGGCGGCATTCTAACCAACTGAACTACCAATCCTTTTCCCTATGTCTTTCAACAAAATTCGTTAACAATCCTGTTTTGTTTTTCGGGATGGTAAAGATATGTTTTTCAATTTCTTAAGCCAAAACTTTTATTAAAAAATTTGAAGACTTATTTTTGCCGCATCAGATAATTTATTTTCATCTCTTAACTACAAAGCTGTAAATTGCTCTTATGCCCGAATTTAAAAAACGACAATTCCTGGATTTTGAAAAGCCTATCAAAGACTTATACGACCAGGTAGAACAAATTAAAGCCACCGCAGAAAAAAATAAAACAGATGTTTCCGGTTATGTACAGGTACTGGAACAAAAAATTACAGACAGTAAAAGGGACCTCACTGCCAATCTTACTCCATGGCAAAAGGTACAATTGAGCAGGCACCCAGACAGACCTTATACTTTAAAGTACATTGATAAAATGTGCACCAATTTTATTGAGTTACACGGAGATAGAAATGTGAAAGATGACATGGCCATGATTGGTGGTTTTGCTGATTTGGATGGCGAAACCGTGATGATCATTGGCCAGCAAAAAGGCATTAATACAAAAATGCGGCAATTGAGAAATTTTGGTATGGCCAATCCTGAAGGATATCGTAAAGCATTGCGTTTAATGCGATTGGCAGAAAAATTTAACAAGCCTATTATTACGTTGATTGATACCCCGGGTGCTTACCCCGGACTGGAAGCTGAAGAAAGGGGGCAAGGTGAAGCCATTGCAAGAAATATTTTTGAAATGATGCGGCTTAAAGTGCCGGTGATTTGTGTTGTTATCGGCGAAGGTGCCAGTGGCGGTGCATTAGGAATTGGTGTAGGAGACAGGGTTTTTATGATGGAAAATACCTGGTACACGGTGATATCTCCTGAAAGTTGCAGCAGTATTTTATGGCGTAGCTGGGATAAAAAAGAAACCGCCGCAGAGCAACTTCGTTTAACCGGTAACGACATGTTACATTTTGGTTTGGTCGATGGCGTAATTCCTGAGCCTGCCGGTGGCAGCCATTGGGATTATGATGAAGCTGCACAGATCTTAAAGCAATATTTAATTCCCGTAATTAAAGAATTGAAACAAATACCTGCTGACCTGCGTTGCGAGCAACGCATTGAAAAGTTTAATAAAATGGGATTTTGGAATGAAATGCCGGAAGATGCGTAAATATTTTTTTCATTGATCTTTTTAAATTGCTTCTATAAAAGTTCCCCGTTGGTATATCGTAAAAGTGAGTGACACAACAATGCTGAATAAAGAAATATAGCTTGTATAAAAAGAATTTTAAAATGCCATTCTGAAACCCGATTGCTTAAATCCAAATATAAAACGCATGCCAGGCGATTCTACAAAAGTAAATATCAATTCCGGGGGTGTTGCTCAAAACACTTACGATGCAATCGTTATTGGCAGCGGTATTAGCGGTGGTTGGGCTGCAAAAGAATTGTGTGAACTGGGGTTAAAAACCCTGGTACTCGAAAGAGGCCGCAATGTAGAACATAACAAAGATTATCCCACCGCTACCAAAGACCCCTGGGAATTAAAACACCGCGGAAGAATTACCAAAGAAACACTTAATGAAAATCCCTTGATATCGAAGGCGGCTGGTTATGGTGAAGATGACCAGCATTTTTTTGTGAAAGACAAAGACCATCCTTACGTGCAGGAAAAACCCTTCGACTGGATACGGGGTTACCAGGTTGGAGGCAAATCACTTACATGGGGAAGGGCAACACAACGCTGGAGCAATTTTGAATTTACCGGTCCGCAGCGTTTTGGTTATGGGTGGGATTGGCCGATACGATATGAAGATGTTGCGCCGTGGTACAGCCATGTAGAAAAATTTATTGGCATCTGTGGTAATAAAGATGGCGTTGAATCTATGCCTGATGGGGAGTTTTTACCACCCTTTGATTTGAATGTGGTGGAGCAACATTTAAAAGATAGTTTTTTAAAAAACTATGGCGACCGGTACCTGGTGCATGCAAGATGGGCCCATTTAACCGAGCCCAATCAAATACATATTGACCAAGGGCGTGCACAATGCCAGGCTAGAAATTTATGCATGCGGGGTTGCCCCTTTGGCGGCTATTTCAGCAGCAACTCTTCTACCCTTCCGTGGGCCGCTAAAACGGGTAACTTAACCATCAGGCCGTTCTCTGTAGTGCATTCAATTATCTATGATGAAAAGCTGGGAAAAGCATCTGGTGTGAAAGTAATTGATAGTGACACAAAAGAAGTAACAGAATATTTTGCCAAAATAATTTTCGTAAATGGGTCTGCCTTAAACAGCAATCTTATTTTACTCAACTCAATTTCCAAACGTTTCCCTAACGGCCTTGGTAACGATAGTGGCATTCTAGGTAAATACGTTTGCTTTCACAATTACCGCGGCTGGATGAATGGCAGCATTGATGGCTTTGAAGACAAGTATGTGTATGGCCGCAATCCTACAGATACCATCATTGCCAACTATCGCAACCTGCATAAAATTGATACAGACTTTGTTGGTGGCTTTACCACTTTTGCCGGGGCCTATCGCCAAAGAGGTGATGGAGTTCGTTGCCCTGAACAGATTGGCGCAACTTACAAAGAAGCCATGACGGAAGCCGGGCCATGGCATGTGTATGCTTATGTGCAGGGGGAAACAATTCCAAAAGAGATCAATCATGTAAGGCTGAGTGCAGATAAAAAAGACCAGTGGGGTATTCCGTTACTGGTAACATCTATTGGTTATGATGACAATGATGAAAAGTTATTGAAAGATTTTTTTACTCAAACAGAAGAGATGCTAGGTAAGGCAGGTGTAAAAAATATTGATCACAGGGACAGCAAACAGTCACCAGGACTGGACATTCATGAAATGGGTGGCTGCAGAATGGGTAACGATCCCAAAACATCTATGCTGGATAAATGGAATGCCTTGCACCATTGCAAAAATGTTTTTGTAACTGATGGCGCCTGCATGACGAGCACGGGTAATCAAAGCCCGTCGATATTGTACATGGCTTTAACAGCGAGGGCGGTGAACCATGCCGTGGAGGAATTGAAAAAGGGGAATTTTTAGGTGAGTGGCAGAAACAATTGCTGAGTTGGACCGTTATATTTGTACTCACAAATGACTACTTGCTACAAACAAATAATAAAAATAAAAACAAAATCATATGCCAGGCGATTCAACAAAAGTAAATGTCAATTCAGGAGGTGCTGCTAAAAACACATTCGATGCCATTGTAATTGGTTCAGGTATCAGTGGCGGCTGGGCTGCAAAAGAATTATGCGAAAAGGGATTAAAAACATTGGTGCTAGAAAGAGGTAAAGATGTAGTTCATCTTAAAGATTATCCTACGGCTACCAAAGATCCCTGGGATTTTGAGCATCGTTTAAAAATGCCGTTGAAGGTAGAAACGGAAAATCCAGTTGTTGCAAAATGTTATGCCTTTAGTGAAGCAACCCAGCATTTTTTTGTAAAAGACAAGCAACATCCTTACGTGCAGGAAAAGCCCTTCGACTGGATACGTGGTTACCAAGTTGGAGGCAAATCATTGCTATGGGCAAGGGCTACACAACGCTGGAGCAAATACGATTTTGAAGGCCCGGCCCGTGATGGTTTTGCGGTTGAGTGGCCCATCAGTTATGATGAACTGGCCCCCTGGTACAGCCATGTGGAGAAGTTTGCCGGCATCAGCGGCAACAAAGATGGTTTGGATACATTACCGGATGGTGAGTTTTTACCGCCTTGGGAATTAAACACTGTTGAGAAAGAAATTCAGCAAAAAATAAACAGCAGTTATGCAGACCGTAATGTGATCATTGGCCGCTGTGCCCATTTAACCAAACCCAACCAAATACATCTTGATCAGGGCCGCCAGCAATGCCAGGGAAGAACCATGTGCGACAGGGGGTGTCCGTTTGGAGGGTATTTCAGTTCCAATGCTTCTACTATTCCGTGGGCAACAAAAACAGGCAATCTTACTTTGCGGCCTGACTCCGTAGTGCATTCCATCATTTACGATGAGCAAAAACAAAAAGCTACCGGCGTACGTGTAATTGATGCCCATACCAAAGTGGCAACAGAATATTTTGCCAACATCATTTTTGTGAATGCAGCCACCCTCAATTCCAATTTAATTTTACTGAACTCTACCTCAAGCCGTTTTCCCAATGGACTGGGAAATGACAGCGGTGTGTTGGGTAAATATGTTGCCTTTCATAATTACCGTGGCACCATGACTGCAGATGTGGACGGGCATTTAGATCAATATTATTATGGTCGCAAACCAACAGGCGCCATGATGCCAAATTTCCGCAATGTACACAAACAGGAAATGGATTTTCTCCGTGGGTACATGGTACACTTTAGTGCAGGCCGAAGAACAGGTGATGGCAGCAATAAAGCAACTATTGGTGGCGGTTATAAAGATGCTATGTCTGAGCCGGGAGGATGGGGCGTTTTCATGATGATGCAGGGTGAGACCATTCCTAAAGAAGCCAACCACTTGCGCCTGAGCAAAACAGATAAAGATGAATGGGGTATTCCGCAATTGGTTACTTCCATCAGCTACGATGACAATGATGAAAAATTGCTAAAAGATTTTTTACAGCAAGGCGAAGAAATGCTTACAAAAGCAGGCTGCAAAAATATATCCATCAACGATAGCAAGCAGGCTCCGGGGCTGGATATACATGAAATGGGTGGTGTAAGAATGGGTAAGGATCCTGCCACTTCTTTATTGGATAAATGGAATGCAATGCACCATTGTAAAAATGTTTTTGTTACCGATGGGGCCAGTATGATTTCTACAGGTACCCAGAATCCATCACTTACGTTTATGGCTTTAACTGCAAGGGCCGCAAACCATGCCGTGGAAGAATTGAAGAAGGGTAATTTATAGAAGTGTTTATTGCACGAATTTTAAGACACGAATTACACGAATTGATCGGTAGACCTATTATTTCGTTTGGTTCTATTTTGAATTTTGATCGATTGAATGCTGCGTTTTGTTTGTTGATTTTTTTAAGAGCTGCTGGCAATTTATCTTATTCAATTAAATGATAATTAAAAATACCTGTACAAAAAATTTAATACCCAAACATATTGACTGCTCATTAATAGTTAGCGTCTTATCTTTGAATAAAGATTATTGCTATGCTTAAAGTAGGCGTTTTAGGAATCGGGCATTTGGGAAAATTTCATTTAAACAATTGGCTGGTAATTGAAGGAGTTGAACTGGTTGGTTTTTTTGATCCCAGTGACGAAAATGCCCTTGCTGTTATAGAAAAATATCATATAAAAAGATTTGATGATCCGGAACAACTGATGGATGCCTGCGATGCAGTTGATATTGTAGCCCCCACTACTGAGCATTTTGATCTTTGTAAGGCAGCTATCACCAAAGGCAAGCATGTGTTTGTAGAAAAGCCGCTGGCCAACACCATGGACGAAGCAAGGCAACTGGTAAAACTGGCTAAAGAAGCTAATATAAAATTCCAGGTGGGGCATGTTGAAAGATTTAACCCTGCATTCCTCGCCCTCAAAAATTATTCGCTTGAACCGATGTTTATTGAAGTGCACCGGCTGGCACAATTCAATCCCAGGGGCACGGATGTTAGTGTGATACTTGATTTGATGATACATGATATCGACATTATTTTAAGTCTGGTTAAAAGCAACGTAAAATTTATTAGTGCCAACGGCGTAGCAGTAATGAGCGATACACCTGACATCGCCAACGTACGCATAGAATTTGACAATGGTTGTGTTGCCAACCTTACCAGCAGCCGTATCTCCATGAAAAAAATGCGGAAGATGCGCCTGTTTCAGAAAGATGCTTACATCGGCATTGATTTTTTAGAAAAGAAAACGGAAGTGATTAAATTAAATGCACCCGGCGATACCAACGTTTTTACTTTTGATATTGAAACAAACAACGGCAAAAAAACAATCGCCATCGCCAATCCCATCATTGAAGATGGCAATGCCATAAAAATGGAACTGGAAGCTTTTTACCAAGCCATCATAAACAATACAGATACCCCGGTAAACGTGTTGGATGGTTTTAGGGCTATGGACGTAGCACACCAGATATTGGATAAAATTGGCGCCGGCCTTTAATAATCAGCAGTTCACTTTTAAACAGCAATACCTTTACAGTCATCTTGAAGCAGCCCCGTATAAATAGCAGTTGGTATATTATTATTGATATATGCGGTGCCACGCTCACCTGGTTTTGCTTTTATTTTTTACGCACTTTTATTTACCACTACCCGTTTTCTGTTCCACCGGGGTTTTATGTGGGTGTATTGCTTTACACTATCGGCTGGCTAAGCCTTCATTTTTTGAGTGGCGCTTATAGTGATGTTTACCACAAATCTACCGTAATTGAATTTTTAAGAACACTTATTGTTAGCCTGATTGGTTGCCTGGGCCTGCTGTTCTTCTTTATTCTTAAAAATCCTCACGAAAATAATTTTTTGTATTAC
>Ga0209512_1005598_pt1 | contig 10378 bp, 3 predicted proteins | sample frozenSSSSmetaG_FD_184142 | JGI IMG/M metagenome (GOLD analysis project Ga0209512, IMG submission 184142) | Glacier valley bacterial and archeal communities from Borup Fiord, Nunavut, Canada, to study Microbial Dark Matter (Phase II) -... | ecosystem: Environmental > Aquatic > Freshwater > Ice >... | reverse complement strand
CACCAGCCATGTTGTTATTTCCTTGCGATGCTTCAGGATCAAGACCCTTGAAAGTTGACCACAAAAGAAGATTGCGGGCGAAGATATTCGCATTGATACTAATTCCTTTTTTTACATAAACAGGATAAGCAAGTGCTATTTCTCGCAATTTGATAAACGAATTGTCGTAAATCATCGATTCGGAAATATTGTTTACTGATGAGAAGTAAGCCTGTGCATCTGCTCCGGCAATTTTAATATCGTTTGGCGCATATGTTTTAAGTCCATTCGCATCGGTGCTTACAACTTTTACAGCTGGCTCATTGAACATGAAATCTGTAAGTTTGCGGGTATCGGCAGAGTTCTGGCTGATGCCGTAATAATCTAAAAGACCAGCTGTTCCGCTGTACATCTGTCCGCCTTGTTTCCAGTCTAATACAGCCGATAAACGGAATTTATAAACTTCGAGTGTGGTATTGAAACCAAGTCTGAAATCAGGAGAAACAGTACCAATTACCTGTTCTACACCAGCCTGTGGAAATCCGTCGGCATCAACAACAATCTGTCCGGCATCATTACGTAAATAACCTACCCCATAAAGGACAGGGAATTTAGCGCCAATTCCGGCTCTTACCTGAGGCTCAACGAAACCACCTAAAAAGATGCTGTTTACACCAGGCGCAAGTGCATCAACGTAGTTATCAATTTTCGAGAAGTTGAAGGCGAGGTCCCATTTAATGTTCTTTTTATTAATTGGATTCAAACCCAAAGTAACTTCATGCGAATTTGTATGAATCGATCCTCCGTTGGTAATCAGGGAAGCTGATCCGGTTGAAGCAGCTAAAGGAACACTGAATATCTGGTCTTTTACATTCTGGCGTGAATAAGTATAACCAAATGTTACCAATCCTTTAAAGAAAGTCAAATCTGTACCAACCTCGTATGATTTCGTATTCTGTGGTTTTAATTTTGGATCGTAAACTATTGAGTTCTGAGTGAATGCGACAACATTTGTTTCACCTACTTTTATCGGGTAAATTATTGGGGTTCCGGAGGAAAAGCCACCCCCGTAAACAGGAGTCGAATAATAGGTTTCGTAGTAATCTCCTGCCTGGCCAACTTCTGCATACGAAGCGCGAATTTTTCCGTAGGTAAGAAAATCATTCTTTAAACTTTCGATTTCGGTAAATATCCAGCCCAAAGATACAGATGGGTAAAAGAACGAACGGTTGTTGCGCGGCATACTTGAAACCACGTCGTTACGTCCGGTAGCATTCAAATATAACATACTCTTGTAGGCAAGCGATACATTACCGAAAACACCGACTGTCCGTTTTCTTGAGTATGAATCACTGGCCTGAAAAACTGAGGCATTGTCGATGTGATTCCATCCAGATGAATTGAAGTCCTTGCCGTAGGCATAGGTATAATCGGTCCGCTTCTGAACAAACTCATTTCCCACCAACGCGTCGAATGTTAAATCAGTATTGATTTTCCAATTGTAAACAGCAGTCAATAAAGAGTTCATTTCATTGATCTTGTAAACAGAATGAGACACTTCGCCTTTTGCATTTGAATGACCGTATCCCCATAAATCGGAATACTTGGTGGTATATGAATCATCACCCAACTGGAATTTAATATCTAAACTTTGATTCGTCGTATTAAATTTAGTTGAATATTTCAAATAAAAGTTACCAAAGAAACGTTGCAGGTCTTCCGAAAAGCTATTGTTGTCAGCAGCCCAATAGGCTCCATCAAATCCGGCTGTTCCCCGATAAGTATTTTGTTTTGTAGGATCACCTTTATAGTAAGAAGGGATACCGGCAAGATCATAACTTGGAGGGGCAGGATAAACGGTTGCTACAATACCGTTGTTTGCAGATGATTGCTTATCAATGCTTGATATAATAAAGTTACCTGAAAAACCTGTTGACCAGTTATCATTCAGTTTTGCATTGGCGCTCAATTTTGCATTGTAACGATCCATACCTGTTGTTGGAACGATACCAGTTGTCGTTGTGTTACCAAGCGAAAAAGAATAATCGCCCTTGTCAAATCCCTGTGCAATATTGAAGGAGTTATTGAGTGTTCTGCCTACATTGAAAAAATCGTCAGCATTGTTATAAACCTGTGGTTTCGCCCATGGGTCTAAACCAGCATTGGCGCGTTGTGCAACATAGTACATTCCAGGTTTCATACCATCACGGGTTGTATTGGCATTTACTTTATCACCACCTACTTTGGCATCATTCGATAATTCAGCAATTTTTGGTCCCCAGCTGAATGAGTTAACTGCAACGTATTTGCCTGCTGAACCCTGTGCAAATTCTTTTTGCAAATCGGGCATTACAGAAATAACATCAAAAGCAACGCTTGAATTGAAACTGATTTCAGGTTTACCATGTCTTGCAGATTTTCCGCTTTTTGTGGTGATGACAACAACACCATTCGATGCGCGCATTCCGTACAGTGCCGAAGCAGCCTGTCCTTTTAGAATGTTAACGCTTTCGATATCATTTGGATCAATATCAACTGAACGGTTTGCAAAGTCTGTTCCGGTTACTGAATTACCAGTTGAAACATCATTTGCAGAAGATATTGGCATACCGTCTACAACATACAATGGTGTATTATCGCCGGTAAATGACCTTGAACCGCGGATTGTTATTTTTGAAGATGCACCAGGCATACCTGATGAAGGTGTGATTTCTACGCCTGATAATTTACCCTGCAAAGCTCCCGAAAGATCGGAGTTTGAACCCTGCGTTAACTCATCAGATTTAACATCCTGTACAGCATAACCGAGGGCCTTTTTCTCTTTGGTGATACCCATAGCGGTTACGACCACTTCATTCACCGAAATATTTTCAGATTTCAGTTTGACAGCATAATTAGCTGAACCCGTAATTGGGACTTCAACAGATGCCATACCTACGAATGAAATCATCAGTACTTTGGCACTTGGGGTTACTTTCAAAGTGAAATTCCCGTCCATGTCGGTGACAGTTCCCAGTGTTGTTCCTTTAATGACAACCGAAGCCCCGGGTATTGAACTTCCGTCATCGGCTGAAGTCACAGTGCCCGAAATGTCTCTGGTCTGTGCTAATACAACTTGCAACCCGATAAACCCGAGGAATGCAAGTAACAGCGAAATTTTCTTCATAGACATAAATTTATTGATAAAAATTAAAATAAAAACTTTCAAATTTTGAAATCTCCAAAAAAAACAAAATCATCCTCTTCTTAAAGAGAATGACCGAATGACTAAACAAATTGTCAACATTGCCCTGCTATAGTATTAAATCAACACTTCTTTTTGGTTCCAAACGAATAATTGAAAAAACAAAAAGTTAAAATGTGTTGTGGAGTGCAAATATATTCAAACGTCAATATATTTTGGGGTCTAAAGGGATGCGTGAAGATAAAAGAAGAAAATCTTTATTGTGATTTAAGTCATTTAGAGTTAATCAGATCAATTATTTTCACTTTTAATTAATAGATATACAGTGGTATATGAAATATCTTAAGAGAATACAAATCCTATATAGAACCATTCTGAATTAAATAGATGATAACATAAATTTAATATGCCTTCATTTGAAAGGATTTGACTGCTTTCTGATGTTTAATGGGCTCCTATTTTGTGTGATTAAATTCATATCTGTTACATTATGAAAGGTCTTTTTGCTAAAAATATGTAATTTGATGTTTGTTTTCGTAAAAAAAGGCCGCCTCAAACTGAATTGAGACGGCCTTCGAATTTTATAAGTTTACCAATATTTCTTGGCGAAAAAGACTATTTGAAACTTGAATCATAGTTTTCCGGACCTTTATCCCAGAATAACCTTGTTTCGGCCTTATCTCCACCAACAGCAGCAGCTGCAGCAGTATAATTGTCGAAATTCAATGTTTGCTCCGAAACAGCGAAAGTGTAGCGCACTGGTATTCCGTTAACTTCCTGCACATGTTTAGGTGAAGCAATCAGACGTGGATAATCTAATCTTCTCCAGTTTGTCCATGCAGTAAAACCACGGAAATAATAAGCAAACCATGACTGAGTCCCGATTTTCTGACGCCATGTACCTGTGGCAGTTGCATAAGCAACAGCGGGTTGTGCGAGATATGCAGCAACAGCGGCATCGGTTCCGCCCCAATATTTGATAGAAGAGGTAATTGCATTCTTATAATGCGATGCAGCGCTTCCGGTAATAGTGAATCCTCTTTCAGCCGCCTCTGCCAATAAAAACTCTGCCTCCGTATAGTCCATAAGTACCACTTCTCTCGTTGGAGACAATTGCGAATTGTCAACGTGCGTAAAAGCAGTATAACTGTTCGACATTCCCTGAGCTCCACCTTTATACGCACCGTCAACCTGGGTCCACAAAAATCCTGGACGTCTCGGATCATTGACTGCATTCAATGCATCTACAAAAACACTTGTAGCAACAAAATCGAATCGACCACTTATCACCAATTCTGTATAAACAGGGTTTGTATTTGGTGCATCTTTAAGATATGTCATCGCAAATTTATCGCCATCTGTAGAAGATGTAATTGGAACATTGAAAACATTCGGTGCTGCAGCTTCAATAGTCGTTTTTGCAAAAGCGGCTTCGGCTGTAATGTCCGAAAGCATGATTCCCATTCTAAGCTTAAGCGTATTTGCGAAACGAATCCACTTTGCTGTTCCAGCTTCATCTACACCATAAATGTTGTCATATCCGGCACCCATTCCGCTAAAAGCGGGATTTAATTTGGCGATGGCAGCATTTAAACGACTGATCAGGTCCTTATAAATCGTTAAACCATCATCATATTTTGGATTGGGCTTCGTAAAATCAAGCGCTTCGGTGTATGGCATATTACCATAGGTTTCAACCAGATTGCTCCAGGCATAAACCGACATCACTTCAATGATTGCTAACTGATTATCCCTTTGCTTCTGATCAATTCCGGCAAGTGGTGCCTCGGTCAGTGCCCGGGCAGCATCTTTATAATTCATAAGAACAGTTCTGTAAATAGTGTTCATATTAGTAGCCGGAATCGGCCGGGTAATCATATCATACTGACTTTCGTCGGGATATGTAGTTTCTGCAAAATGCTGAATAAATAGATGCGTATTGTTATTGTTTACGCTCATTGTAAACATCTGATTCAATAATGCCCTTGTTGCACCATTAAAAATGGCTTCCCCGGGGACAACCGTGAAATCCTTCATGTTAGCATTCAGTTCATCCAATTTCTTGCAGGATGATACCGCTATGAACACTAAGAATACTATCAATATTTTTTTCATCGCTTTTTAATTTAGAAATTTAACTTAATATTGAAGCCTAAATCGCGTGTACTTGGTAGTGAACCAATGGAATAACCCTGAATATTGCCAGCTGCTAATCCAGATTCCGGATCGGCATAAGGTAAGTGCTTCGAAATGATCCAGAGATTTGAACCAACTGCACTAAGAACAACACCCTTAAGACCAGTTTTGACTAACCATTTGGCAGGTAAATTATAGGAGATGGCAACCTCACGTAGCTTTACAAATCCTGCATCATACACAAAAGCTTTGTTTGGTTCAACTTTATAACCCCAACCTGTATAAGCTGTTGCATTAACACGCGTTTTATTTGGTGTGCTTACGCCATTTGCAACGTTAACTCCCTGAATAATATATCCGCCACTCTTTGAATCATAAGATCCCGGCGCTCCAACAACTTCGTCTCTTACCGGGTTTCCAAGATCATTGAGACCAGCAGTTTCAGGATAAAGACCAGTGGCCGTTCCATAATACATATCAAGGCTGAAAACATCCCCTCCTTTTTGTACGTCAATCAGGAAACTCAAGGTAATGTTTTTATAACTGAATGAGTTTTGCAGACCACCAATCCAGTCAGGATTTACATTTCCGATCACTTCGGTAGCTGTACCTGATTTAATAGGTTTGCCGGTTTTGGCACTGATGATTTTATTTCCGCTTGCATCATAAGTGTAGTCGGTTCCTTTTAATACGCCATTAGGCTGACCTAAACTAGCATTTAAAGTAACGCCACCACCGAATGTTCCAAGCAACAAGTTCTTAACGCCAGGATATAATGAAAGAACTTTGTTTTCATTCTTCGCAAAGTTAACGTTGATATCCCATTTGAATGCATTTGTTTGAACCGGAACAAGATTTAAGGAAACCTCAATACCCTTGTTCTCAATTTCGCCTGAATTCACATACATCGAGCTGTATCCTGTCGTTTGACTTAGTGAAACTGCCTGAATCTGATCCTTTGAGTTTGTTTTATACAATGCTAAATCAAATCCAACCCTGTTCTTTAGAAATTTCATTTCAAGGCCAGCCTCGATACTTTTTGTTGACTCTGGTTTTAAGTCCGGATTATTCTTTGTCGGAGGAAGTGAATAACTTGGTTGGTTAAAAGGTGTGTTTACAACGTATTTATCCAACAGCTGATCGTATCCGGCAAGGTTACCAACCTCTGCATAGTTTAAGCGAACCTTACCAAATGATAACCAATCTTGTTTCGCCATCTCTGAGAAGATAAACGCCCCAGTAACAGATGGATAGTAGTATTTATTATTTTGAATTGGTAGCGTAGAAGCGTAATCTTGTCTGAAAGTGGCATCCAAATACAACATGCTCTTATAGCTTAACGATGCACTGGCATACAATCCCCTAACACCTATAATTGAATTCAATTCAACAGGAAATATTAATGAACTGGCACTATTCTGAAGTGAGTAAAATCCAGGAACCACTAACCCACCATTTGTTGCACTGGTAAGGGTACTGTATTTCGTTTTTCTTTCGGTAGCTCCTAAAATTCCCTTCAGGTTAAAATCCTCACCAAAATTTTTGTTAAAATTCAACATTAAATCGTAGTTATACTCACTGAAGGTAATATCCCTTCTTAGATAACCTGATCCCACATCACCAGCGGTTGTTCTATTAAGTCCAAAAGTTGTCGAAACACTACCAACAGCTCTTCTTTCTTCTTGAAGTTCATTGTATGAATCGGCAGCTACACGGCCATAGACTTCAAGCCAGCTATTAATTTTGTAGGTAAGCGACATGTTGCCAATAAACCTGTTTCTACTGTCGGTTTCATAATTTTGGAAACGTGTCCAGTATGGGTTATCCCAATAGATAGGAGCACCTGTAAGTGATGGGCCATAATTCCACGAAATATTTCTTTGTGTTTTTTCATAAATGGCTTTTTGATCCATTAGATCCGTATTGGTCTGCCACCACTGACGCATACCCGACATGATATTGTCGTTATAACCGGTTGAGTTACGTCCTACTGCAGCCTGACTGGTATAGTTAGCTGACATGGCGGCTGTAAGTTTATCTGTAACTTTCCAGGTACCATTTACAAGAAAGTTATTCTTCTTCAAAGAACTGTTGGGCATTAAACCCTTTGTATCATAATTGGTATACGATAACCTTGCAGAACCTTTATCTGTTGAATTATCAATAGATATCGAATTTGTTGCAGTGAAAGGTTTTTCAAAAAAGGTAATAGGACCATTCTTAGCAGCCGTCCAAGGTTTAGGTTGGCCATACGAAGGCGATTCCGGATCAACTGAATACCATCCATAAACGGGATGTCCATCGAATTTAGCTCCGTAGGAAGCATCTTCAGTTGTTGGAACCCAATCATATTTGGTACCTGTACTGCCACCAGTGGCATTTCTGCTATCAAACCATTCATCACCATTATCACCATAGAACTGACCATATCCAGCGCCATATTTGTCCTGGTAAGTTGGGAAAGTTGATTTGTCGATCGAACTAAACGCGATATTGCTATTGATTGTTACGCCAATACCTTTATTGCCCTTTGTTCCTTTTTTAGTTACAATCATGATAACACCACCTGAGGCACGCGAACCGTATAAGGCAGTTGCGGCAGAACCTTTCAATACGTTGATTGATTCAATATCGTCAGGATTAATATCCGAAGCAGCATTACCATAGTCATATCCAACGCCACCAGTATTTTGGGCTGATACACCACCAGCACTTCCTATCTGATTATTAATTGGAACGCCATCGACAACGTAGAGAACCTGGTTGCTATTTGTCAATGATTTACTACCACGTAATATAACGTTGGTTGATCCACCCATATTTGTGTTCTTTTTGATCTGAACACCAGATATTTTACCAGATAAAGAGTTCATGAAGTTATTGCTTTTGACAGCACCAATATTGTCGGCTTTAACTTCCTGGCTGGCATATCCCAGCGATTTCTTTTCGCGGGCAATACCTAATGCAGTTACTACTACTTCATCAACATCCAAACGCTCAGCCGTCATTTTAATATTAATAGTCGTTTGATTGCCAATGGCGATTTCCTGAGATGTCATCCCGACAAATGCTATCATCAGCGTTTTGGCTGTGGGTGGAATTTTCAAGGAAAACTTTCCATCCATATCCGTTACAGTCCCCAGCGTAGTCCCCTTTATGATCACAGACGCTCCAGGAATGGAACTTCCATCATCTCCCGAAGTCACAGTCCCGGATAGATTCCTGGTCTGTGCAAAAACCACTTGCAATCCTATGAACGCCAGGAAAGCAAGCAACAGCGAAATTTTCTTCATAGATTAAATTTTAATGTTAAAAAATAAGAATACATAGTAACAGAAATAATTAACAAAATATATTGGAAAAAATATTAACAATCATTAACAAATGATCGGAACAATTTAACTGTTTGAAGAAGCTCCGCCAAGCTTAAATCAACACAATTAATCCAATATACGTTGCGATCTGTTAATTTAAACCGCAAATTTGTTAAAAATTGTTATTCAGTGCAAATGTATTTAAAGAAAAATATCCTGCAATAGGTTTGTAACAGTAAGCGATTACGTTAACATTTTATTAATGTGACTTTTGTCATGTTTTTAAAAATCAGTCTTTTGGGGAGACGCTCTATTTAATTAACTATTAGGACAATAGTAAGTAGGTTATTTTTCTGAGGGGGCTTGTATAGAATGAGTAAAAATTACCTATAAAATATCAATTAATTGATGTAAGTCGGAAATTAGCGCGGTTTTTACATGTTTAGTATTCATATTTGTCTGGTGATGATCAAAAATAGGGGGGGTGCCTGCTAAAATATCGCTTATTTTTTGATTAGGGGGTAAAAAAAATTGGCCGGTCCTTTCCTTACGTTCGATTTTGGGATTATAATAGATCTGATCGATGCCAAAATTCATGGCCCCTATTATATCGGCATCCCACGAGTCTCCGATCATCAGGGAGCTGTTTTTTGGGGCATTCATCGACTTAATTGCATATTCGAAGATCTCTTTCTTTGGTTTTTGTGCCCCTATCTCTTCCGAAATGAATATTTTTCGGAAATATTTCGATAATCCCGATTTTATGATTTTATCATATTGCACTTCTTTGAACCCGTTTGTTATAATGGCCACGTCATACCGGCCATGCAGGTAATCCAACACTTTACGGGCACCTTCCACGAGTTTGGTTTGCAATGGCATTTCGGTCAGATACGTAGCATTTACAACTGTGCCGCTTATACTCAGCGGAGTGCCATGCTTTTCAAATGTTTCCTCGAAACGTTGAACGCTCAAAACCTTTTTTGTCATTAATCCTTGGCGGTAAAGATCCCATAAGTTCTCGTTTACTTCACTGTAGATCTTAAAAAAGGCATCGTATGAGCCAATTAAATCGAGCAATTGCAGTTTATCCAAAGCAACATACAAGGCATCGTATGAATTGGAGTTAAAATCCCAGATTGTATTGTCAAGATCGAAGAACAGGTGGGTATATTTTTTTTTTTGCATGGATAGTTGTAATTAAAAATAACAGATGAAATAAGTTCCACCGCAAAGGATCCACAAAGGACTTCACGAAGTAACACGAAGAACTAAAGAATGACCCGTTTAATACCATTTTTAAGATGCATGACATTAAAACAATCTAAAACTGTTTTAAAGTATTACTTCTATATCCATAAATGTTGCAATTTTCCTTTGTGAAACTTTGCGACTTCCTTTGCGCTACTTTGTGGTAAAAAACCCTTTGATTTTCACTACAAATTCGTTTATTCCTCCTCTTCTTCCTTATCTCCCAATTTTGGATCGGGTTTACCTTCCAAAACGATCACAATTTCCCCTTTTACGGTTTTAGATTGAAAGTGAAGCAATACTTCGGCTACTGTACCGCGGAAATTCTCTTCAAATAGTTTGGAGAGTTCGCGCGAAACGGAAACTCTCCGTTCTGGACCAAAATTTTCGGAGAACTGCTCAAGGGCTTTAACAAGGCGATACGGTGATTCGTAAAAGATCATGGTACGGGTTTCGTCTGCCAACTCCTTTAATTTCTTCTGCCTGCCTTTCTTTTGAGGTAAAAATCCTTCGA
>Ga0209512_1005597_pt1 | contig 10378 bp, 10 predicted proteins | sample frozenSSSSmetaG_FD_184142 | JGI IMG/M metagenome (GOLD analysis project Ga0209512, IMG submission 184142) | Glacier valley bacterial and archeal communities from Borup Fiord, Nunavut, Canada, to study Microbial Dark Matter (Phase II) -... | ecosystem: Environmental > Aquatic > Freshwater > Ice >... | reverse complement strand
TCGCGGCCAATCAGGCCCTGCGCCGCCTGCTCGCGCAGCCGGGCTTTTTCCTGGTTGGGCAAGCCCGACGGCATGGGCCCGGCCGGCACAAACACCGTGGGCAAGTGGCCAAACTGCAGCGCGCCAATCAACAGGCCCGGCACGATCTTGTCGCACACGCCCAGCATCAGCGCGGCGTCAAACATATCGTGGCTCAGCGCCACGGCGGTGGCCATGGCGATCACGTCGCGGCTGAACAGGCTGAGCTCCATGCCGCTGGTGCCCTGCGTGACGCCGTCGCACATGGCCGGCACGCCGCCCGCCACCTGGGCCGTGGCGCCGAGCTTGCGCGCTTCGTCCTTGATCAGCGCCGGGTAGCTTTGCAGCGGCGTGTGCGCCGACAGCATGTCGTTGTAGGCGGTGACGATGCCGATATTGGGGGCGCGCTGGGTAATGACCTTGAAGCGGTCGTCCAGCGGCATGCCGGCCACCGCATGCGCGATGTTGGCGCAGCCCATGCGGTCCATGCTGGGGGCGTGCGTGCTGTCGGCATGCAACTGCGCCAGGTAGGCACGGCGCGTCGGCCCGCTGCGCTCGGCAATGCGGGCCGTGATGTCTGAAACTGCGGAGTGGAGTGCCATGGGTATGCCTTGTGAATCTGTAACTTAATTACGGACTCTATGGTAACGGGCTACAGGGGCATTTCACCCCTTTTGGTTACACGGTGGTTACCAAATGCAGGGCTTCGCGGGGCCTACTGGAGGCTGATTTCCACGCGCCGCGCATCCGCGTGGCTGCCACTGCCGGTCAGTTGCTGGGGCTTGGCCAGTTCAATCTGTGCGTCCGCCACACCGGCGGCCTTCAAAACGGCGTGCACCGCCAGGGCGCGCCTGCGCGCCAGAGCGGCATTCCTGAGCGGGTCGCCGACGGCATCGTGAAAGCCTGAAATCACCAGCTTGCGCCGCCCTTCGCTGGCCCGGGTCGCCGCGACCATATCGGCCAGCGCGTCGCCCGCACCCGCTGCCAGTTCCGCACTGCCAGAGGCGAAGTAAAACTTGACCACGCCCTGCTCCACCTGGATGCTGGCTGCATCCGAAGCGGCTTGCGCCATGGCGGCTGCGGAGGCCAGCGCTTCGGGTATCGGGCTGACCGGCACCGGCACCAAGACGGCCGCAGCAGGGCTTGTCACGGCCGGCGTCGACTTCAAGCGCGTGCCACTTTGGCGAACACCCAAGCCAATCACCATGGCAACGACCAGCGCCACCAACGCAAAAACCACCGTCAGCGCAAGGCCTTGCTGGCCCTCATTATTTTCAGAAAACATAGCCCGACTCCCGTCACAAAAACTCGACGCATTGTAAAGTCTGCCTGTGGAAAATTCAGCAATACCCGCACCTGTACCAGTCTGCCTCCGTAACCCTGCACGCATGCTGGAGGCCGTCATGCAGCAATGGGGCGGCCAGACCGACCTGTGGGTTTTTGGCTATGCCTCGCTGATCTGGCGGCCTGAATTTGAGTTCGCTGAAGAACGTTTTGCCAGCCTGCATGGCTACCACCGCGCGCTCAAGATGTGGAGCCGTCTTAACCGCGGCACCCCGGAACGGCCAGGGCTGGTGTTTGGCCTGCTGCCCGGCGGCAGCTGCAAAGGCGTGGTGTTCCGCCTGCCGCAGGCCCGTGTGGCGGCGGCCCTGCCGGCTTTATGGGAACGGGAAATGCCCAACGCGGTGTACGACCCCCGCTGGCTGCGCTGCCGGAGCGCGTTGGGCGATGTCAGGGCGCTGGCGTTCACGCTGTCAAAGCGCAGCCCCAGCCACACCGGCGTGCTCAGCGACGACATCTACCGGCAGATTTTCTCCAGCGCCGCCGGTCGCTACGGAACCACCCGCGACTATGCGCAGCTGACCTACGACAAGCTGCGCTCGCTGGGCATTCACGACCAGGCGCTCGGAACATTGCTGGAGCGGGTCAGCCGCTAAACGGCTCGGGCTGGCGCAAACGTGGGGCGCCCCGTTGCAGACCAGGACGATGCAGCCTAAAGTGGCATCCTCACCCATCTTCAGGAAGGCTCCCACCATGATGTTCCGTTTCACACTGATCGCCAGCGCTCTGGTCCTGACCGCCTGCGCCTCGACACCCAGCGGTCCGCGCGCGGCCGCCCAGTTGCAAAGCACCACCGGCAATAGCGCCACCGGCACGGTCAGCTTCACCCAGGCGGGCGACAAAGTGATGCTTGCGGGCGAAGTGCGCGGCCTCAAGCCCAACGCCGAGCACGGCTTTCATGTGCATGAAAAAGGCGACTGCTCCAGCGGCGACGGCATGAGCGCCGGCGGGCATTTCAACCCCGACGGCAAGGGCCATGGCCAGCACGCCATGGGCGCCCACCATGCGGGCGACCTGCCCAGCCTGAAAGCCGACGCCAGCGGCGTGGCCAGGTTCAATTTTGCGTCAACAAGCATCACGCTCGGCAGCGGCGCTGCCGACATCATCGGCCGGGGGCTGATCATTCACCGCGACCCGGACGACTACAAAACACAGCCCACTGGCAACGCCGGCCCCCGGCTGGCGTGCGCCGTGATCACCCGAGGCTGAGCGCCTTGCGCGGGCAGCAAGGTCTGCCCGGTTCAGGTGGAACCGCTTATTCATGCCACAAAACGCTCCTAAATTAATAGCTTACTACGCCCGCCCGCTATGCGCCAGGACCTTATTTCATCATTAATTTCTCCCGCAAGGCTGGGTGCCTGCCCGTCAGGACAGAGCGCCATCTTTATACTTCAGCCATGTCAGAACACACCCCCTCCATTGCCGATCTTCGCAAAAGTTACGAGCGCGCCGAGCTCAATGAAGAAGCATCGCATGCCGACCCTTTGAAGCAGTTCGGCCAGTGGCTGAACGAAGCCATCACGGCGCAAGTGCCGGAACCCAACGCCATGACGCTGGCCACCGTGGCCAGTAACCTGCGACCGTCCACCCGCGTCGTGCTGATCAAAGGGTTTGATGCCGACGGCATTGTGTGGTTTACCAATTACGGCAGCCGCAAGGGCCAGGAACTCGCCGGCAACCCCTATGCGGCGCTGCAGTTTCACTGGGTCGAGTTGGAACGCGTGGTGCGCATTGAGGGCCTGGTCGAGAAAGTCTCTGACGAAGAAAGCGACGCCTATTTTCACAGCCGGCCGCTCGATTCCCGCATTGGCGCCTGGGCCAGCCCGCAAAGCGAAGTGATTTCTGGCCGTGGCGTGCTGCTCGCCAATGCCGCAAAATTTGGCGCGAAATTCTTGCTGCAGCCGCCGCGCCCGCCGCACTGGGGCGGCTACCGGCTCAAGCCCGACAGCTGGCAGTTCTGGCAGGGCCGCAAAAGCCGCCTGCATGACCGCCTGCGCTACACGCTGCAAGCCGATGACCAGTGGCTGCGTGAACGGCTGGCGCCCTGACGGTCTCAGCCCCGCAGTGGGCCCAGCCGCGCAATAACCTGGTGGCGCACGGCATTCAATTGCGCCGCGCTGACAACGCCAGGTGCAATTTCAGCCAACGGCACCAGCACAAAAGCGCGCTGCATCATGCGCGGATGGGGCAGCGTGAGCCGGGCTGAATCGATACAGGCGCTGCCGTAGCGCAGCAAATCCAGGTCCAGCGTGCGCGGCGCGTTGCGAAAGGGCCGCTCACGCCCGGCTTGCTGCTCGATCTGCTGCATGTGATCAAGCAGCGCGGGTGCCGTGAGGCCGGTCTGCAGTTCCACTACCGCATTAAAGTATTCAGGTCCCGGCACCGCCACCTCGCGGTCGGCATCAGTGTCCAGTGGCGCGGTTTTGTAGAGGCTGGAAGCCTGGCGGACTTGTGTGAGCGGCAAGCCGTTCAGGGCGTTGACAGCCTGCTGCAACGCAGCCACGGCATCGCCCAGGTTGGCGCCCAGAGCGACATAGGCGATGACGGGGTCCGCCTGCCGCCCGCCTGTGCGCATCACAGGGCCGGCCCGGTTCAAGCGTTCGAAGCGGCGCCCGACGAAGACGGGTTGTTGCCGCCTTCCGCGCCGTCAACACCCGTGCGGCTCGTCGGCTTGCGGCGACGGCGGCGTTTTTTGGCCGGTGCCGCGTCGCCCTCTTCCTGAAAAGCGTCAACCCCCTCAGGCGCCGTGCGGCTGGCCTCGGCAGCGCCAGCGGGTTTCACCGCATCGGCAGCGGGCCGCTTCACGCGGACCCGGGGCTGCTGGGGCTTTTGCAATTGGGCTTCACGAACCGCTTCAATCATGGCGTGGCGTTCGTCGTCATAAGCGGTGCTGAAGGTTTCCCACCAGTCGGCCAGCGCAATGTCGATCTCGCCGATCTGTGCGCGCAGGCGCATGAAATCGAAGCCGGCCCGAAAGCGCGGCTGCTCCAGCAGGGTGTAAGGCGCACTGCCCACACGCTTTTCAAAGCGCGGCTGCATGGTCCAGATCTCGCGCATGTCCGTGCCCAGCTTGCCGCGGCCCGACACGTCGCCAATCCGGGCGTTGAACGCATCGTCGACCGAATCCTGCAGCGCGGACATCAGATGCTCGCCACGCTTGAGGCGGCTGTCCCAGCCCTGCCGCACGTCGGACCACAGCACGCACGACAGCAAAAAGCTGGGCGCCACCGGCTTGCCTTCGCCCACGCGGCGGTCGGTGTCCTGCAAGGCGAGTTTGAGGAAGGGGTCTTCGGCCATTTCCACCACCACGTCGAGCAGCGGATAAATGCCGGTGCCCAGCCCCAGGGCTTTAAGCTGGTCAATGCTGGCCAGCGAATGGCCGGTTTGCAGCAATTTCAGCATTTCATCAAACAAGCGTGACTGCGGCACGTCAGCCAGCAAACCGCGCATCTCGCGCAGCGGGGCTGCCGTCTTTTCTTCAAACGTGAAGCCCAGGGCGTTGAGCTTGGCGGAAAAACGCACGGCACGAATGATGCGCACCGGGTCTTCGCGGTAACGCACGGCCGGGTTGCCAATCATGCGCACGATTTTTTTCTTGGCGTCCCGGATGCCGTTGTGGTAGTCGACCACCACCTGTGTTTCGGGGTCGTAGTACATCGCATTGATGGTGAAGTCGCGCCGCGCGGCGTCTTCTTCCATGGAACCCCAGACGTTGTCGCGCAGCACCCGGCCGGACGCGTCGACCGCGTGTTTCATGCCGGCCAGTTGGCTCTTGCTGGTGCGCTCGTTGCCACCGACCTGCTCGGCCAGGCTGCTGTCGAGGTGGGCGCGAAAGGTCGAGACTTCAATCACTTCATGCTCACGGCCGCGGCCGTAAATGACGTGAACGATGCGAAAACGTCGGCCAATGATGAAGGCGCGGCGGAACAAAGATTTGACCTGCTCGGGCGTGGCATCGGTAGCCACGTCAAAGTCCTTGGGACGCAAGCCGACCAGCAGGTCGCGCACCGCGCCGCCCACCACATAGGCTTCAAACCCCCCTTGTTTCAGCGTGCGCACGACATCCATGGCGCGCTCGTCAACCAGTTGGGGGTTGATGCCGTGTTCCTTGAAGCCGACTTCCTGGCGTTTGCCAAAAGGTGATTTCTTGACCCGATGGGTGCCGGACTCCGTGCTGCCTGATTTGCCAAACAGCTTGTCGATAAATTTTTTGATCATGATTCTCTAAATACTTTGCGGACAGACCGCAGCTGCGCTGTCCCCACTAAAACAGGTCGAGTATGCGCCATCCGCGCTCTGTGGCCAGCGCACGCAGACGGTCGTCCGGGTTGGTGGCCACCGGGTATGTCGCTTTCTCCAGCAGCGCCAGATCGTTCAGGGAGTCGGTGTAAAACGTGGTTTCCACGTCGTCCCAGCTCAGGTTGCGGGCAGCCAGCCATTGCGCCATGCGTATCACCTTGCCCTCCCGGGCCGACGGCGTGCCTTTGATTTCACCGGTCGGCCAGCCCTGGGCGTCGCGCTCCAGCTCCACCGCAATCAACTCTTTCACGCCAAAAGCTTCGGCAATGGGCCGCGTCACAAACTCGTTGGTGGCCGTCACGATCACCAGCTCATCGCCGGCCGCCCGGTGCTGCTGAACCAGCGCCTGGGCTTGCACGGTAATGACTTTTTGCACCACCTCGCCCATGAACCGGGCATGCGCAGCTTCCGATTTTATAGCACCTTGGGTCCGGATGGCCAGGGTGGCAAAGCGCACGTATTCATGCACGTCGAGCGTTCCGGCGCGGTATTGCTCAAAAAATTCGACATTACGGCGCTTGAACTCGGTGGCGTCGCACCAGCCCAGCGCAATGGTGAACTCCCCCCACTCGTAGTCGGAATCGATAGGGATCAGCGTGTGGTCCAGATCGAACAATGCCAGCTTGCGGCGGGCGCCCAGTTTTTTTGAACTCATTCACTCTCCAGCATGGATTTAAGCAACGGAACGGTGATGGCGCGCTTGGTTTGCAGGGCGTAGCCGTCCAGCTTGTCGAGCAGCTGCATGAGGCTTCCCAGATCCCGCGAAAAACGCGTCAGCATGAAATCCATCACGTCGTCGCTCAGAAATACGCCCCGTGCATCGGCTTCACGCCGCAGCACGGCGCGCCGCTCGGCATCGCTCAAGGCCTGCAGGGCAAACACGTTGCCCCAGCCCAGGCGGGTTCGCAAGTCTTCGCGCAAGGGCAGATCAGCGGGCGGCACATTGCCGGCGGCCACCACCCAGCGAGGATGGCCGTCGTCGGTACTCAGCGCATTGACAAACCAGTTGAAGGCCGCCCGCTGCTGCGCTGCCGTGTACAGATGGCAGTCATCCATGATGACGGCGGACCAGGATTCGTTGAACTCGGGCGGCTCCAGCATGGAGGCGTCCATCCAGCCGCTGGTGGCGCCCTGCCCACGCAAGGCTTCGCTGACCGCTTTGAGCAGATGGGTTTTGCCACTGGCTTCTTCGCCCCAAAGGTAGGTGGGAACAGGCGATGGCAAGAGGCTGCTGGCCGAGCGTTCAAGGTGCTTGACCGCCGCCTCATTCGGCCCGGTGAAAAAATTGGCGAACGTGGGGTCGGAGGCCAGCCCGATGTCCAGTGCGATTTGTTTCATGCCGATCATGACGGTGTTCATCCTTGGTACAGCTTGCTGGCCAGGTAGCTGTCACGCACCCGGCGAATGCCCACCAGCAGCACGGCGCTGGCGGGCAATGCAATCAGCACGCCGAGAAAGCCAAACAGCTGCCCAAACGCCAGCAGGGCAAAAATGACAGCCAGCGGATGCAGGCCGATGCGCTCGCCCACCAGCCGGGGGGTCAGGTAAAAACTCTCGACCAGCTGCCCGGCGCCGTAAACGCCGGCCACCACCAGCACGGCGTACAGACTGCCGAACTGCAATATGCCGGCGAGGAACGCCAGTATCAAGCCCAGACCGAAACCCAGGTAAGGAATGAAGAACGCCAGCCCGGTGAACACGCCCACCGGCACGGCCAGATCAAACCCGAACAGCGCCAGCGCCACGCTGAAATAGATCGCCAGCACCCCCATCACCAGCAGCTGGCCGCGCAGGTACTGGCCCAGCACGTTGTCGGCCTCTTGCGTGAAACTGTCGAACGAAGCGCGCATTTTGGGGGGCACCAGCTCGACCGCGCGGGCGACAAAGCGGTCCCAGTCGTTGAGCAGAAAAAACAGCGCCACCGGAATCAGCATCACATTGCCCACGATGGTCAGGGCCACACTGCCGCCCAGCTTCAGCGACGACATGACCGAGCCAAAGGCGTCTTCAAAGTTCGCATCGAGGTACTTGAGCACAAAGGTCTTGATGCTTTCGACGTCCAGCGACAGCGTGATGCCAAACTGCGCCAACCAGGGACCCAGCGAATCATTGAGCCGTGCCGCCAGCAGCGGCAACTGTTCGCGCAGCAAAGGCAGTTCCTTGGCAAAAATCGGCACCACCAGCAGCATGATGGACAAAAGAGCGAGGATAAACAGGGTCTCGACAAGCAGCACGGCCAGCACACGCGGCAGCCTGCCTTTTCCCAGGCCATCGAGTTTGTCCACTACGGGTGTCAGCACATAGGCCAGCACGGCGGCCACCACAAAGGGCGTCAGCACCGGCCCCAGAAACCACAGGGCCAGCACCATCAGCGCGGCGATCAGACACCAGGTCGCGGTGCGTTTTTGGGTCGAAGTAAATTGCATACAGCCTGACAGGGGGTGAACCCTTAGAATCTTAGGTTGAATTCTATCGGGCTTGCACACGGATGCCCGCTCTGAACGACAGACTCCCGAACCCAAGCCTTACCCAACCCAAGCAGCATGACCACTTCCTCTTCTTCTCCCTTGAGCTACAAAGACGCCGGCGTTGACATTGACGCGGGCGACGCCTTGGTTGAGCGCATCAAGCCACTGGCCAAAAAGACCATGCGCGAAGGCGTACTGGCGGGCATTGGCGGCTTTGGCGCCCTGTTTGAAGTACCCAAGCGCTACAAGGAACCGGTGCTGGTCAGCGGCACCGACGGCGTGGGCACCAAGCTCAAGCTGGCCTTTGAATGGAATATGCACGACACCGTCGGCATCGACCTGGTGGCCATGAGCGTCAACGACGTGCTGGTGCAAGGCGCCGAGCCGCTGTTTTTCCTCGACTACTTCGCCTGCGGCAAGCTCGACGTGGACACGGCAGCGGCCGTGGTCGGCGGCATCGCCAAGGGTTGCGAGCTCAGCGGCTGCGCGCTGATCGGCGGCGAAACCGCTGAAATGCCCGGCATGTACCCCTCAGGCGAATACGACCTGGCCGGTTTTGCCGTCGGCGCCGTCGAAAAATCAAAGATTTTGACCGGCAAGGACGTGACACCGGGCGACGTGGTGCTCGGCCTGGCCAGCAGCGGCGTTCATTCCAACGGTTTCAGCCTGGTGCGCAAATGCATAGAGCGCGCAGGCAGCAACCTGCCCGCCACGCTGGACGGCAAGCCGTTCAAAGAGGCGCTGATGGAGCCGACCCGCCTGTACGTGAAAAACGTGCTGGCCGCGCTGACAGCCCACCCAATCAAGGCGCTGGCCCACATCACCGGCGGCGGCCTGCTGGAAAACATTCCGCGCGTGCTGCCCGACGGCACGGCGGCGCACCTGGTCAAAGGCAGCTGGCCGCAGACCGAGCTGTTTGCCTGGCTGCAGAAAACCGCCGGCATCGACGACATCGAGATGAACCGCACGTTTAACAACGGCATCGGCATGGTGGTGGTGATTGACGCCGCCAGCGCCGCCGCCTGCGCGGCCATGCTGCGCGAGGCGGGCGAGACGGTGTATGAGATTGGCGTGATTGCACCGCTGGGTGACGGCGCTGCCGTCATCGTCCGCTAGGCAGGTACCGCTCAGGGGGCTGAGGGCAACACCCCGGAGAGTTGCGCCCCATGATCCAACCTGCCAGCACACCGCCCCGCCGCCTCCCCGCCGCGATCTGGGCGCTGGGCTTTGTCAGCCTCTTGATGGACATTTCTTCCGAGATGATCCACAGCCTGCTGCCGGTCTTTATGGTGACGGTGCTGGGCACCAGCATGTGGGCGGTCGGGCTGATCGAAGGCGCTGCCGAGGCCACGGCGCTGATCGTCAAGGTGTTTTCGGGCGTGCTCAGCGACTACTGGGGCAAGCGCAAGCCGCTGGCGGTGCTGGGTTATGGCCTGGGCGCGGCCTCCAAACCGCTGTTTGCCCTGGCCAGCACGACCGGCATGGTGCTGGCTGCGCGGCTGATCGACCGCGTTGGCAAAGGGATTCGCGGCGCGCCGCGCGATGCGCTGGTGGCCGATCTGGCGCCGCCCGAGATGCGCGGCGCGGCGTTCGGCCTGCGCCAGTCGCTGGACACTGTGGGCGCTTTCGTCGGGCCGCTGCTGGCGATGGGCCTGATGCTGCTCTGGGCCAATGACTTCCGGGCGATTTTCTGGGTGGCGATGGTGCCGGGCTTCCTGGCCGTGGCGCTGCTGCTGTTCGGCGTGCAGGAACCCGAGCGCGTCCGCAAGCCGGACGAGGCGCCGCGCGTCAACCCGATTAGCAAAGTCAACCTGCGCCGTCTGAGCGCACCCTACTGGCGCGTGGTTGCCATTGGTGCGGTGTTCACGCTGGCGCGCTTCAGCGAAGCGTTTTTGCTACTGCGCGCGCTGCAGGGTGGCCTGCCGGTGGCGTACACGCCGCTGGTGCTGATCGGCATGAACATCGTCTACGCCCTCGGCGCCTACCCGTTTGGCAAGCTGTCGGACGCCGTCAGCCACCGCGCGCTGCTGGCCTGGGGCCTGGTGGTGCTGATCGCTGCCGATGCGGTGCTGGCGTCCGGCAACAGCCTGGGCTGGATCGCGGCCGGCGTGGTGCTGTGGGGGCTGCACATGGCCATGACCCAGGGGCTACTGGCCACCATGGTGGCCGACACGGCGCCGCCCGACCTGCGCGGCACGGCGTTTGGATTTTTCAACCTGGTCAGCGGACTGGCGATGCTGCTGGCCAGCACG
>Ga0209512_1005596_pt1 | contig 10378 bp, 15 predicted proteins | sample frozenSSSSmetaG_FD_184142 | JGI IMG/M metagenome (GOLD analysis project Ga0209512, IMG submission 184142) | Glacier valley bacterial and archeal communities from Borup Fiord, Nunavut, Canada, to study Microbial Dark Matter (Phase II) -... | ecosystem: Environmental > Aquatic > Freshwater > Ice >... | reverse complement strand
CCTGAATAACTGATAATTTCTTACTTCAATAGTGGCGTACTTTGGAGCGGAATCGGTGGTGTACTTTCGATCGGAATGGTGGCGTACTTTGGACCGGAATATCCACCAGCCTTGTTTTAATAATCCAAAAAGGAATTTTTCACAAACTATTGATGTCAGAATTATAGGCTAGTGGAGGCCTTGGACTTTTCTTTTGGTATGGATTCAGAATTAATTAATTGCCATAGAATTGGCAAAATTGATAGGATAACGATGGTCAATACTACTTTTTCAAAATTGTCTCTAACCACTGAAATGTTTCCAAGAAAGTAGCCTGCAAAGCTTAGGCTTACTACCCAAAGAATGCCTCCAACGACATTGTATTTAAAAAAGGCACCATAATTCATTGCGGCTATACCTCCTGCAAAAGGTGTCAGGGTCCTGACAATGGGGACAAATCGTGCAATGATAATCGTCGAGGCACCGTATTTATCAAAGAATTGTTGTGTACGGGCAAGGTGTTCAGGTTTTATAACTGTTTTCCCCATTATTTTGAATTGCATGGCTTTATCACCAAAATATTTCCCGAACAGGTAATTACAGGTATCTCCAAGTATAGCCGCTATCAAAAGCAATGCAATAATCAGCCAGATGTTAAGGGATTCAGGGTATTTGGCAGCCATCATTCCAGCAGCAAAAAGCAGTGAATCGCCGGGTAGAAAGGGCATGAACACGACACCTGTTTCAATAAAAATGATCAAAAAGAGTATTATGTAGGTAATTGCGCCATAGTCCTGTATGATTTGTCCAAGATGTTTATCCAGATTAATAAACAAATCGATGAATTGATTGAAAATTTCCACGGTAATTGTGATTTTTTAAAAACTCAAAGTCAAAAAGCAAATGGATATATAAATGATCGCGAGTGTAAAGGCACACATCATCACATAGCAAGTTTCAGCTACCGGCCTAAATCCTTCATTTCCCATAATTGTTTGTTGTTATAAACTTATTTAGTTCAGAAAACAGAGCCGACGTGGCTCTGTCGCTGTTATTACATTTCAACTGGCACCTGTATTACATCTAATACTTTGAGTTTCTTCATCCCTGCAGGCATTTTCCATTCCACGGTCTCACCTTTGCAGAGGCCTATCAAGGCAGCACCCATAGGTGTCAGAACAGATATTTTCCTTTGTTTAAAATCTGCAAAAGCAGGCATTACAATTGAGAATTCCATTTCTTTATTACTGGTCAATTCCCTTACTTTTACATGCGAGTTCAAGCGGATACTGTCGGCAGGTAATTCGCCGTTTTCAACGACGACCGCCCGGTTCAATTCGTAAGACAGCGACATCTCATTTGCGCTGGCTCTGCCGGGAAATTGTTCGGCAAACTGCTTTAACATGCGAAAGTCGTCCTGGCCAAGTATGACGTGGTTTTTTTGATTATTCATATTCATTTTCAATTAAGTTGTACGATAAATGCCTGCCTGATTCGTTCAGGCAGACAGTGCAATGCTTTTGAACCTGAAAATCCGGTTCGGCTATGATGGGTTGGAGAAATTCAGATCAATACGGTTATCATTCTGAATCTGTTTGGTAGTTAAAAGGCTTTACGTCTACTATTTCGAAGCAATTGGTATTCCCATTTATTTCTCTTTCGACCTTTTCGGTCTTGCTGAGTCCTATAAATGCAGCACCCCAGGGATCAAGAAAAGAAATTCTTTTTTCCTCCGGGTTCGCGCTTTCAGGTAATACAATGCTGAATTCCAAAACCTTATTGCTGGGCCATTCCCTTACTTTTATTGTTGAATCTAACCGTACACAATTTTTAGGCAGAATTTCATCTTCTACCACGATTGCTGCGTTAAGCTCACGCAGCAACAATAGAGTACCCGGAAACTCATTTATGGGCAGGTGTGCCATATATCGTTTCAGGGTGCTGAAATCGCTCTTTCCTAATATGATGGGAGTGTTTCCGTGCACGTCTGTTTTAATATATTAATAGCTTGTTGACAGCTCACGTACGGGTGCGTTGCCAGGTTCAGTGAATTTTCTGGATTTTTGCTGCATATTTACTCTAGGAAATCAGGCATTATGGGCGCAACCGAGATTTTTTTGTAAGGTTGACCAGAACCTGTGAACAAAAAGTCGCTCCTGGCGTGATATTCCTTCGTGTGCCTTTATCACACGGCCGAGAATACACAAAAACCGTTTTTTTGCCGTCTCGTTGATTGTGATATTAGCCGATGGCTGCATGTCATTGCCAGAATTTGCGTGTCCCAGTATAATTGTATTTTCCTGGATAAAATTGGCATACACTAAAAAATCGGAATGCCGTTTGACGGAGAACGTCCTTTGTTTGTTCGGGTCCGCTTTTAGTTGAAAAATATCTTCCATTTCTCCAAGGAGCACCGCTACCGAAGCAACGCCCAGTCGTAAATAGGGTGAATGCATATAAATCAATTAAATTTTAAACAGCTTGCTCCTGTTTACTTCTACGTATTTTAGCATTTATAGTACTAGGCAAAAGAGCTCTCTGCAAGTTGATGGAAAACTCTTTCGTCGAGCTTAAAGCGGTCATTTAATGTGAGACTGCTACGGGCATTAAAAAGTGCATAGTTAACAGCATTATACATCAGCCAATATGAGGAGTCGATCCCTAAAAGACGTTGCTCAAATCTGAGCCTTTCATGGGCTTGTTTGGCGAGTTGGACCGGAATAGGCAACGTTTTAAGCATGTTCTCATCTGCTCTGTTTACGAAACCTTGTTGAAAATGTTCATAGATAGTAGCCGTTAATGTTGCTTTTTGTTGACTTTGCCCAACCAGCAGCTCATATAATTGTTGCTGAAAAAGTTCTGGGCTCAGCCGACTGTGATGGACTTTTTTTATGCCCGGGTCTTTTTTGGATGGATTTTTCATGACAGAGGCGCGCTGCAATGGTTTGGTCTTTTCTTTCGAACTTCCTTTTAGCCATTGCTTGTAAGTTGGTAATTCAATAAACGAGTCAGCCCAGCCCATCAGTCCGTTTTCGCATACTGCTCTGTACATACTGCTGCCTGGCAAGCTACTGTTGTCCAGCATAGTAGTCATCGTTTGCCCTTGTATACTGAAAGGGGTTTTTCCGTTATAACTGTTAGTCAATATCATACTGCGCTGTAATTGTTCCCCTCCAATGGACATTTGATGGGGAAGAATGATGTTGATACTAAATTCACCCGTGGTTGTGTATTTGATCTGTAACGTGTAGTGATCAAACAATTTGTCTACCACTTCCCTGATCAGAACATTAGGTATGATCGCATAATCTGCACTCTGTATACCAAAAATCGTCTTCCTTCCCCCTGGTGCTTGCCCAACGATGAGTTGCTGCCTGTCGGTAGCCATAATTTCATAATCCGGCAAGACATCTGCCAGCCATACCGGATTGACAGGATAGCATATGTCATCCCATGAATTGGACAGGTAAGGTTGTGCGCTGATATAGGTCATAATTTGCTTTTGTATTTTTACAGTTGTAAATTTACAGCCATAATTTGAATAAACAAAATATTAGACAAAATGACTGAAACTATTTTGGTTCCCTCAAAATTAGGGCCGTGGTTTTATTTAAAGGTTTTGACTGGTTTGATGATTGTTTACACATGTTTTCTGAACAGCAGCAATCGTGGAGCAATCAAAGTGCCATTAAATGAAGATAGGTGGTTAGGTATTTAAGTTTGTAGCAAGGGCAATAAGTTTGAGTAAATGCTCAGGGCTGATTAATATGATTTCCTAAATCCTTTTTTTAAGCCTGGCGGATGTTCTTTGCAGATGCCGGCATTCTTACTCGGGTTTTATAAACAATGTTCTGATGAAATGGTCTCTTGTAATTCTGCAAAAAGTAAAGCGGCAAGGGTACTTGCCGGTATTTTAGTCGTAACAACGCTTGCTTCGCTGAGTATGAATCAGGCGATAAAGGTTATGGATCAAAGTCTGGAAAAGGTATTTGTTGACCGTCTGCAACCAGCCGTGGATCTTGTGTTTTTGAGGGAAAACCTATACAACAGACGGCTTATCGTGCAAGGCTATCTAACAGATTCATCCTCTATCTTGACTGATGGGGTGGTGAAAAAGTTCAGGTATTGAAAATTCAGAGCGCAATCGTCTGATCAGTAGCTTTGAGAAGACTTTATTGATTCCTTTGGAAGGAGAAGCTTTCCTACGTTAAAGATCGATTGAAAGCCTATGAAAGGCTTGAAAATTCCTTTGTACAACTTATCAGAAGTAATCGCCATCAAGAGGCCGGGTTTCTGTTTGGTAATCAGGGGGCAATTATTTTTCAGGAAGGTATTTCAACTCTTCATTCTATTGCTAAAATACATTCCGATGCTGGTAAAAAACAGTAAAAGGTGCCCACTGGCAGGCAGCCGGTGGGCTGATCAATGCTTCTCTTTTAATTGCAGGCTGTATTGCAATAGGGATGGTTATTTTAAGCCTGCTAAAAGGGGAAATCTGATTGATCAAAAATCAGAGACGTTCCATTTAAATTAACAGCTTGGCTCCTGTATCACTAGACATCTGAGAAGGGCCTCAATTATTGCCCAAATTCACTCTTGTAAGTAAGATAGTTTATCACTGCTCTTATACCAAAAAGATCCCTGATACACTTTTGTGCAGAAATCCTTTCCTTTCTTAGTTGGACGCTCCCCTCTAGAAATACGAGACGATCAGCAACGCGTACCTTTATTTTTTCACTATTAATAGATACATTAGCCGCCAGGGCATTTATTACTTTTGTTACAAGATTTCTATCTGTTTCAAGTTTGGCTGCGTGGGAATCGTAGTCTGGCTCCCAGCATTTTTGAATTTCTTCGGTTTCTTTCATGATTCTAAATTTAGGGTGAAGAATTATTTGGAATTACAGGCCACCGTGATTCTAAACGCCAAATTAATCAAATTTTTCGTTTGTTTAATTTTACAGTTGTAAATTTACAACGGTAAAATGTGGTAACCAAATATTAACGGAAATGATTGAAATTATTTATATAAACGAAATTTGATCGTGGTTTCATTTTAGGGCTTTGACTATTGGCAGGAATACTGTCTCTGGGATTAGATATACCAAGCAGATGGGAAAGAAAAAGCCTACACGAAGGTCGTGACGGTTTTTGTCCTTTCTTTTAATTTAACTCATAATCACAGTAAATGGAAATTTGAAATATGCTGTTGCTTTCCGATTTGCAAAAGCGTTGGCTCGGTTATTTTAGGGTTAATAGTATTGAAAATGTTTTGTTAAAAATTGAAAAAGTTATGAAAATGCCTACCAAAGAATTAATTCAGGAATTATCCTCCGTCAATATTGGGTCTTGCATATCGGTATACATGCCGACACACCGGACGCATCCAGGTAATACACAAGATCCGATCCGCTACCAGAACATCCTAAAAAGGATGGAAAGCTCTTTGTTAGAAAAATATTCTGAGAGCGAAATAAAAGCATACCTTGCACCCTTTGAAAACCTGAAAGACGACCGTGACTTCTGGAACCACAATCTGGATGGATTGGCGATTTTCAGCTCCGGAGAAGTTTTCGAAACCATAAGTCTCCCTCTACCAGTGGCCGAGCTGTTGGTTGTGGCTGAAAGCTTCCATACCAAGCCTATGCGTCAGTATCTGCAAACCGAAGACCGGTTTCAAATTCTCGGCCTGACGTTAACCGAAATGCGTTTTTTCGAAGGGAGCAGATTTTCGGTATCCGAAGTAGAACTGGGAGAGGATATTCCCAGTACGATTGAACAAGCCCTGGGAGAGGAACTGACTGAAAAACACCTTACGGTGGCTTCATACGGCGGTGTCGGTGGAGAAAGCGGTAACATGCATCATGGACATGGTTCTAAAAAGGATGAGACGGATATTGATTCAGAGCGCTTTTTCAGGATTGTAGCAGAAACCATTTATGAAAAGTTTTCTAAGCCATCAGGTCTTCCTCTTATTCTGGCTGCTCTTCCTGAACATCGCAACCGGTTCCGAAAAGTCAACAAAAATCCATTTTTGACCAGCGACGGCATCGACCTCAATCCGGACGCGTTGTCTGCTGACAGACTTAGAACGATGGCCTGGGAAGTAATGGAGCCTGAGTATGATCAAAGGCTGAAAAACTGGTCTGAAAAGGTGGCGCAGGCCATAGCAGATCAGAAAGGAAGCGATCAGATCAGGGATATAGTGGCTGCCGCCACATCGGGCAGAGTGGAAACCTTGCTGCTGGAAAAGGACAGGATTATCCCCGGAAAAATCGTGGATGCAGCTAACGGACTTATTGAAACCGGTTCGCTATTAGATCCTGAGACAGATGACCTGCTAGACGATATTGGAGAACTTGTTGAGAAATTTGGTGGACAGGTTCTTGTGCTACCTCCTGAAAAAATGACCATGGAATCAGGCGCTGCCGCTATTTTCAGATACTGACCTCGGTAATTCATTTTACAGACTCAAAAAAATCAACTCATTAAACAAATTAAGAACCATGACTATTCAGTTTAATAGCGATAAAAATATAGCAGGCAGCGAAGAAAAAGCCGCTCCGATTGTGGAATTTCTAACCAAAGACCTGAGCAGATTCAGTGACCACATCACCCGTTTAGAAGTACATATTTCTGACCAAAACGGTAACAAAGATGGGCTAAACGATATCCGTTGTCTGATAGAAGCAAGGATGCAAGGAAGACAACCAATAGCGGTCACCAATGATGCAGATAACAGTTCAATGGCTGTAAAAGGCGCAAGCGATAAGCTAAAAAGTGTCATGGAAACAATCGTCGAACGGGCCAGAAATTATTAAAACGGGAAGTAATGTACCCGCATGTGAACTTTTATACCCGGGTATTTTTTGAGAAATATTGCCAATCTCCAGAATGGAATTGATATTCTGTTTGCGGTAATTTTTATAACGTTTTTCGAAATAAAATTTCCGTATAGTTTCAACGGTGAATAGGGAAGGGCCAGTCTTGGTCTGCTGGCATATATAAAAATGCAGAAACTACATTATACGGCCTCCTGTTCATCTTTCAAGTTTTGATCTACCCCTATTTATGACAAAGCCTAGCAACCCGCTTTCATATAATAGCTTCTTTTCGTCCAGCTCATCCGGTGGCGTCATTTTGATCGTTTGTGTAATTGTCTCTCTTGTCATAGCCAACTCTGGAGCCGGGTCGAGTTTTGAAGCATTATTAGCAAAGGAAATTGGCGGCAACCTCGCAGGCATCCATTTGCGCTATTCGGTATTGCTTTGGGTCAATGACGGTTTAATGGGTATTTTTTTTCTTTTTGTGGGCCTCGAGATCAAGCGAGAAATGGTGGAAGGAGAACTTTCATCTTTCAAAAAAGCCTCGCTTCCTATCCTGGCAGCACTTGGCGGCATACTTCCACCTGCATTGATTTACTTTGCATTTAACGCAGGAACTAAAACCGCGGGTGGCTGGGCAATACCCATGGCCACAGACATCGCTTTTGCGTTAGCAATCATTTCCATGTTAGGAAGACGTGTCCCATCTTCCTTAAAAATATTTCTTTCAGCACTGGCTATTGTTGATGATTTAATTGCCATTCTGGTGATTGCTATATTTTATTCCACCGATATCCAATACACTTACCTGCTATATGCTTTTGCGGTTTTTGCTTTTCTGTTACTGCTCAATAAGCTGAAGGTAAAGTCCCTGACAGCCTATCTAATTCCGGGGCTTTTTATTTGGTACTTTATTCATCATTCTGGCGTACATGCCACGATTGCTGGGGTGCTTACAGCATTAGCAATTCCTACTACCAAAGATGCAACTGAATCTCCTTTGGGAAAACTGGAACATATCCTTATAAACCCTGTCAGTTTTGTGATCATGCCAATTTTTGCGCTGGCCAACACCAACATTACTTTCGACCTCCAAATGCTGAACGGTCTGGTGTCGGCACTTGGTCTGGGAATAATCGCCGGGCTCGTTATTGGTAAAACAGTCGGCATCACACTCTTTTCATGGATTGCTGTCAAACTTAGGATTGGGCAGATGCCCAAGAACGCCACATGGATGCACATTATTGGCGTAGGAATGCTGGGAGGGATAGGCTTTACCATGTCAATATTTATCGCCCTGCTTTCTTTCTCGGGGAATGCCATATTACTTTCCGAATCCAAGTTCTCGATATTAACCGCATCGGTCATATCCGGAGTAATCGGTTATATCTGGTTGCGTAAGGTAAAAAGTGGAACAAACGAATCAAAAAGGGGGGCCGCCTAAATTCGTACGAAATTTCCCATCACGCCTTTCTTGATTCACTTTCTAAAAGTTCCAGGCTTACCAGGTTGCGCAATGTTTCTTCGGAAAAATCATATTGGGCTCAATTCCTCAAACGTACAATTTTCCCCGCGACTCGCGTAGAACCAATTTGATGTAGAGTTGTTGGCAAACAACCAAGTCTCAGCCCACAAAAAGATTCAAAATCGCTTCCATGTCAAATGTAGGTGTAGTTTGTAGCTCCCTGAAATCAAATTCGCCGTGCAAATTGATGTGATGCCGCATCGGTCCGACAGGTATGTGTCTTTCGAGGGTTTGTTCAAGATCCGATTCATATTCAGACAATGCAGTATGAATGATGCTACGCATAATAGTATACGAAGTTATTTCTATACGCCTTTCGCGCAGGTACATCATGCAGGAATCTAGAATATTCGCAGGTTTTACCTGTAAATGAGCCAAAACCCTTTGCCTCCTTAATTAAAACAACGTGATCTTGGTTACTAAAAGACTCAAATCCTAAGTGGCTTAAAATTTCTTGCTGATGCCGGTAGTAGCTTCTTGACTGCTTGTAGGTAAGCATATCAACCGCATTGCGATCAATACTCCTGCCTGTTTTCTGTATGAAACCAGTATCGTCCGGTCGAAACTGCAGCGGGTCAAAAACCGGCAAATTATCCGGAAATATCCGCACCGGCCCGGCAAGCTGCAATAAAAAGCCGACTTGGTTAATAGGAGTTATGAGCACTTTATAATAGCTTTCAGCCCAATCAGGAAGTTGAATAAAAATGGTCGGTTGTATATTGGTCAGGATTGGAGGTGAGTCAAAACGTTGACGCTCCTCATAGGAAAGATACAAATGTTAGTTGGCTACGGAAGGGTATCAACCAAAGACCAAAATCTGGAACTCCAACTGGATGCACTTACAAAAGCCGGATGTGAAATCATTTTCCAGGAGAAATCATCAGGCCTCACAGCAGATCGTCCGGAGCTGGAAAAGATGATGGACCATATGGATATTTCGGAGAAATTGAACACCTGATTCCGTGGCAAATTGACCACCTAATTAGCTGGCGGCCGGTAGCAGAAAAAGGTAGTAGAAGCGATTCAAAATTAATAAATAAAAGTTATAATTATTCGTAGCTGTTTTCGAGCTCCGTTTTTCGCTTTCTTCTCATTGATTCCCCGCGCGGCGTCCGCCCTTTAATTCGACCCGATGTGCATCTGTACGATACGATCTAAAAAAGTGATGATAATCAGCTATGGTTTTTTCCCCTATTACTTCATGCATTTACGGACAGACAACTGAGAAGTGATGATCAGGGATGTTTTTCCGTACCTGTCTTCTATGATCTCCATCAATGCTGCCCGGGTCTGGGCATCGAAGGGCTGGATGCCAAAGTCGTCCGCGCGGCGGCCGTCAAGATAAGCAGTTGCTGCCGTTCTATCCTTGTAATTTCTTTGATGTAAGATCCATCCGCCTTAGCCATTTTGAGTTTGGCAAACAGCTTTGGAGTGCTCGCATACATCACGCGGTAGCCCATGATACATGCCTGATGACCAATTGCAGATGATACGTAACTCTTACCGATCCCGGTACTGCCTGTGATCAGCAGGTTTTCGTTGCGGCCAATAACAGAGCATTCCGCCAGGCGCATGATCTGATTCCGGTCAATACTTCTGTCAGCATGATAGTGGATATTCTTGACCATGGCTTTATAGCGGAACCGGGCGGAATGAATTTGTCGCTCGACGCGGCGATTGTTTCGGTCATCCCGTTCAGCATCAACTAGATGAGCTAAAAGTTCATCTGCCGTATCATCGTTGGTTTTTCCGCTTTCCGGGCTGCTTTTAACCCAAAAATCTCAATGGTATAATTAAAAAGAGGCTAAAATTGGTTTTTAGAAGCATTTAGTGATAATTTTTGGTCAAAATATCTGTAAGGAAAAGATGTAAATATGAAAGACTGGCTGGACTTCGAATATTCCAATAAATCTGTGACTGCTCATGGCGGGTTGAGTCTTCTTAAGCGCTTTCTGGATCAGACCGGCATTGTTCCAACAATTGCGAGTTTGGGTCTTTACGAACCTGGTTCTAATGCGGGATATTCGGTTGCGGATCTGTTTACGTCTTT
>Ga0209512_1005595_pt1 | contig 10378 bp, 9 predicted proteins | sample frozenSSSSmetaG_FD_184142 | JGI IMG/M metagenome (GOLD analysis project Ga0209512, IMG submission 184142) | Glacier valley bacterial and archeal communities from Borup Fiord, Nunavut, Canada, to study Microbial Dark Matter (Phase II) -... | ecosystem: Environmental > Aquatic > Freshwater > Ice >... | reverse complement strand
ATGGCGGCGCGGTTGATGGTGATGCCCGCGCCTTGAAGCAGGGGTTGTGTGATGGCGAGGGTGAGGTCGCTGTTGTAAACGGGATTGTAGAAGGGCGTGGCGGTGGCGGGGCTGACCTTGCTGCGGGTCAGCGCGGTGCCGGCGGTGATGGTGGCTCCGGTGACGATCGGCTGGGCGACGGTGAAACGGGCAAGATCCTGCTGTGCCGTATGGGTGGGGGCGGCGTTGGCGTCCTTGCTGCCGTCCCGGATCGCGCTGAGGGCGAGGGTGGGATCGTAGGCGGCGTCGGCCGAGATCACGCTGTCATGCGAATTTTGCGTGTTGAAACGCTGGATCTGCAGATCGAAGTTTTTGTTCAACGCCCGGTCGACGCATTCCTGAAGCGTGAGCGTGGCAGGGGCCTTGTCCTGCGCGAATACAGAGGGCGAAACAAGAAGGGCCAGAGTGGCAAAAAACACGGACAGGCGAATCATGATGACAGAAAGGGGAAGGGAAGTGAGTGGATGCGAAGGGGAAGGGTCATTGTTTTTCGAAGTCACCGTTGGAGGTGCGTCGAAGCACGCTGAAGCCGGCCTGCTTGGCTTTTGAGACGGACATCGGAGCCAAAAGTTTCGGCGTGTTCACCGGCTGGGGCATCGCGCGGGAGACGGCCTGTCCGCAGGTGGGGCAGGCGACGAGGAGAGGATCATGGGCGCCCTGACGATGCTCGAATCCGTCGCCGCACAGTTTGCACGGAGCTTTGGCGGGGATATAACGATACAGGGGCATGGGCGACAAACCCACCATGCGCGGAGGGATTTGGCCAGTCACTTTCTGGCGGACGGGCCGAATTGGGCGAAAAAAAGCGGCCCGTTTAAGGGCCGCTTTGGAAGCAGGATAATACTCAGCGCGCTTATTGCTCCAACGAGGGAGCTGATTTGGCGAGTTCGCGATCAACGAGTTCGCGGAGGTAGTCGCTGGCATCACGCGATGCGGTGTAACGGGCGAACTTCTCGCGGGTCTCGGTGAATTTGGCGCCAGCCGGGTCGAGGTCGGGCAGTTTTTTATCGATGGCGTAGGCGATGATGCCTTTATCGCCGGAGATGATCATCTGGGAGAGGCCGCCTTTTTGCAGGGTATCGATGGCTCCATAGAGGGAGTAGTCGATGTCCTTGGGAGGTGTCGCGAGGGTGAAGGCGGGCCACGTCTGAATCTCGATCTTCGTGGAGGTGGAAGCGCGGGCGGCATCAACGGCTTTTTCAAGGGTGTCGCCAGCTTTCAGGCGGGTCTCGATGAGGCTGCGGAGGGTTTGGCCGAAGGCGACGAAGCGGCTGCGTTTTTCGTTCTCGAGGTAGTCGGCGGTGACACGGGCCTTGACCTCGGCGAAGGCCGGTTTGCGGGCTGCGATGGTTTCCTTCCAGACAAGGATCACGGCGCCATGATTCGTGGTGACAACATCGGAGAAACGGCGATCAGCACCGAGCTTAAAGGCTTCTTCGGCGACTTGCGCGCCGCCGGCGAGTTCGGACGGAACGCTGTCCTTGTCGAAGGGGGCAGCGGACTTGAGGGCGAGGTTGTGCGAGGCAAGGAAGGCGTCGAGGCCGGAGGCGGTGATTTTGCCTTCGTAGAGGGCGACGGAAATATCCGAGGAGACTTCGGCGGCGATGCGCCGGGCCTGCTCGAGCTTGAGGGTGGCTTCAATCTGAGGGCGCACGGCCGCGAAATCGGCATCGGGGCCGGTGGCTGCGGTGGCGATGAGTTTTGGCGTGGTCGAGGCAGCGGGCTTGGGGAAGCGGGCGGGATTGGCGTCGTAGTAGGCGCGCACTTCGGCATCGGTCGGATTGACCTTGGCAATGAAATCGGTGGCGGGGAAATCCAAGTAGTTCAGGCTGACCTTGGGGGCGATTTCATAGCGGAAGTCGTTAGCGTCAAAATATTTTGTCAACTCGGCGTCGGAGGGGGTGAGCGCGGGGTTGAAGGTGGTGTAGTCCACGTCGATGGCGGCGACGGTCCAGAGGGAGTCGGCGCGGATGAGCTGGTTTTTGACGTCGGTGGGCAGAACGTAGCCGGGGCCGGAGAGGAGCTTTTGGACGTTGGCGTAGGTGACGTCGTCGGAGAGTATGCGACGCACTTCGCCTTCGCTAAGGCGGGGGTTCGTCTTCAAGCTATCGCGGAAAGAAGCGTAGGCCTTGGGGTCATAGTTGCCGTCCTTGTCGGCGAAGGCGCCGAGGGTTTGAATGTGGGCGGCGATTTCTTGGTCGGTGGGGGCGGGAAGGCGGAGCTGCTCGGCAACATGCAACGCGGCGTAGCGCTGGAAGGCGTATTGCTGGAACTGGGCTTCGCTGCGGATGGGGACGCCGACGAGGCGGACACTGAGGGTGGCGTCATCCACGAGGCGTTGCTGGTCCTCGGGGGAGCCGAGGTTCAGACCGAAGAAGGACCGCTGGACGACCTTGCGGCTTCCCTGGCCGATGCCGGAGGAGGCGTTCGTGATAAAGATGAACGAGATGATCGTTATCGCGAGCAGGATAAGGAACAGCCACTTGAAGTGCTGTTGGAAGGTTTTCTGGATCCAGGAAATCATGGAGGTAAAGGGTCTGAAGCTAGGAGTGTAAAGAGGGGTGTCAACGGAAGAGCGGCGCGGGCGAAAACGGAAAATGGAGACCGGAAACCGGAGGGAGCGGACGCAGACGGGGGAGGGGAGACGAGGGGCAGTGCGGACTGGGAACCGGTCGCTGGCGCTCCCCGCTACATCCCGGTCTTACGAGGCGACGGGATGTTCGAGGAGCAGCTGGTCGAGGGGTTTTTGGAAAAGCTCGGTGCGCTCGAGACCTTCGAGGGTGTCGTTGTAGCGTTTGACGATGGGGTCGAGGTCGGCGAGCAGGGGGCCGGTGGGGTCGCCGCCGAAGTCGTCGTCGAGTCGTTTGAATTCGCCGAGGGTTATGCGGCTGAGCGGACGTGCGGGCTGGTAAAGGTAATCGGTCGCGTCGGCGCCGGCGGCGGGAGGGATGGGGGTGACGAGATTCATCTTCACGAGGCGGTTGATGCACTCGTTGAGAATCTGGGTGGGAACCTTGAGACGGATGCCGAGCTGCGAGGCGGTGCAGGGAGGCAGGCAGTTTTGGAAACGGCGGCCGATGGTGAGGAGGACGATGAGCGAGAGGCGTTCGCGCATGGATTCGGCTAGGCTGCTCCAGGCGGCCTGGCTGTTGCGGAAGTTTACGTTTTGCACCGCGTAGCTGACTTGTCCGCCGAGAAGGACGAAGAACCAGAACACGTAGAGGCCGAACATCAGGATGGGCAGGATGCCAAGCGAGCCGTAGAGGCTGCGCTGAAGGACGATTCGCTTGAGGTAGAGGAAGGCTAAAAAGTTGTTCATCACGAGCAACGCGGCCACGACCAAGGCGCCGATGAGCGCGGCGCGCCACCAGACGTGGGTGTTGGGAATCGTGCGGTAAAAAACAGTGAGCATCGCGACGAGCAGGACAGCGGAGCCGGCGGGGAGGAAGAACCTGAGCACGGACACCATCTCGTCGCCGAAGGGAATTTTCTCGAAGGCGTTGAAGAGCGCGCCGGCGGACAGACCGGTGACGGCTGCGAAAAAAAGCACCGAGCCGAGCGTGAGGAGCGTCCAGTAAAACACGATGCGCATGAGCCATGACCGGCCGCGGCGCACGCCCCAGATCTCGTTGAACGAAGTTTCGACGGAGGTGAAAAGTTGAAGGACAATGACGATGAGGGTGATCGCCCCGAGCGTGCCGACGGTGCCGTTGCGCGAGCCGGCGATGAAGCCGTTGATCATCTGCACGAGTTCGGGATCGCCTGGCGTGGACTGGGTCACGCCGGTCGGAGCGGCGACTTCGGTGGTGGCGGCGACGATGGTATTGGGCGCGTGTGAGGGAAGCTGGCCGGAGTCTTGGAGCTGTCTCAACTGCGGGGCGATTTTCTCGATGACGCTGCTGAGGGTTTTGGCGGCGAGCGCGGGGTCCTGCTTGTCGAGCATGAAGCCCGCGACGAGCATGGCGATGGCGACAAGCGGGCCGAGGCCCAGCAACGAACTGAAACTGAGGGCGGCGGCGCGACTGGCGGACTTGGTTTCCTCAAGGCCGGTGATCGTGATCGAGATGATGCGCAACACCGCGTAAAGACGGCCTCTCGGGGATTTGTCGCCGAGATACTGCGGCTGCCAGATTTCCCGCCTGTAAGTGGCGATCAGCTTGATCCAAAAGGGCGCGGGGCTGGCCATGAAAAATCGGCGGGGTAGCTCAGGTCAGGGCGTAAAACGCGTAGCCGAGCATGCCGGCGAAGCCCAGACCGGCCGCGAGGCCGACACCCAAAAAGTTGATGAAGACCGTGCAGAAGTAGAGTCCGGTAGAACCGACGGCGAGTGCGGCCAACGGCACCAGTTGCCCTTCGGTCCAGAGGAGAAATCCCGTGAAGCCCAGGCTGAGGGTGGTTGCGAAGCGGACCAGCGGATAAATTTGCGTGACCTGAAGAAGCAACATCAGGGCGAGGACGGCATGAAACGCGCCCATGATGGCCAGTGGGTGCTGGAGAATGGCGATCGCGTCGAGGGTGATCACGACATCGATCGACGGGAGGATCAACGCGGCGGCGCTGATGAGAAGCAGCGCGGTGGTCGCATAGAGGCCGATGGCGGCGGCGCGTTCGCGGGCGATGGAGGGGTCGAGCTTGTCCTTGGTTTCTTCGGTGCGGCCTTCGGCGGCGGCGAGCATGTCCTCGACCGAAATCGGGGCATCCTCTTCCTTGCGCACGTTGAGGGTTTTGATGTTGTCCCGCGCCTTGAGTTTGAGGTGCTGTTTCTCCGGAAAAATCAGGGTGGTGAGTTCTGTGTTGTCGCCGATGCGCACCCATTGCTCGCTGTTGGCGTCGTAGAAAAGCGTCTCCTTGGTGATCTGGCCGTTCTCGGCCAGCGACACGAGATGCTCTTGCGTGAAAGGTCCGCGGGCTTCGGTTTCAGACGCACTGCGAACGTAGAATTCCTGCGTGGCCATTGGATTGATGAAGATAACGTGCGCCGGCGGAAAGGGGGCGGCAAGAGTGTTTTATGGTGCGTATAACCGGTGGTTTTACATCCGGTTCACGGTGCGCAGGCCGAGCAGATCGAGGCCGGTTTCAAGCATGAGCAACGTGCGGGCGCACAACATCAGGCGGCGGGCGCGCACGGCAGGATCGTCCACGGCGACTTTGTTGGCCGCGTAGAAGGTGCTGAATTCGCCGGCGAGTTCGTAGAGATACAGGCAGAGGAAGTGCGGGCGGAGGTTGGCGCTGGCGAGGGCGACAGCGTCGGAGAACTTCGTGACTTTGCGCGCGAGCGAGAGTTCTTCGGGCGTTTCGAGCGGGATGGCGGCAGACTCGACGACGGGATCGCCGGGGACGGCTTCGAGCTTGCGGAAGATCGAGCGGATGCGGGCGACGGCGTAGAGGAGGTAGGCGGCGGTGTTGCCGTCGAGGGAGATCATTTTGTCCCACGAGAACAGGTAGTCACTGGAGCGGTTCTGCGAGAGGTCGGCGTATTGCACGGAGCCGGTGCCGACGACTTCGGATATGATGCGGCGTTCGTCCTCGGGGAGGTCGGTGCTTTTTTCGTCGACGAGGCGGCGGGCGCGCTCGACGGCCTCGGAGAGGAGGTCCTTCAACTTGATGTTGTCGCCGTTGCGGGTCTTGAGCGGCTTGCCGTCTTCACCGAGGACGGTGCCGAACGCGACGTGTTCGAGACGCGGGACCTTGCGGCCGGTTTTCTCGAACCATTTTTGGGCCGTCAAGAAGAGCTGCTGGCAGTGGTCACCTTGACGGGAGTCGATCACGTAGATCGCGGCGTCGGCGTGGAAGTGCTCGCTGCGGTAGAGAATGGTCGCGAGGTCGGTGGAGGCGTAGTTGGCGGCGCCGTCGGATTTGCGGATGAGGAAAGGCTGATCCTTGAAGCGCGGGTGCTCGGGATGGAAGACGACGAGCGCGCCCTGGCTCTCGGTCGCGAGGCCGCAGTCGGTGAGTTCCTTGTAAACGCGGCCGACCTTGTCGTTGTAGAAACTCTCGCCGAGCGTGTAGTCGAAACGGATGCCGAGCAGGTCGTAGATCTGCTGAAAAGCGGTGACGCTGACTTCGCCGATTTTTTTCCAGATGGCGGTGTTTTCGGGGTCGCCGGACTGGAGTTTGACGAGTTCCTGTTGGGCTTCTTTGAGGACGGCGGGATCGGCGTCGGAGGCGCTGTTGCCGACTTTATAGAGGCGCTCGAATTCCGCGAGCGGGTCCACGGCGAAGGCGGCGGTGTCGAGCTGGCGCTTGTAGGCCCAGATGAGTTTGCCGAACTGCGTCCCCCAGTCGCCGATGTGGTTGTCGCGTATTACCGTTGCGCCGCTGAAGGCGAGCAGGCGGCTGACGGACTCGCCGATCACGGCGGAGCGTAAGTGGCCGACGTGCATCTGTTTGGCGGTGTTGGGGGAGCTGTAATCGACCACCCAAGTCTGTCCGGCGTAGGCCGTAGCGGCGCCGGCGGCGAGTTGTTCGCGGGTTGAAAACGTCCGCATCCAGGCCTGCAATGCGGCGGGTTGAAGCGTGAAATTGATAAAACCGGGGCCGGCCACGGTGATGGTGCAAGCGTCGCGGACATCGGTGGGGAGGGCGGCGACGAGTTTTTCGGCGAGGGCGCGGGGGTTTTGCTTCGTGCGTTTCGCGTAGGGCAGCACGCCGTTGGCCTGGAAATCGCCATGCTTCGGATCGGCGGTGCGGACCTCGGGGGCGAAGTCGGCGGCGTCGAGGCCGGAGGCGGTGGCGGCGGTTTTCAGGGCCGCATCGAACAGGGCGGCGAGGTTGAACGAAACGTGCATCCCCCGAATCAACCTGTGTGGAGAGGGGCGGCGCAAGCGTGGATTTGGGGCAAGAACGGTGACGTTTTTCGACGAAGCTCCCTCTAAGGGCGGGCAATTTTGGCTCGACTTTTCATAGGGGAGAGTTCTCTATCTAAACTTTTACGGTTCCGCCGGCCTGTTCTATTTACTCACACATATACAATGACTAAACGCACGTTGCCTCCCCGGAGGTTCATCAAGCCATCCTTTAACTTTCTCATCGAAAAGAAGCGCGATGGCCAGGAGTTTACCCAAGAGGAAATTCGCTATATCATTGATGCCACGTTGGATGGCGAGATGCCCGAGCACCAGCTCGCCGCGTTGTTGATGGCGATTTTCTTCCAGCAGATGTCTGCTCAGGAAACGGCCATCCTGACCGAGGAAATGATGCTCTCCGGCGAAGTCATCGATCTGTCACACATCGCCAAGCCCAAGATCGACAAATACTCGACCGGCGGCGTGGGTGATAAAACCTCCCTCGTGCTCGTCCCGTTGGCCATGGCGGCTGGCGTCGTGGTTCCCATGATGTGCGGCGTCGAGCACGACTACGTGATCAGCACGCTCGACAAGCTCGCGGCCATCCCCGGCTTCAAAGGCCACCTGTCCATCGACGCGTTTGTTTCCCAGCTCGGGAAAATCGGTGGTGCGATCGTCCATCAGGACGAAAAGCTCGCCCCGGCCGATGCCAAGTTCTACGCGCTCCGCAAGGAAACCGGCACGATCCCCAGCCTCCCTCTCATCACCGGCAGTGTTCTTTCCAAGAAGCTCGCCGAAGGCTCCGAAGGCCTCGTGATCGACGTCAAGTGGGGCAACGGTTCCTTCATCAAGGATCTCGAGCAGGCCAAGCAGCTCGCCCGTTCCATGACCCGCGTCGGCCGCTCCATGAAGCGCCGCTGCGTCGCGCTCGTGACCGACATGAACCAGCCGCTCGGCGACACCGTTGGCACCAGCCTCGAGGTCAAGGAAGCCATCGCGCTCCTCAAGGGCGAAGGCCCCGAGGACATGAAGGAACTCGTCCTCAAGCTCGGCATGGAAATCGTGCGCCTCGCCGGCGTCGCGGGCTCGACCCTCTCGGCCAAGCAGACCGTGCAGCGCCATCTCACCGACGGTTCGGCCCTCGAGAAGTTCAAGGAGCTGGTCAAGGCCCAGGGCGGCGACATCGCCTACATCGATCATCCCGAAAAATTCCACTCGGCGAAACACATCCGCAAGCTGCCCGCGCCCAAGCGCGGCTACGTGCACACCATCAACGCCGCGATGATCGCCCATGGCGTTCACCTCCTCGGTGCCGGTGTTACGAAGCCCGGTGAGAAGCCCGATTTCTCCGTGGGTGTTTCCGAGATCAAGAAGGTCGGCACGCAGGTCAAGCAGGGCGAACCGCTCATGATGATCCACTACAACGACGAGGCGAAGCTCGAGCAGGCGCTCGATCATTTCAAGAACGCCTACCGTCTCGCTCCCAAGCGCCCCACGCCTCCGCCGCTCGTCGTCGAGCGCGTGGCTTAAGGCATCCGCGAACGCGTTATCATATCAAGGCCGTCCGGTTTTCCGGACGGCCTTTTTCGTGGACGCGCGAAGTTGTCTGCCTAACTTAGGGGCATGAACAACCTTCTCTACCTGCTGGTGCTGGCGCTTTGGATTTTCGCCATCGTGGACTGCGCCAAGAGCAGCAATCCCAACAAGGTCGTCTGGATCATCGTGATCATCTTGGTGCCTTTGCTCGGCTCGATCCTGTATTTTGTCTTCGGACGGAAGTCAGTTTAACCCGGTAAATCAGTATTCTCATGCACTCGTTGGATCATCTCTTTGAACAGAACAAGGCGTGGGCGGCAGGCATCCTTGCCAAGGACCCCAAGTTTTTTGCCAAACTGGCCGCCCAGCAAAATCCCGATTATCTCTGGATCGGCTGCTCCGACAGCCGCGTGCCGGCCAACGAAATTCTCGGCCTTCTGCCCGGCGAGGTGTTTGTCCACCGCAACATCGCCAACGTGGTTGTGCACACCGATCTGAACTGCCTTTCCGTGATCCAGTTCGCCGTCGATGTGCTCAAGATCAAGCACATCATGGTCGTGGGCCACTACGGTTGCAGTGGTGTCGGCGCCGCGCTGCGGTGCGAACGCATCGGTCTGGTCGATAACTGGCTGCGCCACGTGCAGGACGTGAAGGAAAAACACGATGACTGCCTGTGCACGATCCCCGACGGCCTCGCTCGCAGCTTAAAACTGTGCGAATTCAATGTCATCGAGCAGGTGGACAACGTCTGCAAAACCTCGATCGTCCGCGATGCTTGGGGGCGGGGCCAGGAGCTGCACGTCCACGGCTTTGTCTATGGCCTGACGGACGGCCTGCTGCACGATCTTCATTGCTCCGCCAACGATGTCGAAGGTGCCGCGCGCAGCTACAAGTCCGCCGTCGCCGCGCTCAACGCGAGCTGAGCCCGGCGTGGTTTTTGTGGGAGCGAGCTTGCTCGCGATTCCGATCCTCGCGAGCAAGCTCGCTCCCACGTCAAGCCATCGCCTGCAAGCAGGCTCCTTGCATCAGACGCAAAAAAGCCTGCGGTTTGAATCGCAGGCTTTTTGTTGATCGAAAATTCGATTCTGAAATCAGGCGCGGCCCATGTAGCTGCCGTCGGCGGTGCTGATGCGGATGATTTCGCCTTCCTTGATGAAGAGAGGCACGCTGACGACGAGACCGGTCTCGAGCGTGGCGGGCTTCTGCACGTTGGAAGCGGTGTCGCCCTTGATGCCGTCGGAGCTCTCGGTGACCTTCAGGTTCACGGAGGAGGGAAGTTCGACGGTGAGGGGCTTCTCGTCGACGAAGAGAACGTCTACTTGGCCGTTGGTGGTGAGATAGTTTTTGGCTTCTCCGATCAGGGCGGCGCTCAGCTCGATCTGCTCAAAGGATTCGGGGTCGATGAACGCAAAGTTTTCGCGGTCGGCGTAGCTGAATTCGAGGGTCTTCTTCTCGGTGGGGAGAACTTCGATGGTGTCGGTGGAGGCGAAGCGTTGGTCGAGGGCCTTGCCGTAGCGAAGATTGCGCATCTTGACCTGCACGAACGCACGGAGATTGCCCGGGGTGCGGTGCATGGTTTCCATGACGAGGTGGGGTTCACCGTTAAATTTGATGACTTGGCCTTTGCGGATGTCGTTGGCTGAGGGCATGACGATGACGAGGGTTTTGAGTTGTGAAAGGGGTAGGGTGTAAGGTGCGGTAAGAGGGAGTGTCAAGGCTTGGCCCACATCCGGACTTGCGCTTTGTCGTCTCATACTGAGACTTCGCGCCAAACCCTTATGAAACAACGCACGCTTGCGCGCGCCGTATCGATCCAAGGCACAGGCCTTCACACCGGCAATCCCGTCACCGTCACTTTCAAGCCGGCGCCGGTCGATCATGGCATTGTCTTCAAACGCATGGACCTCAACGGGCAACCCGAGGTCAAACCCCGCATTGAGCTCGTGGGCGATCTCGTGCGTAACACCACCGTCCAGGACGGCCACACGAAGATCCATCTCGTCGAGCACGTCCTCAGC
>Ga0209512_1005593_pt1 | contig 10379 bp, 4 predicted proteins | sample frozenSSSSmetaG_FD_184142 | JGI IMG/M metagenome (GOLD analysis project Ga0209512, IMG submission 184142) | Glacier valley bacterial and archeal communities from Borup Fiord, Nunavut, Canada, to study Microbial Dark Matter (Phase II) -... | ecosystem: Environmental > Aquatic > Freshwater > Ice >... | reverse complement strand
GCCACTCTGGCGCGAGCTGCGGAAGCGAGCCACAAGCCCCTTTCCGTTTGGGCGCTGGAACGACTGAAAGCCGCTGCATCCGAAGACCTTGCCACCAGCAACGGCTACCCGTCCGGCTACTGGAAATTGTTCGGCTCCATGGACGACAACTCCGGATTCGAAGCCCCGGACCGTGGGCCCGTTCGCGAATTCCCCCGCCTTGCCTTCTGCTAGTTCACTTGCTTCACTCCGGCATGTCCGGCAATGCCATTCCTTCGAAGCTCATGGCACAAATCCGGCTGTTCCTGCTTGCCTTGGCATTGATGCTCTTCCCACACCGGGCTGACGCTTGGAGTTCAATGGCGTCTAAAACCTATCACAAAGTAATAGTTGCGGCGAAGGTGGTTGAGGAATATCGCCTGGACTCAGGAAAACTTCCGGACGTGCAGCACTCTTGGGAATCAATAAGGAAGGACTCCCAGCTGATATCTCCCGAGCAACCCGACCCGTTTCTCGATTATTGGAAACAGGAGCTTGTTTACAGAAATCCCGGATCGCATGGAGAATTCGATATCTATTCGGTCGGCGCGGACGGGATCGACGACCACGGAGCAAAGGACGACATCTCAAACTGGAGCGGGGTAAATGAGGGATACTATTGGAAGAGCTTCTGGCCACTCGGGCGATTCACCATCATCACATCCTCCGTCCTGGGGATTCTGATTTTTTTCGGCCGGAGAAAAATACCACGACATCTCGGAAGTCCGCTTGTCGGCCTAGTCATCTCAGCGGGCGCGGCTCTGGGCTGTTTCTGGCTTCTCCATCCGGGCATCGTCCCGGACCGCAACGGGCCGCTTTCTCTGGTGATCGCAGCATCCGGAATTCTCTCGATCGTGTTTCTGACTCGGGTGTGGAGAAACTTCCGGTATTTCAAAAGTTAGCCCGGAAACGGACATACACAGGCATGGATTGAGCTTGGAAGACGGGGCCAAGTCCGAGGAGCCACTGAGAGTGGCTGGAACACTTGGCTCCGATGCCCCACTTCCCCGCCTTGCCATCTGCTAGCAGGCTTGCTTCACTCCGGCATGTCCGGAGTTCCCCCTGCCAGCGCCAAACGTTTCCGCGTTGCATTCTCCTTCGCAGGGGAAAAGAGGGCATTCGTCAAACAGATCGCGGACGCGCTCGCTGGACACTTCACCGAAGCGGCCATCCTCTACGACAAATACCACGAAGCCGAATTCGCCAATCCCGATCTCGCATTCGACCTCCCCTCACTCTACAAAGAACAGGCAGACCTCATCGTCTCCGTCTTCTGTCCCGATTATGACACGAAGGAATGGTGCGGCTTGGAGTGGCGCGCGATCTTCTCCATGATCAAAGAAGGGGCAGGCAAGCAGATCATGCTCACCCGCTTCGAGCACGCCGACGGCAAAGGTCTTTTTGGACTCGGTGGCTTCATCGAGCTGGATCACAAAACACCCGAGCAAGCCGTCACTCTCATTCTCGAACGCCTCGCTCTCAACGAAGGCAACCTTAAGGATCACTACAAGCCCATCTCAACCGTCGCCCCCGTCCTCAAAACCTCCATCCCCCACAATCTCCCCACGCTCCAGCCATTCTTCGGCCGCGAGGACGAGTTGCGAAAAATCGCTGACGCCCTTGATCCCGACTCTCGCACTTGGGGCGCGCTCATCGATGGACCTGGTGGCATGGGCAAGACCTCGCTCGCCGTCCGCGCCGCCTACGACGCTTCGCCAGACGTATTCAAAAAAATCATCTTCATCTCCCTGAAGACCCGCGAGCTCGACGACGACGGCCTGCGCGACCTCAGCGGCTTCATCCTCTCCGGCCTCGTCGAGCTCCTCAACGAACTCGCCCGCGAACTTGGCCGCGACGACATCCTCAAGCTCCCCGAAAATGAGCGCCTGCGCCCACTCCTTGATGCCCTGCGCGGCACGCAGACCCTCCTCGTCCTCGACAACCTCGAAAGCCTCGTCAAACCCCAGCGCGACACCCTTTTCACCTTCGTCAAAAAACTCCCCGCCGGCTGCAAGGCCATCCTCACCAGCCGCGGGCGCATCGGTTCCGGCGCGGAGGAACTCATCCTTGAAAAACTAAGCAAAAAGGCCGCGCTCGCCACCCTCGCCGAACTCGCCACCCACAATCCCCTCCTCGCCCAGACCAGCGAAGCCGAGCGCCTCGTCCTCTACCGCGAGACCGCCGGCAAGCCGCTCCTCCTCCGCTGGACCGCCGGCCAGCTCGGGCGCGGCCATTGCCTCACTTTCACCGATGCGTTGCATTTTATCCGCTCCTGCCCGGAAGGAAATGACCCGCTGGAATTCATCTTCGGCGATCTCGTGGAAGACTTCGACGACCACGAAACCCAAGCCCTCTGCGCCCTCACCTACTTCACCCTGCCAGCCAAAGTGGAACACGTCGCCGCCATCGCCGGGCTGCCGGAGCCGGAGACCGACTTCGCCCTGCGCAAACTCACCGTCCGCTCCCTCGCCGTCCCCACCGATGAGCTGAAGGCCTTCACCCTCGTCCCCATGGTCGCGGACTTTCTGCGGACGAAAAAGCCCGATGTGGTGGCGGAGACGGGCGATCGGTTGGAAAAGCGCGCCTATGCGTTCATCGTAGAGATCGGCAACCGCAATTACTCCCGTTTCCCCGAAATTGAAGCCACTTGGCCCAGTATCGCTCCGGCCCTGCCCCTTTTCCTCGCTGGCGACAACCAGCGCCTTCAGATTCTATGCGCCACGATCCGAGCGTTCCTCGATTTCCAAGGCCGCTGGGATGAGTGGCTCGCACTTTGCGAAAAAGCCGAAATTAGGGCCGTGGCCGCCACTGATTATAATAGTGCCGGATGGCGCGCCTATCAAGCTGGGGCTATTTGCGGATCGCGCGAACAAGCTGACTCCATGCTAATTTGTGCAAAGCGAGCAAACGAGCACTGGGAACGAGCGAAGGCCGGTCCCCGTGAGCATGCATTTGCAAACCAATTGCTCGGTCGCGGCCATAAACTAAATAACGATTACCCGTCCGCAATAACAGCTTTCCGCGAAGCACTCGCGCTACATCGCAGCGTAGCTACCGAGAGCTTGGACGTGGCTATCGCCCTGAACGACCTTGGCGCTGCCCAGCGGTATTTCGGTGAGAGCGCGGCAGCGGAACAGAATTTTCGCGAGGCGCTACGCGTAGCCCTCTCCGTCGGTTTCGCCGAAGGCGTGGCCACCTACACCGGCAACTTGGCTGATTTGGCATTGGAAGGAAAGGAGTGGCCGGTCGCCGAAACCTTAGCGCGCGAGGCCTTGCACCTATCCGAGACCATCCATCGCCGTGAATTGGTCGCACTCGACAGCCACCGTCTCGCCCAAGCCATTGTGCGGCAAGGGAAGTCCGCCGAGGCCTTACCCCACGCCCGGCTCGCCGTGGAAATCTTCACCAGCCTCGGCTCGCCCAATCTCGCCTACGCCCAAGCCATCCTCGCGGAGTGCGAGGAGGGCGGGGTGGTGGGGTGAATTTTGGGAATCAGGGAGTGGGAGCAGTGGCGGGCTCCTTCGCTTTCGGGACGTAGGTCGTGGGGATGGTGCCGCGGATCATGTCGCCTTCCGGGGTGCCGGCGGGGAAGACGCGGATGGCGTTGGCGTACCAGGCTTCGTTGGTGTCTTCCAGTTCGGCGGCGAGGGTGCCGAGTTTTTCGGCGGCTTCGCGCCAGGTGGCGCGGGCGTCCGAGTAGGTGGCTTTGAGGGATTCGTTCGCTTGTTTCCGCAGGGCGGAAAAGGCGGCGAGGGTGAGGCCGGGGAGCGGGGCCCACGCGGCATCGACGCTGGTCCAGGCGGATTCCCAGGCGAGCGCCTCGTCCAGGGTGCCGGCGCGGCTGCTGCCACGGGCCTCGAGTCCTTCGAGTTGGGAGGACTTCGCGGGATCGTTGCGGAAGCGGGTTTTCGCCATGTTCACGCCCTGCACGGTCCAGCGGTGGAGCTGGTCGAGGGCGGTGTCCCAGCTACCGCGGGCGGTGAGCATGAGCTGCTCGGCGGCGCTGGTGACGGATTCCTGCCCGGCCACGGGCGAGGTGGCGGTCTTGTTTCCGGCGATGCCCGCGAGCTGGGTTTCCATCGCGGCGATGGATTTTTCGTCCCAGGTCCAGGCACCTGTTACCTGTTTGGCGGCACTGATGGTCTTGACGGCACGGTCTTTGATGAATTCGAGTGAGACTGGCATGGTATTGGTCGTTTTGATGTGTTTTTGGAATAACCAGATAGAACCAAGCCTAACCATCCCAACCCGGCTAGAAAAATCTCACAGAAATTCCGCACTCGCGCGCCGCACGGATCTGCCGGAGAAAACCGCGGATGTGCCCGCCCCACCTCCGGACGTGCCGCCCCATCTGCCGGACGCCGCCCGGATGCCATGTCGGCACATCCAGAGGTTATGTCGGCACGTCCGGACGCCGGGGCGATCCGTCCGAGGCCCATGTCAGCACGTCCCGGCGGCGGGCGGGCACGTCCGGCAGGCACGGTCACACGTCCGCTTGCAGGGAAGCGGGATTCGCCGGATCAGCAGAGCTGCAAATCCGGCAGAACCTCATCGCGGATTGAGGAAAAATGAGCGTCGCGGGTGAGAAGTGGAATTTTTCCGGAACTGGCAACGATGGCGATGAGCACATCCAACGCGGGATAATTCAAACCTTTGAGCCTGAGCGCCGCGCCCAGTCCGGGAGAATTATGGAAGTCCCAGAATTCTCCAACCGATTCAAAAACGAAAAGCATGGCAATTCATGCGGAGTCGGATCAGTTTGAGTCGTCATGGAAATGATTCAAACGCTCTGGTATTCCGGGCATCGCTTTGTCATTGCTGCCAGTGCCGTGTTTCAGGCTTTGATCGGAGTCGCCCTTGGAGAGGGAGATGCCAAAGTGGATTTTTTTGACACCGTCGGCAAATCCCCTGCGGAAGTCGCCACCTCGGTGACTGTACCAAGTCCATCCGATGACGTCGAACGACTGGTAACCGGTTTTGTCGATCTTCCTATGTCGGCCGAGCATCGCAAGGAGTTCATCGAAAGTTTGCGCGAAGTGATCCAAGCCGCGCCCGGGACAAATGTGGTTGCCGCTCATTGTCTGCTCAATCTCCTGGAGGAAGACGGCCGCTTGGACGAAGCATTGGCGCTGATTCGTTCCGAACCCCAAAAGTCGGGTTTCGGTCACGTCCGGGAAATCGGGATTTTGTGGAAATCCGGCAGGGAAACCGAAGCTGCGGAACTGGCGGACCATGATCCGGTAATGCGAATCGCCAACGAAGAGTGGCTTTCCCTCATCAGTGTCGATTTGATGAAAGGCCGCACCGTAGAAGCGTTGAGGTTTCTCGATTTTCTCGAGCACAGAGCCGGCTTCCCGGCCTCTCTCCGCTATTCCCTGGCGATCCAACATTTGGAAATCGCACGGCGGGCAGGCAAGGCGGACGAATTAATCGGGCGATCCGACTCTCCCATTCTCAGGGCGGTATGGAATCAGGCACTGGGCAGAAAAAAACAGGCGTCCGAAACGATCAAAACCGCGGGCGCCGATCTCAGCGCCGCCGATCTCGAGTTCCTGCTCATTGCTGTCGGAAAGGATCCGCTTTTAGTGGAACGGACCAAAGCATTGCTGGCATCTCAAGATACCACGACCGCCCAACGGCGTTCGTTGCTGACCCAATTCCGGAATGATCCACAACGCTTCGATCTCTGGTCCGCGATGAGCGCCGGCCATGGTGAAACCGTCGATTTGCTTGGCCCGGTAGCCATGATGCAACCACCCACGGAACTTCCGAAGCTCCGCCAAGCATGTCTGAAAATTCTCAAGTCCCATCCCGAGGACGCACGCATCCGGCTGCTGGCGGCTCAGTTGAGCTCCGGTGAACCAGATGGAGGGCGGAGCCTGTATTTGGAGGTCGCCACGGCGGTCGGTGAGAATCCCAAGGGAAACCCGCTGTATGCCGATCCTGCACAGGCCGCCCTTGCCAAGTTGGCCAAAGACCTCAGCCCAGCCCAGCTTCAAAAACTGCTATTGGAGGTGCCGGCTTTCGCCAAGCTTCCTCCAAAGGATCAATTGCGCTACCTGATGGCTGCCGATCTCGACATGCAGGTGGTCAGAATCCTGCCGAGCTGCAAATTTGATGACCCCTCTCAGGAATCTCTCGTTGGGGACTTTCAGGAATACTTTTCCCGCCGTTCCTTCGGCCATGTGATTCCGGACGAGGTCGTCGTCATGCTATGGAACCGCCTGCCCGAGATTCTGATTTCCGGCGCTTCGAAAAACCAATTCACCATGAGTCAGCGCATCAACTCGTGGTTCCGAATGCTCGGCTCACTGCCCCCCGCACCGGAGGCGCTTCAGGCAGATGCCCTCAACCGGCTGATCGCCGCAGCCGGAGTCCGAAGCGCCGATCTGCGGCTGACGTTCCTGCACGGACTGCCCGACTTCGTTTGGTCGCTGCCCGGCTTGGACTTCAACCGACCGGAAAAGCTTGGTGGCCTTCTCGCGGCAGGCTCGCCACCGCCGCCCATCTTCACATGGCTATCGATTTTTTCCCCACCGGACCCCGGATACATCGGGCAACGCTCCTATCAAAACCGCTTCCCCGAGCCACTTTCGGGAATGCCGCGGAATGGGCCTGGAGATCCATCTTTCCTGGTGCTCGTGAATTCTCCGTGGTCTCAAAATCTCCATGGATTGAGAGATCCCCGGCGGTTCGACCCGGCCATGCAGGCAAAGCTCCGAAAACTCTTCCAAAGGTCGCCAGCACGAACTCTCATCTACGACTTGCTGGTCACCACCAGCGATCTGAATTGCCCGGATGCGGAAGTGAAAGCGGCAGCGGAGCGTCGGATCGGGGAAATCGGCAGAACCCCGCAGGACGATCCAGCCGCCGCGGTTTACTTATTCCTCAAGCGCTTGGCCAAACTTGAGCCACTCGACGAGGTGGTTTCATCCCTCGATGGGATAGATCAATTCAGCTTGCCGATCCGCAACCGGGTGATGGGAACTTTGAGTCAATTGCACGGCCTCTTCCGGGGTGATCAGAGGCCGTTCGCGGCACTCCGCGAGAAATTCGGTTACGAAGTGAAGCCCGCCGCGACGCTGGTGGAATCTGCTACCCCTCCCTCGGAGTTTGACCGGCTCAAGTTCTTCGAGGAAGCGGGAAAACTCGATGCTCCCGAGGCCATCGACTTGGCGAGACAAGTCCTCTTCACCTTCATCGACTCGAAACGGCCCAGGACCGAATCCCAGGAAAATATGGCGATCTTCACCTTGGTGAAAACCGGCAAATTCCAGGACTTTCTGGGTGATTTGAAATCCCGGATGGCAACTGCAGGAAGCTCCGAGCTCGATGTGCAACGAGCGCTCTTCCGAGTTCACCTTTACAAGTTCATTCACTCGAAGGGCGAAATCGCCCCCTACGCAAAGCGGATTTTGGAACTCGATCCGATCGATGCTGATGCCGCCACGGAGGTGCTGGAAGCTGCCACCCGCGAGCAGAACCGATCTTTGGCGTTGAAAGCACTGGAAACATTATGTCGTTATTCCCGCCCCCTTCTCATGCAGGCATTGGGATATCAAAGGGACGCGTCCGAGAACCAATCCAAACCCGATCCCCTCCTCCTCTTCACCGGCTCACACGCCCGCGAACTGGCGCAAACCCTGACCCGCATTCCGCTCCCCGCAGCGCAGCCAGTAACCGCCTACCCGTGGAGCAAATACGCCAGTTTCTATCCACTCCATGTGCATTTCCTGCAACACGATCTGGATAATCTCCGGCCTGTGCTGCGATGGACCGGCGATTTTTCGCCTTCCCGCGCCAACCAACTGATCCCGCTCGCGGAAGGCCTCATCCGGACAAACCGCACCAGGGAGGCGGTGAATCTTCTCGCCGAAGCGCTCTTCACACCTCCAGCTGATGCGGCCGAAGACGCCTTCAGGTTCCAGCCGAAGGACCCCAAAATTCTCCCGGATCCCGAATCGCTCAGTATCCCGAATCTGCAGCGGATCGAAATTCTCAAGCCCCTGGCCGAAGCGTCGTCCGCGTTTCCGCCGTCCCCAACCACCGCCGGAATCCGGCTGGTGATCGAACTGGCCGCCAATCCGAAGCCGGAAACCTGGAATCGCTTGGTGCCACCGCTTCTCGCGGGCTCGCCCGTTTCTTCGCGCGCTGAGTTGCGAAGAAATCTGGAAAACCTTGTGGGCAACCTGCCCGACACGGCCGCCTTGAAACTCCAATTGGCCTCAGAAAAAGTAACTCCCATCGCCAAGCCGGCGACTCTTGATGCGATTTCCAGCAAATTCAAACTCGCGGCCGAAGCCGACAGCCCCATACCGCTTTCACCCGACTGGAATGCTGCGAAGCCGCTCATCGCAAGCGCCAGCGGACCCGACCGCCTGCGCTTTCTCTCCAATGTCTCGTGGCCTCTGGCAAAACTGGCGGAGGACGCCGTGTGGAACGACTTTCTAGCGGAAATTCGAAAGACCACCGGCTTTGCGGATTCGTGGGTGAAGGAATCCCGCAGTGCGGTTGGATTCGCCTCCGTGACGCCACTCCGGATCAAGGAGCTCACGGCCGTCGCCCTTCCCAATCTCAAACCTGACGAGCAAAACAGCTCGACCGTGCTCTCGATTTTCAACTATTTGAGCTCGCTCGATTCACCCGACCCCACCCACCTGCAAAACTTCCGGCCGTGGATCGAGGATGAAATCCGCCGCCGGTTCAACAACTCACAAGCCTCTCCCCGCTTGCAGTTTCTCGACCTGCTCGCCGCCAATCCCGCCGCGATCAGTCCCCAGCTCTCCGCCAAATCGGAGGGCAACTCGTCCTGGCGGATCGATTGGTCCCTCGCCGGTTACAAGGGCTACCGCAGTGGCTTTCCTTTCGCCCGCCAATTCCCGTTCCTCGACGGCCAGTTCGATATCGAGATCCTCGCCGGTCCATTTGCCGATAGACTGGACCACGTCTCCACCATCGAAAAAGCAGCGGCCACGGGGCGCTTGAGCGTAAAAATGCCCACCGGCATGCGATACGTTGCGCTCATTGCCAGACAGCGCGGTGGCAACATTGTCCGCAGCTCGAATCCCATCGAACTGGTGGATTCCACCGATTTCGAGCCGGTCGAGCTGAATCCCACCGTGGCAGGCAGACCAAAGCCCGCCGTCAATCTCACCAAGCTCCCTGCTGGAGGTCCGTTTTTTCATGAGGATGCATTTGAACTGACCTGCCCCTTGGATACCACGATCGAACTCGCCAAGCTGCCATGGACCGCTGGTCCTACCTCGACGGTATCCGGCTGGATTCTGAAAACAACGTCAGTGGAAGGACTCATGCTCAGTTTCCGCACCTCCGCGGATGTGGAAATCAAAGCTGAGTCTCTTGAGACCAACAGCCCGGAACTTGACGGCATGCCGCTGTGGAAACGCTTCAAAACACCCGCGAACCTGACGCCTCCTGCCGGAACCGAAAAAGTCGCCCTCGTATTTGCAAATCCTCGCTTCAGCACTCCTTCTTTACTTCGTTTCTCGGAACTTCAGGTGATCCCGCCAGAGGCCCCGGTTTTTCCTGCCGGCCTCACGCCGCTTGGCCGGATTCCTGCGGAAATCCACTACGTCACCATCGACTCCATCGGAAACCGCTTTGCCACCGCCTCGGCCCGAGGCGTCGGCGTGTTCGATTTCGTGACCCGCCAATTTTCGGACTGGATCCCGCTGGCTTCGTCTGATCCCCAATCCTCTCCCGGCGTCCAATGGATGGCTTTGGCCGGTGACCGGCTCTTTTGCGCGGTGGAGTCGGGCGAAGTCTATCTTGTTTCCGTTTCAAAGCGGACGGCAAAAATCATTTGCACGATTCAAGACATCAACCGTTTCCATGAGATCACCAGCGCGATCAAACTCTCACCCGACGGTAGCTTCCTCGTTTGGCATGGGTTGATGGCTGGGATTCACCTGCTGAAAATCGACCAAGAGGGGAAGACTTCAGAGCGGCTGCTGGAAACGCCTCAGATTCAGTTTCTTGACTTCGACCCGGAGAAAAAAACTCTCGAAGCCGAAGACGGGTTGAACAAATACACCCTCCCGCTTGGCGATTGGGAAAAGTCCGCCCTCCAAGGCCGGCGCGACGATTTCAGCCGCCGTCGCGAAGAACGCTCTCCACGTTTTACCTATGGACCTGGCCTATCGGATTCAGTGCGGGATCCCCGACATCAGATCAGTTACTATGTTAAATATGGAGAAATGCCCAAAGTGATCGAAGTGAGCTACCGGGTGGTGAATCTTCCTCCCGGCTTGGTCGGATTGGACCGAGAAGGGCTCCCTTTCTACATTTCTCCCGTCGGACAAATCCTCCAGATCGACCCTACAAAATTCAAAGGCTTCACT
>Ga0209512_1005592_pt1 | contig 10381 bp, 5 predicted proteins | sample frozenSSSSmetaG_FD_184142 | JGI IMG/M metagenome (GOLD analysis project Ga0209512, IMG submission 184142) | Glacier valley bacterial and archeal communities from Borup Fiord, Nunavut, Canada, to study Microbial Dark Matter (Phase II) -... | ecosystem: Environmental > Aquatic > Freshwater > Ice >... | reverse complement strand
TTTCATCGAGGTATACCTTGAAGTTTTTGTCGGTATCTTTCAGATTGGCCACTGTGCGACAAGCATGGAGTACTGTGGCGTGATCCTTTCCTCCAATTTGCGAACCAATAGCGGCAAGGGATGATTTAGTCATACTTTTCGAAAAGTACATCGCAATTTGCCTGGCCTGTACTGTCTCCCTTTTGCGCGTTTTGACAGCCAGAGAATCGACAGGAAGATTGAAATAATCGCAAACAGTTTTTGTAATATAGTCGATTGTAATTTCGCGTACCGAACACTTTACCAGTTTATTAATCATCTTAATGGCGAGATCAATGTTGATCTCTTTCTTGTTCAGGGTTGCCTGTGCAAGAAGTGAAATTAATGCGCCTTCGAGTTCGCGAACATTACTATTAATGTGTGATGCAATGTATTCAAGCACTTCTTCGGGGATCTCGATACCGTCTTTGTAAATTTTCTTGCGCAGAATATTCATACGTGTTTCGAAATCGGGTATCTGCAAATCGGCAGTGAGGCCCCATTTAAATCTTGAAAGCAATCTTTGTTCAAGCCCTTTTAATTCAATAGGTGGCTTGTCGGAAGTCAGAATAAGCTGCTTCCCTGTTTGATGTAAGTGATTGAAAATATGAAAAAAAGTTTCCTGCGTTTTCTCTTTTCCTGCGAATTCCTGCACATCATCGATGATTAAAACATCAATCATTTGATAGAAATGAAGGAAATCATTCCGGTTGTTGTTGCGGGTTGCCTCCGAAAACTGGGTTTGAAATTTATTTGCATTTACGTACAAAACAATTTTCTCAGGGAATCGTTCCTTAACTTCAATTCCGATGGCCTGTGCAAGATGGGTTTTTCCCAAACCAGAATTTCCATAAAGCATCAAAGGATTGAAAGCTGTACCTCCCGGTTTTTGTGCAACAGCATAACTTGCGCTTCGGGCAAGTCGGTTACATTCGCCTTCGATGAAGTTATCGAAGGTATTGTCCTGTTTCAGCTGCGGATCGATATTCAGTTTTTGAATACCTGGAATCACAAATGGATTCTTGATTGTACTGTCATCGTGAAATGATGAAGCTGCAACCGGCCTGTTTTTCAGATTGTTGTTCTGATTGGTCGGCAGTTTGATGGTATACGGTTTATTATTGGTATTGAGGTTGTTATCAACGACAACGCTATATTCAAGTTTTGCACCAACACCAAGTTCTTTTCTCAGTGTCTTCCTCAGGATATCAATGTATTGCTCTTCAAGGTACTCGTAAAAAAACGGGCTTGGAACCTGAATTGTAAGAATATCGTTATCCAGCTTAATGGGGACAATCGGTTCAAACCAAGTTCTGTAACTTATAAAAGGCACGTTGTCTTTTATAATTTTCAGACAATTTTCCCAGATATTATTGTGGTCTCTATTCATTTAGGATTTAGGCTCATGCATTATTGAACTTCGTTTTTTATTTATCCGGTCGCAAAGATTGGAATAATTTAGTCGGAAAAAAATGGCTTAAAAAGTTGCATTTTTCTATGATTTTAATTTCCAGTTTATTGAGGCTTAAATTTTTTTATTTAAAATACAATCTACTCATTTATAATAAGTTACATTCTATTTGTATGCAAACATTTGATTCATTGTGTATTGTAGAAAACAATTTCCAACGAAATTTTTATGAATTTGATACTTCAGAATTGGACTTCGAACACAGACAAAATATCTCATTCGGGTGGTCTAAAAGTAAGTAAAAAACGATACGAAAAAAACTAATTTTTGTTTGTTTTTAGCGCATTTTTTAAACTTATTTCTTTTCCATTTTTGTAATACTTTAAAAATGCCTCAGGAAAAGCACGTTGGATCTTATTTAGATTCATTATAACTTTATCATAAGAAGATTCTTGCGGGGTAACATAGAAATATCTGTTGCCTGATTTTATTTCGGAAATCTCTTCAATTCCCTGAAACATAGGGGTGGAGAGGCTTACCGGATTCTCCGAAGCGTATATCTGGATCCTAAATGTAATATTATCAGCAAATTGCTTGTCTGTAGGCGAAGAAACATAAACTTCCTTGCCAAGATCAATAGCTGAGAAATGAATATATTTCTTCGGATTAAGGCGAAAATCGACCAATAAACGATTTAGACTTTCACTTGTTTGATTAAGATTTTGGTACAGTCTTGGATCATTGACTAACAGTCCAAGGGTGCCGTTTGCAGTATCAATTTTACTTAAAATAGTCTGAAGATTAGCAACTGAGCCATTCAGATGGTCAATCGTACCTTTGATCTCCATTTTAGTAAGCGAATCACTGAATGAGGAAAAATTGTCCATGATGTGCCCAAGCTTCGCTGAATTAGTTTTCAAATTGCCTGTTACTTCGCTTAGGTTCGAAATGGTTGACGAGAGATTCGTTTTTTGATCGGTAACTACTTCGTTCAGATTACCCGAAATCTTTTCGAGATTTGTCATCGTAAGATTGATCTGCCTTAAACTTTCGGAAATATGGTGCTGTGAATCGCCGCTAAGGATTTTTGATACTGCAGTGACAATGGAGTCAAGATTCTCAATCATCCTTTCCGCCTTCGCCTTAAGCGGCGCAATTTGCTCATTCACTTGCTGCATAATGTCGGCTTCCATTTTTGTCGCCAGTGTATCATTTGCATGCAAAAGCATATCCGATTTTCCCAAATTAAGTTTTACGACCTTTGACCCAAGCAAATCACTGCTGGCAATTTCTGCCGAAGTTCCCTTTGGCAGTGGAAAGTCGTTGTGAATGGCAATCTTAACAATTAAATCTCCTGATAAATCTTCTGAAAAGTAAATCTCTCTCACATAACCGACTTTTAATCCGTTCAGGGTTACTAATGTGGTTGCTGTAAGACCGCCAACATTTTTATAGCGGGCATAAAAAACTTTTTCTGTCCTGAAAATATCTCTTCCTTTGAGGAAATTAATGCCCCAGATTAAGAGTGTGAGACAGATAACAACCAAAATTCCGATTTTTGATGTTTTGGTAAGCTTCATTTCAGGACATTTTTCAATTTATTAACGAATATACGAAGGAATATGGTTTAAAAAAATAGTAATACTATCGCCCGCTATTTATTGCCTCCTTCATCGGAATTGGTTGTCCGTTTTTGAAGGCAACAATAAAGGCATCCGGAACTTTAGGTCTGATTGCTGACAGATTTTGTTTGGCTTTGGAAAGTTGTTTTGTTTCAAGGCAATAGTATTTGTAATAGCCCGCTATTTTTATTTCTGAAATATTGTCGATCCCTTTGAATGTACTTGACTTGAGCGATAGCTTTTTCGGTGAAGCTGAAAGTTGAATCGCGAAAGTGATTTGGTTCGCTTTTTTTATGGGTTGTTCAGCTTCTTCCTGCACTGGGTACAGGTTTTTATTTTCCTTTATATCTTGTTGACGAGTATGGGCTTCATTCTTAGGGTCTTCGATTTTTTGTGGCGAAGGAGTTGTGTCTCTGTTTTCTCTTGTTTCTATTTTCGATTCGCCAGAGGAAAGGTTCAGACGCGATTCATATTTTTCCTTATACTCTTTAAACGAATTGAAGATAGATAAGGCAAGCGTCTCTCTTCCTTCATTGGTCATCAGGTAATTTGCTTCGGATTGATTACTCAGGTATCCTGTTTCAATCAGAACACCGGGCATCGCTGTTTCGCGTAATACCAGGAAGCCCGCTTGCCTTACATCACGGCTGGCTCTTTGGGCATGTTGACGAAATGAATTCTGCAGGATTCCGGCAAATGCAACACTTTGATCAATATGGGTATTCTGTATTAATTCGAACATGATATAGGACTCGGATAAATTTGGATCAAAACCTTCGTATCGGGTGGAGTAATCCTTTTCAAGCAAAATAACACTGTTTTCTTTCTTGGCCACATTCAGGTTGTCTTCCGTACGGTGAAGTCCTAAAACGTAAGTCTCTGTCCCTTTAACCGCGGGTGAAGCACAATAGTTGGCATGGATTGAGATAAAAAGATCGGCATTGTTCTTATTAGCGATAACCGAGCGTTCGAAAAGAGGGACAAATACATCATTACTACGCGTATATATTACCCGCACATCAGGCAATTTATCTTTTATAAAATTACCGAGTCTTATCGCAATTCCAAGGACTATGTCTTTTTCACGCGCTTTTCCTACTACTGCTCCCGGATCTTTACCACCGTGACCAGCATCAATTACCACAGTTTCGAGACCTTTTGGCGCTTTATCCCTGGCGTATAATGGGTTGATAAGTAATGAAATAACAATCACTAAGAGTAATCTGTAAAAGTGATTGGCGTTACAGCCTTTAAGTGTGTACAACTTTTTCATGGGCGTAATATATGATTTGTGGTGAAGGTCGAATCGTTCATCAAAAAAGAATCTAAAGCATTCGTGCATTAAAATAAACCAGCGAAGACACAAACTGCGAACTTTGGTTTTTAACAAAATCATCGCTGAATATATTATACAAAAATAGAAGATTAAATTATTTTTTCAGGGTGTAAGTTTCTCTAAATGGATTTTTTACTTTTGCCCTATGCAATTCATTGCAGTTATGTTAGATTTAACTTGATTAGGAAAATTTTGAGCAAGTTGCGATTTTTATCTTCCCTTGGGGCGATCCTGTTCCTGGTTTATGGAACTATTTTTGGGCAAACGCTTGAAAGTAAAAGGTCCGTTGTTGTTGAAAAACAGCGTGTTTTGAATAGGCAAGAAATGAATAAACCCTATTTGGAAATACCGGACAGCATTCGTATTTCGAAAAATGATTCACTTGCATCCGATAGTATTACCACGGATGAAACTGCTGGCTTCGATGCTGAGGTGGAGTATACTGCCGATGGCTATATTACCCTGATACAGAATAGTTCAGGTAATAAAATTATCATGTCAAAAAATGCGCAGGTTAAATATAAAGATATTGACCTGAAAGCGGACTATATTGAGCTGAACAGGGATAGCAATCTGATTTATGCCGTTGGAAAGCCAGATTCAACGGGCGCAATTGCAGGCAAACCGATTTTTAAACAGGGTGATCAGGAGTTTCAAGCCGATGAAGTAAGGTATAATTACAAAACTAAAAAGGGAATTGTTACGGGCGTTGTAACCGAGCAGGAGGGTGGTTTTGTACATAGCGGACGGACAAAACTGATTAACGATTCAACTTATTGCCTGCGAAATGGCAAATATACGACCTGTGATGCCGAACATCCGCATTTCTGGCTCGAGATGACCAAGGCAAAGGTATTGTCAAACAAAAAAATTGTAACCGGGCCTGCTTATCTCGTTGTTGAAGATCTTCCACTCTACTTTATATTTGTCCCTTTCGGTTTTTTTCCGAATTCACCCAAATACTCATCGGGTTTATTGATGCCATCGTATGGTGATGAAGTCAATCGTGGCTTTTTCTTAAGAGATATAGGATATTACTGGGCTGCAAATGATTATTTCGATGCATCGGTAAAAGGGGATCTCTATTCCAAAGGATCAAGAGGAATTAAACTGCATACCAATTACCGGCTTCGGTATAAGTTTAGCGGTGCTTTTGACTTGCAATATTATAAGAATGTATTTGGAGATAAGGGTTTGCCTGATTATAAAACGCAAAATGATTTTGCTGTTACCTGGAGTCACTCCATGGATTCGAAGTCAAGTCCAACTCAGACTTTTAGTGCGAGTGTGAACTTCTCGACAAGTTCATTCGACCAGAACAACTCGTATACAACAGAAAATTACCTAACAAATACAAAACAATCAAGTATCTCCTATTCTAAACGTTGGGAGAACTCACCTTTTAATCTTTCGGCGAATATGCGGCACTCTCAAAACAGCCGTGATACAACAATTAGTCTGACCCTTCCCCAGTTGACATTCAATATGTCGAGGATATATCCTTTCAAATCGAAATTACGAATAGGTAAGGAGAAATGGTACGAGAAAATTGGGGTGAGCTATTCGATGGATATGCAAAACACCATCAATACCAAAGAGAATAAATTGATGGGAGCATCCCTCACAAAGGATTGGCAGAATGGTATTAAGCACAGTATTCCGGTCAGCACCTCATTTAAGGCATTGAAATATATTACAGTTAGTCCTTCAGTCAATTATAATGAGCGGTGGTACACGCAGCAAATCAGAAAGAAGTATAATGAAGTAACCAAACATTCGGAGGTTTCAGACACACTCTACGGATTTACACGTGATTACGATTATTCTGTTAGCGTTGGTACCTCTACAAAAATTTATGGAAACTTTTTACCATTAAACCCAAAATCAAGCATTAAAGGGATCAGGCACGTAATGACACCCAGCCTTAGCTTTAGTCTTCGGCCTGACTTTAGCAATCCAAACTTCGGAATGTATGGAACCGTCGTCGATTATTATGACGAAAAAGGAGTCCCCGTTATTTTGCGATATCCTTATCACGAAGGTTCAATATTTGGAACCGCTGGTGCCGGAAAATCGGGATCTATAGGATTTAGCCTGGGTAATACACTCGAAATGAAGAAGGTCAATACAAAGGATACTACTGCTACTAAAGAAGCTTTTACCAAGGTTAAACTTCTTGATCAGCTATCGATTGGTGGATCTTATAATCTTGCCGCTGACTCGCTAAATCTTTCAAACATTACGATTGCTGCACGTACGAAGGTTGCCGGTGTCGATCTTAACTTTGGTGCAATCCTCGATCCTTACGCGATGCAGGATGGCCATCTGATCAACCAGTTCCAATTTTCGAAGAATCGCCAGCTTGCTCGCTTAACCAGTGCAAATATGTCATTCGGCCTCTCGTTCAAATCAAAAGAGGGCAAAGAAAAGGAGAAAGCGGAAGAGAATTTAACACCGGAACAGAAAACTGAACTTGATCAGAAAATACTTAGGCAACGGACTGGCGACATTCCCGAATATGCCGACTTTAGTGTTCCATGGGATCTTTCTTTCAATTACAGTTTCAGGTACAGCAAACCTGATCCTATGTTATCATCGGTGATTACTCAAACGGTTGATTTCAATGGCAATGTAAGTCTTACAAAGCAATGGAAAGTCGGTTTTTCTTCCGGTCTTGATGTTCAAAAACTTCAGGTTACTTTTACCCAATTCAATATTTTCAGGGATTTGCATTGTATGCAGATGTCGTTAAACCTGGTCCCTTTCGGTTACCGCCAGAGTTACAGTTTTACCATCAGGGCAACCTCTACTTTATTGCAGGATTTAAAACTGAGCAAACGACAGAGTTCCTATGACAATGGCAATTATTAATTTAAAAACTTGATTATCAGCCTTATGTAAATACCGGGTGATTAAAGGCAAATTTTTTACTTACAAAAAAATCGCGCACCACTCATTAAACCGTGCAACATTTTTATTTCCAAATTTCAGCATCGATTTTCTGACATCATTCACTGTTTTCTCGTGAAACAGATCTCCGCTTTTGGAAAAAAACTTATCAGCAAAACAGATAATCTGCTCTTCAACTGAAACCGGCATATAATCGCGTAATGGTAGTGGAAGTTTATTTGCAATGATCTCCTCAGTAGTTATTCCAACTCCGGTATGTCTTTCACAAACCAGTCCATGCTCCGGGTAACCTTCGGCAACCAGCAACTCATAACCAAGATATCCATGGCAGAGGTAAGGAAATTCGCCAAAACAATACAGATTGGGTGCATTCGTTTTAAAGATACCAATGTCGTGCAACATGGATGCCTCTTCGATAAATTTACGATCGGGAAGTAACTCTTTGTGATTTTGCGCAATTTTCAAAGCCTTTTCCGTCACCAGATTGGAATGGCTGACCAGGATCTGATAAGCTTTAGATCTTGGTTTGTAATACTTTGCAATAATCTCCAAGGGTTTCATAGGCGAAGATTTTGTTGTAAAAATAGTTTTTTTAAGAACTCCATCAGTGATTGTATTAGAATATTACGACGAAATACAACAATTGTTCAATATTTTGCAAATAGTATACCTACAAATAACTCATTAAAGCTAATTTTAGGCTCAATTTTGAATGAAGTATAATGAGTCAGATAATTGAAACGGCACCACGTGCTTTCCGCAATGGAATTGAATCGTTAAAAAAAGGGAAAGAAGAAAAAGGTGTAAAAAGAATCGAATCGTCGCATAAAGACGATTTTAAACCTGCAATGGTCTTCCTCGATATTTATCGAAGTGAAAAAGATATCAATCAGTCGGTTACTATTTTTGAAGAGCTGATGGGAAAAGGTTATTCCGGTGCCGCACTGGTTATTGGAAAGAAGTATTACGAAGGAAGCAATCGGCAACTCTCACACGAAGAATCGGTAAAGTGGTTTCTGGAGTCTGCCCGCGAAGGTGGGGTGGAAGCCTGTAATTATATAGGTGAGATGCGCGAAAACGGGAACGGACTTCCTGTTGATCAGAATAAAGCGTGGGAGTGGTACGAACGTGGTGCACAACGGGGAGATATTATCGCGAAATACAATTTTGGTCGTTTATTGCGAACCGGCGATGGTGGATATAAAGATTTGAACGAAGCAGTTGACAACTGGTATGAATCGGCAAAAGGTGGGTATGCTCCTGCAATGTTTAAAGTCGGAGAGATTTTCGAACAGGGTTTAACGGTGCCCGTTAAGCTGACCAAAGCTTTCGACTGGTATTTAAAAGCCGCTAAAAGTGACTTCGTTCCCGCTTTTGAAAAAGTTGGTATGTGTTTATATGAAGGAACGGGTACCGAAAAGAATGAAATTGAAGCTTTTTCCTGGTTTTCGAAGATGGAAGGAACTATTCCATCGGAAGTGGCACTTGCACTTGGAAAAATGTATTTCAAAGGTCTTGGAACTGAAAAAGATATCATTAAAGCAAAGGAATATCTTGAGCAAGCGGCTAATTCCGATTATGTTGAAGCAATTTTCCTGATGGGAAGACTTCTGGATGAAACAGGCGATACCACTGCATCTGACTGGTATCAGCGTGCGGCCGATAAAGGAAGCGCAGATGCGCAAGAAGTGCTTGCCGGTGTATATTTAAAGAAATCGGATGCTGAAGGTGTCGATTGGCTAAAGAAGGCTGCGGCCACTGAAAGTCCTGAAGCAATGTTCCGCCTGGCACAGAAATACGAAATTGGAGAAGAAGTTGAGTCAAATAATAAAATCTCAGTCGATTATTACAGACGCGCTGCTGAGAAGGGGGTTATTGAAGCACAATATAAATATGCGAGTATTCTTCTTGCCGGAGAAATGACCACCAAGGACAATCAATCAGCTGCCGACTATTTTAAACGTGCGGCAGAAGCGGGTCATGCGCGGGCAAATTACCTGGTAGGAATTATTCATGAGAAAAGTCTGGCTTATTGGTCCGAGAAGGAGAAAGCTTTTGAATGGTTTTTAAAAGCAGCAGAACTTGGTGTTCCCGGTGCGATGTTCAGGGTAGGCGTTTATTTTGAAAATGGCATCACAAAAGATCAAAATACAGACGAAGCTTTTAAATGGTACCAGAAAGCGGCCAATGCAGGTTATCCCAAGGCCGTTTTTAACCTTGGTGTGATGTACGAATCGGGCAAAGGAATTAGTCAGAATATGAGGATGGCCGTTCAGCAATATGAAATAGCCGCAGGGCTTGGTGTTGCCGAAGCAATGAATAACCTGGGGAATGCTTATCACCAGGGAAAAGGAACCGATGTAAATCCTTTTGAAGCAGTTAAATGGTATGCTAGGGCGGACGAGGCTGGATTCTATCTTGGAACCTATAACCTTGGCGTGATGCACTATTTTGGTGACACGGGCGAGAAAGATTTTGGCAAAGCTTTCGAATGCTTTAAAAAGGCTTCTGAAGCTGGTTATGCACAGGCGCAATACAACCTTGCCGGCATGTACTATTTTGGTGAAGGGACTGAAAAGGATGTCAATGAAGCCTTTAACTATTATTCAAAATCTGCGGAGAATGGTTATACGGATGCCTGGAAGAATTTAGGTGATATGTATTTAAATGGCGATGGCGTTCAGAAAAATATAGACAAAGCCATCACGAGTTTTGAAAAGGCCGCTGAAGCCGGCGATGATGAAGCTCGGTACGAACTTGGCAGGGTTCTTTTCACCACTCATGGTTATCAGGATTTTACGAAAGCTGTGCTTCATCTGAAAGCTGCCGCTGAAAACAGTTATGCACCGGCCTACAATCTTTTAGGTGTTATTTTGGTCTCTAAGAAACTCACCGAACGCGATCCTGCAGCAGCATGGACCTGGTTTGGAAAAGGTGCTGACGAAGGTATCACAGCTGCAAAAATCAATAAAGCCACCTATTTAAAGCGGGGAGAGAATGGTATTGTCGATTTACAGAAGGCATATGAAATTCTTGATTCGCTTGAAGAGGAAGATCAGTATGAGGTGGCAACCTATTTGCTTG
>Ga0209512_1005587_pt1 | contig 10384 bp, 5 predicted proteins | sample frozenSSSSmetaG_FD_184142 | JGI IMG/M metagenome (GOLD analysis project Ga0209512, IMG submission 184142) | Glacier valley bacterial and archeal communities from Borup Fiord, Nunavut, Canada, to study Microbial Dark Matter (Phase II) -... | ecosystem: Environmental > Aquatic > Freshwater > Ice >... | reverse complement strand
CTCAAATTCGTGAAGTTGACCTTGCCGCACACCACCAGAATTGTCGAAAACAGCGTCACGAAGAAGGTCACTTGCGGTTTGCGAAAACGCCCACTTTGGTCAGTAGGCTCTGTACAATGGCTTCCATCGCTATCCATCCGGTGCGCTTTGTTTGTAATGGCACCCTATCCGATGGATAGCTTTCTTGTCAAAAATTGTCCGAACCATTGCCAATTCAAGCATTGATTTAGAAATTCGTAGAAGGGATCACGGGCCTTTTTATCTCTATAAGCAAAGAAAAACTCCTCAAATTGGTCAAAGATAAGCACTGTGAGCAAATTTAGTTCGGCATTCTGCCTTAACTGTTGCAATACGTCGGCTACTTCATTTAAATCACAAACAGAGGAGGAACCTTTAGAAGTTTTTAAGGCATCTCGCAAGCGACTTGCGAGATTTTTGTCCCAATCTGGATAAACCTGAAGCAGGATTGGCAATGCTTCTCGCGCATCAAAAGTCTTTTGCAACAGAGCTGGAATTAAGCCTGCCTGTATAGTTGAGCTTTTTCCAACGCCTGACTGACCGTGAATAATGACTAATTTACAGTCACTGCGGCTAACTCGCTCTACTAAACGGTTAATGGTCTGCATTCGACCGGAGGCTGCAATTTCTTGTGCTACGGTTATGTGCTGATCAATTGGTGCGAGCCCAGGATTATTAACTTGCCGCCTTGCCTGAAGGCGTCTAGCACCAACAAAAGCGCGCAATCCAAATTGCTGTTCAACTAATTTCTGTTCTTGCTTAACCTTAAATGCTTTTAGGTAATAACCTTGTTCAAAATGATAAGCATGTAGAACTTTCAGAATCCGAATGTACAGTAATGGATCATACTGTGGATCACTGTTAGCTTTGGCATCTTCGAGATTAGCAACAGCCTCTTGGATCTGTCCAATATGCTTCTGTGCTTGAGCCAACAGTAGAAGGTAAAAACTCCGATAGTGTTGTCGATTCCACTCCGAATCAAATTCTGAAGGTATTTCAATATCATTAAAGTACAAGGCTAGTTCAGCTTGTTGCTGAGCACCTCTTCAATCCGATTGTTGTAACGCTAACTCAGCAAGTAGGGCATAGCCGAACGCAAGTCGAACAGGCTCTGAATAAACTTGATGTATGTCAACAGCATTCTGAGCAACTGTCCTTAAATCATCCCACTGTTCCAGACGGAGAAGTACTTCTCCTAATGCGTTAATGAATTTAGCAGATAAATCTGACCGATTTATCTGTTGAAAAACTTCCAAACATTCTTGATAATATTTTTTTGCTTGACAGCAAGCAGAAGAATATTCAGCACGATTTTGAGTAGCATATTGCCGCCACCATACGCCAAGATAAAACAGTAAGCAGCCATAATGAAGGTAATCATTGAATGAGACATTGTTTGCTCTAAGCTGCTTATGCCAAAATTCTAAGCTCTGCTCATAAAATTTTCGAGAATCCGGTTTAGAACTTTTACTATCAGCTGCTAAACCAAGTAAAAAATTTAGATTTGCCGTCAGCCGAGGGCTATTTACCTGAGAGTTAGCATACATATCTTGCAGAGCAAATTCTAGTTCTTGGGCATTACAACAGTCCGGACAATTTTAAACCGCCAACGGTGGAATGCGGGTTTCAGCATCATCACTGAAGCAAATACCAACGGTGGAATGAGGGTTTCAGCCTCTGCCTCAAAAAATGTCCGGAGTATTGGCATTAGAAAAGCCTTTGAAACTAGCAGAAACATCTATAAAAAACCTGCCAGAGCCTGCTTCAAGAATAGCGGTGACTGTCGCATCAGCAGTTTGTTTAATCGCTTGAACAAGCTCAAAATTAGAAATTTCGAACTTAATTGAGGTGGCCGCCCAACTCTTAAAGTCAGGAGCTAACTTAACTAGCTTTTTTAAAATGTCATCATTTATCCACAAGACTACAGGGTACGAGAGGTGTTTACGAAACTCTTCCCGTACCTGGTTGGTTGAGGTCAAAAGTTGATCAACCGTTGCCACTGACTCTAAACCAAAAATCATCAATGCCTGAGGCTGCTCACGCCCCAACTCGGACTGAATCGTGGTGTATAGTGTCTTGGTCGATGCAGGTAAATACAGTTCGCGGAGAGCAATGGGGCATTGAGCTTTTAGTTGCTGCACCACCTGATCTCGCAAACCAACATAATTACAACGTGCCAAAATCAGCGAAAAGTTGCCTTGAGACAATGTGATCGCACGGATTAGCTTGTTGAGCGCGCGATCATTAACCAAAATCTCTTCGGGTGGTTGAGCGTCAGTCATAACCCCTGCCTAAACTTTTTCGATTCAGCAATTGCGGGATTGATGTCAAACCAACGCCCTTCATCATCACGGTACTCAAACAAAAACATGCTCCGGAGTAAGGTTTGGTATTCCTCTTCTCCCTTGACATTGTCCTGATTTTTCAGAATTTGGTGCAACATAGTCCATTCTTCGTTACTGATGGCGGAAATCAAATCATCTCGATATTCACGGATCACCATTTCGAGACAAGTCTGTTGCACTGGCAAGTCGGCTTCTTGTAAACAGCTATAAAGCAAAACTAGCAAATTCCGGACGTGCCCACCGCTCACGCGACAGAGCCGATCAAGTGTCGCTGTGGATTCAAAGACATCAGTAATCTGATCCAACCGTTGTGCTGCACTCAGATGAGGAAAGGCACGCGACATAACCATTTGCCGCATCAGTTTCATGCCCTCATCATGATCGGTGCCTTCCCGCGCTTTCACCTTAACCATTGGCAACACCGTTGGTTTTACTCCAAAGCGATTGGTCAAGGTACTGAGTTCGTTGGAAAAAATTAGCACCAATGGAATGGTGTACACGACATGGCAATTAAGCTTTCTCAACTGTTCGCCACGATCAATAAACAAATACTCTGGCTGTGAGCGGCCAGTGGTTTTAGGGGAGCTATCGACCCGATCGAGATTGTCAACAATCACCACTAAACCAGCATAACCTTTCGCTTTCAGCAGCTCCGTTGCCTTTCCCAGGACTTCGGTATTAATTGCTTCCAAAATGCTGCTGGTTCGTGGTTCTAAATATTGCCGTAATTGGCTACGCAGTTTGGGACTATCTTTCGTTTTGGCCGTTACCTTGCCAATACCCATAGGCAGCGAGAAACCAGCTTCGCCCGAAAACTCGATCGGCGTCTGCAAAAAGTCGGCAATCTCCCCAAACAATTGGATAAAGTAGCCTGGTTTCAGCCGCACATTCACCTGTTCGAGGCTGGCACTCACTTGCCGCGTAATCGCCAGCAAAATATCGCTAATGTCCACATCGGCCATATCCAAGTCGGCGCTGGATTCAAAATAGACGACATGAAACTTTTGCTGCTCTAGGTCTGCCTTCAGACGAAAGAGTTCGGTGGACTTACCACAGCCAATGTGTCCAGTGAATAATTGGCAGGTTGCAACGTTGGGTTGGAGAGCGATCGTCCGTTGTAGTCGTTGAATCACATTGCCACCCCGAACGGTGGAAAAATCAACATAGTACTGGCGGTCTTCGGGTTGTTCGACTTTGAGGGTCTTGCTAGGGTTGCAAGCATTAAAAAACTTCTGGGCATCGAGCAGCATAGGGATTTGGGCAGTCTGCCTAAACATCAAAGTCGTTTCTCTATTTTCTATTGAATTCTCCCTACACAGTATAAACTCTCGACTTATGCCTTGCGAGGGTGTCTGTTAGCATTGTGCCGAGATAAGTGCGGAAGTTCATCAGTTGAGTGCAAAAGGTCTACTACGTATAACTTTTAGAGTTTGATCTCAAACAGAACCGATTTTTTTGGCTAGTTGCCCACGGCGACAAAGGGTCCTTTTTTAGCACCCTCTAAACGACATGCTCAACTGGCGGTCTGAGCGGGTTTCAGTAACCTGCAAGTTATACCCGTTTGTTGACATCACCAAGCGATCGCCCCCGTTGGTAAAGAGAGCGATCGCACATTCAGTTAGTAAGTTAAAGTTGCAGACTAGCTATTGATACTTTCAATCGATTTCCCAGCCCTATCATTTGCATCTGCACTTGAGCCAGAGACTGCCCGCAAGATTGAAATCAGTACGTTCTTCTTCTGTTCATCAAAATTAAGGTCAAGTCTAACATCCTTTAAAGCCTTACCAGCTTCCAAGAGATCTGCAGCACCGGGGGCACCAGAAGTATTGAGAATTCCTGTCAGAGCTTGTTCATAATTACCATTTCTTACAGATGAAAGTGCCCCGACTAGTGCACCAGCTTCATTACCAAAGCCTGCGTAAGAGAAACCCTTCTGTAAAGCTTGATCAAAATTACTAGCCTTGATATCCCAGGCAATATCTACTAGTGCTTTGACATCATCCGAGTTAACAACAGTGTCACTGGTCAGATCTTGAAGACCAATCGTGATTGCTTCTCTCAGCGCATCTTGGTAGGTTCCCTTTGCTAAAGCGGCATTGACCTTATTTTGATCGACGATCCCAAGTTGGTTAAATGCTTCTCTAATTTGTGAAGTGTAATCACTACTAGATGGTGCATCCTTAAATTGCCAAACTACTTGAGCCCATTTGAGAATATTCTTCTGCTCATTCACATCATCAATATCAGCCGCCGCGATTGCAATATTTGCAATCGCACTTGCGTATTTAGTATTATCGCCTCCCACTGCGTCTGCAAAGTCAAAGGCTCCGAAAACCCAGTTCTTTGCATTATCGATGTCAATAGCAGCAAGCCCAGACGATAAGGTATCTTTGAAAGCATTCTTGCTTTGGGCTGATTTCAGGTTGTTGAAATCTACCTCCCTTAGAGACCAAGCTGCATTCACCCAATCAGTAGCGTTCTGAACTTTTGCTGCGGAGACCGCTCCAGTCAGTAGTTTTTTGACTGCCTCACTGTCTTGTCCGAGGTCAAACTGCTTAGTCGCCTCACTCAGGTAATATCCGGAGTTGATCGCCAGCGCAATCTGGCTAACAAAGGGGATATTGGGATAAGCCAGGATGTTGAAAAGAGCATGAGCTTGTTCATCTGCGGTAAAGCCAGGTTCACCCGCCGCTGCCTTGAGGGTTTTAACACTCAACCCTGTACTTGAAAGCAGTTGATAAATGCCCTCTTCCGGAGCTTTGCTAGATCTTAAAACACGATCTACTCCTTTCTCTAGCGGGGCTGGGAGGTCAATACCAATTGCTTTGAGAAATGATTTGCCCGCCTCCTCAAAATTGCCGCTTAAGGCTGACTTGCCAGCGTTTAACAAACCCTGAATAGTTGAGCTACCAGAAAAAGAATTCCATGCTCCCTTAAAATCACCTTCTAGAACATACAGAATCGTGCTTGCAGTATCAGTTTGGGGCTTCCTAATTGCTCCTAAAACATCATGAACACTGGAACTGCTGTTGTTGAGACGATCTTGTATAAAACTTTGAATGTCACCAAAGGGACTTCGTTTTATCAGATTGGAGATTGGATTATACCGATCTAGTAATGCAAAAGCCTCGTCCTTTAAGGGTGAGAGCGCTCTCTCGCCTAGAGCTTCAAGTTGTTTAGGGATAGTTGCTAACTCACGAGCACCTTCTAGTACCCCATCACGAACACCTGTTGCAATCTCAGTGGCAACAGAACCCACGACCTTAATTTCTTGAGCAACATTTTCTTTGGTGTCTCTATAGATTTCATCAAGTGCGCCAGCGCCAGCTTCAGCTTCACTGAGTATATCGCTAATGAGGTTCTTAACAGCTACCTGTGCTACCCTTAAGCCTGCTTGAAACTCAGAGATGCCTGTTATATCGTGAGCTGCATTTATTGTATCTTGTACTCCAGCACCCTCTTCTCTCAGTATTACAATTAACCTGTAATCACTTAAATCTCCATTTGAGCTGCCAACACCGTTCCAAAGTGCATCAGCAATTTCGGTGTAGTTGAAATCAGCACCATCATGTAAGGCATCGGCGATCTGTTCGTTGCTTACACGAATATCAATACCGAATGCAAGTGCCTGAGCAATTTGGCGTGCATTCGCCCCCTCATGCCGAAGGATTCTTGCTAGATCTCGAGAATCAAGAGATTTGCCACTATTCCACAGTGCCTTTGCAATGTCGGTATAGCCAAAGGTAGTGCCGTCATTTAAATAGGAGGCAATTTGTGCTAATGTTAGCCCACCACCAATGCTACTATAATTGAGCGCCTGGGCAATTTCAGTTGCACTCGCTCCCGCATTTTGTAGTACACGAGCTAGCATTACGATGCTAGTAATTTCATTAAGACTCCAGAGTCCTTTAGCAACATTAGTGTAGTTAAAGCTGGTACCGTTGTATAGAGCATCTGCGGTTTGTCCCACTGTAAGCCCAACACCATAATTGAGCGCCTGAGCAATTTGTCTCTCATTAGCCCCTTCAGCTTCCAGCACACCAGCTAGGTAACGAGAGTCGTAACCCGTTTTCACACCATCCCAAAGTCCTTTAGCAATGTCAGTGTAGTTAAAAGTTGCGCCATCATCCAGGGCATCAGCGATTGTTTCTAGAGGTAATTCAAAGGCATTGTTAAACGCTTGGGCAATTTGTGTTGCTGTCGCTCCTACATTCTGAAGGACGCGAGCTAGAGTGCGAGTATCTGGATTGTATCCACTATTTCCGAGTGCATAGGCAATGTCAGTATAGTTAAAGGTGGTACCTATCTTTAGGCTGAAAGCAATTTGTCCTAACGTCAGCTCAATACCGAAGTTGAGCGCCTGGGCGATTTGTGATGCTGTCGCTCCTTCATTTTGCAACACACCAGCTAGGTAACGAGAGTCGTAACCCGTCTTTACACCATTCCAAAGCGCATAAGCAATGTTGGTGTAGTTAAAGGTGGCACCATTATCCAAAGCATCGGCAATTGTTTCTAGGGTAAACCCAAGACCGTAGTTGAATGCCTGAGCAATCTCAGTCGCGGTTGCCCCTTCATTTTGCAGCACTCTAGCAAGGTCTTGCGAGTTAAAGTCTGTCTTCCCGCTATTCCACAGTCCCTTGGCAATATCAGTATAGTCAAAGGTGGCACCATCATCTAGGGCATCAGCGATTTGCTCTAACGTAGCCCCAATACCATAGTTAAGTCCCTTGGCAACCTCTGTTGCTGTTGCTCCTTCATTTTGAAGTACCCTAGCTAAGGTTGGAGCGTCGAGAGCTTTGCCACTATTCCACAATCCTCTGGCAATGTCGGTGTAGTTGAATGTGGTACCTTCATCCAGATCAAAAGCGATTCCCTCCAAGGGACGCCCAATGCCATAATTGAGTGATTGAGCAACTTCAATCGCGTTTGCCCCTTCGTTTTGAAGCACTCTGGCTAGATCTAAAGAATTAAAGGATCTGCCGCTATTCCAAAGTGCATAAGCAATGTTGGTGTAGGTGAAAGTTGTACTACCATCATCCAAAGCTTGAGCAATTTGTTCTAGCGTGAAGTCAAGACCATAATTGAGTGCTTGAGCAATCTCAGTTGCAGTGGCTCCTTCATTTTGAAGCACTCTGGCTAGATCCAAAGAGTTAAAGGATTCGCCGCTATTCCAAAGTCCTTTGGCAATATCGGTGTAGTTGAAAGTTGCTCCATCATCTAGGGCATTGGCAATGACTTCTAGGTTGAAGTTAAGACCGTAGTTGAATGCTTGAGCAATTTCGGTTGCTGTAGCTCCTTCATTTTGCAGCACTCTAGCAAGGTCTTGCGAGTTGAAGTCTGTTTTCCCGCTATTCCAAAGTCCTTTGGCAATATCGGTGTAGTCAAAGGTAGTACCTTCATCCAAAGAATTCGCAATGATTTCTAAATTGAATCCAAGACCATAGTTGAATGCTTGAGAAATCTGGATCGCAGTTGCTCCTGCATACTGAAGTACGCCAGCTAAATCCTGAGCATTGGATACTTTTCTACTGCCCCACAGCGCTTCTGCGATAGAGGTGTAGCTGTAGGACTTCGCCCCAACAGTAAAAACAACATCATCAAAATCTTGGTCACCACCATAGGTCAGATCTTCCCATCTGAACTCCCAAGCTCCATTTTCTACTTCACGGCTGCGAACATGATCATAATCCCCATCTGGATTTGTACCTTCTGTTGAGAAGAAAGCGAGAGGAATGTGGCAGAGAGTATTTTGTGAGTTGCCTTCAAACCACGATTCCAGCATATTGTTCTGAATCAGGTAAAAGCCAAGATAGTCTCCACCCTTGACAATAAGTTGCTGATCTGCTCCAACATTTTGTCCGCTCGTGAAAATAGTTTGCCGAAAAGGACTACTCAGCACAGCCTGTGCATAACCTGGATCATCTGGAGAAATACCATTAACCCGTCCTAATGCATCAACAACGAAAATACCGACTTCGTTGTTATACACGGCTTCCCGCTCTGTCCATTTGAAGGACAATTGAACTATGTTCTCAGGCGACCCTACAGCAACCAGCATATCTCCTAGATCAGAGGTCAAGCGTAAAGTAGATTGTTCAGTAGTTAGAGAGGAGCTAGAGTTTACTAAGAGTAATAAGTTGTTAAGCGGATCTTTTAGCTGCCCGGTTTGATAGTTATTAAGCGCACCAAAAATTGCCTCTTGCCCATAAGAGGTTTGTAAATCGTTCATTTTACTTGTCTCTCTTGCCATTGGTAAAAAATGATGAACTGATTTGCGCATACATAAAAATATGTATGCACTTCCCGATCACACCCCTAATCGATGAATTAAATCTAACCGCCGACTAATCTGCCAAAGGTGCTACACGTTTGCGCAGTTGAAGGAGCTTGCACCGGGAGCCACGCTAACCCTATGCCAAACGCACTGATACACAAAAACTTAGTAGCGGCTCTTTGGAAACGGCTCGATCTATAAAAGCGGCTCATCATTCAAGTCCTTGTCCCATTCAGAGCTGATTCTTAGTCTCAGTAGAGTTTAACTTCATGCATCCGATTTGACAGTCGTTAAAAAGTCAGGAAAAAGTCATATTTTTCTCTAGACGGGGCTATGAAGGAAAGATATGCTCTTTGTACAAGGAGACAGAGGGGATGGCAGCGAATGCAGCTTGAGGAGGTGTTGGCGGCAGTGGAGCAGAAGCTCGATCGTGGTTGTCTAAGTAAAACAGAGGAGATGGTGTTCCGGCAGTGCTGGGAAGGGCGATCGTACCTAGAAATTGCTCAAGCCTCTGGCTACGACCCTGGTTACATTAAGGACACAGGGTACCGACTGTGGCAGCGTCTCTCGGAAGCCTATGGCGAGAAAGTTACCAAGCAAAATTTCAAAGGGGTGGTGCGTCGGGTAGTGGAACGAGATCGCTCAGCGTCCACCGTCAGCACTCAAGCGCACCCAACCTCACCTCCTCGTGCTGATTGGGGAGACGCGATCGACGTTTCTATCTTTTATGGACGGGATCAGGAATTGACCACGCTGAAACAATGGCTCGTGCAAGACCGTTGCCGACTCGTCACGCTGCTCGGCATGGGTGGAATGGGTAAAACCTCACTATCGGTCAAACTAGCAGAAGCGATTCAAACCGAATTTGACTTCTTAATTTGGCGATCGTTGCGAGATGCACCCCCGATCGACGATCTGCTCACCACCTTGATTCAATTCCTGTCGCAGCAGCAAGACACCCTCGTTCCAGACAGCATCGGCGGCAAACTGTCGCACCTGATTGAACTGCTTCGGAGATCGCGCTGTTTAGTGATTCTCGATAATTTTGAAACGGTACTGCAAAGCGGTAAACGGGCAGGCACCTACCGCGACGGTTATGAAGACTACGGCGAACTGCTGAAACGAGTGGGCGAAATCATGCACCAAAGTTGCATGGTACTGACCAGCCGAGAAAAGCCCCAGGAGGTTAGTACCCAAGCGAGTGATCGTCTACCCATCCGCGTCCTTCCTCTGAGTGGATTAGATGTCACTTCGGGACAGCAAATTTTAGAAATCAAAGGCTTGCACGGTGCCCCCGCAGACTTAGAGCAGTTGATCGCTCACTATCGCGGCAATCCATTGGCACTCAAAATGGCAGCGACCTCGATTCAGGACTTATTTGCAGGCAATATTGAGCAATTCCTAGACGAGAAGACGACGGTCTTTAATGGCATGAGTCATCTGCTAAAGCAGCAGTACGATCGCCTCACGCCCCTAGAACAAGCCGTTATGGATTGGCTTGCCATTCACCGAGAACCCATTACCCTCACAGAACTGCAAGCGGATTTTGTCACAGAACTGCCTAAGCCAAAGTTGATGGCGGTTTTGGAGTCTTTGCGCTGGCGAAGTTTAATTGAAAGCAGTGCGATCGGCTTTACCCAGCAACCCGTGATCATGGAAGCCGTGACCGAATCGCTGATTGAGCGGATATTAGATGAGATTGTGGCAGAACAGCCCGACGTGTTTCTCAGTCACGCGCTGATCAAAG
>Ga0209512_1005584_pt1 | contig 10389 bp, 8 predicted proteins | sample frozenSSSSmetaG_FD_184142 | JGI IMG/M metagenome (GOLD analysis project Ga0209512, IMG submission 184142) | Glacier valley bacterial and archeal communities from Borup Fiord, Nunavut, Canada, to study Microbial Dark Matter (Phase II) -... | ecosystem: Environmental > Aquatic > Freshwater > Ice >... | reverse complement strand
AGACTAATACTATTTTATCCATGAATGAACCAAAAGTGAAACTCAGGGAATTATTAGTCGGTATGTATAAATGTGAATTTGGAGAATTGAAGCAGAAACTCAATTTGTTTTACCAACTGCTTTACCGCAAAAAAAAGCAGCTACACTTGTGATGTAACTGCTTGATTATGAATGTGGGAGCTACTGGGTTCGAACCAGTGACCCTCTGCTTGTAAGGCAGATGCTCTGAACCAGCTGAGCTAAGCTCCCATTCGTTTTATAAAGGATTGCAAATATAGAGTTTCAAGGCATTGACACCAAATTAATATGAAAAAAAATGAAGAGCGATTACAAGATCGTGAAAAACAACCCGTTTACAATTATTCAAAAACGATTTGAAGTACTTCCCATGATTTTACCTGCCCAAAATTGTCAATATGGAAGGCGAAATATTGCAGCAAAAATGAAATAAGCTCTTTTCTTGCGGCCTTCGTAAAATTTACTGACACCCTATCTTCTTTTTCAGCTGATAAAATTGCCTGAATGGTTACACATACTGCGCCTACCAGAAAAGCAGGATGCTGGGGCTTTATGCTACTGAAGCATCCATTTTTAAGGTCGAAATAAATCTCATTCTCATTTTCAGCAGCAGCCGGTAGAAAACCAAGTTCTTCGCTAAGGTCAAGCAGAAAAAACACCAGAAAATTACTAAGTCGCTCCTCAATAAGGTCGAGACATAACAAATAATTAAAAATGAATTCAAATAATCTAGGATCAGGATGACCGTGACTGATAGATTTACAGATCACCTCATTCATAAACATAACCAGGGTACTTTTTACAGTATCCATTGGTATAGACTTATATGCCGGGCTGTTTCGTATTTCTGATACACGCTGAATTCCTCCATTTTCTTTATGATACACTATCATATCTAGCAAATGCAGTGATTGCATGATGGCAGGACTATACTTAGACTTATTTTTACGGACCCCGTTTATCAAATAAGATTGTAAACCAAATTCAGCGGTCAGCACCTGCAGTACAATGCTACTTTCAGCATACTTGGTACTTTTAAGTACGATACCCTTCGTTTTATGAAGCATATACCGTAAAAAAACGTGTCTGTAAGTGAGGATAGAAAATAATACATCCAACTAGTAAAGCTATGATTGCCGCAATTAAGACAGCTGCAGCAGCGATATCCTTAACTAAGCCGGCTTTCTTTGAAAAATCAGGAGAAACGAGATTTGTTAATTGCTCAATAGCCGTATTGAAAAGCTCAGCAACAACAACAAGCCCAAACATTGCAATGAGCGTTACCCATTCGATAGGTTTTAAATTAAGCCAGAAGCCGAGTGTCGTGATAACGATTATTGACAGACAATGTATTCTTAAATTCAGTTCTGAGCTTAATGCATACCTGACACCCTGATAGGCATAGCCAAATGACCTGAAAAATTTCTTCACTATTATATAAATTAATTAACCTGCCTCTGCCAGGTATAATGGGTAGAGTACTGAATTCTGAAGATGTAAATCTACACAAGAAACAAGGTCTTTTATTGTTTTCATCCGGGCAAGTTCCTGATCAGGTATGTACAGATTGTATTCATTTTCAAGGTGCCAGATTAATTCCTGAAATTCATGAGGACTTAACCCTAGATCTTCGGCCAAACGGTCGTAAGCTCTAAATACCTGTATGTCCATTAAAAAATTCGTTTTTAGTAAGTCTTTTAATTTTAAAAAAATAGACCTTTTCATGCTGTTGTAATTAGTTCATCCAATAAAAATCGCCTATAGCTTGTTACTACCAGCATTATCTTAGGCCCAAAGCCTCTTGTATAGCTTTTTACGCTTATTTGACTGTTTCAAAGAAAAAGGTTTAACACAATCAACAATTCTTTTTTAACCGAACGTTCAAATTATTCGGTTCGTATTCCGACTTCTTTTCTACTAGAGAACGAGGGCCAGATCTTCTGTTTGAAATATTCTTATTTACGATATATACCTTTAAAAACAGGCCAAAATAAATGTATTCGCTGTATTATTACAATTGAGCAGAAAAAGTCTGATTAGCTTACTCAGAAATCACGAGAGAGGCTTTTATAAAAAAAAAGATCTTCCCGTTCAAGTATGAAATGCAGAATCAGGAATAATTCTGTTCAGTTTTCAAAACAGTAATGTCTGTTTTTACCTGGGAAAAGAAAAAAACCAAGTCATTCTCATACAACGTATCTAAATTTCTTTCATACCTGTAAAAAACTACATTTGCAACTAAAGCATTCTTTTAAAATATGTGGGCGTATATTTCTAAGGTAATTATTCGTTACCGCATACTGTTTCTACTTGTGATCAGCTTAGCTACGGCTTTTATGTTTTATAAAAGCCTTGGGTCGCGTATTTCATTTATTGGCGCAAAAATACTTCCATTGACTGATACTTCATATGTTGCCTATAATCACTTCAGAGCAAAATTCGGTGATGATGGCAGTGTATTCGTTTTAGGAATTTCTGACCCGGATATCTTCAGGCTTAATGAATTTAACGACTGGTACAAACTGGGAGAGGCAGTGGGGAAGCTTAAGGGTGTTAGCTATGTTTTATCAACAGCTCATTTATTCACAATTAGAAAAGATACGGTGGCCAGAAAATTTATTGAAGGCCCGATGCTTACTGCTGCCTTAAAATCCCAGCAGGCTACAGATTCAGTTTGTGCAGAGATTTATAGACTTCCATTTTACGAAGGATTTTTGTTCAATAAATCAAATCCGGCCACCTTGATGGCCATTTCGATAAACCAAAAAATACTTAATTCAAAATTTCGTACTCCGTTGGTTCATGAGATAATGAGACTCGGTAAAGCATTTGGTGACCGTCATCATACCGAAGTACATTTTTCAGGCCTGCCTTTTATCAGGTCTATTCTTACTGAAAAAATCGCATTAGAATTCAGGTTATTCCTGGTATTAAGTATTCTGGCAACGGCCTTAATTTTATTCTTGTTTTTCAAAAGTATCTACCCTGTTCTTTTTTCTATGCTTGTGGTAATAATCGGAGTGATCTGGTCATTAGGTATATTAAACTCTTTGGGATATGAGATAACATTGCTGACAGCATTAATTCCATCATTGATGGTCATTATCGGAATACCCAATTCAACTTTATTATTGAACAGGTATCATGCTGAATTTCAATTACATGGCAATAAGATTCTGGCACTGGAAACAGCTATTGAACATATTGGATTTACCACCTTTATCGCCAATATAACAACAGCTATTGGTTTTGGGGTTTTCTTTTATACCAGAAGCCAGGTACTTGGTGAATTTGGGGTAGTTGCATTCTTAAGTATTATGAGTACTTACCTGCTCGCCCTGTTTCTAATTCCAATCTTATTTAGTTTTCTACCACCGCCAAAGGGTAAAAATATGGAGCATCTTGAAAACAAATTACTCCAACGTATTCTTGATTTCGCCTTTCAAATGTCAGCGTACCGAAGAAAATGGGTTTATGGGATAACGTTTTTATGTATTTTTTTAGGGTTTATTGGCATCCTTCGTATAAATGTAAATGGCTTTATCGTTGATGATTTACCAAAAAAGGATCCTGTTTATACCGATCTTAAATTTTTCGAGAAAAACTTTGAGGGTATACTACCCTTTGAGATCAGTATTGATACAAAGCATAAAAATGGAATTCAAAATTTACTTTTTCTGGCTAAACTTGATACACTTGAAAAATTAGTCGACCAATATCCCATCTTCACAAAAGCCATATCAATAAACAAGGTCTTAAAATATTCAAAACAGGCTTTTTATAATGGCAATCCTGATAAATATATTTTGCCTTCAAACGATGAGCTGCCATTTTTAACAGCATATGCAGGCAAGTCTATAGGTAATAACGGGCTTATAAAAAATTATGTAGACAGTTCTTCAGAAACAGCCAGAGTAAGTTTTCAAATGGCCGATATTGGCTCAAAGCGAATGAATAAATTACTAACTGTAATTAAACCAAGAATTGATTCACTTTTCCCCCCAGCAAAATTTAAGGTTCAGGTTACAGGGTCAAGTATAATTTTTATCAATGGCACGAATTACCTGGTTAAAAACTTGTTTGAAAGTCTTGCCCTAGCCGTAATTCTGATCTCATTCATTATGATCTGGTTATTTAAAACCTGGCAGATGGTACTGATTTCGCTAATTCCAAATTTAATTCCACTGGTGATGACGGCAGGAATTATGGGCTTTGCTGATATTTCATTAAAACCATCGACCATCTTGATTTTCAGCATTGCTTTTGGTCTGGCATCTGATCAGACCATTTACCTGCTTACCAGATATTGGTATAACCTGAAACAGGTAAACTTGATGCCTAACCGATTAAGGCAGGATACTTCATTGAATTCCCTCATTAAAGACAGCCTAAAACAAACAGGTGTCAGTATGATTTATGCAGCAGTTATATTATTTGCTGGGTTCTCTATTTTTGATGCGTCGCAATTTGGGGGTACAGTTACCCTGGGCATTCTGGTATCGATTACGCTCGTTTTTGCTTTAATAAGCAATCTTGTATTGTTACCCACTTTATTATTTACAATTGGACTACCATCGTCTATTCGTGTCACAAACGAGTGAGATTTAGAACCGCAGACCTAAAATCAGGGTATTTATTTGACCCTGAGATTTTAAAAGCTTCGTAGCAATTGAAGGCCTCATAGCCAGATAAAATAAACCATAAAAACGATCATGATCAAGTTTTTAGTTTAGTTTGCCAAACCTTAACTATTCTACAAAGGTTATTTTTCAAAACTTGCAGCATTGTTTTTTCCAGCTGACTCCAGCCCATCGCCTGCCGAAGTATTACAATGTTTTTCCCAAATGTTATCATAATGGATAATTACGAACGTAAATTATTCTAAAACTTACTATTTATCAAATATTTACCAATAGTAAAATTGCATATGAAACGACTTTCTGAAAAGACGCGTCATTTTTGTAAATTTGTTTCATAGGTTAAATTAGTTAAATAAAGGCAATTGCTTAACCAGATCATCGATAGAAACGCTAATCATTTATATACAAACTCATTGAATTATAAAGAATATTCACAGCTTAACCTTCCTGAAACCGGTGAAGCTGTTTTAAAATTTTGGAAAGAAAACCAGATTTTCGAAAAAAGTATCACAAACAGATCTGCCGAAAATCCATTTACCTTCTATGAAGGTCCTCCTTCTGCAAATGGCAAGCCTGGAATTCACCATGTAATGGCTCGGGCTATTAAAGATATTTTTTGCAGATACAAAACATTGAAGGGTTTTCAAGTACTTAGAAAGGGTGGATGGGATACCCACGGCTTACCAATTGAGATTGCTGTTGAAAAATCTCTGGGAATTACCAAAGAAGATATTGGTAAGAAAATCTCTATTGAAGAGTACAATATAGCCTGCAAAACAGAGGTTCTCAGGTACACTGATCTCTGGAATGATCTGACTGAGAAAATGGGTTACTGGGTTGACTTAAAAGACCCATATATTACTTATGAAACCCGGTATATTGAAAGTCTATGGAGTATCCTGAAACAATTTCATGAAAAAGGATTGCTTTATAAAGGCTATACGGTACAACCTTATTCACCGGCAGCAGGCACCGGATTAAGTTCTCATGAGCTAAATCAGCCCGGCACTTACAAAATGCTTAAAGATACGAGCATCACTGCAAAATTCACCTTAAAGTATGACAAGCAATCAGCCTTCCTTTTTACAGATCCGTTAGAACCTGTAAGTTTTCTTGCCTGGACAACGACACCCTGGACCCTGCCCTCCAATTGTGCACTGGCGGTTGGTCCTGATATTACCTATGTTAAAGTTTCGACTTTTAACTTGTATACTTTTCTCCCAGAGTCAGTCATTCTGGCAAAAGAACTTGTATCAAAACATTTTACAGAGAAAGCTGGTACAGTAGCATTTGAAGATTATAGCCCTGGTGATAAACTTATTCCCTGGAGACTCATCTCAGAATTTAAGGCAGCTCAGCTAGAAGGGTTACACTATTATCAGCTAATGCCTTATGTAACCAGTGAAGAGCTTGAAAAGAATGCTTTCAGGGTTATTACTGCAAATTTTGTTACAACTGAAGATGGTACCGGGATAGTGCATACGGCGTCAATATTCGGAGCAGATGACTTTAAGGCTTGCCGTGATAATGGGGTCCCTTCTGTCATGGGTCATGATTCAGCTGGCAATGCATACCCGCTTGTAAATAAACAGGGTAAATTCACTGCCGAGGTAACAGATTTCGTTGGCAGGTACGTACGTGCAGAATATGAATCAGATGAAGTCCGGGCTGATCCAGCCTTCAAATCAACTGACGTGCTGATAAGTATATTCTTAAAAGAAGAGAATAAGGCATTCAAGGTCGAGAAGTATGAACATTCATATCCTCATTGCTGGCGCACCGATAAACCGATTCTTTACTATCCACTCGATTCCTGGTTTATTCGAACTACCGCTGTAAAAGACAGGATGGTAGAACTCAACAAAACTATTAACTGGAAACCAGAATCTACCGGAACAGGCAGGTTTGGAAACTGGCTTGAAAATCTAGTAGACTGGAATTTATCGAGATCCAGGTTTTGGGGAACACCGCTACCAGTATGGAGATCACTTGATAAGAAAGAAGAAGTCTGTATTGGTTCAGTAGCAGAATTAAGCCAACGTATAAATGAGGCACTTGCATCGGGTTTATTAACCCCTGACGAAACCAGCAGTACACAAAAAGAGGCAGATGCGCTAAATTCCGGTAAATTTGATTTACACAGACCTTATGTCGATAATATTGTTCTTACAGGCAGTTCTGGGGCCAGGCTTTATCGTGAACTTGATCTGATTGATGTATGGTTTGATTCAGGAGCAATGCCCTATGCTCAATGGCATTATCCGTTTGAAAACAAAGAGGCCTTTTCCAAGAGCTATCCTGCTGACTTTATTGCCGAAGGGGTAGATCAAACCAGAGGCTGGTTTTTCACCCTGCATGCCATATCTGTTTTACTGAATGATTCAGTAGCTTATAAAAATGTGATTTCTAATGGTCTGGTGCTTGATAAGAATGGCAATAAAATGTCAAAACGTCTTGGCAATACTGTTGACCCTTTTGAAACTATCAATCTGTATAGTGCAGATGCTACCAGGTGGTATATGATAGCCAATGCCTCGCCATGGGATAATCTGAAATTTAATCTGGAAGGTCTGGCTGAAGTTCAGAGAAAGTTCTTTGGTACTCTATATAATACCTATGCTTTTTTTGCCCTTTATGCCAATATTGATCAGTTTTCTTACACCGAGCCAGAAATAGAAATTGCTGAGCGACCTGAAATCGATCGGTGGATTATTTCAAGACTACATTCATTGACAAAAGAAGTAGATCAGTTTTATGCTGAATATGAGCCTACCCGTGCTGCCAGAAGTATTCAGGAATTTGTAGATGAGCATCTGAGTAACTGGTATATCAGGCTATGCAGGCGAAGATTTTGGAAGGGTGATTATACTGCTGATAAGGTTTCTGCCTATCAGACACTTTATCAGTGTCTTGAAACCATATCATTATTGATCTCACCTATTTCTCCCTTTTTCAGTGAGCAGCTTTTTAGCGATTTAAACGCCGTAACCAGGCGTTCAACTGTTGAATCAGTACATTTAAGCGATTTCCCGATATATAATCCTGCCTTGATCGATGTGTCACTGGAAGAGCAGATGCAGCTCGCCCAGATAGTGTCATCACTTGTGCTCTCGCTTAGAAAAAAGGTTGATATAAGAGTGCGTCAACCTTTAAACAAAATCATGATTCCGATATTGGATGATAGAATAGCATCAAAAATTGAAAACGTCAAACACTTGATTCTGTCAGAAACTAACGTTAAGCAGATTGAATTTATAACAGATACAAGCGGTGTGATCATTAAAAAAATAAAGCCTAACTTCAAAACTCTTGGCCCAAAAGCTGGAAAACTGATGAAAGAAGTTGCTCAGGCAATTCAGGAGCTAGATCAGCTAAAAATTGCAGAAATAGAAAAAAACCAGTTTCTGCAACTTACTGTTCAAGGTCAGGAGTTTACGATAACCCTTGCTGAGGTTGAAATTGCATCAGAAGATATCCCTGGCTGGCTGATAGCTACGAACGGAAACATTACTATTGCTCTTGACGTACATCTGTCTGATTCACTTAAACAAGAAGGTCTTGCCCGTGAGCTTGTAAACCGCATACAAAACCTTAGAAAGGAAAAAGGTTTTCAAGTCACAGATAAAATCAATGTTACACTTGAAAATCAACCAGTTCTGACAGCTGCGGTGAAAGAGAATTTAATTTATATTTGCGCAGAAATTTTAGGAGTGAAGTTTGACATTGTCGATTCCGGTACATTGGACGGCGATCAGATTGACATTGAAGACATAAAAGTTAAAATTCGAATAGAAAGACAATGATTGAAGAAAAAGAGAAAAGTCGGTATTCTGATGTTGAACTCCAGGAATTTAAGGCCATTATTTTAGAAAAACTAAGTGGGGCAAGAAGTGAACTGCAATATCTTGCCCAAACTTTAAGCAATCCGAACGATAACGGTACTGATGATACAGCTGGCACTTTTAAAGTGCTGGAAGATGGTTCTGCCACACTTGAGAAAGAACATATCAATCAGCTGGCAGCGAGGCAGAAGAAATTTATCGAAAATCTTGAAGCTGCTCTTGTGAGAATTGGAAACAAAACCTATGGAATCTGCCGGGAGACAGGTAAACTTATACAGAAAGAGCGATTGAAGGCAGTTCCCCATACAACGCTAAGTATGGAAGCTAAATTACGACAGTAGCCTATTTTTTTATTTATTAAAGAGCCCAGCTGTTAATGCTCTTAGTTCATACTTTATCCGTGAGAAGAGCAATAAGACCAATTATAATTGTTTCATTAGTGGTATTAGCAGATCAGTTGCTTAAAACCTGGGTGAAATCACATATGTTTATCAGTCAGGGAATAAAAGTAGCGGGAAATTGGTTTCTCCTTGAATTCACTGAAAACAATGGTATGGCCTTTGGCTATGAATTTGCAGGAGAATATGGTAAAATATTTTTAACCCTGTTCAGAATAACTGCTGTATTCGGGATTGCTCTCTTAATCAGGTATTGCATACTCAACCGATATAGTCCTGGTTTTGTCGTATGCCTAAGTCTTATTTTGGCAGGTGCGCTTGGTAATATCATCGACAGTGTATTTTATGGTGTGATCTACGGTTACGCCCCACTCCTGCACGGTAAGGTTGTTGATATGCTTTATTTTCCCATTATCCAGAGTCACTATCCTGAATGGTTCCCTGGATCATCAGGGCAGGAGTTCACATTTTTTAGCCCTGTTTTTAATCTGGCAGACTCTTCTATCAGCATAGGAGTACTTTGGATTCTTGCATTCCAAAAAAATTACCTCAAAACACGTAGAGAGCCCGCACGCGAAGATGATTTGAATTCAGAAATAGTAGAGGTCTGAAATTGCTATGAAATAAACAATCAGCATATTCTATCGTATTTCTCTTAAAAAAAACTATTGAGATTAAATAACCTTTGAGTACATATCAGAAATTATGAAAGCTCTTCTTTTATTGACAGCATTAATATTAGCTGGCAATTGCCAGGCTCAATCATCTGTTTCAAAGTCTACCTCCGAGTCAGGTGTCGACCAATCTGACTTTCATAGTGGCAGAAGGTATATTTCAGTAAACGGATCAGCAGAAAAAGAGGTCACCCCAGACATTATTTATATTAGTGTAACAATAAAAGAATACTTTATTGATGCTGCCCAAAAGCAAAAAGCCAGTGTTGATGATCTTGAGAAGAATTTTTTGAGAACTGTTTATGCTGCAGGTATTAATGGTAGTGATATTTCAATTGAAAGTATTTCTGGTTATGGTAACTGGGGGCCAAAAAGAAAAACTGAAAGCTTTCTGGCCAGCAAGCGCTATCAGCTCAAACTAACTGATCTTGACAAAGTGAATTATATCATGTTAAAAGTTGATCAGAAAGCTGTTTCAAATATGTTTATCAGTGGGTATGATTATTCTAAATTGGAAGATGTAAAGAAAAATCTGCGTATCGAGGCTATGAAAAACGCCAAAACCAAGGCAATGTACATGATCGGTGCGTTGAACGAAAGCATCGGGCCTGTTATTGAAGCAGAAGAGCAAGATAGCGATCAGGGAAGCAGGATCTCATTTAACCGTATGAGCATTGAAAGCAATGACCGGCAGTCTACAGATCTTGAATTTAAAAAACTTAAGATCAGCTCAACAGTAAAAGTCAGATTTCAGATTCAATAACAGCTGTTAAACACCAGAAATTAATTCCGGTATTCCTGGTTTCAACTCTGGTCA
>Ga0209512_1005582_pt1 | contig 10392 bp, 6 predicted proteins | sample frozenSSSSmetaG_FD_184142 | JGI IMG/M metagenome (GOLD analysis project Ga0209512, IMG submission 184142) | Glacier valley bacterial and archeal communities from Borup Fiord, Nunavut, Canada, to study Microbial Dark Matter (Phase II) -... | ecosystem: Environmental > Aquatic > Freshwater > Ice >... | reverse complement strand
CTACACCACGTTTGCAGAGACTTTTGTCGTCACCCGATTCCCCTCCACCCAAGTCACCTTTACCCACTCCGGCTGGAGCGGTGATCGCGTCGGCGGTGGTGGTGGCGGGCCTATCGCCCAACGGCTTGATCGCGACGTTTTCGCCTACAAGCCCACGGTCGTAACCATCATGCTCGGCATGAACGACGGCAGTTATCAGGCGTTCCACCAGGGTATTTTCAACACCTACAGCCAAGGCTACACGTCCATCGTTGAAAAACTCCAGGCCACTGTCCCCGGCGTGCGCCTCACCCTGATCCAGCCTTCGCCCTTCGACGACGTCACCCGCGAGCCAAAATTCCCAGGCGGCTACAACGCTGTCCTGGTCGGTTATGGCGACTTCGTGAAAAAACTCGCCGAGCAAAACCACCAGATCTCCGCCGATTTCAACACCGCCGTCGTCTCCGTGTTGACCAAGGCCAAGGCGACCGACGCCGAGCTCTCCGCCAAGATCATTCCCGACCGCGTGCACCCCGGACCTTCCGGCCACCTGATCATGGCCGGCGCCCTCCTCAAATCTTGGAACGCCCCCAGCCTCGTCACCGAGGTCGAAATCGACGCCGCAAGCAAACGCGTCGCCCGCGCCACCGCGACCACGGTCACGGCACTCAAAGCTGAATCAACCCTCGCCTGGACCCAGCTCGACGAAGCCCTTCCCATGCCCGTCAACCTCGCCGACCCGGTGACCGCCCTCGCCATCAAATCCTCCGAGTTTATCGAGACGCTCGACCAGCAGCCCCTCCGCATCACCGGCCTGACTGCGCCCGCCTACACATTGAAAATTGATGATCAGATAGTCGGCACCTGGTCCAAGGAAGATTTCGCCAAGGGCATCAACCTCGCCGTTCAGCACACCCCGATGACCGATCAGGCCTCCGCAGTTCATACTCTCACGCTCCAGCACACCGGCATGCATCAGGCGCGCTGGCGCACCTATCAACTGGGTCTGAAGGACGCTAAAACGGACGCCGTCAAAACCGCCCTCGCCCAACTCCTCGCGGCTCTCGATACCGAAGAGGACGCCGTCATCGCGCAGCAACGCGCCGCCGCCCAACCCGTCGCACGCCGCTATGAACTCACGCCGCAAACCTCGGTGCCCGCGCCGGCGCCCGCCGCCTCTGTTTCGTCCGCCGCTCCCGACGCCCCGTTGCCCGGCGTCACCGGCCCGAACCTCGCGCTCAACAAAACCTACGTGTGCAGCGATCCCAACGTCAGCCAGTGGGACGTCGGCCTCACCGACGGCTCTTGGAAAGGCGGAAAGGGAACGACCTTCGCCACCGGCATGCAGGACACGTTTCCCAAGACCGTCACGATCGACCTGACAAAATCGTCCGTCATCTCGCAGGTGCAGGCCGGCGTGCCTGCCTTCGGCTCCACCAAAACGGTCGCCGTGTCCATTAGCACCGACGGACAGACCTTCACCGAGGTTGGACGTTACGCCTTCACTCTCGGTAAAGAGGAGAAACACGCTTTCCCGTTTTCCCCCGCGGAAGCCCGTTACGTGCGCCTGACCTACCTCGACCACCACAACGAAGAATCCGGCTACCCCGTATTTTACATGTTCACTTCCGACGTCCAAGTCTACGGCCCGTCTGCGAAGTAAAGAAGCCGGCATCCCTTCCGGCAAAACCGCACTGTCTTATGACACTGCGTTCAGCCGCGTCGCATTATGACGAGGAGCCACGCCCGCCCCAGCGCTCGAGCGCGGCCTTCAATTCCTCCACCCTCACGGGCTTCGAGATGTAGTCGTCCATGCCGGCGGCGAGACAACGCTCGCGATCTCCCTGCATGGCGTTGCCGGTCATGGCGACCATGCGAGGGCGTTCGTGTTCGAGAGCGGACCATTTTGCGCAAACACGGCGCGCCGCCTCGTAGCCGTCCATCTCCGGCATTTGCACATCGAGCAGGATGATGTCGTAGATTTTTGTTTCGAGCGCCCGCAGAACCTCCACCCCGTTGCCCACGGCATCGGCGTTGTAGCCGAGACGCTTGAGCAGCATGAGCGCGACCTTCTGGTTGATGGCATTGTCATCGGCGACCAGCAGCCGGAGCGGCAGGCGCTCCGCCAGAGGCTTTCCGCCCGCATCGAAAGGCGAGGCGGTGGCAGCGCGTTTTTCCCGTTCGGACACGCCGGTGACCGCGCGCACGAGGGACTCGAGCAGAGTCGCCGGCCGGATCGGCTTGCCGACAAATCCATGGACGTCCGGCACGTGAATGCCGCTCGCACGCAGCCGGCGGGCCGAAAGGAGCAGGAGCTTCGCGCCCGCCGCACCCGGGAACCCGCGCAAGCGGGCGATGATCGCCGCGCCGTTTTCGCCGAACAAATCGTAATCCAACAACAACAAATCAAAACGCCGGTCCGGCACCGCAAGCGCAGCCTCCGCCGCCCTCACGTCCTCGGCCTCGACCAGCTCAAAACTCCACATCTTCGCGAACTGGGCCAGCGCCCGCCGCTGCATGGCATTGTCTTCCAGCAACAGCACGCGTTTACCGCGCAAGGCCAATGCACCGTGCTGCCAGGCCGGCGCTTCATCCGTCCCCGGACGGACCATAAGGTTGAAATAAAACGTCGATCCCTTCCCCGGCTCGCTCTCAACCGACATGTTGCCGCCCATGAGTTCGACCAGTCGCTTGCTGATCGCGAGGCCCAGGCCGGTGCCGCCGAATTCACGCGTGGTCGAGCTGTCGACCTGACTGAATGACTGGAACAACCGGCCCTGTTTCTCGCGCGGGATGCCGATACCCGTATCGGAGACGGCAAAGTTGAGGCTGAGTTCGCCGGACCTGGCTCCAGCCGTCGACGAAACGGAGACCACCACCTCTCCTTTAGCGGTAAATTTCACCGCGTTGCCGACGAGGTTGACGATCACCTGTCGCAGACGCGTGACATCGCCCACGACGAATGGCGGCGTTGCGGGGTTGATCAACGCGACCAGATCCAAGCCCTTTTCTGCAGCCTTGGGGGCGAGCAACTCGAGCGCCTCTTCCACGCACTGGCGGAGGTTGTAGGGATGCGTCTCGAGCTCTATCTTGCCCGATTCGATCTTCGAGAAGTCGAGAATGTCATTGATGATCGTGAGCAGGCTGTCGCCCGAACTGTGGATGATCTCGACGAAGTCGCGCTGCTCGGCGTTGAGCGGTGTTTCGAGGAGCAGCGTGGTCATGCCGATCACGCCGTTCATGGGCGTGCGGATCTCGTGGCTCATGTTGGCGAGAAATTCCGATTTCGCCCGCGTGGCCTCCTCGAGTTTCTGGTTCAGCGAGATAAGGGCGGTGTTGCTGTCCACCAACTGCTGCTGGCTTTCGCGGAGCGCGCGGTAGGCGGCGTCGCGCTGGAGCTGGTTCAAATACGCTTTCGAAAGGGAGCGGATGCGCGCGATCAGCTCTATCTTGTCCGGCAGCTTGACGAGATAATCGTTGGCACCCGCCGCGAAGGCCTCGCCCTTCACGACAGGTTCCTCCTTCGTCGAAAGCACGATGATGGGGATGTCCCGCGTGGCCGGATTTTCGCGATACTGGCGCACAAGCGTGAGGCCGTCCACGCCCGGCATCACGAGATCCTGAAGGATGACCGTCGGTTTGATTTGTTCGGCGAGCTTGAGAGCATCCGCCGAGGTCGCGCAGAAGTGAAAGTCTATGTTCGGCTGGTTCGCCAGCGCGCGCCGGATGGCCTCGCCGACCATCGCCTGATCGTCCACCAAAAGCACCAGCACCTTGTATTCGTCTGAAGGGAGGGTCGTCATTGTTCGCGATTCCTTGTTTTGGAGATGGGCCGCTGTTTATAAAACCATTACTTTCGGCCGGACACCGCCGCCACCACCTTAGGTGATATCTGATCCAGCGGCAGGATGTCCACGGCGGCGCCGAGCGTGGCGGCCGCCTTCGGCATTCCGTAGACCGCGCTGCTGGCCTGATCCTGGGCGATGGTGTAGCGGCCCTGGTTGCGCAAGGCCTTCAGGCCCACCGCGCCGTCGCGGCCCATGCCGGTCAGCAGCACGCCGACCACATCGCCCGGCCAATGCCGCGTGATGCTTTGGAAAAACACATCCACCGACGGCCGGTAGACGTATTCGCGCGGATGCGGGGTGTAGCCAAGTTGTCCTCCCGCGAGCATGGTGAGATGATCGTTGGTGCCGGCCAGGAGCACCACGCCGGCAACCGGCCGTTCGCCTTCCCGCGCCACGCGCACGGGCAGTTTGGAATCGCGGGTCAGCCAGTCCGCCATGCCGGCGGCAAACTGTTCGTCCACGTGCTGGATCACCACCACCGCCGCTGAAAAATCCTTCGGCAGGCCGGACAATACTTTCGCCACCGCCGCCGGACCGCCCGCAGACGCGCCTATCGCCAGCAGGCAATTCTGCCGCGCCGCCGAAGCCGCGATCACTTCGTGGGGCATTGTTCCGTGCATGCCGCTTCGGTCCACGATCAGTTTTTCAAGGATGTCTATTTTTGCGAGCAACGGCGCGGCGCTCGTGCCGAGATTGCCCGTGCCAAGCGCCGGGGTGTCCACCGCGTCGAGCGCCCCGTGGCCCATCGCCTCGAACACCCGCCACGCGTTCGCGCCCACGCTGACCGTGACCACGAGAATCGCGCACGGTGAACCGGCCATGATCCGGCGCGTGGCCTCGATCCCGTCCATCACCGGCATGAGCAAATCCATCAGAACCAAATCGGGCGTGTCCTTGGCGCAGAGCGCCACCGCCTCGGCCCCATTGCACGCCACCCAGGCGATCTGATGCCGGGACTTCAATGCGAGCGAGCGCTTGAGCGCCTCCACGGCGATCGGCAGGTCGTTGACGATGCCTATTCTCATGCTTCGGCCTCCCCGATCAGATCCACCACCGCCTGGAGCAGCGTCTCATCGTGGAAGCTGCCCTTCGTGAGATAATAATCAGCGCCGGCGTCCAGTCCGCGACGGCGGTCCTCTTCGCGATCTTTATAGGAAACAATCATAACTGGGAGTGATTTTGTGCCGGGATCTTTCTTGATGAGCGTGACGAGTTCAATGCCATCCATGCGCGGCATGTCGATGTCCGTGACGACGAGATTGAACCGTCCGGTGCGCACCGCATTCCAGCCGTCCATGCCGTCCACGGCGATCTCAACCTCGTAGCCGCGGCCGGCGAGGAGCTTGCGCTCCAGCTCGCGCACCGTGAGCGAGTCGTCCACGACCAGCACGCGTTTGCGCGGCTTCGCATCGCCCGCGAGCGCGGCGTCGCGCACCTTGCTGAGCCGCCCGCCGGAGATCAGTTTTTCGACCGAGCGCACCATGTCCTCCACATCGACGATCAACACCGGAGCGCCGTCCTCCATGAGCCCGGCGGCGGCGATGTCCTTGATCTTGCCAAGTCGCTGATCGAGCGGCTGCACGACCAGTTCGCGCTCGCCGAGGAAACGGTCCACCACCAGCGCATAGGTGCCGCTCTGATCGCCGACCACAATCACGGACAGCTCGAACCCCGCCGGCTTCGGCTCGCCGCCTTCTAGAATCTGGTGCGCGGACACGAGGCCAATCTGCCGGCCTTCGAAATTGAAATGCTGCCGGCCTTCGAGCATTTCGATCGCGCCCTTCGCAAGCCTCAGGGTGCGCACAATGTAGGCGAGCGGGAACGCATACGGCTCGCCGCCGATGTCCACGAGCAGCGTGCGCACCACCGAAAGCGTGAGCGGAAGCTGCAATTGAAAACGCGTGCCCTTCCCCGGCTGCGAGGTCACGCGCACCGTGCCGCGCACCTGCTTCACCATGGTCTGCACGACATCGAGGCCGACGCCGCGTCCGGAGATTTCCGTGACGGTCTCCTTCATCGTGAAGCCCGGGAGGAACAAGAACTCCAGCAGCTCCGCCTCGCTCAATTTTTGAGCGGTCTCGGCGTTGGTCAGGCTGCGCGCGACGATTTTTTCGCGCAACCGGACGAGGTCGATGCCATGTCCGTCGTCGGAAACGATGATCTGCAGCGTGCCCGCGCTGTGCCGCGCTTCGAGCCGCACCACACCCTCGTCCGCCTTCCCGGCGGCGCGGCGGGCCTCGGGCGTTTCGACCCCGTGATCCATGGCGTTGCGCAACAGATGGCCGAGCGGAGCCTCCAGTTTTTCCAAAATGTCACGGTCCACCTGCGTGGACTCGCCGACGATTTCGAGCTTCACCTGCTTGCCCAGCGCGCGGCCCACGTCGCGCACCATGCGGGGAAAACCCTGGATGCCGTCGGCAAACGGACGCATGCGCACCGCCAGCGCCTCGTCGTAGAGCCGGTGCGCGAGATTGGTCGAGCGGCGGTCAAACAACTCCAGCTCGTCGAGCCGTTGCGAAAGAAACTGGTGGCACTCCTGCACGCGGCGCTGGGCCTCGGCCTGCGCGGCCGACGCCGTCTCGCCAAGCGCGTGCCCCGCCGTGGCCTCGCGCAGGCCGTCAAGCGTGCGCCCGAGGTCGTAGTGCAGGCGCTTGAGTCGCAGGAGCGATTCGGCAAACGGCTTCAGCCAGCGCGACTCCACGAGCGACTCGCTCGCGAGCGCGAGCAGGTGGTTCAGGTTGCCCGCCGTCACGCGCAGCACGCGATCCGACGACCCGCGACCGTCCGCCGCCGGCGCCGGTTCGTCGACAGAAACCTTCACCTCGTCGCGCATGGGCGCCGGTTTTTCCACCGCCTCGTCGGGAGCGTTGGCCAGATCAGAAAGAAAAGCGTCGATCTCCGGTTTCTTTGCCGCCGACCATTGCGCGGCCTCCGCCTCGGGCGTCTGCGAGATGCGGCTGAGCAGATCCACGCCGCGCAACAACAGGTCGATGCGCGTCTGATGAAGCGTAAGTCGTCCGTCCTGCGCGGCGACGAAGCAGTCCTCCATCACGTGCGCCACGCTCACGCCGGCGTCGATCCCGACGATGCGCGCCGCGCCCTTGAGCGAGTGGGCGGCGCGCATGGCAGACTCGAGATGATCGGCCGCGGAGGGGTCCCGCTCGAGCGCGAGCAGACTGTCCGTGAGCACCAGCGACTGGTTTTCCACTTCCACGCGGAAGAGGTCGAACATGGAAAAATTACTCAGGTCTTCGCTCATGAAAGGCTCCGGTTCAACGTGTAGAAGAGCAACTGGTCATCGAGGCAGCCGACGGACTTGTCGCGCCAGGCGAGCACCGCCTTCGTGTAGGTCGCGGTCGCCTTGGCAACGGTGGCCGGCACTTCCTTCAACTCGCGCGGCTGGCAGCGGTGGATGCCGTGCACCTCGTCGACGGGAAACACCAGACGGCTCCCCTCGCGGCTGATAACGAGCAGGCGCCGGTGCTGCGAGTGCGCGGAATCCTTCTTGGGCGCGGCGGCTTTTTCGAGATCCAGCACGTCGCCGAGCGACACGCACACGAGCAGGGTCCCGCGCACGTTGGCGAGACCGAGCACGACGCCGCTCCGCCGGTGCGGGAGCGAATGCACCGCGCGCACCGTGGCCACCTCGCTGAACACCGAGGTCGGCAGCGCCAGCCATTCGGCGCCAATGCGGAAAATAACGACTGAATACGTGCCAGCCTCCTCGGTTTTCCGCTCGCCCGAGAAATGTCCCGTCCACTCGGCGAAGTGCCCGGCGGGCAGGTCGGAGTCGAGCAGCTTGGCGGCGGATGCGGAGTAGACCGGGCAGTTGCGGCAGTGCACGTGGCGCTCGAGCTCGGGGCACGAACCGTCGCCGCGCACGCCGATCTTGTTCCAGCAATCGTTCAGGCCCTCGCGGGCGAAGGGAGTGGAGGTGTCGGCGTTCATTTTACGTTACGGCCTTTTGTTCGATGCGACGCGCGCGGTCGCTCATGATCTTTGCGCCCGCCTTGTTCCCCTGCCCGTCGAGCAACAAAGCGAGCTGCACGAGCGCCTCGTGGTGGCCGGGCTCAAGGTAGAGTGCCTTGCGGTAAAAATCAGCGGCCTCCGCGTGGCTGCCGGACGCGTCGCGCACGAGGCCCATCACGTAAAATGCCCGGGCGGAGGGACCATGCGCGTGCACGTGAGCCTCGCATTCCTTCGCCGCCTCGACGAGCCGGCCTTGGTCGGCGAGCTGCATGGCCCGGTCGATTCCGGTCGGCGGCTTCGCGGAAGGCTCGGCCACGGTGGCCGCCGATCTGAGAATCACCGAACTGAACGGCATCGGTCGCGGCGGCGTCACGATGCGCGCCGGCGGCGGACGGCGCGCGGGTTGGGGGCTGTTTAATGGCGGCTCAACCGGCGCGGCGCCGGCATGACGAAACGCAAAGGCCAGCGGCACTTTCACCGACACGAACGCGTGGCTCAGCAGCAACCCCGTCTCCGAAGGCCCGACAAACAGCCAGCCCTTGGGCGAAAGCAGCCGGGCAAGCGTCGCCACGGCACGGTCCTGCGTGGGCCGGTCGAAGTAGATCAGGAGATTGCGGCAAAAAACGACGTCGTAGGTTCCCGAACCCGCCCGCAAATTCGCGTCCAGAATGTTGCCCTGATGAAAGTCGATCTGACTGCGCACCGCATCGGCGAGCTGCCAGCCTGAGCCCGAAGGAATGAAGTGCCGGTCGCGAAAACCGAGATCGCCGCCACGAAAGGAATTCCGTCCGAAGATCGCGCGTCGGGCATGAGTCAGCGAACGCGCGCTGATGTCGAATGCATCAACTCGAAAACGCTCCGCCGGAAATCCCGCATCCAGCAGCGCCATCGCCATCGAATACGGCTCCTCGCCCGTCGAGCACGGAAGGCTCAGCACGCGCAGTACGCCTTCCGGATGCGCCGGCAGCCAGTCTTCGTAAACCATCCTTGCGAGCGCCGCGAACGCCTCGCGATCACGGAAAAACCACGTCTCCGGCACGATGACTTCCTCGATCAACTGCTGCACTTCGTCTGCCGAGGCTCGCACGCGCTCCAGATAAGCACCGGCATCCTTCAGCCCGCAGGCGATGACGCGCTGTTGCACGGCACGCTCGATCGATGCCGAGCCGATCGAGGCGGCATCCAGCCCCATCGTCTGCTTCAACAGGACTTGAAATTCATCGGTCATCAGGCGCTTTCCTCCATCACTTGCCTGAACAACGCGTCACGCACGGACGCGGGCAGGAGTTTGTCGATCTCGATCCATTGGATCAGCCCGCGCACATCGTTGACGACCGGGCCGAGATAAGGCGCGCCGTCGCTCTTCACCCCGGAAGTCGTGAAATCACCCGGCTCGCGACGGATCGTCTCGGTCGCCTTCTCGGCGATCAGGCCGAGCAGCCGCCGGACGCCGGTTCCGTCGGGATAATGCACCAGCAGCAGGCGCGTGCTGAGCCGCTCGCGCGCGGGCCGGCCGAGCGCGAGTTCGCTAAGATCGATCACCGGCACGGGCGCCCCGCGGTAGGTGAACACGCCGGCCACGCCCGCCGGCGCGCGCGGGATTTTTTTCACCTGCACGAGAGGCAGCACCTCGGCCACCTGCGCGGCGTCGAGGGCGTAATGATCGCCACCCAGTTGGAAGAGGAGGAACAGCATCGCGGTCAGTTCAGAGCTGGATGCTTTCGACGCCCGCCTTCAGGCCGCGCGCCGTCTCGTTCAACTGTTCGATGGCCATGCCGGATTGCCGCAACGACTCGACTGTCTGCTGAGCCGCCTCGCTGAGCTGCGAGAGCGCCTCGCTGATCTGCTGCGCGCCAGTCGCCTGGGCCTGCATGCCTTCGTTCACGCTCTCGAAACGCGGCGTCATCGTCTGCACGTGCTGGATGATTTGCGCCAACTGGCCGCCGACCTGGCGGACTTCATCAACGCCGCGGCGCACTTCCTCGGAAAATTTATCCATGCCCATCACGCCGGCGGAAACGGCCGAGAGCATTTCCTTCACCATTTGTTCGATGTCATAGGTCGCCACGGCCGTCTGGTCGGCGAGGCGGCGGATCTCGGTTGCGACGACCGCGAAGCCGCGGCCGTATTCGCCCGCTTTCTCGGCCTCGATCGCCGCGTTGAGCGAGAGGAGATTCGTCTGGTCGGCCACCTTCGTGATCGTGGTCACGACCTGGTTGATGTTGCCCGCCTTTTCGTTGAGAACGGCGAGCTTCGCGTTGATCGCACCGGCGGCGGACATGATCTGGCGCATGGTTTCCTCCATGCGGGAGAGACCGGCCTGGCCGCTGCCTGCCAGCGTGGCCGACTGCTCGGCGACGGAAGAAACCTCGCCCATCGTCTTCACCAGCTCCTTTGAGGTGGCGGAAATCTCCTTCGAGGTCGCCCCGATCTCCGTGGTCGTCGCGGCGATCTCGCTCGCGGTCGCCTGCTGTTCCTTAGCGGTGGCGGCGATCTCGTTGATCGACGTGTTCACCTGGATGCCGGATTTCTGGACCTGACCGACGAGCACGACCAGATCGCCGGTGAGACGGACGAGATTGAAACCGAGCAGGCC
>Ga0209512_1005577_pt1 | contig 10402 bp, 11 predicted proteins | sample frozenSSSSmetaG_FD_184142 | JGI IMG/M metagenome (GOLD analysis project Ga0209512, IMG submission 184142) | Glacier valley bacterial and archeal communities from Borup Fiord, Nunavut, Canada, to study Microbial Dark Matter (Phase II) -... | ecosystem: Environmental > Aquatic > Freshwater > Ice >... | reverse complement strand
CGATTTACAGCAGCTCCACCTCAAAATGGATATTGAAGGCGATGCCGCATCGAGTGCCCCTTTCTGGCAGATTCGTCGAGCCTCGCTGTCTCTTTTAAGAAACCGTATAAAAGGGAAGTATGCCTCGCCATTCATCGACGACATGACTGTCCAGCCAAAGTACTTACCTGAATTCCTGCCAAAGCTCCGTCGCATTATCCGAAAGTACAATCTTCCAGCGACGCTATCTGGGCACTTTGGTGACGGCAACTTCCATATCGTGCCGTTGATGGATATCGAAAGAAAAGCCGATCAGGCAAAACTCGAACCAGTTATGCGCGAACTTATCCCCCTCGTTTTACGCTACGGCGGCACGATGGCAGGGGAGCATAACGACGGTATGGTTCGTGGACCATGGCTCCCGGCGGTCTTCGGAAACGATATGTACCAAATCTTTAAACATACCAAAGAGATATTTGACCCTGGGTACATCTTTAACCCTCACAAGAAAACAGACGCCTCATGGGAATACAGCATGGATCATCTGCGCACCAAGCGCGGTGACAAGCTCGGGCATCGAGACTTTGACCATTTAAGCTAGATAATGTATAGTAAGTGATAGATATGAGTACAGAAACTATAGGCTGCGTCAAGGCAGCAACCAAAATTCTCGGTGACAAATGGACACCCCAGCTTCTTCGCTATTTTATTAATGAAGAGTCTGTTCGCTTTTGCCAAATTCAGGACCTTGTTGAAGGGATCAACCCGCGAACCTTGTCGGCCCGCCTCGATCACCTCGAGACAGAAGGCATTATTACCAAAAATGCTACTTCATCAGATAGCCGCTGCGAATATCGCCTGACACCAAAGGGTCGCGATCTGATGCCTATCCTTAAAGATATGCAAGCCTGGAGCGATCATTACGCGCCTACTACCTCTGTTGTAGCTTAAATTTATCTGTAAATTAAGCCATCTCTCAGCGAAATAGCTGTATAATAAGGGTATGAGAGTATTAATTGTTGAAGACGAACATAAAATTGCCCGAGCGCTGAAAAAAGCCCTCGAGCAAGAAACATACGCTGTTGACGTTGCTTTTGATGGCGATGAAGGCCATGCGATGGCAACGACTGAACCGTATGATATCGCTATTATTGACCGAATGCTTCCGGGTGACTACGACGGCATCGGTATCGTCAAAGCAATGCGTGAAGCCAAAGTCCATACTCCAGTCTTATTCCTCAGCGCCCTAGGGAGCGTTTCTGAACGCGCGACCGGGCTTGATGCCGGTGCGGACGACTACCTCGTCAAACCATTCGCCCTCGAAGAACTACTTGCTCGTGTTCGAGCATTACTCCGACGGCCAACCGAACAGCAGGCTGCCATCCTTAAGATGGGAGATCTAAGCCTTGATACGATTACATACAACGTTGACCGCGCTGGCACACCAATTCAACTGACCAGCAAAGAATTTGCCCTCCTCGAATATATGCTTCGCAACCCCGGCCGCCCACTCAGCAAAGAAGTGATCATTAGTCACGTCTGGGACTACGATGCTGACATCCTTCCTAATACTGTTGAAGTCTATATTAAATACCTACGTAATAAAATTGACGCACCATTCAAAAAACCGTTGATTCATACGGTTCGAGGATTTGGCTACAAACTAGAGGCATAACACGTGTTCCGATCTGCAACCCTTAAACTGACCGCATGGTACCTCGTTATCATCATGGCGATAAGCCTCCTCTTTAGCGTTGCAATCTATCAGTTAAGTTTTAACGAAGTAAATATTCGCCTCGAGAACCTACAGCACGGCCTGTTTGACCCGACCATCAATCCGAATGTTCGCCCCCGAAGTGAAGCAATTCAAACACTACAGGATGAATTTCGCCAAGACCAATCTCGCCAAGCCGCTATCCAGATGATCCTCGCGCTCGTCTATCTCAACGCATTTATTCTTGTGGTAGCTGGTTTCGGGAGTTATTTTTTAGCTCGTCGGACACTTGGTCCAATTCAAAAAGCTCACGAGGCGCAAAGTCGCTTTACGAGTGACGCCAGTCATGAACTGCGCACACCGCTCGCAGCCATGAAGGCAGAGTTAGAGGTATACCTTCGCGATGATAAACTTGCCCTCGATGAAGCAAAGGAACTGCTCAACAGTAACCTCGAGGAAGTTGATAAGCTGATCGCACTGTCCGAAATGCTACTAAAAATGTCCCGGCTCGATTACGATAAGCTCGAGAAAAAGCAGATTGATATTGTGGCGTTACTGCCATCTGCAATGAAACCCTTTAACCGCTCACGCAAACGGTTTGATATTACCTCACGAAAACAGGCGCTCATCTACGGTAACGAAGCTGCGGTAACCGAACTGATGATGATCTTGATTGATAATGCCCTCAAATACAGCCCCGATCGTTCTCGCATCTCGATTCGAATTTTCGAAAAACGGCTCATGACAGGCTTTGAGATTAAGAATACCGGTACACCAATTAGCGAAGATAACTTACCGCACATCTTTGATCGTTTCTATAGAGCCGACACTTCCCGTACGGAAAGTGGCAAGAACGGCTACGGCCTTGGACTAGCGATCGCCAAGAAGATCACCGAGATCCATCACGGCTATATTCAGGCCTCTTCAACACCGAAGGAAACTTCATTTACCTTTTATCTCCCAAACATAAGGAACCTCTCAGCGAAAATTCAAGACCCCTCGTTATAGTGACGTTGTCATCACTATAAAATAATAACGAGGAGATATAAACATAATGAACGTTGTGACACGTGGCGTCAAAAACGCTATTCGGAGTCCGCTGAAATCAGGTGCAATTGTTCTCATGTTCGCGATTAGCATTGCGCTGATCTTGAGTATGTTAGTTGCACGTGGCAGCGTCCTTGCCAAGATTGATCAAGTAAAATCAACTGCCGGAACATCTATCACGATTCGACCCGCTGGCATCATGGGAACGCAAGGTGGGGGCGATCCATTGACGACCGATCAAATCGCCAGCATCACCAAGACCGCTAATGTCAGCTCGATTACCTCGTCATTGACGGACCAACTCGGAACGACGGACACAAACTTAACGTCATCACTCGAACTTGGCTTATTCGGAGCGCGACAAGAACGCTTTAGCAACCCAGGCAGCGAGTCAACCGGAACGTCTAGCGCAAGTGGAGCGAGCGAAACTGCTCGGCCAGCACCAACCCCACGCATTAGCATCACCGGAACAACCGACGCAAACTCAGTCGCCACAACTGGCGGAATCCTCCCAATTACCAGCGGGACTCTCATCGACGGAAAAAGCACGAGTAACGTCGCCCTTGTCGGTGCAACACTTGCGACAAAGAATAACCTCTCTGTCGGCAGCACCTTTACGGCCTACGGCCAGACCGTCACCGTAACGGGTATCTATAAGACAGATAATACGTTCCAGGATAGCGGTGTCATCATGCCACTCGCATCTCTTCAGACACTGACAGACCAGGCGGGTGCTGTCAGTAGCGTCAGTGCAACCGTCAACAGTGCTGATAACGTCGCAACGACAGTTGCCGCACTAAAGACAACGCTAGGCGATAAGGCCGACATTACGAGCGAAGCAGAGAAAGCTGCTACCAGTGTCGAATCACTTCAAGGTATCGCAAGCTTGACACTGGCTGGTGTGATTGCTGCCGCTGCTGCCGGAGCGCTCATCATCCTGCTTTCAATGATCCTCGTCGTTCGTGAACGTCGTCGTGAAATCGGCGTCATCAAGGCAATCGGTGGATCAAACGGAAAAGTCATCGGGCAGTTCATCGTTGAAGGGCTCACAATTACCGTGATCGGTGCGATCATCGGCCTCGGGCTCGGTATTCTTGTCAGTGGACCAATGACAACGTCACTCGTCAGCAACAGCCAGACTAGCACGACAGCAACATCGCAAACTCAACGGGGTAGTAATCGCCCAGGTGGCCTTAGCGGTGGTTTTGGCGGTGGATTCGCAAACGCTCAATCTCAACTTAATACCAACCTTACCCAAGTGACTGCTAGCCTGACTCCTCAAGTCTTCTTCGCGGCCGTTGGCATCACCTTGCTGATCGCTCTCCTCGGGAGTGCAATTCCCGCATGGCTCACTGCCCGCATTCGACCAGCAGAAGTACTAAGGACTGAATAGGAGATCATATGTTAACTGTAGAAAACGTATCAAAAACATTTAGCACCCCAGGTGGACAGGTTCAGGCCCTCAAAGATATCAACCTGACGGTGAAAACCGGTGAATTCGTCAGCATCATTGGCAAAAGTGGTAGCGGCAAAAGCACACTGCTCGCCATCCTCGGTGCACTCGATACACCATCGACCGGTAGCATCGTTGTCGATGACACCCAAATCAATAAACTCAGCGGCGGCAATCAGACAACGTACCGCGCCAATAAAATCGGTTTCGTATTCCAGCAATATAACCTGATTCCGAACCTGACGGCACTCGAGAATGTCATGCTCGCCCTTGAGTTCGGTGGCTACCCAGCTAGTAGTCGCCTCGACCGTGCCTCGCAACTCCTGACGTCCGTCGGTCTCGAAGATGACCAACAACGTCGTCGACCAACGCGGCTCAGTGGGGGACAGCAGCAGCGTGTCAGCATCGCACGAGCCCTCGCTAATCAACCGGCGTATATCTTGGCCGATGAACCAACAGGCAACCTCGACAGCGCAACGGGCAAGAAGATATTTGACCTATTACACGACCTATCTCGCAGCCAAAAGACAACGATTATCGTTGTAACGCACGATTTAGAGATAGCCGGAAAGACCGATCGCACCTTTACGTTAGTGGATGGCAAAATTACAACAAAATAGTGCACCGTTTTAAGAATCTATTCAGGAACACGAGCGATACTATAAACAGTAGCACCGTGGATTGCTACAACAAAAACGCTGCGAGCAGCACCTAACAAGGAGGGAGTGAGCATAATGAACACCACCATCACCACCACACCAGAAAAAATAATCTTACTCAGTAAAAAGGGTATGAAAGAGTTAAAGAAAGCAATTACACAACTAGAACACGATCGGGCAGCCGTCATCAGAGGTTTGCACGATATTGATAAAACCACAGGCCACGATGACCGCCTTGACCGTATAGAGCGTTTGGCCCGACTTGAATCGATTGAATCAGAACTAGCCGAAAAACATCAGACGATTCACGAAGCCAAGCTTTTACCATCAAAGCGCGCCCGCATGAAGGTCGCCATGGGATCGGTCGTCGACCTCATCGACCAGCAAGGACGATTATTCCGCTATACGCTAGTCGACACCGTCGAAGCGAACCCAAGCGACGGACGTATTTCAGTACTGAGCCCACTCGGCAGCAATCTTGTCGGAAAAACCGTCAAAGATATCGTCGAATGGAGTTCGGGAGTCCACAATTCAACGTTCCGACTGGTACGCATTTCGTAGCCCGTCCCTAACCCAAGTGAAACACCCTCCCTACAGCAGATTGCTAACAGGGGGGTGTTTCTTCTTATGTTTGACTTTATTTCAAAGATAATGCATAATTTCACCCCATAAAAAGCTTCGGTTTTTTATGTTATTTAACAGTACACACGATTATCTTTTGTTGTTGATGTTATACGTCCTGTTACCAGAGCTGTCCTGCGGGATACCTCTGGTAACAGGACGTATTTATCCGACAAGAGAATGGACAATAATGACAATCAAGCCCGCGGACTATCCGCATGTACTGCAGCGATACTGCGAGCTTGGTGGTGACAACGACCAGGCGCTTCAGATGCTTCGCAGTCAACTCTCAAGGCATGAAAGTGAACTGAGAGATTATGGCCGGCTTATGCAGAGCGCCGACTGGACCGATGAAGAAAAGCAAGATATTTTTCGGAATATCAAAGCTAGTCGAGACAAACGTACCGCTTGCCTGACCGCGATACAACGTCACGCCCAGACACCGATGAGTCTTGGTGATCAGGACCATGTTCGGACAAGGAGACGCGAATTTGAAAGAATTTGCGCGTTCCGTCAGATTATCTGGGCAATGGTAGATTCCGACAACGCGATCAATCTCATCACAAGGGCGACGCACACGTACGAGGGGATCCTGTACGACCTCGGGGACTGGGTGATCAAATTTGGTGGCCCAAATCCGGTAAGGGAAGTAGAGGTACTCTCGTTTCGGCGCGGTCTTCGTACCACGTGGCCAAGCGGCATCTACCCTGACTACGAGATGACCAATGGTGATTTTTGTCTGGGTGGAAATAGGGCTGCGATCAGTAGCCACTTTGATGCCGAGCGTTTCCTTGCGGGGATTCAGCTTATCATCGGCGTCGTCTGCTCCGTAAACAGAGACGACATCGAAAAAATCCCATACGCGTTCTATCCGTACCAGCCAACAGAGACCGGAGGATCAAAGTGCCTGCTCTTCACGCATGGCCCGACAACGTCCACCTGATTGGTGTTGGGGGCATTGGCACGCACGTGCTAGTGACGCTCGTAGAACTCGGTGTTCGAGAAGTGCATATCTGGGACGATGACATCGTTTCAGCGCACAATCGTCCTACACAGTTTATCTACACCAAGCAGGACATCGGGAAACCGAAAGTCGAAGGTGCCTTGAAGTTCATTGAACGTCAAGGTTTCGACACCACCGTTATCCCACACAACGAACGTGTCTGCGCTGATACCGACCTCTCGGGGATCGTCATCAGCGGCGTCGACACCATGGCAAGCCGTATGGTGATATGGGAAGCAGTGCAGTCCTCGGGCGCGATGACACCCATCTACATTGATGGGCGAATCGGCGACGAGTGTCTCCACGTGCTTACCCTTGACCCATGCGATCCTATCGCCGTGAAACGGTATGAGCGTTCGCTCATTCCCGACTCACGGAGCAAGGACCGCAGCTGCACCACCAGGGACAACCCTCACTCGGCGATCGCGGTCGCCTCAATGGTGAGCATAAATCTCACCCTGCTTCTGGCAGGGGAGACAGTCAAAGATGCCGTATTCAGGAATCTGCGACTGGAAGCAAGTAACATTCAGCGGCCGCTGAATGCCACGCAATGAAGGGAAAAGTCATGACCACCACGGCACCGACCCAGCGCAAGAACACGTTTCACCTGACCGACGCTCTTGGCAACTCGAGAGAGTTGCTCACCATCGAAGGCCAGGGTCTCGAGCAGTACTTCGCCGGCACAAACCTCATCGCCCCCGCCGGCGATCAGGTCGCGTTCGTCGACGGAGTCATCCAGCAGGATCTCACCGCACCCATCAAGGCCGGCGAGAGCGTCATGATCGGCGAAGCACCCAGCAACGGGTAAGCAGCCGGCGTCAGTCCAGTTCGTGTGTACTTGAGGAGCAAGAACCGGTCCGCACATAGTGGCGACCGAATCTTGCTCCTCGGGTACTTCTATATTTATAGGAATATACTGATGAGTCCTCAAGGACGAAAAGTGCTCGAATCGTTAATATCGCCCACGTATTTGCTACAATAGAGCTAATGCTTTACTATCACCAATCAATCGAAGCCACATACGATGAGCTCCGGACTGGCCCTAGTGGCTTACAAAAACGCGAGGCCGAGGCGCGCCTCGAGACCTACGGACATAATACTATCCGCATCAAGGGCGATCCTCTGTGGCGAAAACTCGCCGAACCATTCATGAACGTCTTTATGCTGGTGCTGTTTATCGCAGCCGTCATCAGTCTTTTCCATGAAGCCGTTTTTGACGCTGTTATCATCCTCGTCATCATGGCGACCAGCGCCATCATTTACTACGTTCAGCGTTTTACGACCGAAAGGATCCTTCGATCTCTTCAGCAGCACACCGCCCAAAGGGTTGAAGTGATTCGAGGCGGCGAAACGCGTTACATCGACGACTCTGAACTTGTCCCTGGTGACATCATTCAGCTGAACGAAGGCGACAAAGTGCCGGCTGATATCCGATTGACGACAACAAATACACTTCGCGTTGATGAATCACTTTTGACCGGAGAATCAGTCCCTGTCAGCAAAATCACCGACACACTACCTGAAAAGAGAGAGGTCTACGAACAAGCAAATATGCTCTTCCAAGGATCGTTCGTCGTTGCAGGTCAAGCGACTGGTATCGTTGTCTTCACCGGTAACATGTCTGAGTTTGGGCGCATCGCAGCGTTGTCACGAAAAACGTCCGGATCAGCAACGAGTCCTGTCCAAAAAAAGATCGACAAACTCCTTAGCTATATCGTCATGGCTGTCGGTGGACTCGCCGTTGGTGCCTTTATCCTCGCTATCTCGCGAGGTATTGAGTTTACCGAGTCTATCCGATTCGTCCTAGCGCTCTCCGTCTCGGCAGTCCCAGAGAGCCTACCGGTTGCTATCTCCGTCATCCTGGTCCTCGGTATGCGTCGCATGGCCGCCAAGAAAGCCCTCGTTCGTACAATGAAGGCCATTGAAACGATCGGTGTCATCACGACCATCGCAACCGACAAAACAGGTACACTTACCGAAAACAAGCTGTCTGTTCAGGAAAACTGGCAGCCGACTCATAGCGAACACCACCTGCCAGCTATTGCACACCGGACCATTAACCACCATGGCGACAATACGCGCGATCCACTCGATATTGCAATGATTGAGTTCACCCGAGCAGAGAAATTTATTCAACTAAAGGGCGACCCCATCACCAAGCTGCCGTTCGACCAGGCGTTCTCTATGAGCGGTAACGTCTGGCACCACGAAGGCGTGTACGACCTTGTTGTAAAGGGCGCACCGGAACAGATCATGGACCGCAGCCACCTTTCCGCCCCTGAACGTGCCGATGCCGAAGCGGCGCTTCAATCACTCACCTCGCAAGGCTACCGAGTTATCGCCCTCGCAACGAGCAAGATTGCCAAGCCCCTCGAAGGCTTCCACCAGTTACCAGCGCATCACAGCTTTACACTTGTCGGGTTCATGGGGGTAGCTGACACACTCCGACCAACCGCACGACGTGCTATCGTGACGGCACAGCGGGCTGGCGTGACGGTGCGAATGATTACCGGCGACCACTTTGAAACAGCCTTTCATATCGGTAGGCAACTTGGGCTGCTCGAGTCGCGCGATCAAGTCTTTGATACTCGCCTCATGAATAAATTGAACGACGAGCAACTACAAAAGCGGATCGAGTCGTCATTCGTCTTCTCTCGAGTCACCCCAGAGAACAAATTCCGTATCCTTCAGATGCTCAAGATCAAGGAAGTGACTGCCATGACAGGTGATGGCGTCAACGACGTTCCGGCACTATCGAGCGCCCACGTCGGTGTTGCGATGGGCAGCGGCTCACAGATAGCCAAGGATGCTGGTGATATCATCCTCTTGAATAATAATTTTGAGGGTATCATCCGGGCTATGAAAGAGGGGCGTATCATCTTCTCTAATATCCGTCGTATGCTCTTTTACCTCCTGTCGACCAACGCCGGTGAAGCAATTACCGCAGTGGCAGCTATCGCGATTGGCTTTCCTATGCCACTCTCACCAGTCCAGATCCTATGGGTCAACCTTGTGACTGATACCGCGATGGTTATCCCGCTAGGTCTCGAACCGGGCGAGAAGCACATCATGAAGATGAAGCCCGTTTCACCAAAGGCGCCACTACTGAGTAAATACATGGTCTTCCGCACCGTCCTGGTTGCCCTCACGATGTCCGGCCTTGCCCTGGCAATGTATGCCTACTTTAGCCTCAAGTACAGCGCTGACTACGGCCACACGGTTGCTTTCAGCGTCCTGGTCGTTATGCAATGGGCGAACGCCTTTAACGCACGCAGTACCTACCAATCAGCCTTCTCTCGTATCAAGGTTATGAGTCGACCATTCTACGTCGGTTTGACGATATCAATTATCCTCCAGATGGTTGCGATCTTTGGTCCGCTACAAGGACTCCTCAATATCCACCCGATTGCGATTGGTGATCTATATATCACCAGCATCATCGCCTTTTTGGTACCGATCCTGGTCGTTGAGATACACAAATTCTACGGCAGACGTTTTATCAAAAACCCGATCGAATAATAAAAAACCCGGCATGATGGCCGGGTTTTTATATAGCGCCTCTTACTTAAGAGATGATGCTCAGGAGCATCCAGTTGCCGCCATGGTTATCGCTACGTAGTCGGTACTGTGATTGTCCGTCAGTGAGCGTGATGATCTCTGCCATGTGTTCGCCAGAACGGATCAAGCAGCGGAGTCCAGCATCGAGGAACTCATAGATAGTGCCCCGGAACTCCATGCGGCGAGGGTACGCTGAAAGATCTTTTTTGAAGCCCATTTTTGTGACGGCGATTTCTTCGTTGATAGTGATACGATTCATGATTGTTTCTCCAGAATAAGATGTTATATAAGTAATGCAAAAAAGCTGACAACATACATCTGGTCAGCAGCGGCTTTGAATTCCATTCGGAGAGGAGAGATTTAGAGAG
>Ga0209512_1005575_pt1 | contig 10404 bp, 10 predicted proteins | sample frozenSSSSmetaG_FD_184142 | JGI IMG/M metagenome (GOLD analysis project Ga0209512, IMG submission 184142) | Glacier valley bacterial and archeal communities from Borup Fiord, Nunavut, Canada, to study Microbial Dark Matter (Phase II) -... | ecosystem: Environmental > Aquatic > Freshwater > Ice >... | reverse complement strand
ATCTTTCGAGGGTCGGGAATTTGCTTTAATTGCTCTATGAGGGTCATGGACTGAATCGATGAATCACTACTCAGTCCATCCTCATTTTCCTACGACTGAGCAGTATCTATTCAGTTCATTCTCATTTCCTTGCTCTTATATGAAACCACCCTGCTTCTCTTTGGGGAGAAGGGTTGGCGAGGGCAATCCACATCTATCTTGAGTCACCGTCACTTCTCGTAACCGACATCCTCCTAAAGAAAAGTTGACATCACTAGCTCTGCCCTTCAAAATGTAAGTATGCGCTTGCATTATATAAAAATGACTCATTCTAATCGAGGGGCAAAGACACGAGAACGATTACTCAAAGCCGCGATCGAGGTGTTTTCGATTGCCGGAGTCGTTGGCGCAACCACCCGCGAGATTGCTCGCGTTGCTGAAGTCAACGAAGTCACCTTATTTCGTCACTTTCAAAGCAAAGAGCAGCTTTTGGCAGCCGTTGCTCAACACATTGCAGCGTTAAAAGCAGAGGCGCTCGATCGCCAAGATGAATGGACGCAAGACCTCCAGTGTGATCTGCTGCATTATGCACAGATTCACAACGCGATGCTAGAAGAAAACGAAGCCTTGATTCGGATGTTTATCGGCGAAGCAAAACGCCATCCAGACGCAGCGCTTCAGGTTTTACAGCAAGCGTTTTTACCCCTGCGAGACAAGCTAATTAACTATCTCCGTCACGGTGTTGACCAAGGAAATGTCCGTCCTGATGTGGATTTATCCATCGCCGTTGATCAACTAACGGGGCTGCTGCTTGCAGGGATGTTGCGCCGTCACGTCATGCCTGTAGAACGAGGCTATTCCTCCGATCGCTATGTTAAAAGTTGCGTAGATTTGATGGTGCAAAGCCTCAGCCCAATCTCGCAGTCTTCTATCTATCCTCCTAACTCTTAATTAATTCTGATTTAACTACAAATGGCGACTACTCACGATCGTTCTAATCCACAGTCTGATAACCCTCAATCAGGCTACGTGCAAGGCTCTTTGAAATGGGCAATTGCATTTACGGCATCGCTGGGGGCAATTCTTGAAGTCATTGACACGAGCATTGTAAATGTCGCGCTCACCGATATTCAAGCGACGCTAGGAGCAACCATTAGTGAAGTTGGTTGGGTCGTGACGGGCTACGCGATCGCCAACGTGGTTCTGATTCCTCTCTCGGCTTGGTTGGGAGATGTTTTTGGCAAAAAGACTTACTTTGTGTTTTCAATGGCTGGCTTTACGCTGGCTTCGGTGCTGTGTGGGTTTGCGACTAATCTGCCGATGTTGGTGATTGCCCGCATTCTTCAGGGTTTGTTTGGCGGCGGGCTGCTTGCCAAAGCTCAGGCAATTTTGTTTGAGACGTTTCCCCCGTCTGAGCAAGGACTGGCGCAAGCCGTGTTTGGAGTTGGCGTGATTGCAGGTCCGGCGATCGGTCCCACTCTGGGCGGCTATCTCACCGATACCTTAGGCTGGCGTTGGATCTTTTTTATCAACCTGCCGATCGGCATCGCGGCAGTGGTCATGGCGCTATTATTCTTGCCGTCCGATGCCGTCAAACGCAAAACAAAGCGTCAAAAAGTAGACTGGACTGGCATCGCATTATTGATCGTAGCTGTGGGCAGCTTGCAGACCTTTCTTGAAGAAGGGGAGAAAAACGACTGGTTTAACTCCGGCTTCATTACTATCCTGGCTGTCTCTGCCGTGATCGGACTCGCACTATTCATCTGGCGCGAACTCAGCATTGAAAATCCGGCAGTAGATCTGCGCGTGTTGCGGCACCGATCGCTAGCAGCAGGCAGTGTCTATTCTGGCATTTTGGGCATGGGACTCTATGGCGCACTGTTTGCCGTACCCTTGTTTGCGCAAGGAGTGCTGAAATTTACTGCGACGCAAACGGGCTGGCTGTTGGCTCCGGGTGCATTGGCATCGGCGATCGTCATGATTCTCCTCGGCAAGATTTCCTCAAAAGTCGATGCGCGAATTTTGATCGCGATGGGCGCAGTCGGAACCACCCTAGTTATGTTTCAACTGGCGACTATCACTCCTCAAACGGGCACCAATGATCTGTTTCTGCCGCTCCTCTGGCGGGGAGCCGCAACGGTCTTGATGTTCTTACCGCTGAGTCTAGCAACGCTCGGTTCATTGCCCAAACAAGACATTTCTGCCGGGTCGGGGTTCTATAATCTGACTCGTCAACTGGGGGGCAGCATCGGCATTGCCATTTTAACGACGCTATTGGCTCAACGAGAAGCCTTCCACAGAGACATTTTGTTGTCCAATCTCACCTCTTACGATCCGCAGACCAATGAACGCCTCAATGCGTTGACCGGGGCATTTCAAAGTCGTGGCGTTGATGCAGCAACGGCTCACCAGCAAGCACTCACCTCGCTGTCTCAATTAGTAAGTCAGCAAGCCGCAGTTTTGTCTTACGCAGATATCTTTCGATTCGTCGGCATTGTCTTCCTCTGTTCGCTGCCGTTACTCTTGTTTTTAGACAAGGGCGGCGCAAAAGCCAAGGCTCCGATCGCTCACTAATGATTCGAGATTAACGCGGCAGCCATTCCTATTGCTTCATACTTTGAAGCTGACGCTGGTTATCGTGAAGTTGTTCAAAAGTGGGTAGTGGTTTATAAACGATTGCCCTAACATAGAACCTTGTGAACTGCAACTAGCAATAGAGAGGGTTAGAGATTGGGTAGTCAAGCGATCGAAGACGAAGCGTGGAGCGCTCTTGAGAAATCTATTATTTATTATCGAGGAGAACCGATCGGCACGATCGCTGCCCTCGATCCAGAGATTGCAGCACTTAACTACGATCAGTGCTTTATTCGAGATTTTGTTTCTTCAGCCTTGCTTTTTTTAATCAAAGGCAGGTCTGAGATTGTTCGCAATTTTTTAGAAGCGACCCTGGTTTTACAGCCCAAAACAGGTCAGCTAGACTGCTCAAAACCGAGTCGTGGTTTAATGCCAGCCAGCTTTAAGATTCAGTCTTTTAATGGGCATGAATATTTAAAGGCTGACTTTGGCGACCACGCGATCGGGCGAGTAGCTCCGGCTGATGCGTGTTTGTGGTGGGTGATTTTGTTGCGCGCTTATGCGATCTCCACTCAAGACACCGATTTGTTTGAGCGCAGTGATTTTCAAGAAGGCATCCGCTTAGTGTTAGAGCTTTGTCTTGTCACTCGCTTTGATATGTATCCAATGGTGCTGGTGCCCGATGCGGCAAGTATGATCGATCGGCGGATGGGGCTTTATGGGCACCCACTTGATATTCAATCGCTGTTTTATGCAGCGCTCAAAGCGAGTCTTGAGCTGTTGGTTCCCAATGAGGCAAATCAATTTATGATTCGAGCAGTGCAAAATCGCCTTGAGCCGCTAACTAAACAGATTCGAGAAAATTATTGGCTAGACCCCGATCGCTTAAATGTGATTTATCGCTTTCAGGTTGAAGAATATGGAGAAGAAGCCCTTAATCAGTTCAATATTTATTCAGACTCGATTCCGTTTTATCGATTAGCCAAGTGGTTGCCCGAAGCAGGAGGCTATCTCGCAGGTAATTTAGGTCCGTCACAGCTCGATTGTCGCTTCTTTTCGTTGGGGAACTTGATGGCGGTGATCTCTTCTTTGACTGACGAACAGCAGTCTCACAAAATTCTCAACTTGATCGAGTTGCGCTGGCACGACTTGGTAGGGCATATGCCGATGAAGTTGTGCTATCCCGCATTAGAAGACAGCGATTGGAGAACCGTCACAGGCGCAGACCCTAAAAATCGTCCGTGGTCTTATCACAACGGCGGAAGCTGGCCCGTCTTGCTGTGGATGTTAGCCGCCGCCGCTAAAAAAATGGATCGGGGAGAACTGGCACACCACGCGATCGCCGTTGCCGAACGCCGTCTAATGCAGGATCACTGGCCCGAATATTATGATGGTCCTGATGGTCGCTTGATCGGCAAAGAGGCGCGCAAATATCAAACCTGGACGATTACAGGTTATTTACTAGCAAAAGAATTGATTGCGAATCCTGCTCATCTTAAACTAATGATCTTCGATAGTTAGAACATTGACAACGCATTTGACATCACTGTAGATAAAAAATATTCCGCTGTAGTGAGGGAAGTGATGATAGCTAATGCTTAACCTGAACAATGAGACCAGAAGCTAATCAATGGCTTAAATTTTATGCAGGAAGCAACACAATGAAAACAGGACAGTATTTCGCTCTAATCACAGGTATTTTCTTTCTCTCGTTTGGAATTTTGGGATTTATTCCAGGATTGCAGCACCCGATTAACGTCATCGAAAACCACGGGGGCGTTGAGGTGCAGCTAGGCTATCTCTTCGGACTGTTTCCGATCAACGCCGCTGAGAATGGAGTCTATATTATTGTTGGAATTCTCGGACTTGTAGCCGCGATCGGGCTAGGCGGATCACGAATCTATGGTCGCGGACTTGCCCTCTTTTTTGGTCTGATCGCTGCCTTTGGATTGCTGCCAGGGTTTGACACCACGTTTGGGTTAATTCCTGTGTTTGGCAATGATGTTTGGCTACACGCGATCGTCGCAGCGATCTCATTCTATTTTGGGTTTATCGATTCACCAGGGCTGCTAGAAATCGCCAGCAAGCCGCCAGCGGGTGCATTACCCGTCGATGTTCGTTCGTAAGGAATTAAGGGTCAGGGGTTAAGCCTGACCCAAATTGCCAATCCGCCGCCTCGACCTCTAGCAGCGATTAAGTCGTCAGTGATCAAGAAGAACGCAAAGAAGGGGAGTTTGGCGATCGACTGCTCTGTGAATGGTGCTGATTTTGTTTTTCCTGATCGAAACCCTCCTGAGTAGAGGGCACGATCGAACACGCTAATCTGCATGTGCGTAAAGTCAAACGCCAGCAGATTTTTTTTGCCTAAATATCTCGCAGGACCTGTCAGCTTAAGGTTCAATCCACTCACCTGAATCTGATTGGTGATCTCTAGCGGATTAGATGCTAAATCACTGACACGAAAGCCGATCGATGCGGGGGTCAATCGAGGCAGATAAAAGCCTTTGCCTAATGCAATTCCGCCTCTTTGTTTAAGCTTGCGAGTTCCGGTTGAAAAGCAGAGTCGCCACTCTCCAAGCAGACTCTCTAACGGGTAAGATAATCGCTGCCGCTTGGCAACTTTCTCAGCTTGCAGTAAAGCATCCACCACAGTCTGAGACTGAGGACGATCGCCGATCGCAACTTGTTTCAATACATCCTGATAGTCAGGCACGATCGTCGTTAATTTAACCGTCATTCAGGCATCTCCTCATTTTGGTTCCACCGCATAATTGGAGCGATCGCTTATTTCTGCTCGGCTAACCACGCTTCTAAATCAGCCAAATTAGAGAAATCCAGCAAGGCTTCGCCCAGCGATTCTAGTTGAATCAGAGGTAGAGCATCGATCTGAGATCGGGCTGCCTCTGGCACTTCTCCCACTCGTCGAGCTAGCAGTCGAAGAATCAGCGATCGTTGTCCCTGTTCTATGCCTTTGGTTTCAGCCCGCTGTTGCGTTGCCTGCTCCCACTCTAAAAAGGCTTCCATAGTGCCATGAGTGCCTCCTGTCCGCTAAAGTCTTCAATTCCACCCACATCTATTCTAACTTTCCAACTCGTCAGCAATCGTAGAATTCCATTCCGTCAAGGATGGTTAGTGGGCAACGCTAACACTTCTCGAATGGTTCTTTCTTGCGTCTGATCTCGCCCCAAAATTCTCAGCCATAACGTTTCCTCGGTTTCAGGAAGTTGGTCGATCTCGACGATCACCGTCTTGAAAATGTCTGCCGTGAAATAGACTCCTGGCATCCAATCAGATTTGAGAACATCGCCTGCATTGTCTATCAGAGGCTTGGAAAAGGAGTTTTGAGCCATTGTAGAAATTTGAGACGTGCGATCGGACTATAGTCATGCGCCTTGCGGTGTCGCCAAGAATCGTTGATGATCGAGAGACAGACACACGCGGGATTTAGGCACTTATGCAATTACCCAACGGACCCAAAACTCCTCCCTGGCTGCAAACCCTACAGTGGATTTTTCGCCCCCTTGAAAGTCTAGATGCTCGCGCTCGTGATTATGGCGACACCTATCGAGCATTAGGGCGACAGATGCCACCGTTGCTCTATTTCAGCAGCCCTGACGCGCTAGAAGCGATTTTCACCGCCAAGCCTGATCAGGTTAGCTCGGCAGAAGGCAATCAGATTTTAGAGCCACTGCTCGGCGAGAATGCGCTGATTTTGCTAGATGGCAAGCGCCACCAGCGTCAGAGACAGCTTTTGATGCCTCCGTTTCATGGCGATCGGATGCGATCGTATGGGTCGTTGATTCAAGATATCACGCAGCAAGTCAGCCGTCAGTGGGTTCCCGGTCAGCCATTTGTTGTGCGTTCTGCAATGCAGGAGATCTCGCTGCGGGTGATTCTCAGCACCGTGTTTGGTTTACACGAAGGGAAACGCTATGAGCAACTGCGGCAAGTATTAGTCGAAATGCTAGAAGCATTCGGGTCGGCAACGGGTTTTATGTTGCTCTATTATCGAATTTTGCAGAAAGATTGGGGCGCTTGGAGTCCGTGGGGACGGTTTTTGCGTCAAAAGCAGCAAATCAAGCAGTTGCTAACCGAAGAGATTGACGATCGCCGCGCTCACCCCGACCCCGATCGTACGGATATTTTGGCGTTGCTCCTCGCGGCACGAGACGAAACCGGAGAGCCGATGAGCGATGCTGAACTGCGAGACGAGTTGATGACACTACTGTTTGCGGGTCACGAAACCACCGCGTCTGCCCTGGCTTGGGCACTTTATTGGATCGCTCAACTGCCAGACGTTCGCAGCAAACTGAGGGCAGAACTCGATCGTCTTAGCCCTGATGCTGACCCCATGACGATCGCGCGTCTCCCTTATTTGAGCGCTATTTGTCAGGAGACCCTGAGACTCTACCCGATCGCCATCAACGCCTTTCCGCGCATCGTCAAGCAACCGATGACTTTAATGGGCTACTCACTCGAACCGGGAACGATTTTGCTGCCGTCAATTTATCTGGCTCATCAGCGTCCTGATGTTTACCCAAACCCCAAGCAGTTTAGACCCGAGCGATTTTTAGAGCAGCAGTTTTCACCCTATGAATATCTGCCGTTTGGCGGCGGCGATCGACGCTGTATCGGGTCAGCCTTTGCGCTGTTTGAGATGAAGTTGGTTTTGGTCACGCTGTCACAGTTCGATTTAGCGTTAGTCAGTCGCAAGCCAATTAAACCTGTGCGTCGAGGGTTGATGATCGCGCCTCCGAGTCACCTAAAAATGGTTGTCAAGCGCTCAATTAGAGAGCAGCAAAATTAACGAGCTTTGACTCCTGAGAAAAGGCTATGATCATATAAGCATTCTTTGCATCTATGAATCGAGACTCTTCACAATCGTCTTTTCGTTATTTACACGACTCGTCAAATCTACCCCAGAGCATTGACGAGAGCATTGCTCAAATTAAAGCGTTTGCGTTGCAGGAGTTCGATCGAGAAGTCGTTGAGAAGCAGCTTTATTATCACAATCGGGAGCATCTAGAGAACGTTCGGCGGCGGTCAACCCTGATTTTGCAAGCGATCGTTCCGACCTGGGAGGTATGGCTACAGCAGCAGGAACCCTCGATTGACCTGTCTCGAATCGAGTTACTGCTTGATTTATCGATCGCTGCTCACGACATGGTTCAAGTGTTCATTAGCCAATCTGATCTCCATGCAACGCGACGACGAGAACCCGGTGTCAGCGAACGGGCAAGCTTTGAGCGATTAGTGGAATACATCAACGCATTAAACCAGCAGTTGCAAAGACACGATCCTGACAGCCCAGCCCGATTAACCGATCGCGATATCGCGATTATTCGGGCAGCGATCGGGGCAACGATCTGCACCTACGCTCCAACCGAGCAGGCGATCTACCAGGCTGATTTATATGATGTGCAGAATCCTCCCTCGATCGTGGCGCGCATTCTTGCCCTAGCAGACATCGGCGCACTGGGAATCGACGGCACCGAAGTCTATAGTCAGGAAGGAAGCCTTCTGTTTTTGGAAGAAAATTTAGACGTGATTCCGCTGCTTTTGGACGAAACTATTGATCGGTTAGAATCGGATAATTTGGCACTCTATCAAAATATTCAGCAGCGTTTATTAAAGCGTTGTCGGTTTCAGGTGAACTTTGCTAAAAGTCGGGCTGCACGGCTTAAGTCTGAGTTAGTGGGGTTTCCAGAAAGTACGATCGACACGCTGACTCATGACGTATTTCGATATTTGAATCCGGCTACCATACAAGCGATCGAAGCCACCACACCCACGGCTGAAACCGCTTCGCTAAAGTCACTGCTTGAGTTTTTTGAGCTTGAACGATATCTCGATCGTTAAGATCGGTTCAGAATTGAAGACGAGATGCGTCAAAGTCTACACTGCTCAGTGCACCAAAGATGATCTGCTTTTAGAGGCTGTCTTGACTCCTTGAATCAGCCGCAGCAAATTTTTGCCTAAGATCAAAGCTTCCTGCTGGGGTGGTAAACCCAACAACCGAACTTTGTGTAGCTCAACTCCTGGATGCAGCCAAGGACCATCCGTGCCAAACAAAACTTTGTGGGCACCCCCGCGCTTTACTGCCTGCACGAGGTAATCAAACCGACGCACCCCAGAGGTGTCAGCATAGACATTGGGGTAGCGATCGATTTGGTCGATAACTCGCAAATGAGCACGCCAGTCATCGGCAAAGCTGCCCAAGTGGGGAATGATGAAGTTGACATCGGGATATTGGGATGCCAACAGTTCAATTAAGTCGGTTTGACCTACTGGATCGTAGAGTAGCGGTATACCAAACGTTCGTGCAGCATCACATATTTCACGGGTTGCGGGTGCATCTATGCGATGCACTTTGATGCCGCAAAACTTCCAGCGGGTGACCGCTTCTCCGATTATTTGCTCAATGCGTCCTTTGTCTCGCTGGGCATGGACAAAGGCAAACCCAATCAAGCGATCGGGTTCACGGGCAACAATCTGCGCTGTGTTAGCATTCGCCTGCTGGTAGTTGCTATGAAAGGGCGAAAAGATGACAGTCTTGTTAATTCCCGCCGCTTTTGCTCGTCGGAGATAGGTGCCCATGGGTGCATCAGTATCCCAGGGACCTGTGAGCAAGTCACCTTTTCCAGCGTGGCAATGGCAGTCGATAATCATGGGGCACCCTCCACTAGGAATCAATCAGGAAATCGATACTTATCGGTGCATCGCAGAAATGCCTGAGATCGATAGGAGCAGTCAGGATTTGAGAGAGAAATAGGTTGTTCATCGCTGTTTGTCTGTGGTGAAACATCCATTGAACTCGTCTTTTTTGATCATGGCTCAGTCCTTTGGGCTTGTAGAGTTTATATGAATGGTTGAGTGAACCAATCGCTTTACGTTGATGCGTGACGCGAAGCTACCAGCCCTATTTGCAAGTATCACCGCAAAATCCATTGCCATCATAAATGGATGGAATGGTAGCCAATCGCCGACCGTTAGGGTGTTTAGTTGAGTATTCGCACCAAGTACATTTTTGCCCAGCACATACACTTACGGGATGTCCATCCACTCTTGGGTTTTCCAAGTTAGCCGCCAAATGACGGAACAAATCGCGTGCAAAATTATCAGCATCTTGACTACAGTCAACTGCCGTCTTGCAGCCATGCAGCACAAACACCACATCTTGAGCCAAAACCGATGTTGGAATCTGGGAAACAGTACGACCACTTGATGCAATGGTTGAGCATGTGCTGCGTGCTACTTCTCGATAGAGTCCAATACAGTTACCATTACCAATAACGCCCTCCGGAAACGAATGACTGAAAATGTGGACTTCTTTTAGGGGTTGATTTAAGCAGCGAAAGGCTTCATTGATGGCTCGGATAATATCTTCGCCTGTTTGGTAAGGCGTAGCACCGATCGCCTGACATGCATCAGTTGCACTGAGACTAGCGATTGCCTTAATCCGATTTGCCCATCGATTTGCCTGATTCGCAAAGAAGTTGCTGGACTTGTTGCCTGCTTGATAAAAGCAAAGATTCGGTTTAGGTTGGATCGCCTTTTTTTTAGCTGCTGTTTGCGTCGATTCAAAACTGACTGATTCAAACATCTGCATTTTAGGCATCCGTATTGCACCTGGAGGTGCCCCACAGAGAGGTTCTCGATTAGAAGGTGCAGAGGTAAACAGTCGATCGAGCCGACTCATCGTATTTCTGCCAACAATACCATCAACCTTCAAACCATACTTCTGCTGAAATTTGCGAACAGTGGCAGCCGTTTCAGCACTATAGATGCCATCGGGACTACTACGCCGTCGGGTCGAAACTGGCATCGGAAAGCCTAAATCAATGAAGGCTT
>Ga0209512_1005567_pt1 | contig 10417 bp, 11 predicted proteins | sample frozenSSSSmetaG_FD_184142 | JGI IMG/M metagenome (GOLD analysis project Ga0209512, IMG submission 184142) | Glacier valley bacterial and archeal communities from Borup Fiord, Nunavut, Canada, to study Microbial Dark Matter (Phase II) -... | ecosystem: Environmental > Aquatic > Freshwater > Ice >... | reverse complement strand
AGCGAAAGGACTTCTGGTACCGGCGTGGGACCGGAGACTGGGAGAGCAGTATATATATCCCTAGAAGACTGGAGATGGGATCTCCAGTCGTTAGTCAATGTATGAAGCACCTAGTTGGTCCACCACTAGACTCAGACCAGACCCCTTTTATGCTACCATTGTGAGAACCGTACCTCGAACCACCAGTGTTGTACTGGCCGGGTGTTACATAAGCGCACAAGCGCGCAGCCAGCTAGCGAACAGTACACGTGAATACCACAACAACAAGAGCAACACATAAGGTGAAGCCTTTGATATTCGTAACACGCATCTTAAGAGTTAACCTAAATTAGTTAGCTTTAAACTAACTTAGTAAATTCTATTCTTACTCTATTATGACTTTTAAATAGCCTTTATAAGGACACACTCTATTAATAGGGCATTCGTTTAGTTAATATACTACTTAGTTATCGTTAATACATAAGCTATAGATGTCTTATAGAGTAGCTTAGCCTTCTTCACTTCGTAGTTCTTAAGTAAGTAGAATTACATTTGTAATACGATTACATGCTAGCATAAGGTAATAGATTATAAGAAAGACGTTTGTTAGCTATAGTAGGGCTAAAGATTTTTCATTCTTATCATCTAGCTACAATTGTTATAAAGCTTTTACATTATAGCTAGTAGAAAACCATTTCTTTCTATATGACGTCTTAGCTAATTAGAGTAGCACTCACTTCTTATTATATAACTTCTATCGCTCTTTAAACTAGGCTAGGTGTTTAGTAAGGTTACCTCTTATATCTCTTATAGCCTCTTCTATGCACATGTTAAGCTTTTTAATTTTAAGTCTTTAATTAAATTTAGATTTCTCTTTACTTAGAAGCTACCTTAAGGCGTTCTTATTACATTAATGATCTATACTACACATCATCTTAATGTGCTTAGTAGATGAGGTGTTACTAAAGAATGCTAATAATGCATCTACCTTAACAATCTTTAACGCATAGGATCTATTAAATATTTTCTTACTTCTATAGCCTAAGAGCTATTTACGCTATTTAAGATCTTAGCATAGTTAGAATAAACGATAACTACTAGAAAGGGTATAGACTTACCTTTAATTTTATTTATAACACTAGTATAAATGGCATAAATCTTCATAGCGTCTCTATAACCCACGCGATTACTAAGAGAGATAATCTAATTCTAAAGTGCTATATAAGTAAGTGCTTAAGTTTTGTTTACCCCTTTTATAGATGCTATACATAGGATAGGAAGGTCATAGGCATTCTCTTTCCACTCTAATTCTCATAAGTCTCTTTCCTTTAGTAGGCGAGCCTTTAAAAGCTCGTCTAGTGTCTTATAGCCTTTTAAAGCATTATTAGCAATTGCAAGGGTAAAAAAGAACATGAACCTATTATATTACACACGACTCTTTAATGTTATAACGATATAAAGGCTGTTATTCTATAAACTTTATTTTAGTATAATCACTTAATGTAGTTTACATACTTATCATTCTCATTATTACGTCTTCCCTTTATAAACCATTAAATTACTTTAAGTTTAAAAGAGAAACTACCATTAGATTCCCATAATAAGTAAATGTAGTAATCCTAGTTAATTAGTAAGCGTGGCCTTCTATAGGGAGTTAACATACTTTATAAGTAAGCGCTTAATTCGTCCCTTTATAAGAGCTTAACTCTATAATAGCACTAGCTCTAGCACTAGTAGTAGAAAAGACTATTAGAAGAAAGGACAACTAGACTCTATAGCGCTCATGAAGATACTTATAATTATTAGAACACTAGAGATGCGCTATTAATAATGTTAGATCTTTCTAGGTAACTAAGTACTTATTATGCTTTTTCATGCTTACATTAAGTTTCTACTTTAAAGTCCCATTAATGAACTATAATGTATGTTAGTTAAGCTATACTAATGAGAGGAGTGTTAAGAGCATATAGTAGAGACATTATTAACAACTTGTTAGTTTAATTTAGATTTTATAAGGCGGTTTTAATAGCTAACGTATCTATACTAAATAGTCTAAATACTATAGACTATAGGGATCTCGTTAATTTAGCTATATTGTAATGAAGCGTAGTATTTAAGAAAGTCTTTAAACATAGTAGCATTAGGTCGTAGTAATGCCTTAATTTTAATCCCCTTTATATTAAGGAACCTAATATCTTTATAAGTAGACCTCTACAAAGTGACATTTATACGTACTCTTACTATAGCTCCCCTACATCCTTATGCCTTTCTTTAGTAACGCTAGTAAGAGAGGATTGTTTAGTCTAGCCTAATAAGTTCTATTAATTAAGTGTAGTCTATATAGAATAGCCTCGCTTCTATGCTAGAGTAATTCAATCTTCTTAAGTAAGGGCTTTCCAGACGATGTTATAGGTGGATAGTTCTTAAAAGAGAATAATATTGTAGATAGACGACTAGAAAATGTTAGAGTGGGAGCTTAGCTCTTTATACTATTTTCATGGCTCACCCTCCTTACCCTCCTCACCCTCTTCGCTCACCCTACTCACCCTGCTCACCCTGCTCACCCTGCTCACCCTCTCACCTAGCTCACCCATGGCCATCTAATGTCGCGGTGTAACGCGTCGTGATATGGCACCCAACTTCTAGGGGTCGAGGTGGTTCCCATTACATATTAGAGGGGGTCGACCTTAGTAAGGCAGCAACATGGTGAGGCCATCAATATCCTGAGGGCGGCGACGCTCACCCACTAGGCCTAATGGCATCGTCTGGACTACTATCTAGGTGCTTGCTCTATAATCACCTAGATAGTAGTCTCAATCGTGCCAATAGGCATAGCGTGGAATTCAAACTCCTTGCCGCTTTGAAGGGTGAAGCGAAGGTGAGCAGTGGGTGAGCGGGGTGAGCAGGGTGAGCAGTGGGTGAGCAGGGTGAGCAGGGGTGAGCATAATGGGGCGGAGCAAAGTTTTTCGCGTCAGTTTCGCGTCAAGTCCGAAGTTTAGCCGTCTTAGCATAGTATACTAAGTAAGGGTATCTTTGTACTTGATTCGTCATGTATCTGAGCCGCCTACTCTGAGCCTCGAAAGTGGGAACTATACACTCAGCTCATTTTCGCTATGGTCATGATCGGCAATGCAATACTATAGAGGGAGAGGGAAATCAAACACAAGGAGACATTTCTTGCAGACTAACGATTCTCCATCATGCTGCACTCGACGATTTTCGGTCATAGGTTGGCTTCAGACACAACAAACCTCATCAGCATTCGAGACATCGACGCCTTCATACATAAATATTCAGGGTGTTTTGCGAGTGCGGGATTCGTAAGGCCAAGATGGCAGCTTTGAGCGGTTAGTTTTCCATCTGAGCTGGGCATTAGATATCCGAGATGCGAAATAGTGCTGACGATTAAAGGCCGCCTCCTAAGCATATACTACATCCTGAATGCATGTCCTTGACCAAAGAACACACAAGCGTCGTGCCCAACCCTCCAGACGTCGATGCCATGGTGGAAAAGCGAGCAAGCCAGCTACGATCTTCACCGATTCTGCATACCTTCACAACCAACTCAGAACCAGGTAGAGCTAATTCTACAACTCGCACTGAGTTCGCTATTGCGACCTTGCCACAACACAAATTGCAACATAAGAACTTGGCACGGAGGAGCTGAGATGGAGATTTAGGTTGAAGCGCTGAGGGGATTGAAGGCATAAGGGCATGATATGGATAGCAGACAAGGGATGCTAGAGAGTACAGTTCTAGGCCAGTATCCACTAAGCGCCGCATAGTCGCTCGAAGAGACCATTTTGCACTGAGAACTACACCTGCAGTACGCACGCGGTAGAACGTGGTGGGGCCCCGAGTCAATAGAGTGCCTCCTGCAGATGTGGACAGGCCTTATTGTGCGAAGTTGCGCGTTTGGATGCTGGGATGAACCTGAAAAGGATCTTCTGTCAGCAAGTCAGTGATTGCAATCCGAGAGTCCGACGGCTTTGATGGAATGGTCTTAGGCAAAGAAGGCAGCCCGCAAGGGCGAGCGGAGGAAGTCAGTGCTGATCTCAGTCGGTCTCAGTTGATCTACGTTAACTTCACAATCGCCCTCCATGAGCACCACGACCTCTTCCTTACCTCTTTGAAGAAATACTCTAGGATATGAAGGATGTGGACTTAAAGGAGCTTGAGGACCGCACATGCCTCGAGCAGCCTTCCGTAACCTCGCCGGCGAATCTCTCAACAACGAGTCAGCTAGACCGGAATGATTACACTGTGGGATGGATCTGCGCGACACCGGTCGAGCTGGCTGTTTCTCAAGGCGCCCGTTGCACTCTCATCATTTGCTCAAATCTCCATAATGGTTTCTTCCATCATGATCACGTACGCCTACATCATTCAGCTAATAAGAAAATATATTGGTCTTTCGGTTGACCCGTCTAGATTTCTTAAGTCACGTGAGGACTATTTACGGGACCTGATAAATGTAGTTCTCATGTCGACTACCGAGGAGCGTCACGGACGAGATTTGCGTGCCTTGCAGTCGACTGGTCTGTGGACAGCGGGCTTGATTAGGGGACTATAAAGCTGGCGTAGGAGGCGCTTGCGCCGGAAGTGCCATCGCAACATCGAGGAGTATTCCAGACCGGTCCCGTGCCGGTCGAAGCAGAGCGGACTGGCTATCGCGCAGGTGTCCTAGACCATGGATCCGAACCCGATCGGTTTGGAAGACGTCCTCTTCATCAATGCAGTGAATGAATGGGCGAGGGAATACATTGGAATCAAGTGTGCAGATTCGCCGCCGCGATGAGGAACGCTCTTCGGATATCAGACGAACTGGATCAACGCTTAGACACGCTCTTGAAGAATGATGCATTAGAGGTCCACGTACAGGCGAATAAGCACGCGATGAGATCCTCTAGGATGACGCCTGCGCCCTCCTCACGTCTAGGTCACAGAGACGACCGCATACAAAAAAAAAATGCTCCACTCCCCTGCACAAGCAAAACCAACCTAAGATGGCGAGCCCTCATCTTCCAGTCCGGGCAGTACTCTGGCGCGATGAAGAAACATGGCCCTACGCACGCTCGATACAGGACTGATGACGTAGGCTACAAAACGATTGACTGAATCATCCGCTACCTAATTGATTTAGAACCCCGCTCGCATCCGCAAAATCCATGCTGCTCGCCAGCGGCCAACACATACAAGCCTAGCGCCTTCCTTCAACGCGGCCTCCAAAACCTGCGCTGATCTCCTGGCGCTGAACGCCAAGTCTCGCGAGACCGTATGGGACCAGGGGTTGCTCGAGCTGCACGTGTCTCGACAAGGTGGCAACACAAAATGCTTGAGCCCCCACGCCATTTGTCCCATTCATTCCTCTTGGAGTTGGCTGTCATGATGGACACGATGCCCTAAAAGACAGCTTCCCATCGTAGATGCTGAGGACCATGGCGTATGATCGAAGTGGTTTAAGGTGGAGGATGATCTCGTATCTTCTTTAGAGATGGCGGAGCAAGCGTTGTCTAGAGACCATAGTTACCCCTAATATCTGCTGAAAATGCGGCTTCCTCCAGCTGTTACCCGCTGACATGGATGAGGATGACAAGGCTAAGGGGGTTTCTGCATCTCATCGGCCCCGTAGCTTCCTACGAACCACGCTCCTGAAAGATCATTGGCAGCTTGAGCTTTCCGGAGGGCACTGCCCCGAAGACTGACACGGATCGCGCGGAAGGTGTGATTGGGAATCCAAGTCGTCCTACATGGAGGAATCTATAAGAAGGCGGTCCTCCCACTTCTGACGAGCAAGAATCTTCCATCTTCAGTCTTCGTTCAATCCAGGAATTCATCCATCGTCATCCTTAGTTCAATCCATTACGCGACCATCATGGCCTCGTCAACTCCGACATCAGAGTATAGCGAAAGCCAAATCATGTCAGATGTGGACTTCTCTGAGTGGCTTACTGAAGATTGCTCTACTCCGGTGCAATCCAGCTGGTACAGCCTCCACACCTGCGTACACGACTGGACTTTAAAAAGTTTGAATCGCGAGTTCGATCATGGGCTTTACTCTCTAGCTGCTAACTGTATCGCAAGGAATGTGATGTTCGACACCGACGCAGAATACTGGGTGGTAAACCGTCGACTTATTCAGCACGTAATTCGATTAGAATATGAGCAAACAAGAAGATCAGTTCATTGGAACTGTGTGAAGGTAGAGGATATGTATAACATAGCATATTTAAACAACACAGTGGGCCGGATGGCGGAGGCGGAGAAGATGTACCAGCGGGCGCTCGACGTCTACGAGAAGGCGTGGGGACGACCAGACCACACGTCAACGCTCGACACGGTCAACAACCTCGCGCTCCTCTACTCCAAGCAGGGCCGGATGGCGGAGGCGGAGAAGATGTACCAGCGGGCGCTCGACGGCTACGAGAAGGCTTTGGACCGGAACATCTGAAGCCTATGATGGTGGAGAGAATCTTGCAGCTACTGAGAGGAGGAGCAACATAAGCCCTCTGCAGCATCTTAGTGAAACATCGATACTAGACACGTCTATAGGATAGATCGTTTCTGTTTAATGTATTTATTACAATATTTAAAATTCACTTCTAATTAATATCGCTGTAAAATTTATTGAGAAAAAGCTGAAAGATATCGCAGCATGCGCTTGCCACTTTTGTCTAGATTAAGAAGGCCGTAAGTTTTAAGCAGTGTTGTCAACAGTATATAGTTTCTCGGCAATATGCTACGGTAATTACTGGCAGTACAGTTCTGAGCAATACCTTGGCATGCTGTGACAAGATTATATACTGCCAAGCCACATGGTGACATGATGATAACTCTTACAAGTCATCTAGGTCAGAACAGTGGGAGAGCGAAGTACTTCTGTAAACACCACGCGTGCAACTCCAGATTCCTATCGCCTCCTCTGGCTCAATTTTGTGCAATAGTGCACCTGTAGCGAATTCGTGCTTCTCCCTGGAAAATAGTGTTCTTGTATTTCCTGCCACGACATGCCCCTCTGCTCCTTTAATTCGAGTAGTAGGTTATCATCAACTATGGTGGACGGCTTGGGCTTGTTCGGGTAGCGTAGATGAAACGAACGGACAGCATCCTGGGCACTCTCAAGGTAGTCGGCAGGCTCTTCGGTGGGCTCGTCGTAGCCAGCCCACTTGACGGTGTACTTCAGACGAGGACGGCTGGCCGCGGCCGCGACGATCAATCCTGGCGTCGATGACTTCCTCTACTTCCCATTCTTCGAGTTGTTCGTAGTTTGCGTTGTCCACGTCGTCCTCATCATCCTCGCTACCATTACCATCCTCTGAAGTCAGTGGAGGCGTGGAAGATTGCCTCGGCGAAGTTTGGGCAGTGAAGACTCTTTGCCGCTTTGGATATCGGGAGCCCTCAGTAAGCATCCCGCTTTGTCGCTTGGATCCGGAGACAGACATGTTGAGCTTCTTTGCCATGATATCTTCACAGGGGACACCCTCGCTATCGACCTTATCGGTTGTGTAACAAGCGGCGTGACTCGCTTTTCTCGAAATTAGGTCGTCTCGTGCGTCAGATATTTGCTCGACGCTCCTGGCCGACTGCCTTCGTTGCTCAGCTTGTCGCAGGCTCCCATTGACCTCGTTGCACTTAGTGTCAATGCAGTCGCCACCAGGTATGTTGGCATTGTCATCTTCCTTTTCCTGCTGCTCTTCTTCATCCAACTCCGATTTGTCACGACCAATATAATGATGATTCTCTTGGCCGGTCGGGCTGTGGGGAGTTTCGCTGGAGCCATGCAGAGAGCGTGTTGGAGAACCAACAGAATTAAACGTCGATGGCTCAATAGTAGATAGCAAGTCCTGCTCCGCCCCGATATCGAACCCTCCTTCTGAGGCGGGAGGAATTGGATTTCTCCCAGTAATACCATTGTCCAAGCCTTCATAATCTGCACTGATATGCATGGTTTCAGATCTAACATCACCGTGCTCGTTGATTTCGTTTTCTAGAACTGGTTTGGCTGTATGTTATCAGAAAGATGTCTGCTGGCAAGGAAAGGGAGTTTCACGTCTACCTTGACTGCCGCATAGACCATCACGTATCGTTGAGTTGCTGAGATCGGTGGGACGGTCGTTATCGTCCATAGGTGGTCCGTCAACCTGGAGTGTACCCCCCAGCCTTTGGTCCCCTTTCGTTGACTTTTCTTTCTGTAAGGCAGACGGCAGGATCTCTTCGGTAGAAGGAAGGTAGTCGTCTTCATTGACCTCATGATGAATGCCGTAATAAGTGGTAATGGTCTCTAAACGGTTTTATACATATTAGTCATAATTAAAAACTGGTTAATAGATTCCAGCCATACCTCGAACTTGAATTCCATTGCCCTTCTCTGATATCTGCAGCGTGCTCGCAGGTGATCGAGTTATTTTGGCTGGTTTAGTGCTCGGCCGAATTATATGAGGCTTATAGATATAAGGGATGACGTTAAAATCGGCCATTCTGAGTATAAGATTATAAGTGGAGTAGGAACGATTCCACTAGCTAAGAGCGTAATTGTAGAGTGAAATGGAGGGGATTAGGGCCTACTTGTAGACTCATCGCACCGTCCCTTCTCCACTAGAATAGCGTCTGGCGAGTATATTAATCGCGTCATTTTGCTTTTCCGACCTTTCTGTGAAAATGGCTCAACATCATACGTGTCGTATTCAACGCAGCTGAGCAGGGACCGATTCAGCATTGCAGGGGAGAGCGAGCTGATTCCTTGAATGTTGGTTAATCCGCCTGGCAAGGTTCTGGGCAGCAGAAGGCTTCCCTAGTCCATCGCCACCCGCAGCAAGATCTGCCATCTCGATTGTTGGAGTGAAAAGCAACGCGTGGAGAATTTTAAGGAGTTTTATGACCTCGGAATTTGCGTCATCAGCTGAATCAGGTTCTGCGCAGTCATACGGAAAGGGGAGTAGTGATTCTCCTTCTCACTCCGCTCCAACTGAAACGACATAAGCTCCAATGCCCAGCCCCTTGAGTCAAGACCAATCATGCCATTGAAATGGAGCCTTCCCCTCCAATGACCTAGAATTGCATCTACCCCCTCACTTCGGAGTCGCCGACGAAGGAGCGCTGTTGGATGATCCCCACCTTGAGGATTGCGCGGCCATCCAACAGATGAACTTGAAAGTGGATAAATATAGCAGTACTTATCAGAAGCAAAGCTGAGAAACACAGTTTCATCATTGAGGCCTAATGGTCGCAAGGGGTCTCCTAAATCCCTTTGCCAGTCAAACTCCGTCCCACACAAATGAGATGCAAACGATTCCCTTTCGAGCAGTTTGCAACTGAAATTTAAGCTCATTTGAGTTCTGCAAGCAACTTAATCGGAGTTCAGTAGTCGTGGGAATATCTTCAATATTAATAGCATGGTACCCTTTGCATGACGCAATTATGTCCTCTACCTGAGCGATTAATATATGACCTGAAAACACCTGGAGAAAATCTAAGATTAGAGACAGCTTATCAAGCTGTAAATGCAGCGATGGCGTTGCTAGTGTGATCAGTTGGCTGTAGGGGAGTTGGTTATATTCAATCGTGATCAGAGATATATGACCTGTGAGCGCGGCCTCGCCCAGAGCTACCCTCGTCTCTGTATCGCTATTGCCAGCGTGCGGTGGCTCCAGGGGTGTTCTCGGCGGAGTCAACGGCATCTCAGTGCACAGCGAGGCACTCAGATCTCCCTCTTGGACAAAAGGGGGTCGTGGCTGGACTGTAGACGTCGAAGCCTGGGCTGATAGATTCCTAGAAAGGGACGATGAAGACCAGTGCGCAATTGGTAGCAGGACACTCTCATTTGGAAAGTGATATTGCTTCTTTGATTTCGAAGCCCTTCGGACCTTGTCGTCTAGGGTTGCTTTTAACCGAGTTGCAATGCGACTCAGCTCTCCGTGACGCTCTACCGGAACGTCTAACCAGTCTGGGAGGGTCCATTTGTCGTAGAGCCTGCCGTGTGTTCGAGGGACATGGAAGCCGCCGTGGAGGAAGAATAAGAGATTGCACAGGTAGCAAGCACTCTTGCTAGAGCAAATGAATCTCGGTCGTTGATAGCGTGGATGAAACTCATAAAAGAAGAGGAGCTGTATCTCAGCGTGAACCTTCCAGGGTGATTTCTGGAGAGAGGCGGGCATCTGAATTTGGAAGGGCTCCACCTGAACGTTTTGAAATACGCGGCACGTCCTGTCCCTTGCAGCACAAACAAGCTCGAAGGTAGCAGAGTAATAGCGGGCCAGCTTGCCAATTGCTTCTGGCAAGTATTGCTTCAAGGTTGGTTCTAGCATCGAGCTCTGGGATAAGCAGTATATACCTATATGAAATAATGATAGCCCTAAGCCTCTATATAGTATAGAGATGGTTGGTATATTTCGTCACTCTCTAACTTTGATTATCCCTGGGTTAGTAGAACAACATGGAT
>Ga0209512_1005566_pt1 | contig 10417 bp, 7 predicted proteins | sample frozenSSSSmetaG_FD_184142 | JGI IMG/M metagenome (GOLD analysis project Ga0209512, IMG submission 184142) | Glacier valley bacterial and archeal communities from Borup Fiord, Nunavut, Canada, to study Microbial Dark Matter (Phase II) -... | ecosystem: Environmental > Aquatic > Freshwater > Ice >... | reverse complement strand
GACGCGGTTGGCGCGCATCACCATGGCGAGCGCGTTCCAGCGCATCAGCGCGGCCAGGCGCTGCTCCATGGCGAGGTCACCGGGGAATGGCGGCTGTGCTTCGAGCGGGATGCTGTTGACGTAGGGCGTGATCAGCGAGGGCTGCCAGTTCACGCCGCGCCGGCGCGCATGGGCCAGCAGCGCGTCGAGCAGGAAGCGGGCACGCTCGGGGCCGTGTGCGGCGGTGAGCGCATCGAGCGACTCACACCACTCGGCGGTTTCGGCCGGGTCGAGGTCGGTGCCCGCCTTGGCGAGAACGGCGCCGATATGGCGGGCGAGCGAGAGGTCGGTCATGGCGGTGCGCGGGCAAGCAAAGGACTCAGCGGGAAGCATAGCGACCGTCGGTCCTTCCGGCGGACGCAAAATCTGCGCAATGGCTACTCGGTCGTCACCCGCCGGCATCGTCGACCTCATCCTCGTGGGTTATTCGCCGGAGCAGATTCCGGCGGCCATGGAGGCTTGCGAACAGGCGTTCGGCAAGCTCGCCTTGCGTCGGAAGATCCTCGTGCTCAACCTGCCCGCGAGCTCGTCCGCGAGCGACGCAGCATTCGCGCGCGACGGATGGCGCACGACGCCCGGCAGCAACGCGCTGGGCGAGTTCTCCGGCTGGCAGGAAGGCCTGGCCGCGCTCGGGCCGATCGACGACGCCGGCCGAGTCGTGTTCGCGAACGACACGCTCGGCGGCTATCGCCGGCGCTCGCGCGCCGAAGCCTGGGCACTGCGTGCGGCCATCGTGCGCGCCGGTGGCGAAAGCCTGGTCGGCTTCACCGGCGATTCCGACGGGTCGCCTCCGGGCTTGTCGATCCTGGGGCAGGCGCTCGACGGCTGGATGAGCACCTTCTGCTTCGCTCTTTCCGGCCGCTCGCTCACGCGGCTGGGAGGCCAGCTCTACGAAACCGGCTCGCTCGACGCCTGCGTGCGCGGCGGCACCGACGCGTCATGCTTTTTCACAGACGAGGTCTCCGAGGCATTGCGGCGCCATCTCGTCTGGTGGCTGTTCGAAGGCGGCTGGCGGCGCAGCGAAGCGCTGACGGCCGAGAGCGAGCCGCGGCTGGTGTTCAAGGCGCGCTGCATCTGCGCGGAGCTGCTGCTCTCGGCGCGCTGCCGTGCTGCGGGCATCGAGATCGTCGACCCGCTGCGGCGCAACTGGGTGATGCGCCTGGTCGAAGCCGCCGACGAGGCGCGGCTGAGCCTGCTGGGTCGCTAGCCGAACTGCGTGAGCAATTCGCCGGCGAGCGGCGGCGTGTCGAGCAACCCGTTCGCGTCGGCGACCTGGACGCCGTTGACCCAGACGCCGTGAACGCCGAGCGCATCGGTGGTCAGCCGCGCGGCGCCGGCGGGCAGATCGTGGACGCGGCGCTTCGGGCCGCGGCCGACGGTGGCCGGATCGAACAGCAGCAGGTCGGCGGAGCAGCCTTCGGCGATGCGACCGCGGCCTTCGAGGCCGAGCACGCTGGCCGGGTGCGAAGTGAGTCGGCGCACGGCCTCGGGCAGGCTCATCGCGCCGACCTCGCGCACCCAATGGCCGAGCAGGTGCAGGCCGAAGCCGGCATCGTTGAAGAAGGTGAGGTGCGCGCCGGCGTCGCTCAGGCTGACGATGCTGTCGGGGTGGTTCAGCATCCGGCCGACCGCCACTTCGTCGCTGTTGAGCAACTGCGCCGTGAAGACGGTGGCGAGGCCGTCGGCGAGTGCCAGATCGAGCATCGCGTCGAGCGGGTCGAGGCCGCTTTCCGCGGCGATCGCGGCGATGCTGCGCTGCTCGAAGCGGGCGTGCTCCGCGTGCGCCACCTCGACCACGTGCACCTTGTCCCACTCGCTGTTGAAAAGCCGAAAGGTGGTCGGCGTCTTCAGCTCGGCGCGCACGCCGTCCCTGAACGCGCGGTCGGCGAGCACCGCCTTCAGGGGATCGCCGGCCAGCCCCAGCGCGGGCTTCCAGCTCGCGAGGCCTTCCACCGGATACGGCGAGGCGAGCGTGAAGTCCATCGTCAGCGGGCAGCACGAGACCTGGCCGATCAGGCGCCGGCCGCGCGCGTTGGCGGCGGCGATGGCGTCGAGGTCGTCGAACACGGCACTGGGGTTCGTGCTGTTGTGCAGCAGTGCCGCGACCATCACCGGCCGGCCCGTGGAGGCGGCGAGCGACTCGAGGAACGGCATCTTCGTGTGGCCGCCCTTGGTCAGCATGTAGACGCCGCGGCCGCCTTCGGCCATGGCGCCGACCAGCGCGGCGGTCTCCGCATCGGAGGCGAGCCGCGACGGCATCGGCAGGCCGCCTTCGCCGTTGTGCGCCGGGCTCGTGCTGCTCGCGAAGCCGACGGCGCCGTGCGCCATCGCGTCGCGCACGATGGCCTGCATCGCTGCGATCTCGTCGGCGGTGGCGACGCGCTTCGCCGCGTCGGCGCCCATCACGTAGGTGCGCACCGAGGAGTGACCGACGTACGCCGCTACGTTGGCGACGCTGCCCTTGCTGCGCAATTGCGCCATGTACTCGCCGAAGCTCTCGAAGCCCCAGTCGATGCCGGCACGCAGCGCGCCGAGCGACATCCCTTCGACCTGCGTGAGATTCCTCATCGTCAGCTCGCGGTCGGCCGGCCGGCACGGTGCGATGGTGAAACCGCAGTTGCCGATCACGGCCGTCGTCACGCCCAAGGCGGGCGAAGGCGCCAGCGTCGGATCCCAGGTGATCTGCGCGTCGAAGTGGGTGTGGCTGTCGACGATGCCGGGCATGAGGGCGAGGCCGGCGGCGTCGACCGTGCGTGCGGCTTCGACTTGCAGCTCGGGGCCGATGGCGACGATGCGGCCGCGCTCGACGGCCACGTCGCCGCGCATCGGCGCGGAGCCGCTGCCGTCGAGGATCAATGCATCGCGAAAGACGAGGTCGACCGGGCCGACAGCTGCAAGTGCGTGCGCTGTCATGCCGTCTTCAACTGCGGCGCAGCGAACAGCGTCTCCATTTCGCGCCGCGTCTTGTAGGCCGCGGTCGACGTGTCCATCGCCACATCGCTCCAGCTCAGGCTTTGCCCCTTCTTGACCGCGCGCGTGACCTTCACGTCGTGTGCCAGGCCGAGCGGCAGGCCGCCGAGGCGCATGGAGGTCGCGGCCGGCAGCAGCTTGCCCCAGACCGTGTAGCCGCCTTCGCCGTCGAGCACTTCGCCGATGGCGAGGTCGCGCTTGGCGGTGGCCACGACGTCGGCATTCCAGCAGGTCGCCACGCCCGTGGCCTCGCCACGCAAGGCCACGCTCGCGACCGACATGCCGACCTCGAGGCCGATCAGGTGCCAGCGCTTGTAGAGCGTGAAGTAGCGGCCGCTCGGGTCGGTGTGGGCGTTGTATTCCTCGAAGCAGTTGCGGATGTATTCCGTCTCGCCTTCGACCGTGACCCACACGCCCATGCGGATGTCGTAGGGGATCTTGCGGCCGTCGGGCTCGAGCGACGAGATCACCTCGACCATGCCTTTTCGCTCCAGCACGCCACCTTCGGCGATCGGCCGCGTGACGTACGGAATGTCTTCCACGCTCGCCGGCGGATACAGCAGGCCGTTGCTCGGCACCGTGAGGCCGGTCGCATTGGCCACCGCGGTCGATTCGATCGAGGGCTTGGAGCCGTCGAGAAAGCTGTTGAACATCTTCGGGTTGAGGCCACCGCGTTCGGCCTGCTCGGGCGTGAGGCCGTAGTTGCCCCACACCGTGTCGGGCGTCGATTCGCTGAAGTGCGGCAGCCACTTGTGGCCGCGGCCGGCCGCCACCACTGGAAAGCCGCAGGTGCGCGCCCAGTCGACCAGGTCGCAGATCAACGCCGGCTGGTCGCCGAAGGCGAGCGAATAGATCACCCCCGCGTCGGCCGCTTTCTTGGCCAGCAGCGGGCCGCAGAACGCGTCGGCCTCGACCGTGACGTTGACGACGTGCTTGCCGTGCGCGTATGCGAAGAGGCAATGCTCGACGGCCGCGATCGGGTGCCCGGTGCACTCGACGATCACGTCGATCGCCGGGTGCGAGACCAGTGCCCTCCAGTCTTCGCCGATGTGCGTGCGGCCTTCTTTCGCGGCGGCATCGAGGCTCGGCGCACGCGTCTGCGCATCGCTCCAGCCGACACGTGCGAGGTTGCGGCGCGCGCCGTCGGGCGAGAGATCGGCGATGCCGACGAGGTGCACGCCGGGCGTGCGTGGAATCTGTGCCAGGTACATCGAACCGAACTTGCCGGCTCCGATGAGGCCGATGCGGATCGGCCGCTTCTCCGCCTCGCGGCGTTGCAGTTGGGCGAAGAGGCTCATCAGGAAGCCTCCGCGATTCGCGCTGCGGGATTCGCCCAGGGAACGGCCCGGCGGCTCATGCTGCGAGCCTCATCTCGTCGAGCGAGGTTTCGAGCGCGCTCGCCGGCATGCCGTTCTTCCACGGCAACGCGACCGGATAGCTCCGCTGCAGGCAGTCGTCGGGCAGCGTCTCGATCGGCGTGAAGTCGCGATGCGCGATGAACTCCGGCCGCTTGAAGCGCCGGATGTGATTCGAGACCGCGCACAGGCTCAGGTACACGCTGACGCGATTCCACGGCGAGAGGTTGGAGCCGGAGGCGTGCACCAGGCAGCCGTGGAACAGGATCATCGAGCCGGCCGGACCCTTCGGCGAGACGATGCCGCCCGGAACATAGCGACCGTCGGCGTCGAAGCCGCCGGGGCCACCGGCGCGCTCCACCAGTTGCGCGATCAGGCCGTTGTCGATCGTCCAGAGCGGGTAGCTGGTGGTCGTGAGGTCGTGCTTCGCGTCGACCACGCCGCGCTTGTGGCTGCCGGGAATGAACATCAGCGGACCGTTGAAGTCGTTCACGTCGTCGAGGAAGATCGCCACGTTCATGGCGCGCTCGGCGGGCATCTTGTCGTCGTTGAGCCAGGTGCCGTAGTCCTGATGCCACTGCCAGACGTCGCCGTCGAAAGCCTGCTTGCCGTTGATCTTGAACTGGTGCATGTAAAGCGCCTCGCCGAGCAGTTCCTGCACCGGCTCCACCATGCGCGGGTGGCGTGCCAGCCGCGCGAAAGGCTCGCTGTAGAGATGCGCGGCGAAGTTGGTGCGAACCGCGTCCTTGCCCTTTTCGCGCACGTTGAAGGCCTCGCGGTGGGCGTAGAGATCGGGCACGGCGTCGGTCAGCGTCTTCGTTTCCTCGCGGCTGAAGAGGCCGGGAAAGAAGAGGTAGCCGGTGCGCTCGAACTGAGCGTGCTGTTCTGGAGTGAGTTTCATGCCGATGCGCCTTTCGTGGCTTGCTGGTCGAGAACGTGGAGAACGCCGGGCAGGCGGGCGAGCAGGTTCTCGCTGGCCTGCCGGCCGTGGTGATCGATGAGCTGAACGGCACGCTCGGCGTCGCCTCGCGCGATCGCCTTCGCGATCGCCTCGTGCTCGTTCCATATCGCCTCGCGCTGAGGTGCGTGCTGCAGCACCGCACCCATCACGCGGCGCAGGTGCATCCAGTGCAATTGCGCACTTTGCGCGACGAAAGGGTTGCCGGATGCGGCATAGACGGCGTTGTGGAAGGCCATGTCGGCCTCGACCATCGCCTGGATGTTGCGGCCGCGCGCGGCGCGCCGGCCTTGCTCGACGAGCTTCGGGTCGATCACGGCGCAGCGGCCGGCCGCCAGCCGCGCGGCCAGGGCGTCGAGTGCGCCGCGTACCTCGTAGACCTGGGCGATCCAGGCCGCGTCGAGCGGGGCGACGAGCAGGCCACGGCCCGGCGCGTCCTGCACCAGGCCGTCTTTCTTGAGGAGGCGCAAAGCCTGCAGCACCGGCTGGCGCGAGACCGCCAGCCGCGCCGCGATGTCTTCCTGGCCGAGCCGGCTGCCGGGGGCGAGCGAGCCGTCGCTGATCGCGTCGAGCAGGGCGCGGTACACCTGCTCCACGAGATCGGGCTGCGGCTGCAGGCGAACGAGCTCGGCGGTCACGGGCAGGCCTTCGTCATGCGATGGATTCTGTATACAGAGTCCGGAATCCGAATCAGGGTCTACCCGGTGCGACCGATTCCGAACAGCCACGCGCAGGCCGAAAAGCTGGCGAAGGCCAGGATGGTCGAGGCCATGATGATTCGCGTGATGCGGCCGTTGTCGGCGCCGAAGCGCTCGGCCAGCAGGGCGGCGTTGCTCGCGCTCGGCAGTGCCGCGGTGAGCGTGAGCGCCATCAGCCCGAAGCCAGACACCGGCGCGCCGAGTGCGCGCGCCGCCAGGCCCGTGCAGAACACCAGCGCCGGGTGCAGAAGCAGCTTGATCAACGCCACCGGCAGGTAGTGCGCGACCGGCGTGCGCGTGTGCACGTGGCGGCCGGCGCGAAACAACACCGCGCCGATGGTGAACAGCGCAACCGGGGTGGCCGAATCGCCGAGCATGCGCACGATCTGCGCGAGCGGTGCAGCAAGAGTGAACGGCGTGGCCGCGAAGGCTGCGCCGCTCGCGATCGCCCAGGGCAGCGGATTGGTCAGCGCGCCGCGCAGCGAGGCCAGCGCGCCGCGCAGCAGCGAGCGGTCGCCGTTCGTGACGCCGCGCTGGCGAGCGTCGGCCTGGGCCAGCGCGAGGCACAGCGTGCTGGTCACGACGAGGTCGACCACGATGGCGCCGATCACCGGCCCCGCCGCCGCATCGCCGAGCAGCGCCACCAGCAGCGGCACGCCCATGAAGCCGGCGTTCGGGAACGCCGCCGCCAGCGCGCCGAAGGCGGCGTCGCGCAAGTCGAGGCCCGAGTTCGAGCCGCCGCGCCGCAGCGTGACAAGTACGGTGATGGCCACCACCGCCACGGCGCAGACCAGGTACACGCCGAGCAGCGCGGGGTCGGCCAGCCGCTCGAGCGGCAAGCTCGAGCCGAAGCGGAACAGCATGCACGGCAAGGCGAAATACAGCACGTAGGCGTTCAGCCCCGGAATCGCGCTTTCCGGCAGTACCCGCGAGCGGGCGCCGAGCCAGCCGAGCAGCACCAGTGCGAAGAACGGAACGGTGACGGCGAAGATGGCCTGCATCGGGCGGCGAGTATCGCAACGCGTCCGGCGAAACGGGCCGTTTCCAGTACTCGAAGGGTCATGGCCCCTCGCTTAAGCTACGCGCCTTTCCAAGCGGAGCAGCCTGCCCATGTCAGCGTCCAATCCCGGCCCGGTGCGCCGGTTCTTCCGCAGTGCCTGGCGCGTCGTCGACGTGAGCCGCCGCGTCGTGCTCAACCTGATCTTCCTGCTCATCGTCTTGCTGATCGTGGTCGCGATGGCCCGCAGCGGGCCGGCGGCGCTGGCCGACAAGACCGCGCTGGTGCTCAACCTCGACGGCTCGATCGCCGAGCAGAAGGCCGGCACGCTGCGCTCGACCGCGCTCGACCAGGTGCGTGGCGAGGCGATCCAGAAAGTGCAGCTGCGCGACATCGTGGCCGTGCTCGACGCGGCCGCGAAAGACGCCAAGATCGCGAGCTTGGTGATGGTGCTCGACGAGATGCAGCCGACGGGCTTCTCGACGCTGCGCGAGATCGCCGCCGCGGTCGACCGCTTCAAGGCCAGCGGCAAGAAGGTGGTGGCGTGGGGCTCCGGTTACGACCAGCGCCAGTACTACCTCGCCGCGCACGCCGACGAGCTGTACGTGCACCCGCTCGGCACCGTCTACATCTCCGGCTTCGGCAGCCTGCGCAACTACTACAAAGACGCGCTCGACAAGCTGGGCGTCTCGGTGCACGTGGCGCGCGTGGGCACGTACAAGAGCGCGGTCGAGCCCTTCATCGGCAACGAGCCTTCGCCGGCCGCGCTGGCCGCCGACAGTGCGCTCAACGGCGATCTGTGGGCCACGTACACCTCCGCCGTGGAGAAGGAGAGAAAGCTCCCCGCCGGCACCATCGCCAAGGTGATCGACGAAGCGCCTGCGCGCCTGGCTGCCGTGGGTGGCGACGAAGCCAAGCTCGCGCTCGCCGCCAAGTTCGTCGACGGCCTGAAGACGCGTGACGAGTTGCGGGCGCTGATGATCGAGCGCGGTGCCAAAGACGAAAGCGAAGGCAGTTTTCGGCAGGTGTCGTTCGAGGAGTACCTGAGCCGCGTCAAGCCGCGCCTCACGGGCGACGCGATCGGCGTGGTGGTGGCCGAAGGCGAGATCGTCGACGGGCAGTCGCCGGCCGGCACCATCGGCGGCCTCTCGACTGCCAACCTGATTCGCAAGGCGCGCGAGAACAAGGAAGTGAAGGCGCTGGTGCTGCGCGTGAACTCGCCCGGCGGCAGCGTGTTCGGCTCCGAGCTCGTGCGGCGCGAACTCGAGCTCACGCGCGCGGTTGGCAAGCCGGTGGTGGTCTCGATGGGCGACGTGGCGGCCTCTGGCGGCTACTGGATCTCGACCGCTTCCGACGAGATCATCGCCGACGCCGGCACCATCACCGGTTCGATCGGCGTGTTCGCGCTGATGCCCAACTTCAGCCAGACGCTGGCCAAGGTCGGCGTGCACCCGGCCGGCGTGGGCACCACCTGGTTGCGCAACGCCGACGACCCGCGCATCCCGCTCGACCCGAAACTGGCCGGTCTCGTGCAGCAGAGCGTCGATCACATCTACGTAGACTTCACCAGCAAGGTCGCCGCGGCGAGGAAGACCACGCGCGAGAAGATCGACGCCATCGCGCAAGGCCGCGTGTGGACAGGCAACCAGGCCAAGGGGCTCGGCCTGGTCGACAGCGTCGGCCTGTTCGGAGACGCGCTGAAGTCGGCGGCCACCCGCGCCAAGCTCGGCGCCGACCCGCGCGTCATCTACATCGAGCGCGATCCAGGCAAGTTCGCGCAGATCGTCAGCATGCTGAACGCACGCGTCTCGGCTTGGATCGGCAGCGAGGTGGGCTCGGCATTCGACGCTCGCATCGGCGCGCTCGGCGTGCCGCCCGCCATCGCGCGCCAGGCCGGCGTCGACCTCAGCTGGGTCGCGGGCCTGGCCGCCACGGGGGCACAAGGCAAGCCGTACAACGCGGTCGTCCACTGCCTGTGCGGCCCGGTTCGTTGACGAACCTCGCAGAGCCGGCGCCCGCCGGGCCGCCCCAGGCGCGCCGGGCGCCCCCACGGGGGGCAGCGACCGAAGCGAGCGTGGGGGCGTCATCCCTGAATCCCGCGCAGCTCGAGGCCGTCCACCATCTCGGTGGGCCATGTCTCGTGCTCGCGGGCGCAGGCTCCGGCAAGACGCGCGTGATCGTGCACAAGATCGCGCGCCTGCTCGAGGCCGGCTACGCACCGGCGCAGGTGGCGGCGATCACATTTACCAACAAGGCGGCCGAAGAGATGCGCGAGCGGGCGCGCGCGCTCGTGGGCGGGCGGGCTGCGGGCAAGCTGGCGATCAGCACCTTCCACTCGCTCGGCGTGCGGCTCCTGCGCACGCACGGCGAGCGGCTCGGCCTGAAGCCGCGCTTCTCGATCCTCGACAGCGACGACGTGCTCGCCATCCTGAAAGACGCTGGCGGCAGCACCGACAACGCAGCCGCCAAGCGCTGGCAGTGGGCGATCAGCAGCTGGAAAGGCCAGGGCTGGAGCGCCGACCAAGCCGAGGCCGACGCGTCGGGCGCAGGCGGCGAGGGCGACCGGCGCAACCGCGAAGACGCGCTCGTTGCAGCCCGCGTCATGCGCCGCTACGAGGAGCGCCTGGCTGCCTACCAGGCCGTCGATTTCGACGACCTCATCGCCTTGCCGGTCAAGCTGATCGCACGCGACGAAGAGGTGCGCGAGCACTGGCGCGACGTGCTGCGCTACGTGCTCGTCGACGAATACCAGGACACGAACGGCCTGCAATACGAACTGCTCAAGCTGCTCGCCGGCGAGCGCGGCCTGTTCACCGCGGTGGGCGACGACGACCAGAGCATCTACGGCTGGCGCGGCGCCACCGTCGAGAACCTCAAGCGCCTGCCGGCCGACTATCCGAACCTGAAGGTGATCGCGCTCGAACAGAACTACCGCTCGACCGGCAGCATCCTGCGCGCGGCCAACGCCGTGATCGCGAACAACCCGAAGCTGTTCGAGAAAAAGCTCTGGAGCGAGCTCGGCGACGGCGATCCGGTGGCGCTGCTCGGCTGCGACACCGAAGCCCACGAGGCCGACCGTGTGGTGGCACGCATCGAGTCGCTGCGCGGCGGGGCGGCCGGGCGACGGGCCGCTCCCGAGCCCGGATGCGCCCCCTCGGGAAACAGCGCCGCAGCGTCAGCCGCAAGCGCGGGGGCACCGATTCCGCAACTGCGCGACTTCGCCGTGCTGTATCGCGCCAACCATCAGGCGCGCGTCTTCGAGCAGGCGTTGCGCAAGGCCAACCTGCCCTACAAGGTCTCGGGCGGGCAGAGCTTCTTCGACCGTGCCGAGATCCGGGACCTGTGCGCCTGGCTGCGCCTGCTCGTGAACGCCGACGACGACCCGGCCTTCCTGCGCGCC
>Ga0209512_1005560_pt1 | contig 10423 bp, 9 predicted proteins | sample frozenSSSSmetaG_FD_184142 | JGI IMG/M metagenome (GOLD analysis project Ga0209512, IMG submission 184142) | Glacier valley bacterial and archeal communities from Borup Fiord, Nunavut, Canada, to study Microbial Dark Matter (Phase II) -... | ecosystem: Environmental > Aquatic > Freshwater > Ice >... | reverse complement strand
GCTTAGTCCACCTAATTGATGGAGTAACTGAGAAACATTGTTGTCTGGTGATTGATTCATGCTTAAAAAAATAAATTGTGGTAAAATAGTCTGCAAAAAATTTAGCCAAAACTTACTGTTTTAACGGCAACAAAGCTGGCCACGACAACGATTGCATATAAGCATTAAAGAAGGAAATAAAATCATAATTTATTAATAAGTCTATCTAAATGATAGACAAATATACTTTACAAAACCGAAATAGAAAATTTTTTATTGTTTTATGCTACTTACGAATGGCCTTATACATTCTAATACCCGCCAAAAGCAGCAGTATAAAAGCAGCTAAGCCAATGGTACCCCAAAGCAGACTTATACTTTGTTTTACTGTTACCAGCATAACAATGGCAAAAAGAAAAATCGTGGCACCCTCATTCCAAACACGTAATTGTTGAGAGGAAAAGGAAAAAATACCTTTCATCTCGTCTTTGTAAATTTTATGCAGGGCAAAATGATAAGCATACAATCCCGCCACCAAACCAAGTTTTACCCAGAGCCATGTAGGTATATCTCCAAATAAATAGGCAGTCCAACCCCCAAGGATGATGGTAAGAATGGCTGATGGCCATGTGATACCAAGCCACAAACGCCTGATCATAATGGTAAACTGTTCTGTAAGTATTTTTTTCTCTACTGCTTCTTTTTTTTGTGCTTCTGTATTATAAATAAATAAGCGAACTATATAAAACATCCCACTGAACCAAGTGACAATAAAAATGATGTGTAACGCTTTGATGTAGAAATACATAATTTATAGCTGGCTTTTGATGTAGTATGTTTCATCTTTTCAACTTGTCTGTACTCTTGGTTCTCTATTTAGAAATCAAGGTCTGAAGTCAAACATCAAAGTGTCATGGCTTGAGAACCGGCAGCATACTCTTTTACCCAATTAGCTAATACATCCACCCATAATTGATTGGTATTTAAACATGGAATCATCGTAAACAATTCACCTCCTGCACCGATAAATTCTTCTTTGCCTCTAACGTCAATTTCTTCTAATGTTTCAAGGCAGTCACTTACAAAAGCAGGACAAAGAATCAATAATTTTTTTATACCTTCTTTTGGTAATTCTACTAACCGTTTATCAGTGAAAGGTTGAAGCCAGCCCTTACCTAATCTTGATTGAAATGAGATGCTGTATTTGTCTTTTGGAATATTCAATTGTTCCATCACCAACCTTGTGGTAGTAAAAACCTGGTGACGGTAGCAATGAGCATGTGCAGGCGAAGCCACTTCGCAACAATTTTCTACTTTTAAACAATGACAGCCAGTAGTATCACTTTTGCGAATATGCCTGCCGGGTATACCATGGTAACTAAATAAAATATGATCGTGTTCTTTTTCAAGGTAAGGCCTTATATTTTCTGCCAGGGCATTTATGTAATGCGGTTCGTTATAAAATGGTTGTAGAAACTGTAACTTAAAAGGGTACTTATTTTGTTCGTATACCTCCTTCGCAGCTTCTACCGCTGTTTCAAAACTTGACATGGCATAATGAGGATAAAGCGGAATTGCTAATACTTCCTCCAGGTCGGGGTTATTTTTTTGCAATTCATCAAAAGCTGTTTTAGGTGTTGGATTACCGTATCGCATAGCTATTGCCACAGGTTCATCAACCTTAAGTTGTAATGCTTTTTGCAATTGCTTTGTAAGCACTACCAATGGAGAGCCATCCTTTGACCAGATGGTTTTGTAAGCCTCTGCAGATTTTGGCGCTCTAAACGGAACGATGATACCATGAATTAAAAATGCCCTTAGCAGGTAAGGAACATCTATCACCCTTTCATCCATTAAAAATTCTTTTAAGTAACGCCTTACATCTTTTACTTCTGTAGAATCAGGAGAGCCTAGATTCATTAATACAATTCCCTTTTTTGCCATATCTTAAAATGATTTACAAATGTAACCACTGGTTATAGTAAAAGTTCATATACTTTAAAATATTGTTCTCAAAGAAAATCAGTATGATTAAACATATTAAAAACAAAATTAAATTTGTTTATTAAATCTGAGTAATAACCCTGACTTTAAAAATTATATTAATAACCATGTTATTTAATCATAACGTAAAGTGACCATAATCATTTAGCAAAATGACAATGCAATGACAAAGAAATTAGTTTACAAGAATTACTGCAACTAATTTTGTGTTCAATAAAAATAAATTAAAAAATAGGATGCCAGGACAGCAATATATAGACATAGGAACTTTTTTTATTGCAGGTATGAATTATAAAAAATCTGATGCAACTATACGGGGTCAATATGCAATCAATAAAGAACAATACACTAACCTTCTTTCTTTAGCTCCACAATTTGGTATTACTCAATTTTTTGTACTCTCTACCTGTAACCGTACAGAAATCTATGGCTTTGCTGATAATGCAGAAAGCCTTTGTCAATTGTTATGTACACAAACGCAGGGTTCTCTGGATAATTTTATTGCAATGTCTTATATTAAAAAAGGTAAGAAAGCAATTGAACATCTTTTTGAAGTAGCAGCGGGTTTAGATTCGCAAATTTTAGGAGATTATGAAATTATCGGGCAAATAAAACAAGCTTTCAAATTTTCTAAACAAAATAAATTTATTGGTGCTTACCTGGAGAGATTGGTAAATGGTGTTTTACAATCATCTAAAACTATTAAAAATACTACCGGGCTAAGTGGCGGAACAGTGTCCGTTTCCTTTGCGGCTATTCAATATATTAAGGAACACGTCCGCAGCCTTGACGGAAAGAAAATACTGCTGTTGGGCACTGGTAAAATAGGTAGAAATACCTGTAAAAACATGGTAGATTACCTCGATACAAAAAATATTACTCTAATTAACCGTACTGAAAATAAAGCAGCAGAACTGGCTGCTGAATTAGGTTTACAATATGCCCCACTGCAAGATTTGGCTAAACACGTGGCTGAAGCGGCTATTATTTTAGTTGCAACAAACTCTGCTGAACCTGTTATTCTTAAAGAACATGTTATTAATAGCACTGATAAACTAATTATTGATCTTTCCATACCATACAATGTTGAGGTAGCCGCTCAAAACTTACCAAATGTTACGCTTATAAATGTAGATGAATTGTCTAAAATAAAAGATGCGACCCTGCAGAAAAGAGAAGCTGAAGTTCCCAAAGCAAAAATTATTATTGAGGAATATATTAATGAATTTTTAAGCTGGCACCAGATGAGAAAAAACGTGCCTGTGTTAAAAGCTGTAAAAGTAAAATTGGAGCAAATGAACTCCTGCAATCTATTTATTAATACCCTCTACTCCACAACTTCTACCATTCCTTCAGTTACTTATACGGAAGAAAAAATTCAAAAAGTAATTAACGGTATGGCACTTAAAATGCGTACTCAAAACCAACGTGGCTGTTACTATATCGAAGCTATTAATGAGTATATTGCCTAGTGCAAATTAATTTACATGAACAAGATTATTAGAATAGGCACGAGGGAAAGCCAGCTTGCTGTTTGGCAGGCTACATTAGTACAACAACTCCTTGCAAAAAATAATATCTCCTCAGAATTGGTATTCATCAAAAGTGAAGGCGATGTAGACCTGCAAACTCCTCTTTATGAAATTGGCATACAAGGGATTTTTACAAGAAGCCTCGACATTGCGTTGATCAATAAAAAAATAGATATCGCAGTCCACTCAATGAAGGATGTGCCTACCCAATTAGCAAAAGGCATTGTACAATCCGCTGTATTACCAAGGGCATCTTACAAAGATATTTTTGTATTTAAGGGCGTATTATCTTCTATAGATGAACAGCTTGGCTACATCAATGGTGAATGGTCAATGGTCAATCAAACATCGCCTACCACTAACCACTCACCACTCACAATCGCTACCAGCAGCATCCGTCGTATGGCACAATGGTTAAACCGTTATCCCAATCACAGCATAGAAAATTTAAGAGGTAATGTAAATACACGGTTGCGTAAAGTGCAGGAGAATGATTGGAACGGCGCCATTTTTGCGGCTGCAGGATTGGAAAGAATCAACTTGCGTCCTGAAAATTCAATTGAATTAGATTGGATGTTGCCGGCTCCGGCACAGGGTGCCATTATGATAGTTTGCAGGGAAGCTGATGATTTTTGTTTGCAGGCTTGTGAGCCATTGAATGACACTGACACCGCAACCTGTGTAAAAATTGAACGGGATTTTTTAAGAACTTTATTGGGTGGATGCTCAACCCCCATCAGTGCTTTGGCAGAAATAAAAGACAATAACATTTATTTTAGGGGGAATATTTTAACACCAGGTGGTAAAGAAAAAGTAGATATAAAAAAAATATTAAACTTACAGCAAGCAAACGATGCTGGCAAAATACTAGCTGAAGAAATATTACTTAACGGCGGGCAAAAAATTGCAGAAAGCATTCGCTATGCGAAATAATATTCAAATATTATGTACCCGGCCACTTACTAAAATACTGGTAAAGGAAGCAGCACAACAAGGCATTTTAATTGACGAAATTTCTTTCATAGAAACAGAACCCATTAAAAATATTGAAGTACAGCAGGAAATTCAACAAGCCGCCAGTCAAATAGCCACGGTTGTTTTTACCAGTATGAATGCTGTAGAAGCTGTGGCCGATTATTTAGATGGGCAACCTGTTGAATGGAATATTTACTGCATGGGTACCACTACCAACCAACTGGTAAAAAAATATTTTGGAGAACGGCAGTTAGCGGGCATTGCCAACAGCGCAGCAGAACTGGCTGAGTTGATAACAGAAGATAATATGATTGATGAGGCTATTTTCTTTTGTGGCGATCAGCGTAGAGACGAACTCCCTTCCATTTTAAAAAGTAATAATATTGATGTAATAGAGATCGCTGTTTATCAAACCATAGCTGTTACCCACTTGATTGATAAAACATACAATGGCATTTTATTTTTTAGCCCGAGTGCAGTTGAAAGCTTTTTTAGCAAAAACAAAATACCCGCTACAACTGTATTGTTTGCTATCGGAAGCACTACGGCAAATGAAATAAAAAAACATTCCGGCAATAAAATCATCATCAGTAACCAGCCGGGCAAAGAAATTCTGTTGGCGAAAATGATGGAATATTTTACGTGAATGGTCAATGGTCAATAAAGATTTAAAATATTAAAACATATTTTATAAAATAATAGACTACATACTTTGACCAATGACAATTCACCATTGACAAAAACGCCTTACAAAATAAAAATATGAGCCAATTACAAAATGACCTGCTTTTAAGAGCCCTTCGTGGAGAAATAGTTGAACGTCCGCCAGTGTGGATGATGCGCCAGGCGGGAAGATATTTGCCCGACTATTTAAAATTAAAGGCAAAGTATGATTTCTTTACCCGTGTACAAACCCCCGAATTAGCTACTGCCATTACATTGCAACCTATTGACCAGGTAGGTGTAGATGCGGCTATTATCTTTTGTGATATTTTGGTAATTCCGCAGGCCATGGGTTTAGAGGTATTGATGGAAGAAGGCAAGGGTCCGTCTTTACCGAAAGTTATACAAACACAACAGGATATTGATGCACTGATAACCGAGGGTGCAGACGAAAGTTTGAAGTATGTGTACGATGCATTGTCACTTACAAAAAAGGAATTAAATGGACGTGCACCACTAATAGGTTTTGCCGGTGCACCATGGACAATTCTATGTTATATGGTAGAAGGCAAAGGAAGTAAAACCTGGGACAAGGCCAAACAGTTTGCGTACACACAACCTGCGCTGGCACATCAGTTACTTCAAAAAATTACCACCATCACCATTCAATATCTAAAGTTGCAGGCAAAAGCTGGCGCAGATACGGTGCAGGTTTTTGACAGCTGGGCAGGTGCTTTAAGTCCGGCAGATTTTAAAACATTTGCACAACCTTATTTAATACAAATTGCGGATGCATTAAAAGAGGATGTTCCTGTAATTTTATTTCCAAAAGGAAGCTGGTATGCACTAAAAGACCTTAGTGAAAGCAGTGCTGCAGGTTTGGGAATTGATTGGTGTGTATCTCCACAAATGGCAAGAGAATTAACAGGCAATAAAATTACCTTGCAGGGAAATTTTGATCCTTCCATGTTACTGGCTCCAATACCTGATATTAAAAAAGCAGTAACCGAAATGATTGATTCATTTGGAACACAAAGGTACATAGCCAATTTAGGCCATGGTATTACGCCCAATGTACCAGTTGAGCATGCAAGAGCATTTGTTGATGCAGTAAAGGAGTATAAAAAGAAAACTTAATTAAACAAACGACACAACCCTCATTGAATTTCAAGATCCGCTGCGGCGGATTAATTGAAGAACTTGCTGATATTGAACTTTAATGATGTTATAGAATGAGTACAAATAATAACATACAAATAAAACAAACTGCCTATGGAGGAGGCTTTACCGGCGAATGGATAAAATTTATTCATCAATTGCAGGATGATATTTGTGCGGCATTGGAAAACAGTGATGGCAGCGCTAAATTTATAGAAGATGCCTGGGAAAGGCCCGAAGGTGGTGGCGGAAAAACAAGGGTCATCAGCAATGGAAACGTAATTGAAAAAGGAGGTGTAAATACATCCATTGTTTTTGGTGATGTAACAGACTTGATGCGGACGCAGCTAAAAATTAATGGCGATAAATGGTTTGCTGCAGGGTTAAGTTTAGTAATACATCCCAATAATCCCTTTGTGCCAACAGTACATTGCAATTACCGCATGTTTGAATTGTACAATAATGCCGGAGAGGTTATTGACAGATGGTTTGGTGGCGGAACAGATTTAACGCCGTACTATTTATTTGAAGAAGATGCAAAACATTTTCATCAAACTTATAAAAAAGTATGTGATCAGTTTGATGCTTCTTTTTACACCGACTTTAAAAAGTTATGCGATGATTATTTTGTAAACACCCATCGCAATAATGAACGTCGTGGCATTGGTGGTATTTTTTACGATTATAAAAAACCATCAGAAAGCAAGGACATTAACTTTTGGTTTGCCTTTGCAAAAGCTTGTGGTTATGCATTTATGGATGCCTACATTCCCATAGTTGAACGAAGGAAAAATTTACCTTACACAACAGAAAATAAACACTGGCAGGAAATAAGAAGAGGAAGATATACCGAATTTAATTTAGTGCATGACAAGGGTACTATTTTTGGTTTAAAAACAAATGGCCGGATAGAAAGTATATTGATGAGCTTACCACCAACGGTAAGATTTGAATATAATTATCAGCCGGTAAAAGGAAGTGAAGAAGATAAATTGTTGCAGGCCTGTTTGCATCCCGTTGATTGGTTGAATGAAGGTACTTATGAAGAAAAAAGGGAATGGGCAAGCCGTTCAAATAAGTATTAAATGTCTGATTTATTATGTATGATGTCTGATATCTGTTGAATTTAATAGTCTTTTCTTTCTAAAATTATCAATACTTATTTTATAGATTTTAAAAGAAATATTTCAATTAATAAAATAAGGCATCCTAAAAATTGTTATTAATACTGAATCAAAAAAAGCAAATAATAACAGTTAGAAAATAAGTCTGACATTAAAAAATCAGAAATCAGACATAAATATATTATGGATAGAAAAGAATTGCAGTAACGAACAAAAAAGTTCCATGTAGATGTAATTAAACTCTGTGAGACATTTCCGAAGAATGCGGCTGGATTTGAAACCGCTAAACAGTTAATTAGGTCAGAAGGTTCTGTAGGTGCTAACTATAGGGCATCAGTAAGAGCAAAATCAGCAGCAGATTTTCTTTATAAAATTGAAATAGTTTTAGAAGAAGCGGACGAAAGTCATTATTGGCTGGAAGTTATAAAAGATGCAGGCTTGCAAAGTGGGATAGAGTTAGACAATCTTATAAAAGAGGCAAATGAATTAACAGCGATTTTTGCTGCTACTGATAAAACAAATAAAATTAAAATCAAACAATTAAAAAAATAAATAACAGTTTGTGTTTGGAATAAATAAAATATCAAACATCATAAATCATACATCACACATTAAAAATCATACATCAGCTCATGTATTTACAAAGAAGAAATAGAATTCTAAGAAATAACCCCTCTATTAGAAGTTTGGTTGCGGAAACAATTTTAAGACCTTCCGATTTTATAGCACCGCTTTTCATTGATGAAGGCGAAAATGTAGCTTTTGAAATTCCTTCAATGCCGGGTTATTACAGGCGCTCCATTGACGGCACTTTAAAAGAAGTAAAAGAATTGTGGAGCCTTGGCATTAAAAGTATTTTGTTATTTGTAAAAGCGGCGGATGACACCAAAGACAATACCGGCAAGGAATCCTGGAACCCGGATGGGCTAATGCAGCGTGCCATCAAAGCCATTAAAGATGCAGTACCGGAAATGGTTATCATGACCGATGTTGCACTTGACCCCTACTCCAGTTACGGTCATGACGGCATTGTAGAAAACGGAGAAATTGTAAACGACCCTACGGTAGAAGCATTGGTTAAAATGAGCTTGAGCCATGCTGTTGCCGGGGCAGATATCGTTGCTCCCAGCGATATGATGGATGGAAGAATCGGCGCTATCAGGGAAGCATTCGAGCAAAATAATTTCACCAAAACAGGCATTATGGCCTATAGTGCCAAATACGCATCCTGCTTTTATGGCCCCTTTAGAGATGCACTCGACAGTGCCCCTGGTTTTGGTGATAAAAAAACCTACCAGATGGATTATGCCAACCGTATTGAAGCCATCAAAGAAACATTAATGGATATTGAAGAAGGTGCAGATATTGTAATGATAAAACCAGCGATGGCTTATCTGGATATCATCCGTGAAATAAGAAATGAAGTGGCTGTACCCGTAAGTGCATATCATGTTAGCGGAGAATATGCCATGATAAAAGCGGCTGCGAAAATGGGTTGGCTCAATGAAGATAAAGCAGTATTAGAAAGCTTAACATCTATTAAAAGAGCTGGGGCAGATTTGATAGCGACATACTTTGCGAAAGATGCAGTGAAGTTGCTAGGGTAAAGGTGAATGGGCAATGGTGAATGGTGAAAAAGCGCAAAGAATAAAAATATGCATTAGTTGATATTTGCGAAATGGATAAAATAAAAGTAGTTTTATTCTCCACCAAAACACTTGTTATGTTTCTAACTTTAAATCATCAAAAGCTTGATCTGTATGGATTTTAAGGACGCTTAGTACTTGAATGTTATAGATTGACAAAGGTGCTTCCGGCAGATGAAAAATTTGGAATGATTTCTCAAATAAGAAGAGCAACTTTATCTGTTCACTTAAATATTGAAGAAGGAGCTTTACGAAAATCGGAAGCGGACCGAAAAAGATATTATGAAATTGACAGAGGTTCGATCATTGAAATTGATGTAGCCCTGGATATTGCAAATGATTTAGAATATTTAACCGATCAACATTTAACCTCAATTGGTGAACCAATGGTAAAATGTTTCAGGATGTTGACTGGAATGATACAGTCAAAAGTATCTTAGCAAAAATTTTGCCCTTCAAGGCTTTCACCATTGACAATTGCCCATTCACAATTGAACGATTCAATAATAATTATGTACCAACACAGCAAACAACTTTTCGAAAGAGCACAACAATCAATACCGGGAGGTGTAAATTCTCCAGTAAGAGCATTTAAAAGCGTAGGTGGTACACCACTATTTATGCAACGTGCCAAAGGCGCTTATATGTTTGATGCAGATGGTAACCAATATATTGATTACATCGCCAGTTGGGGACCGATGATTCTGGGGCATGCTTATGAACCGGTTGTAAAGGCCATCCAGGAAAAAGTTTTATCCTCCACTTCTTTTGGTGCACCTACAGAATTGGAAATTGAAATGGCGGAGCTGATAAAAAGCATGGTGCCAAATGTAGACCTGGTACGCATGGTAAGCAGTGGTACAGAAGCCTGTATGAGTGCATTGCGGCTGGCAAGAGGTTATACAGGAAGAAATAAATTTATCAAATTTGAAGGTTGCTACCATGGGCATGCAGATGCTTTCCTTGTAAAGGCAGGCAGCGGTTTGGCAACCTTAAATATTCAAACTGTACCGGGCGTAACCGCCGGCGTTAGCAATGATACACTCACCTGCGCTTACAATAACCTAAAAGCGGTTCAACAACTGGCAAAAGAATACAAAGGTGAAATTGCTGCCATTATCATTGAACCAGTGGTAGGTAATATGGGTTGCATTATTCCTGCACCAGGCTTTTTGGAAGGTATCAGAAAAATCTGTGATGAAGAAGGTATTGTTTTTATTTTTGACGAAGTGATGACTGGTTTCAGACTTGCGGCAGGTGGGGCACAGGCAAAACTAAATATCAATGCAGACCTGGTGACTTATGGAAAAGTAATTGGCGGTGGCTTGCCGGTTGGTGCTTT
>Ga0209512_1005556_pt1 | contig 10430 bp, 11 predicted proteins | sample frozenSSSSmetaG_FD_184142 | JGI IMG/M metagenome (GOLD analysis project Ga0209512, IMG submission 184142) | Glacier valley bacterial and archeal communities from Borup Fiord, Nunavut, Canada, to study Microbial Dark Matter (Phase II) -... | ecosystem: Environmental > Aquatic > Freshwater > Ice >... | reverse complement strand
GGATTCTCATGAATATGAGAATCATGGAGAATCTTCACATTATGCATGGATGGTTCCATGCATGTTTCCATCGGCTCTTTGAGCCTTTGTCACGGCCACCTATATCAAGAGAAGGATGGTCCATAGCATAGTTAGTTAATTAATCACTTTTCATTCATCTATTCTACTGTGCTGCTCTACTTTTGACAGAACGTGTTAGAGGGAGAAGGCGAATCAGAACTGCATATGTGTAGTAGAAAGAAAAAAACTTCGCCTCAATGGCTGTGGTCGTGGTAAGGTACATAGTAGTCTACAGTCGAGATCAATCGATCGTAGTCATCGGCAAACGACTTGCTTCCTACATTGCCCTTCCTCCATTCATCCAAATCATCCCTGCAATACAGAGATGTATAATATAAATCAAGCTGCCCATCGCCTTTTTTTTCCTTTCCTACGAACGAACTACGAATAGTGTATGAACACCTACGATATTTCACAGCCGTTTTTAAGAGCTCCTCAAAAAGTTGTGGAGACTTTTGGTTGCAATACACTCTCATACCAACTGCTTCAGATTATCACATTATTACACCCCTCTCCCAGAAATCAACAACCCACAAAGCCTTCGTCAACCTCTCCAGATAATTATAGCTTTGCAATGACCCCAAGGTACATTGTCCCTCTTCCAACAATCCCGTACTTTCTATATTATGTTCCACCCCAAAAAGTTGCACCGGCGGTTAACTGACATAGTCCTTCTTCAGAATCGAGAACCTTACATTGTCATCTCTAAACCCACCATCTGACGATTATACATCGACTTCCATGTTCTAGCAGGAACACGACTTCTCGTTAGAACCCAACAATGCGGCCAACATCCACAACTGCGCTCCCACTCCCACGGCCCGCTCCATCACAGATGATAGCATCAGCAGTGTCGGAATCTCATCCCAGCAAACCACAACGTACAACCCCAACCTTCCCGCTCTCTTTATATCTCCTAACACCCAGCAGTTCCACCACCCACGATCCCGAGCGCCAGCGCCCATCACCCACACACCCAGCCCTCGCGCAGCGGCTCCTCGACTCCCTAGCCGACGCCTTCCGTACCCACGCCTTCGGCCTCCAACTTAGCAGCATTTTCATCTCAACGCTCATGTTCTCCTTTGCCCTGTGGCAAATCGCGATGCAATACCAGATGCGATGAAGCGCTAAGAATTAACGCCAAACATAAAAAGGACGCCCACGAAACCCAAATAAGAAAAGGTGAACGAGCAATTGAGAGATGGGACCGCGATCGGCGCATAGGATGTAAACGGGAACTGGCTCGCAAGAGGGGGATAAAATTAGCGTTGAGGACGCACAGGATCTCCAAGGAAAGGAAGAGGACAGCACTCTACCATGTAATTTCAAAACCGTCATTCTATATCTTACTTCCCTCTTAAAGTCTCCCAACTCTATCCGAAGATTGATCGACACATTCAGTCGGTGCGGTTGCATAGGAAAGGCGGACACGGATTTAGAACAGCTTGCTTTGTGGCTTTTGAGGACATTGCGAGAGAATTGTGCTCCTACGCGTGATATCGATCATGAGAAGGTTGTTGAGCTGTTGAGTTTTTTGTCGCAAGGAACTACTATTAAGGCAGGTATCGGAAGTGGAATTGCTGCCACGGATACATCGAGTGCGAAAGTAGATCTTCCAGGCAACCTCAGTTCCCCATTCCATTCAGAACTCGGCTTTACGAAGCATGGAAACATGCCACACTGAACGTGAATGTAAGGTCCACGACAAAGCGAGGAGATGTTGGGGCATCTGTGCGCGGAGAGGAAGCGGATGTAAGGTGCCGGCCCCGCACCGTAAAGTGATAAAGTGTTCCGACTCCAATGTGCCGGGTGGATGTGGGGACCCCACACTTCATCCCTGAGCGCTCCACTAAATCACAATTCTCTGCACGCGCCCTCTAGCGATAAACCACCTTAGCACGGGACAAAGCAACCGGCGAGTACGAGGCAGAGTCTAGCTTTAGTCTGGCCTTTCGAATTCTCCATGTAGTGTCAATGAGAACGAAACGGCTTTTTACCGATGATCCTGCCGCGCGGAGACCGGACTGCATGTGTCCGACGGTCGCCGACACTCATCCGATTCCTCGTGCCCGCTTGCTATGTATTAAGATGGCTTATAGTCCTCTCATACATTGGTGGAATAACCTTGTATGTACACTTAAGTCATCAAGTACACATCAGCAAGTCAGCCAACAATCAATATGGGTTCAATCGCCCTTCCTGAGCCCGAGAAGTATGTTGTCCAAGACCAATATATCTTCACGCCGAAGCCGGTCAGAGTCATTGTCATCGGCGCTGGAATTTCGGGAATTGCCTTTGCGTATAAGGCTCTGTCACTGGAAAATATCGAGTATGTAATCTACGAAAAGAACGCCGACGTTGGCGGCACTTGGCTCGAATCGCGGTACCCAGGCTGTTCATGCGACATTCCCGCTCATTCCTACAGCTATCCTTGGGTGGGAAACCCAAACTGGTCTAAAGTGTGAGTATAGGCCTCCTGAGTGTCCTGACTTCAACAGCTAATTCTGGATGTTAGATATGCGGGCTCCGAGGAGATCTGGAAGTTTTACCGCGACAGGGCCGAGGAGTACAAGGTCTACGAGCATACAAAGTTCAATCATACAGTCATCGGAGCAGCGTGGAACGAGGCTGCGGGGAAATGGATAGTGAAGGCTGAGGATATGGCCACTGGGAAAATAGTAGAGGACTTGGCGGAGGTTGTCATCAACTGCGCCGGAGTGCTAAAGTAGGCTTGTCCTCAAATTGGCAGAAGATTTGCTGGCTAACTAGATGACCAAATAGTAAGTGGAAGTGGCCCGAGATTGCAGGACTCCATTCCTTCGAGGGAACCCTGGTGCACACTGCCTGCTATCCTCAAGACCTTGATCTTACAAACAAACGTGTTGCCGTGATTGGTGCCGGTTCATCAGCAATTCAAGTCGTTCCTACGATCCAGCCAAGTGGGCAAGCCTAATTCTTTCGTTCATGGCTATTTTCTAACGAATAAACAGTTGTCAAATCTCTTATCAGCTTCACCCGGTCCCCGACATGGATCGCACCTCAGTTTGCTGGCCACCTCGCATCGGACGGACGCGGGACGACATACACAGAAGAAGAGAAGCAGAGGTTCCGCACGGACAAGGAACATCTACTCCAGTACCGCCAGGAAATCGATCACGCCCTGAACTCGAGGTTCCCCAATTTCTACAAGGACTCGCCTAATCAGAAGGCGTCGAGAGAGATTGTCGAGAAGGAGATGCGGAAGAGGCTTGCGACTATGGATCCGGAGCTGCGCGAGAAGCTCATTCCAGACTTTGATGTCGGATGTAGACGGTAAGCAAGATGCCCTTTGCAACTTCAACTTTTACTTGAGCTTACTCTCGGCGCACAGTGTCACCCCAGGAGAGGGTTACCTTGAGGCACTACAGAAAGACAATGTCGAGGTTGTAACGAGCCCAATCCAGGAGGTCACTAAAGAGGGTATTCTCACACAAGATGGGAAAGCCCACATTGTCGATGTTATCATCGCCGCTACCGGCTACGACACCTCCTACGTCCCTCCTTTCCCACTTATCGGCCGCAACCAAGTCGATCTAGGGAGCAGGTGGAAAAAGACTGGCGCAGAGGCTTACTTCACCTGTGCCGTCCCTGACATGCCCAATTACTTCAGTAAGTTGCTCACCTTCTCTCAACAAATTGGTATTTGTCTAACAACCCCTGCAGTGGTGGTCGGACCCAATACCCCTATCTCCAACGGCTCTTTGATGCCCGCAATCGAAGCCCAACTCGAGTTCGCGCTCAGCTTCGTAAAGAAGATCCAGTGCCTGGGCGTGAAGTCGGCAGTTGTCACCTCGGCCGCGACCACCGAGTTTAACGACCACAAGGACGCCGTGATGGAGCTCTTGACCTTCTCCGGGAACTGCAACAGCTGGTATGAAGATCATCTCTCCCAAGTATTTGTGAAGCCCCTTTCTAACATACTCTTTCAGGTATAAGGGCGGAACCGCCAACGGCAGAATTGTAGGACCGTGGCCAGGATCGGTGAATCATTTCCTCGAGTCCCTGCAGGAGCCACGTCTCCAGGATTTCGAGTTCACATATGATACCCCGAACAGGTTTGCGTATCTGGGCATTGGCTTGTCGCAGCGGGAGCGCAAAAAGGAGCCTTTGGGATGGTATATTCGGGGATAGGTTTACTGTATCTCCTGCTATTCAGGTCGTGTAGTCACGAGATAGCTAAATGTCGACATGCCAAGAATTAAAGCTCAAAGTCCATAGCGGAATTCTTGCACCTGAATTTTGCCTCATGCTCTTGATTTGCCTGCGTCTCTTAGAGTTATAATGTGGAATTCGGTCCTAGAGTTCTGTGTTTACTAAATGCCGTCTTGAAAATTGCAGCCACGTCTTTCCATCTCGGCGTCTTAGCTTACACTTTCCGCCGGTGGCAGTCTGGCAGATGTAAGCCTTTAAGATCTGCTGTTGGATGAGCCCCGAATAGCGGAGTCCTTTGTGTTGAGAGGAATTGGGATTTGGGGTTGGTGACGGTGGTCTCCGTGAAATTCTCATATTTCGCGGAGACAATGGCTCAATGCATCAGGGTTCTCAAACTCTCATACAAACGCCGTATCAACTACAAATACGATTTCATAGCTTAGATAGTTCAATCCAATCAATCAATTCTTTTGTATTCAATCTTTACTCTGCTATGCTATCTACGTGAGTATTCTCAACACTTTGATCTATCATCTCTTACGGTTTACTCACCACAGTGATAACCCCAAGTGAGTAGTTTACGTAAGCGCCAGCAAGCGCAGGTTCATGCGGGCAGCGCGTGTCGTGCGGAGATCCTGAGACCGATTCCAGGGTTTCCCCGCGGCGGCCCATCCCAAGGGCTCTCCAAATTCTAATAAGCCGGCATCGGGAAGTTAAACCCGACGGAAACGAGGAGCCCTTCCAAACCCCACGGCTGCGAGAGTGGGGATGACACGCCGGTGAGTGCGGGGTCTTTCGCCCCCCTGTCGGGGTAGTTGCCAAGCGGCCAATACCTGATCCCATGGAGCTAATGATGGGTTGAGTCGGCGTGCTGTATCCGATTCCAAATCACGGTCTCGAGGTAGAAGTTTTTTCTGATACTACGTTTATATGCGCTGAAGAGACCAGAAATATCTCCTCGATGTAGTCTCTGTACATCTTCCCGCCCTCTCATCTTCTCGTTCGCTCCAGCATTATCATATTCATGGCGCACATCTTCGAGCTGGCCGCAACCCTCTCGGCCTCTCCTAACTACGTCGATGGCTGCAAAGCCAGCGCGCAAGTCCAGTTCCCTGCCACTGAAACCTTCCACGGCTTCAACAGACCCTCGCGCATCGAAGGCGACGTGCACGACCTCGAAGTCACAGGCCAGATTCCCGAAGACATCGACGGCACCTTCTTCCGCGTGCAGCCCGACCACCGCTTCCCGCCTGCCTACGAGTCCGATATCCACTTCAATGGCGACGGAAATGTGACGGCCATCCGCATTAGCAAGGGCCGCGCGCACTTCAAGCAGCGCTACGTGCACACCGACCGCTACGAGCTTGAGACGACGCACGGGAAGTCGCTGTTTGGGAAGTACCGCAATCCATATACAGATAATGAGGCCGTTAAGGGCGTGATCCGCACGGCGGCAAACACCAATGTCTTCTTCTGGATGGGCATGCTGCTGGCGACCAAGGAGGATGGGCCGCCGTATGCTATGGATCCGGTGACTTTGGAGACAATTGGGAGATATGATTTTGAGGGGCAGGTGTTGAGTCCGACGTTTACAGCGCATCCGAAGTTTGATCCAAAGACTGGGGAGATGGTGTGCTATGGATATGAGGTAGATTGTCAGCCTAAAGACCTAGAATCAGGATCCTAATGAATATAGGCTGGTGGAGACGGAAATGACGGATCTTGCGATATCGTCGTGTACACCATCAATGCGGAAGGCCAGAAGACCGAGGAGTGCTGGTACAAGGCTCCCTTCTGTGGCATCATTCATGACTGTGGTATCAGTGATAACTGGGTTGTGCTTCCCATGACACCGCTGAAGTGTGATCTGGAGCGCTTGAAGAAGGGGGAAAATCACTGGGCATGGGATGCGAATGAGGACCAATGGTACGGTCTTGTGCCCCGACGAGGCGGCAAGCCAGAAGATATCCGCTGGTTCCGCTCGAAGAATGGTAAGGCATGCCTCCTCTGCTCACGCTCACCATTTCTAACAACCTCTAGCATTCCAAGGTCATACTGTTAGCTGCTACGAAACCCCAGAGGGCAAAGTCGTGTTTGACCTTACCATCGCCGATGGAAACGTTTTCTTCTTCTTCCCTCCCGTCGATGCCCCCGCCGGCTCCGTCGCGAAGCGCAACAAGCTCCAAAACAAAACCACGCGCTGGATCTTCGACCCCTCAGCACCTAACAATTCCTGGATCGACGCGGCGGAGGAATTCGACACCTTCTGCGGCGAATTCTCCAGAATCGACGACCGCTTCACCACAATGAAGTACAACCACTACTGGCAAGCCGTCATCGACGGCTCGAAACCATACGATTTCCAGAAATGCGGTTCTCCCGCCGGCGGCCTCTTCAACTCCCTAGGCCACTTCACGTGGGATAAGTCCGTGAGCGAGACGTTCTGGGCAGGAGACTGCGCGACGTTCCAGGAGCCGGCGTTCATTCCGCGTGCGGGCAGCACAGAGGAGGGTGATGGGTATCTGATTGCGCTACTGAATCATTTGGATGTGTTGAGGAATGATATTTGTATTTTTGATGCGAAGAAGATTGCGCAGGGGCCAGTAGCGGTAGTGCACTTGCCGTTTAAGCTGAGGCTTGGTTTGCATGGGAACTTTGTGGAGGAAAGCGAGATTAGGGCCTGGAATGAGAAAAGGACGAAGGAGTTGGGTCCTGTGAGGCCAGCGGCGCAGCCGTTGCCGTGGCAGGGGAAGGAGGAGAATACCAAAGGGACAAATGGTATCAATTGATCCCGTTTGTAGATAATTCCAAAGATGCATTTTCAATGAGAGATGATTGTTAAAATACACCGATATAAATGTCAAGTTTTGCAAGATATCATTGCCAAGCCTCGCAGCTTGTCATTGTGCACTTGTTTATGGCTAAATAGTTACGATGGAATAATCTAATTGTCGGAACCGCCGTTTACTCTGTTCATCCTCGGGATAAGCTGTTTTTATCGTTGAAAGCCTCTTAGCCGCGTTATCTCTCGGGAGTAAGACGGAACATGGTTCTCAGCATTGTGGTGAGTTAATCAGCGCTTGCTACGAAATTATATGAGAATTTTATGCACTTTGTCACTATGCGGAAACCTTTATTAAAAGATAAGTCCTTGATTAATATCAGAAGTTGATATCATGATACATAGCTTAGCTACCGATATATCAAATGTTTATATATATATACATATAAATTCTAACTTACCTGAAAACAAGTTCAGCCAGAAAATAAAATCCAGTCCGAAAAGAAACACATGCCAAAATGCAAATATCATTGCAAATATCACACTAAAATTTCCGAATTCATGCGTATAAATTCTAGACCCAACTATAACTCAGTTATGAAATAAAGACTCATTTCTTTCTAACTATCTTGCGGCACCTTGATGGACGTTGAACATAAAGAATTAACCTCGAAATACTCCTCATCCGATAGTTATCGCTTTTTCGAGGGCTGCACGGCAGCGAGTTCCTTGCTGGCGCTACTAGGCTGCGCCGGGGTTGCCAAAGGATGAGGTGAGGAACGACGAGGACGAGGCAGATTCTTCTCTGGGGGTATTATGACCTGCCGCGCTAGAATCTCCCCTCGCTAATGGAATGAATACGAGAAGATCTAAGGAGCTGAGATGGCCATAAGAGATCCGGGTGTAACTCCTGATCCCGAGGCTTTGGAGCAAGAGGAAAATGTGATAGTATCTAAGGTGCAGAGATCCCTCGTCGAGGAAAGCGACTACTCTAATAGGCAAAGTAACCAGGAATAAAAAAGCGATAGTGATAAATTGGAATTCACACTTGAAAATTAAAAGTTAATCAGATTTAGTACCTTTCAATAGAAATTTTCCTCTTTAGTGACATCATTCAATTATGCTACATACAAAAGTGACGTTCTCAGATATTTTCCGACGATGCAAAGGGCTTCCGACCATGCAAACCGCTTACCCCGACTGTGAGCAGAACCAACGCTGGCTCCGACGATTATGGCTGATTTACACCATCAAGGTCGTACGTAAACAAATTTGATGCCAACATCGTAGCATCGGTAAACATACCCATCAGCCCGGGACGGGTATCGAAGTCCAGCGTTTCAAACACATCCAGTTCCGAGCCATCAAAATTGCTATTACCAAGGTTAGAGCCGAGGATCAGGTTAGACAAATTCAGTTGCGGAGAGAAACTTACAAATCCATAGAGTCCAGGTAACTCCCTGAAAACTGGGAATGGGGCACCATGCAGTCCGCAGCATCCACAGCGTTTTGGTCATGATAATCCCGTTGCTCTGCAATCTGAAGTGGTGGCGCCCTCAGAACCCCGCTCTCGTGGACTCTCGCTTCCAGCTCAAGCGGAAGCCTCTCACACCACCCAATTCTCTCCATGCTCATCACAGTATCAAGACAAAACGTGAGCATATCCTGCCTTTCCGTGGTCGAGGTTTTCTGCAGCGCCAAAATCAAAATCCACATCACCTCCCCAATATTATGGCAGTCAAACAGCGTTAAACTCGCCAGCGTCTCATCCTCCCTCATGCGCTTCAAAATGCGCACTGAGCGCTCTGCGGCCTCGACGCATGTCGCGCTGAGCTCCTCGTAGCACTTCCTCTTCGCCGGCACCGTAATGGCGGACGCGCGGACGACGGTAAATAGGAGGAAGGGACGGGTGACGGAGATGATGGAGTTCCAGTAGCGGAGGTGCAGGACGGCTATCGAGCGGCGGTATTGGGGCGGGAGGGAGGAATTCCAGTTTAGGTGCGGAGGGACTTTGTCGAGCCATTTTTTGAGGGCGGAGAGGCTCTTGGTAACACGGTTGATGGGCAGGCGGCGGCCGATGTGGGCGGGTTCGAGAAAGCAGTCGTAACAGATTTTCTTGCGGAGCTGAAGGAGGGTTACCGAGAGAGTTTGGTAGCCAATGGGCATGTTTAAGCCGGGATCCAAGGTCTGAAAACTCGTTAGACGGGAGGAATAGCGAGATCTCAGTGCTGTGAAGCTTACCTGTTCTGATGCTAGTGAAGTTTTCATGAAACTCACATCGTCATCAATCGCGCAGGGATAGCCCCAGCGGATAGCCATTTCTTGGTCGAGAGTGTAGATCGTCCACCAAAGTTGCCTTCCCCTTTCTCGATCTACTGAATCTCTGTTTTTTGGAGAGACATCTCGGTGCAGTCCGAGGGAGAATGCGATCCGCGCAGCTGTTCCGAGATAGAGGTACGCCGCGATGCTGTAACACATCCCCTGCATAGCCAGACTCTGGTTCGGTCAGTTATGCTCATTATTTACATCTAGATGACTCACCAACAGTCCGAAAGCTTTTATGCTCTCGAGATTTGCTTCATCGGCGGCTGCTGCTGCCAGGTTCTTTGCCAAGGCCAGATAATCAGCTGACTGTTTAATATCTTGAGGGATGCTTCTGCTCGGTTCTTGGTCACTCGGCCGCATACTCCCCAGAGCAAATATTGAGTAGAGCGAGCATAACCATGAAGAGCTCGCTGTCGCCCCTCCATCCTCCAAAGTGTGGTCGAGAGTGGTGTAGAACTGCTCAGACGAATAGAACCAGTACATGCAATGTAGTTGGTTGAAGAATCGTCCCACATATCGCATGCACAGCTGACGGCACGGTAAGTATATATCTTCCTGGCGGACACTCACTGCTCCTTCTGGCGTTGCCGGTGGCAGTAGACCGGTTTTCAGTGGTTGAATGATTTTCGGATCCAAATGAACGGATGCGCCCATTGCCATGCGTGCAGCGTGATTCCAGCGAATCGAGGAGTGGGCGCCAACGTATCCTTCCTCGGTGATAAGTAACACAATTGATTACAAGACAGGATGGAGCCTACGATAATTTCCAAGAGAATCAAGGACCATACAGCCTAACTCTTCTTGCAGGAGCGGATGTTCATCTAACTCCATCGTCTCCTGATTTCCACCAGGATCATCCAGCGCCGAATCGGCATCATGTCTTTCTGCCTCCCTTGGACTCGGAGGAGTCTGAGTTTCTGGCTTTGGTACGGGGCTATCTCCCAGCCTTGCGAGAACTGCTTGTATATTCTCAACAGTGAGCTCGGGAAGCTCGTCTTCTGAGACGAAACGTCTCAGCAGTTTCACGGAGTACTCAAACACTTCCCCTGATACTTGGTAGAAAGGTCGTTTT
>Ga0209512_1005554_pt1 | contig 10434 bp, 13 predicted proteins | sample frozenSSSSmetaG_FD_184142 | JGI IMG/M metagenome (GOLD analysis project Ga0209512, IMG submission 184142) | Glacier valley bacterial and archeal communities from Borup Fiord, Nunavut, Canada, to study Microbial Dark Matter (Phase II) -... | ecosystem: Environmental > Aquatic > Freshwater > Ice >... | reverse complement strand
CCTGACATTTACAGTATAATTGTAAGATTTAAAAAAATTCATTGAATATGCCACCCTCAAAAAAAGATAATAAATAAAAAAAAGTTTGGCTTGCACGTTATTGGCACAATAAAACTTAGAGTGCAGTATTGCTGATAACCCTTGCGGATGAAATTTTTATTTGCTGGACGGGGATATAGCAAACCGCCTTGAGCATTTATACTAAGTGAATGTAAGGAAATAACTTTTACGATTTAAGGACTTATAGTATAATTCCATTCACCATGAAACTTGTGGTGTTTTATGTTTATTTTCTGTGCTTCTTCATCTGTAATTACTCTTCCTTTTTCATACTCATTTTCATCTATCTTAGCTTTTCTTTTTGATCCCGTTTTTGTTTTCACTGCACCAATTAATTGTACTACAGTTTCTATATCAATTAATGGAACACCTTGCCAGTTCATTATAATATGAGAAAACAATCTGTGTTCTTTTTTATTCCATTTACTTGTTCCAGGAGGAAAATGGCAAACAGTAATTTCCACTTTTATTTCATTGGCAAGTGTTTGTAATTCCAGTTTCCATAATTTTAATCTATACCCGTTACTTCCTCCGCCATCTGCTGTAATTAATAATTTTTTAGCCTTTTTGTATTTTTGTTTTCCCATGCACTTCCACCATCTTCTTATACTTTCTACTGCAAACTCTGCCGTATCACAACTCTGACCAACGTTTACCAATCCTTCATTCTTCTTTATTGTCTCGTCCTGAAAAAACCTTACAGTTGGTTTTGATATAAATGAAAACAGGATTGCATTAATGAAAAAGGGCATAGACCCGAGCAGAGAAATTGACAAAGAAGCCTTTGAATGTTGTGATATTGGTTTTACTTCGTTTAACGATGTATTAAGCGAAGCCAGTTTTTTTATAGTGACTGTCCCCATACCAGTCGATGCTCATAATGTACCCGATTTAATTCCTATTCAAAAAGCTGCGAGAACTATTGGAAGCGTTATTAAAAAGGGAGATTATGTTGTGTTCGAATCAACAGTATATCCTGTTTGCACGGAAGAGGATTGCATTCCAATTATAGAAAAAATTAGCGGCTTGAAATTTTGTGTGGATTTCAAAGTTGGTTATTCGCCAGAAAGGATAAATCCGGGGGATAAGCAACATACGCTTACTAACATCATTAAGGTAGTATCGGGTTGCGATAACGAAGCCCTGGAGGAAATTACCAAAGTAGATGAACTGGTGGTAAAAGCCGGAATATATAAAGCTCCTTCTATAAAAGTTGCGGAGGCAGCTAAGATTATTGAGAATACGCAGCGTGATTTAAATATCGCGTTGATGAATGAACTATCAATAATTTTTGATCGGATTGGTGTAAATACCTATGAAGTACTGGAAGCAGCGGGTACCAAATGGAATTTTATGAAATTCCAACCAGGATTAGTTGGTAGATATTGTATAGGCGTAGACCCATATTATCTTACCTATAAAGCAGCAGAATTAGGGTTTAATTCACGGGTAATACTTTCGGGCAGATACATAAATGATAATATGGGAAATTATCTTTTAAAAAAAATGTTACAACATGTAATATCAAATTCAGATAAAGTAAAATTATCAAAGGTGCTGGTCATGGGTGCCACTTTTAAAGAGAATGTAAGTGACATTCGCAATTCAAAAGTGATTAATGTAATTGAAAACCTTAAATCATATTACCTCAATGTACACGTGCATGACCCTTATGCAGAAAATGAACAACTGGAGAAAGAATATGATATTCAACTAACCACCGAACTCGATAGTGATTACGATGCAGTTAGTGTATCGGTTCCTCATGAACCATACACTAAATTTGACGACGACTATTTTAAATCAATTACAAAAGACCATGCTTTAATAGCAGACCTGAAAGGAACTTATAGAAATAAGATTACCAGTAGGAAGTATTGGAGTTTCTAAGCCGGTAACATCTCTTGCTAACTAACGTTAATGAAGAAAGTAGTAACAGCTATTACTTCTATTAGAGTCGAGTTTAGATTAGTTGACCACCAGTGACATGGAATAATGTATGTGCGGTTTCAGTATAATAATGGAAGATATGATTTCAAAAAAAGATAGGAAATATTTTTGCAATAGGCTAATTTTTCTCTTCATGAGAGGTCTGCTACAAAACCTGTGAGGTTTAAAACCCGCAGTGCCAGCATCAAAAAAATAAACCTCACAGGTTGTTCTCAAGGAGTTTGTGATCATGCTAATCCTTAAATCATTTAATCATAGTTCAGACAAAAAGATAGTCCCCGATAACAGAGGAGTAAACCTTACACGTTACACCTGATTATTTACCTCCAGCTTAATACTCGCCCTTGTCTGATCATAAAACAAATTTAACCTGGTCGGTTTTGCGCCTGCGGGAATAATAAATTTATCATCTGTGGAAAGTTTGGTCGCTTCAAGATCTGCATCTACAAAAATCGAACTGGGAGAAATTTTATTTCCGTTATCTAGCTGAAGCCTGAAATATGTTGTTGGTAATCCTACTGAAGTGCCACCAATTTGATTTTTATTTGTCAGCTCTATTTTATAGGTAAGTTCCATGCCTGTAACCTGTCCGTCGGGATTAGAAAGCTCTATAGCTTTTAAATCTTTTATCTTTAAAAATGCTTCTTTATTTTTCCCCAGGGAAACAGTATCGGGCGTTGCGACAACAGTATGATTTTTCGGTTCGGCGGCAGTTGCAGCGGAAGGGTTTGTTTCTACTGTCGATTAAGAAGTAGTTGTTTGAGTTGCTTGTTTCCCTTCTTTTTTATTATTCTTACAAGAGATCATTATTATAAATCCCAAGATAACAGTGATCGCGATTACGTTTCTTTTAATTGTACTATTTGTTTTCATTTTTAAAATTTAAATTGTTTTGATGTGCAATTTAATTTCCGTCGGATACCAGGTCAGGCGTTACCAATGTCAGGTTGATAAATAATTAGTGGCAAACTAATTTCCTGTCAACTTAAAATATCGTATTTGCTATCAACTTTCAGGTAACAGAAGTAACGTATAATACAGACCGGATTCCTGATAGCTTTTATATAACTGGAAATTTGACCATTGATTATGAATGTTTTTAATTGATAAATTATTTTAGTTGATGAATAAATTTTAGGGAGTTCCCCTCCTTTTTTCAAGGAGGGGAACCTACCTGACATTTAAAATCTTAACCAGCAGAACAACCGCTGTTTAAATATGATTAATTACTTTATTATCCTGAAGGCTTTTGTACTAGTAATTTTTAAACAACTAATTATGATTTCCAAAGTTATTTTATTCGAAACATAACCCCCGCGTTATACTATGGCTGAAAGCTCACGGCTGATAGCGTTTTCTAAGACACATCATAATTGAAATAACACTAGTATTGTTCATTATCATTAGGGAAATCTTTATCCTTGACATCCCTGATATAATGCTGCACAGCTTCGGTGATTTGCTGGTTAAGGTTTAGGTATTGCCGAAGAAAGCGGGGCTTAAATTCAGTGTTGATGCCCAGCAAATCATGCATTACCAGCACCTGCCCGTCACAGAATTTTCCTGCACCGATACCTATTGTAGGAATCAGCAAACTCTCAGAGACTTCTTTAGCCAGCACCGCCGGAATTTTTTCCAGTACGATAGCAAAACATCCGGCTTCCTGCAATAGCAGTGCATCTTTTTTAAGCTGCTCCGCTTCTTCAATTTCTTTTGCACGCACCGTGTAAGTTCCGAATTTATAAATCGACTGTGGCGTTAGTCCGAGATGACCCATCACCGGAACACCGGAAGAAAGAATGCGTTTTACCGATTCCAGTATTTCCTCACCGCCTTCCAGTTTTATAGAATGAGCGCCGGTTTCTTTCATGATACGGATGGTGGAAACAAGCGCCTCTTTTGAATTGCCCTGGTAGGAGCCGAAAGGCAGATCCACCGTTACAAGACACCGGTTAATGCCTCTCACAACAGAAGATGCATGATAGATCATCTGCTCCAGTGTTATAGGTAAAGTAGTTTCATGCCCTGCCATAACATTGCTGGCTGAATCACCAACCAGCACAATATCAATACCGGCTTCATCGAATATTTTAGCGAACGAAAAATCGTAAGCAGTGATCATAGAAATCTTCTCACCGTTCAATTTCATTTTCTGCAAAGTGTTGGTCGTTACCTTCCTGATTTCCTTGTGTACTGACATGAGGCGTAGTATTAAATTTATCGCTCAGAAATTCTTTAGCGCCAGCTAAAGGTAAATTTTAAAAATAATTTAGCGGCTGCCGGTAATAGTATTTTCACACTTCCATTTCACGCATCATCAACTCCTTATACAAATGTTGTATCAATCCATCCGCCAGCCCTATCTTGGGTACAAATATTTCGTTGGCTTCTGCCCAGCGCATAACGTTTACAAAAATAAGCAAAGCAGGTACAATCACATCTGCCCTGTCTTCCCTCAGGCTGTATAACTTCATCCGTTGCGCCAGTGAAACATTGCTTAACTCTTTGTGATAATCTTTTAATAGCTCCAGTGATAAAGGCTTTCCGTCTTTTTTCTTAGACATGGAAAAAACCTTGTTGATGTTACCGCCTGTACCGATAGCTACCAGGTTCTTAAAGGGTTTTGTTCTTTCACGTATAAAATCTCTTGCCTTAAGCCACTGCGATTCTGAAACCTGGTTTTTTAACAAGCGGATAGTACCTATATCAAATGATTCTTTAAATACCATCTGGTTATCAAAAAATAAGGTCAGCTCTGTACTTCCACCACCTACATCGATGTATAAATAGGCATTGTCTCTATTAAGATTTTCTGCGATATGGTTTTCATAAATAACGGAAGCTTCTTCTTCGCCGCTGATCACTTCCACAACGATACCTGTTTCTGATTCGATTCTTTCCAGGATGCCTGCCGCGTTTACGGCGTCCCTCATCGCTGAAGTTGCGCATGCTTTATAGTGCTTAACATCATACACCACCAGCAGGTGTTTATAAGCCTGCATGGTTTGTATGATCATCTCCTCTTTTGCCGGCATTATCTTTTTATACTCAAAAACGTCGAAGCCTAAACGAAGGGGAATCCGGATGAGGTTTAATTTGTTAAAGTCAGGAGCTGACACACCTGTTCTCATAACTTCTGAGATCAAAAGCCTTGCCGCGTTACTTCCTATATCAATTGCTGCCAGTCTTAACATGAATATTTTTATGAGGTGGTTACCGGGATTTCTGCCACCGGAACATCTCTTTGTTCCTGTAGCTGTTTTTTATCCTGCTGGCTTATTGATAAGAGATAATTATATGTTTCAATCTGTGACCTGATTTTTATATCATCTGAACTTTTTACGTATGCATTACTGAGATCATTATTCAGCACGCGCGCTTTAACACTGTCATTTAGTTGAATGTCTAAAATGTTTTTAAGCACGTTTTTTATGTCCTCATCAAAAACAGGACAGGTGGCTTCAACCCTGTGATCGAGGTTGCGAACCATCCAGTCTGCCGAAGATATATAAACTTTCTCTTTGCCATCATTGTGAAACACAAACACTCTCGCATGTTCCAGGTATTCATCAATGATACTTATCGCTTTCACCGGGCGCCTGAATTTTTCATTTTCAGTAAACATGCAGAAAATCCCACGAACGATCATCTTAATTTCAACACCTTCTTTCGCGGCTTCATATAAAGCTTCTATAAACGCTTCATCAGAAAGTGAATTCATTTTAAGCGTGATAGACGCCGGTTTATTAGCCCTGGCACTTTTAATTTCTTTACTGATCATCTTTAATAATTCCTTGCGCAGAGTTGTTGGACAGGGGATAAGCGTTTTGCACTCTTTTAAAAAATGAAGTCCGTCTTTAGGCTTTTCCAGGAAGTTAAACATCCTGTTCAGATCGGCCATGATATTGCGATTAGCCGTCAGCAAACAATGATCGCCATAGAGGGTAGCGGTCTTTTCATTCAGGTTGCCCGTACTTACAAATCCATAATGCACGGTGAGATTATTAACCCGCTTTTTTATAAGGCATATCTTGGAATGAACTTTCATATCCGGTAAACCGATAATCACTTTTACACCTTCATCTTCCAGCCGCTCTTTCCATTCGATATTAGCCTCCTCTTCGAACCTGGCTCTTAGCTCAAGCATGACCGTTACATGTTTTCCGTTGCGAACGGCATTGATCAGGGCATTGACTATTTTAGAATTTTTTGCCAGCCTGTAACAGGTAATTTTAATGGCGGTAACATTAGGATCTATTGCTGCTTCCCGCAACATGTCGATCACAGGGTTAAAAGAATGATAAGGAAAATGAAGCATGATATCTTTCTCAAGCACGATATCGGTTACCCTTTTTGAATTGGCGAGAAGCGGATGCTGAAAGGGCTTTTTACGCTGTCCTCTTTTCGGGAACACACTATCCGGAAAGTCAATAAAATGACGAAAATTATGAACGCGGCCTCCCGGAATAAGGTTGTCTTTCCTGGTAAGGTTCATCCGGCGCATCAGGTATTCCAGTAGACCCGGGTCTATTTCTTTATCGTACACAAACCGGACAGGTTTTCCCTTTCGCCGGTTTTTTAATCCTTTCTCTATCTTTTGTATGATGGAGGTGGCAACATCCGTGTCAATATCAAGTTCGGCATCTTTGGTTACCTTAAAGATCCAGGAATCGTATTTGTCGTAACCGAAATAAGAAAAAATAGAAGGCAGGTTATACCGGATTACATCTTCCAGTAATATGATCGCACGTTCTCCGGGAGCAGAAGGCAGCAGCACAAACCTGCCAAGTGTTTTACCAGGCACCTCGATGATAGCATATTTCTGGCTATATGCCGAATCCTGCCTTGAAAGTACCACACCCAGGAATATGGATTTATCCCTGAGATAAGGAAACTGCGGGATGCTTTCAATCATCAGCGGAATGGTGTTAGACCGGACCTCTTCTTCAAAATACCGGATCACAAATACCTTCTGCTCGCGGTTCAACTGTTTTTCATTCAAAATAAAGATCTTTTCTTTTTCCAGTTCAATAGAAATGTTCTCCCATATCCGGTTAAACTCACTTTGCTGGCGTAATACAATCGATTGAATTTCTTCCAGTATTTTGTCGGGAGACTGCTCAACATGCATGTGCGTCTTGTTGCCTAATTCCATCATTCGCTTTAGCGTTGCCACCCGTACTCTAAAAAACTCATCAAGGTTATTTGAAAATATTCCCAGGAACCTTATTCGTTCGCGTAACGGGACACTAGGGTCTGCTGCTTCCTGCAATACCCTGGCATTGAACGATAGCCAGCTTATATCTCTTACAATAGTTTTTCTTTTAGTATCGCTCATTGACCACTTGTCTTAATTAGAAAGTAAATTAACTAATATTTCAAATAAGTTTAATTCACAACTATAAGATAATATTACCGTTACTTTTGCTGAATGATCAAACGATAATGATTAAAGTTGAATTTTTAGAAATGTTGGAAGAGCTGGCATTGATAAAAAAAAGATGCGAAATCGTTTTTTTCGATGAGGGAGAAAGAATCACTATCATTGAAAGTATTGGCGGCATCTACCAAATGAGTGAACCCCCGGTTTTACAACTGCAATCACGTAAGGAAATCGCTTTAGAAAAGTTGATTAGCGTCAATGGAATAACTAACGAAAGTGTTTGTTAGTAGTAATCATTACTTACTGATAATTATGCAATTCAATTTGTTTTTGGTTATTTCAATGTTTTTACGACCTTTGCCCTCCAAAATTTTGTTGAATCATGGCCAGAGTATGTCAAGTAACAGGTAAAAGACCCAGTTCAGGAAACAGCGTTTCGCATTCTAACATAAAGACCAAGCGGAGGTTTTTACCCAATCTCAAAACAAAAAAGTTTTTCTTAGCGGAAGAAGATATATGGATTACTATTAAGTTGTCCGCAAAAGCAATACGTACCATTAACAAGAATGGCTTGTATTCCGTAGTTAAAGAAATGAGATCTCAGGGACAAAAAATTTGAATTAATTATCGTAACAGATAACTATAAAATAAAATCGTTTTAAGATGGCAAAGAAAGGAAGCAGAGTACAGGTTATTATGGAGTGTACTGAGCATAAAAACAGTGGGTTGCCGGGTACCAGCCGCTATATCACCAACAAAAATAAAAAGAATACTCCCGAACGCCTGGAGTTAAAGAAGTACAACCCTATCTTAAAGAAGGTTACGGTTCATAAAGAGATAAAGTAATTTTTTTTTGAGATCGAAACCTGAAAATTTTTAACTGACAATTTATTACAATGGCAAAAAGTGCTAAAACAGCGATAAAGACCAAGGATCAAAAAGCAGCAGCAGAAGCAAAAAACTGGACGAAAGTCATCAAAGCCATCCGTAGCCCTAAATCAGGCGCTTACACTTTTAAAGAAGCTATTGTGCATAAGGATAAGGTGAAAGATTTCCTGGCAGACAAATGATAAGCTGAGATTATATTGAGAAGCTGTTCCGCAATACGGAACAGCTTTTTCTGTTTTAGTATGAGCAATATAGAAGGTGTGTGTAAACACGAAGGCAGGGAGACGGGAAGGAATACTTTGAATATAATAATTTGAAACAGTGCTTTAATGTGCCACCCTGCCTCCGTGGTTCAACTAGATTCTATACCTAATTTATCACCCAACTCAATCAATATGGGATTATTTGATAAACTATTTGGTAAAAAAGAGAAAGAAAGTCTTGACCAGGGATTGCAAAAAACCAAGGAAAACTTCTTATCTAAAATAACCAAAGCCATTGCAGGAAAAAGTACTGTTGATGAACAGGTGCTGGATGAACTGGAAAACGCGCTGGTAGGCGCCGATGTTGGACTAGATACCACTATTAAAATTATAGAGAAAATCGAGCAGCGGGTAGCCAGGGATAAATATATCAATACCAGCGAGCTGAATAGCATTCTGCAACAGGAAATGGAAGAGTTGCTTGCAGACGCGTCCGATAAAAATAGTTATAGCTTCTCCTCGCAGCTGCCGGTAAAACCATATGTGATAATGGTGGTTGGCGTAAACGGAGTGGGCAAAACAACTACCATAGGTAAGCTTGCATATAATTTTAAGAAGGCTGGTAAATCTGTTTTACTCGGCGCCGCGGACACTTTTCGCGCCGCCGCAGTTGACCAGCTGACTATATGGAGTGAACGTGCCGGCGTGCCTATTGTTAAACAGGGAATGGGTTCCGACCCGGGGGCGGTGGCTTTTGATACGGTTCAAAGTGGTATCGCGCGAGGCTCCGATATTGTTATTATTGATACAGCCGGCCGCCTGCATAATAAAGTGCACCTGATGGAAGAGCTGAGTAAGATGAAAAGGGTCGTTGCGAAACTACTACCGGCGGCGCCACATGAAATTTTACTGGTGCTGGATGGATCTACCGGTCAGAACGCTTTGGAACAGGCCCGGCAGTTTACCGCCGTTACAGAAGTTACCGGGCTCGTCATCACAAAACTTGATGGAACAGCTAAAGGTGGTGTAGTATTAGCGATTGCCAGCCAGTTTAAAATACCTGTTAAGTTTATAGGCACCGGTGAGAAAATAGAAGACCTGCTGGTGTTTAACAAGCATGAATTCGTTGACAGTCTTTTCAGCCTGGAGCGCTGATTAACCGCATACCTTCCACTACATTTTTAGGATCATGAAAACAAAAACATTAAAAAGAGATAAGGTCAATATTATTACGCTGGGTTGCAGTAAAAACATGGTTGACAGCGAAGTCATCGGTGGTCAGCTTTTCGCTAATGACATACAGGTGGTTCATGAAAGTACAAAGAAAGACCACAACATCGTTATCATTAATACCTGTGGTTTTATAGATAAAGCCAAAGAAGAATCAGTGAACACTATCCTTCACCAGGTGGAGAGAAAGAAGAGTGGTAAAATAGATAAAGTTTACGTGACAGGTTGCCTCAGCGAAAGATATAAAAATAACCTGGAGCAGGAAATACCGGAAGTGGACGCATATTTCGGGACTTTCGAACTGCCACAGATCCTTAAAAAATTTGAAATAAATTACCAGGCTGAATTAGTAGGGGAGCGTATGTTAAGCACCCCTTCTCATTATGCCTACTTAAAAATTTCAGAAGGGTGTAACCGTACCTGTTCGTTTTGCGCTATTCCATTAATGCGCGGATCGCATATAAGTAAACCCATCGATCAACTGGTGGCGGAAGCAAAGCTACTGGTAAAAAAAGGTGTGAAAGAAATTATGCTCATTGCCCAGGAACTCACTTATTACGGATTGGATATCTATAAAAAAAGAGAACTTCCCAAGTTGCTGCATGCCCTTGCAGATATAGAAGGATTAGTGTGGATTCGATTGCATTATGCTTATCCTTCAAAATTCCCTTTGGAAATACTGGACGTTATAAAGGAAAGAGATAATATATGTAACTACCT
>Ga0209512_1005553_pt1 | contig 10437 bp, 11 predicted proteins | sample frozenSSSSmetaG_FD_184142 | JGI IMG/M metagenome (GOLD analysis project Ga0209512, IMG submission 184142) | Glacier valley bacterial and archeal communities from Borup Fiord, Nunavut, Canada, to study Microbial Dark Matter (Phase II) -... | ecosystem: Environmental > Aquatic > Freshwater > Ice >... | reverse complement strand
GCTTGCTTGATGGGAATTTCGATGATAAATTCAGAACCTTTTCCTAGTGTAGAATGGCAGTAGATTTTGCCACCGTGTTTTTCGGTAATAATTTGATAGCTAATTGAGAGTCCTAGTCCTGTGCCTTTGCCGATTGCTTTGGTGGAGAAGAATGGCTCAAACAATTTGTCACAAAGACTTGCCTCAATGCCAGAACCGTTGTCGATAATGCTGATGGCAATTGTCTGATTCGACAATAGTTGAGTCCGAATGGTAATTGTACTGGGATGAGAGTCAATTTCCTCAAAGCGACGCAGGCGATCGCGTTCTTCTAAAGCGTCAATAGCATTAGCCAAAAGATTCATAAACACCTGATTGAGTTGACTAGGGTAACACTCCACAGCGGGTAGTTGTCCGTAATCTCGCGTTATGTGAATCCCAGGGTGATCAGCTGTGGCTTTCAGACGGTGTTGCAGAATTAGCAGAGTACTTTCCAGCCCTTCATGAACATCAACTGCTTTGTATTCGGCTTCATCCAGACGGGAAAAGTTTCGGAGAGAGAGGACTAGTTGACAAATGCGATCGCTACCTACTTTCAACGAACTAAGTATTTTCAGCAAGTCTTCTGCTACATAATCTACATCCACTTCCTCCATCCAGGCTTGAATTTTCGGATGAGGCTGAGGATGGCATTCGCGGTACAGTGCCACAAAGTTGATTAGATCCTGGATATATTCTTCAGCAGGAATCAGATTACCGTGGATAAAATTCACAGGATTATTAATTTCGTGTGCTATACCCGCCACCAGTTGACCAAGGGAGGACATTTTCTCGCTCTGTACCAGATGCACCTGAGTTTGTTTCAGATGGTCTAACGCCTGAGAAAGTTCAACACTGCGTTGTTCCAGTGCCTTTTGGGAATACCGAAGTTGCAGGTGTAGCCGAATCCGCACCAGTGCTTCTTCATGTTGGATAGGCTTAGTAATATAATCGACAGCTCCCAAACTCAGCCCCTTAACCTTATCCACCACGTCAGACAGCGCTGTCATAAAAATCACCGGAATGTTGCGAGTGGCAGGGTCAGCCTTGAGCCGCTGACAAGTTTCAAACCCATCAATTCCTGGCATCATCACATCCAACAGAATAATATCAGGATAGTAAGACTGGAGACGTTGAAGCGCCGCTTCTCCACTTTTAGCGATCGCCACCCGATAGTCATCACTCAACACATCAAACAAAACCTGAATATTAGTAGGGTTATCATCTACTACTAAAATGGTTGAGGTTGAATCAATAGACATGAAAAAACTCCTGAATCAGTTAATAAATCGGTTGATTAGATATGAGGTTGCAACAAATTGACAATACCTTCGTCGTCAAACTGCTGGCTCAGTTCCAGCAACTTGTTAGCAAAAGGCGTATATTGAGAGTCTAGTTGCTTGAGGCGGTTTGCCTCCTGTTGAATGTCGCTCATGAAGCCATCTTGGGCTGCTCGATACAGGACATATAGTTCTTCTAAGGGTGGCATTACCCAATTTGTTGCCGCAACCACAGCAGTTTCAGCTTGATGGACAGTGGTTGCAGAAAAGAGCCAATCGGTAGCAGCGGGCAAATCTACTTCAAACCAGAAACTACTGCCTTGACCGAGAATACTGTTGACCTGAATGGTACTGCTCATCATCTGGACAATTTGCTCACTGATTGCTAGACCTAGTCCAGTGCCTTCGCTATTGCGATCGCTTTTCCCCGCTTGCTCAAATGGTAAAAAGATCGCCGCTATTTTTTCTGATGGAATGCCAATGCCAGTGTCTTCAATATGGAAGCGAATTTTGTGGGTTTTGGATTGGGAAGAGTTACCCTGGACACTAACGGTAAAGGTAACGCTACCAAAGTCGGTGAATTTGACAGCATTACTGAGCAGGTTGAGTAAAACTTGCCGCAGGCGTTTGTCGTCAGCATAAACAGCGGCGGGTAAATCCTCAGCGGGCTGGTAGTGGAAAACAACACCCTTTTGTTCGGCTTTGATGCGACAAATTTCCACAGTGGTAGAGAGGAAGTTTGTCAAATGGAAGTCTTGAGGATAGAGATCCATCTTCTGCACTTCTAGTTTGGAGAAATCCAGGATGTCGTTGATTAGTGTTAGCAGGTGAGAACTGCACTGATGAATCACCGTCACACCTTTATGTTGCTTCTCGGTAGTGGCGGGGTCGCGCTGGAGGATCTGAGCATAACCGAGAATGCCGTTGAGGGGAGTGCGTAATTCGTGATTCATGTTGGCGAGGAATTCGCTTTTAGCACGATTAGCAACTTCTGAAGCAACTTTTGCCACCTGGAGTTCAATGAGGTTTTGTTCCAGCATCTGATAGCTTAGCTGAAGGTTAGTTTCCGCCTGATTGCGTTTTAGAGTTTCTCTGCGAATCAGATGATAAGTCCAGAGAATAATTGCCAGGTTGAGGACAAGCCCTGCCAGAAACATCACCATTGCCTGGATAGCATTGCTAGTGCCAGCTTGCTGCTTCTGCCGCAGACCGAAGCTTTCGATTGCTTTCAGCTGCTGTATAAGCAAAGTGACTTCATCCAGCAATCGTGTGGGTGTACGGTCAATCGCCGCATCTAAACCTTGATTTTGCCGCAGTTCAATGCCTTTCTTCAGTTGCTTCATCCGCTGATTTGTGACTGCTTCCAGTTTTTGAGCCACTACTTGTTCTTCCGGTTTGTTCAGGAGCAAGACTTGCAATCGCCGCATTGTTTGATCGACATCAAGCATTTTGATGCCAAAGATTCTCAAGGCATCATCTTGACCAGTTAGCAGGTATTGCCGCTGCATCCTTTCAGAATCTTTTAAAGCGCTGCCTAAGGATTCTATACTATTGAGAGTTTCCAAATGTTGGGCAATCTGATGGTTAGTTTTTAAGGTTCGGTTCGCACTCCAGAAGGCAACTCCACTCACTGCCAGGGTAAAGAAAGTGGCTGCGCTCAATCCGCCCGCAATAGTTTTGAGAAAGTTTGATGGTTGCGTCATGTTCCCTATACTTATGCCCCCAACGGGCGGAGTCCAAATTTTTGAAACACTACCCTTGCCTGATTGCTGCTTAAAAAGTCTAGGTAAGTCTGCATGTCTTGGGCATGAACAGAAGTTTTGACGACGGCGACGCCCGCACGAATTGGTCGATAGAGATTTCGTGGCGCAGTAGTTAAGACCTTGACCTTGGTAGACATTTTGGCTTCTGAGAGTAAAGTGATGCCAACCTCAGCATCTCCTAATTCAATTGCTTTTAACACTTCCCGTACATCCACTTGTAGCAGAATTGCTTTTGACTTTACTACTTGCTCAATGCCTAGACTGTTAAGAATCTCTTGTGTATACTTCCCAACTAATGGTCTTTTATCGAGAATTGCTACACTCTTGATGCGATCGCTCGCCAACTCCCGAAAGTCAGACAGTTGTATGGGATAATCTATACAGGAAATGGCGACGATATCGGTAGTTAATAGTTCTTTGCGACTAGCGGGCAAAATTAACCCTTTAGCTTGCAAGCTATCTAACGATAAATTATCAGCGGTAAAAATACCATCAAATGGTTCTCCTTGCTCAATCGCTGCTTGCAAGGCGTAGGAAGCCGCGAACACCCTGTTAAACACAATGTTGGGGTGTTCCTGCTGATAAAGTTGCTCAATCTCCTCCAAGGCACCGCGCACTACGCCCGTTGCACCAAAATTTAAAGACACCATCTGAGTTGAGGGGTGATTTGAACAACTGCCGAAGCACAGGGCAAATATCAAGGACACTAGACACAAAGCCATCCCGCGATCGCGTTTCATAATTGGGTTTCTGGAGATTTTTGAGGAATGGAGTTTACACCAACGTTATAGTTCCCCAAAATATCCAAGTTTGAGCACAATTGCCGCTATTTTACGTTAAAATCGTTCATTACATTAATGCACCAATATATCGCAGTCCTCGTAAAATTTCCGAGCGCTCAATTGAGTTCTCTAAGAGTCGGTAGGTAGTAGAACGACTATATTGAGGCGGTGTAGTCGAACGATCTAGTTTGAGAAATAAGACTTCGCGCCCATTAGTCACCATGCTGTAGAGAGTAGATTGTGCGGTAGGTGAGCTAAGTAAATAAGTGAGTGCCTGGGGAATGCCGACTGTTACATCCAGCCTCGCAGGCTTCGACTCGATTACTAATACCCAAAGCCGCTCTTGCACAACTAGAACATCTATCCTACCCTGAATCGGTGAATTGTCTGGATCGTCCGGTATATCTAAAGTCGTTCCTACTTCGGTTTTGATGAGAAATGGTGGTTGATAGAATCCGGCTAAATCTAGAAGTGGTGAAACCACAACCAACTTAACTACCTCCTCCAGAGGCGAATCTTCTTGACTGATGTATTCATAATTCCGTTTTAATCGCTCTAACCCAAGTTCTTCAGCTTCGGTTAAGGAAGGAGTCTCATCTAACCATCTAGCAAAAAAGGCATCGTCAGAATTAAGCCTAACTCCAAAACGGTTTCGGAGATCTGAAAATGTCAAGCTGCGAGCATTGGTCGCCATCATTCATCACTATATAAGGATTAAGCCTGGAAGTGCGTTGTTTCAATATACCAATCTGGAGCATGATAGCTTCAGCCACACTCTGTCTTACGCTCCACAGTCATTAACGGTATAAGAAATCATAGTAAAGGAGTGCAGTTCAAGTCTTCAGAACTAAAAAGACATCCTTATAATTGAGCAATTTTGTCTTATCTGACGTTAAATCAGCGATATTGTATTAAAGCGCACAGCAATTACTTATTTCTTCCGGTAGAGATTTAGTAAAATATTTAACAATAGGTAATATTTCTTAAATGTAGTTTATACTTAGGGAGAGCACAAAAACAAGGTGATTTACTTGGCTGATATTGTTGATACTGCCGTTAAGGCTGGAACTTTTGGTACCCTAGTTGCTGCTGTTAAAGCTGCTGGTTTAGTAGATACCCTTAAAGGCGCTGGCCCATTCACAGTTTTCGCTCCTACGGATGAAGCATTTGCTAAACTGCCTGCTGGCACCGTAGATGCGCTACTCAAGGATATCCCTAAACTGAAAAAAATCCTGACATATCATGTCGTTTCCGGTAAGGTAATGGCGGCTGATGTAGTCAAGCTGAAAACAGCTAAAACAGTTGAAGGCTCCGATGTAAAAATTGATGCTTCAAGTGGTGTCAAAATCAATGATGCTAAAGTTGTAACACCAGATGTTGCTACTGATAATGGCGTCATCCACATTATTGACACAGTTTTAATTCCTGCGTAAGCAAAAACACAGATAGTATCTACTATCTCTGAGGCAGTGACTATATGTAGTCGCTGCCTATAATTTTATGTATTGCTGGCTGGAATTTTCGCTTCTAATGGGGTGATTTTTAACGCGGAGTGGCGCGGAGGTTTTTAGAGTTTTGGGAGGATTTCGGGTAGTAGGTAGCCTGGGGTTTTGGAGAGGGCGAGGTTTTGTCCTTTTGTTCCTAATTCGGTGTGGAAGGTGCGGATTGTTTTGATTAGATAGGCGATTGTTGTTTGGTAGTTCTCGGATTGTTGGCTGAATCCTTGTAGGGCTTGGAGATGGTTGTTCAAGGCGAGTTCTAAGTTTTGGGAAATTGTTGTTTGGTCGCCTTTGAAGTATTTATCTGTGACTACTTGGTAGTAGGCTAATCCGAGGTTATTGTGGGTTGAGAATAAGTCGAAGCTGAGTTGTACGCTTTCTAGGGAGTGGGCTAGGGCTAAGGCTTCTTCGTAAGCAATGATACACAGTTGATAGTAATTTTGCTGATCTTCTTTTTTGATTTGGTTTTGGTTGGCAAGATGCCAGTAGGCGGTGCCAAGATTATTCTGGGTGGCACAACAGGCTGTGGGTGCGGCGGCTGGAGTCCGATATTCGAGGGCATCTAGATAGGCTTTGATTGCTAGCTGGAGAAATGGCTTAGGATGTTCGTATTGGGCGAGATTCCAGTAGGCTGTACCGATGTTGTTTTGAATCATCCCATATTTGAGGGGTTCTTGTTGCGGGTTGTATTGGGCGAGGGCTTCGGTATAGGAGGTAATAGCGTTTTTGAGGTGTTCTACAGGTTGATCATATTGGGCGAGATGCCAGTAAGCTGTGCCTAAGTTGTTTTGAGTGGCGGCGTATTTTGCCGGTTCTACTTCAGGATCACGGTAGCGGAGTGCTTCGCTGTAGGCTAAGGCTGCTTGTTGCCAATTTTGGGCTGGGTCGGAGAAACTGGCTTTATCACCGTAGGTTGTCCCTAGGTTGTTTTGCACCCGCGCGTAGGTTTCTCTTTGTGTTTGGGGTGAGATGAGGCTTAAGGCTAGTTTATAAAATTCTATTCCCTGTTCGATATAAGGTAAACCCTCTTCGGAACTGGGTGGACAGCGGTAGAGCATCCAGTAGAGTGTACCTAAATCGTTTAAGATGTCTGGTACTTGCGGCGAAGTTTCATTAAAGGTAATTGCTTCTTGATAGGCAAGAATAGCTACCATTAAGTTTTCTAAGGTTGACTGTCCTTGCTCGATGCGATCGCGGTATAAGTTACCTAACTGCTGATAAGCAATGGCAATAGTTGGTGAGTCTGCTTTTTGGGTATGTAATTGCTCAAGCTGCTGAATCACTTCTTGTGATTGCTGGTTTTGCGCGTGGATATTGAAATCATTATCGGCTGTGGCGCTAGCAATGTTGATTGTTTCGAGAACTAACTCGATGAGTTCTTTGCTACAGAGAGATAAGTTTGGTAGCGATGCTGGGTCTAGCGGTTTGGTGGGGACAGAGGAATGCTTGTCGGTGAATGCGGTTGGCTGGCTGTCAGATGGTTTAGTTACTATTAGTTCGCTGGAGATATCCTCAGTTTTGGGCGAATCGGGAGTAATATCTGGCAAGAACCTTTCTGGTCGCGCTTGTTTTTCTCCTGTTGGTGTCGGTTCTCCGGCGAAGACAAATACCCCTGTCCGACAACGCCAAAATTGTGGTGCTGATTGCTGGATAGAATATAGCCAAGGACGCGGTAGCCACAGTAACAAGCCAGATTCTAATGTCGCTAAACTGTGTTCGATGAGGCGGAGATAGTTGAGGAATAAGCGCTGGACGGCGACTGGTTCCCGTGTGAGTTGTTCAACACCTAGAATCTGAAATGCGGGAACGTTTAAGCGTCTTCCGGTACTACTACCGTTGACTAGCGGTGGCGGGTTACGATTTAACCACTGATTAACCTGGGCGATGGGATTGGGATCGGTCAGGTTTAAGCGTAAGGTGACTAACCGGGGGTAAGCTACAGTGTTAGCTTGAGGTGATGCGGAATCGCTTTTGGTGGTCAGGGTGGAATGTAAACGCGCTGCTATTTGATTGCGGAGATTTAAATCATCACACACGGCAACAAAAATTTGTCGTCGCAAGCCAAAACTGATAGCAAGTTTCAAGCGTTGATATACTCGCCGATTAGCGCCGATCTGATTTGAGTGTGTAGAATGATTAATACTCATGGCAAGTTACCAGCCCAATGGCTGCGTAGATGGCTTAGGCAAGATTTATCGAACCAAATTAAAATTCTTGTTATACTGTTCTCCTTATTGCCACCCCGGTCAGGATGAAACTAGCTCACTACTTTTGGTGCTGCACCTTCACTTAAGCTATAAGCATCTACTATGACATTAGCAAAATTAATCCCCATAAAAAAAGCCAGGTGCCCACATTAGTCACCTGGAAAAGCCGGAAAAATTTACTTTTGTCAAAATTTTATTATTTAACTCATGCTAGAGACTGAGAAGGCAACGTAAAACAAACCGCCAACCAACAAGGCAGCCACAGTACCTAGAATAATATAGTTACGCTTCTGATTTGCACTGGGAGGTTCTGCTTGGTAAAGCTTTGGCTCTTTGGCGAAGTTATTCAAGCGACCGCCTTCTTCTGTTGTGTATGGCATGAAGTATTTCCTTGATTTGATTTATTTGAACTAATATGGCAAATATTAGTAAATATACTATATCCCTTAAGAAGTAAATCTTTAAATTTAGGCTCGTCCGCCTATTGTTCCAGTTAAGGGGGAACTAGCGCTAGCATACTCCTTGACTGGCATGTGTCCGGCAAGGTATGCTAAACGACCAGCAACTGTGGCTAGATTCATGGCTCGTGCCATTGCTGGTGCATTTTGGGATAATGCGATCGCGCTATTAATTAACAACGCATCTGCACCTAATTCCATCGCTTCCGCTGCTTGGCTTGGGGTGCGAATCCCAGCATCGACAACGACGGGAATCCCGGCATTTTCAATGATAATTTGAATGTTGGCGGTAGTTTTTAAGCCTTGTCCTGAACCGATGGGTGAAGCTAGAGGCATCACTGTGACACAACCTACGTCTTCTAATCGTTTTGCTAACATCGGATCGGCGTTAATATACGGCAACACAGCAAAACCTTCTTTTACTAGTTGTTCGGCTGCTTGCAGTGTACCTATCGGGTCTGGGAGTAAATACTTACTGTCTGGTATAACTTCTAACTTAACAAAGTTATTATCTTCTTGCCCTAGTAGCTTTGCCATTTCCCGTCCTAATCGGGCGACGCGAATCGCTTCTTCTGCAGTTTGACAGCCGGCGGTGGCTCACCTCACATTTTAGGCAAAGGCGTTACCGTTCGGCGCATTGTCTCCTGGTACAAACGTGGACTTACCCCAGAAGAAATTGGTGATAAAATCGGACACATTACCCTTGCAGAAGTCTATGCAGCGCTGACCTACTACCATGCCAACAAAGCTGAAGTCGAAGCTGACATTGCTCATCAAGCGGAGGAAGCCAAACGCCTCGAAACGCTGCATCAGTCTGCTTCAGGCTCCATAGAATGAGCACGATTCGACTGCAAGTTTAGCCATCTTGATTGGCTTTTACAGCTGCTGGATTTTTAGTTTAGACTAGAATTGGCTCTCTCGTAAACATCAAAACATCTAGCCGAAGCCAACTATGAGCAAGATAGAAGTAGACATTCCTGAAGAAGTATTAATCTCTCTTAAAGAGACAACTGCAACCATTCCCCATCAACTTCGTATTTTAGCAGCAGTGAAGCTATTTGAATTAGGTAAACTTTCTTCAGGAAGAGCAGCTCAGTTGGCAGGGATGTCACGGGTTCAATTCCTGCTTTGCTTGGGACAGTATCAAGTTTCCCCTTTTTCCATGACTCCCGAAGAACTAGAGCATGATGTCAACAACGCCTGAACTAACGGTTATCATTAATACTTCTCCTTTACTCTACTTACATCAAATAGGTAATCTCGAACTTTTACAAAAACTATATATCAGTAGCATGGCAGAACACGGGATTTGTTGCTGTGCGCCAAGTCGCTCAGGGGCTATGAATCGCCCAAAATCGTTCTTTGAGTAATTATGACCGCATAATTAAATTTCTATTGTCTTCTGATGTATTACAATGGAAAAGCCAAACCTAAAATTTTAACCATAGAGATTATGCTATCTGTTAACAAAAAAATCGTGACAGATGAAGCTATGCATCCAGTTGCTGTTTTGATTGATTATCAAGACTGGCAAAAAATTGAAGAAATATTAAAGGTATATCAAGCGCAGCAAGAAACAAATTTTGATTTAAACCAATATGCAGGTGTCATCAAATTAGATAAAGACCCTTTGCAATATCAGCAGCAAATCAGGGATGAATGGAGTTGACGCGACCATTAATATTATTAGATACAAATATAGTGTTGTATTTTCTAGGTGGTAAGTTAGTTAACCCTTTGCAATCAGCAAATTATTCGGTTTCCGTAATTACTGAAATCGAGTTATTATCTTACCCTACTATCGTTTCAGAGGAAGAAAAACGAATTATTAGTTTTTTGAGTCGAATTGCAGTAGTTGGCATTGATACAAATATTAAAAATCTCACAATATCACTGCGAAAACAGTATAAGCTCAAACTTCCTGATGCAATTATTGTCGCAACTGCACAATTTTTAGGTGCGACTTTACTGACAAATGATATTAGATTAACTAATTTAACAGAAATTAATACTCAATCGCTGCAAATTTACCCGTGATTGTCTGTGTATAAGTAACTACTGCTGAACTTTTGGTTTAGACTATAATTGGCGCTATCATAAACGCAAAAAACAACTGAGCGAAGTCAACTATGAGCAAGATAGAAGTAGACATTCCTGAAGAAGTATTAATCTCTCTTAAGGAGACAACTGCAACCATTCCCTATCAACTTCGTATTTTGGCAGCAGTAAAGCTATTTGAATTGGGTAAACTTTCTTCAGGAAGAGCAGCTCAGCTGGCTGGGATGTCACGAGTCCAATTTCTACTTTGCTTGGGACAGTATCAAGTTTCCCCTTTTTCCATGACTCCCGAAGAACTAGAGCATGATGTCAACAACGCCTGAACTAACGGTTATCATTAATACTTCTCCTTTACTCTACTTACATCAAATA
>Ga0209512_1005550_pt1 | contig 10443 bp, 7 predicted proteins | sample frozenSSSSmetaG_FD_184142 | JGI IMG/M metagenome (GOLD analysis project Ga0209512, IMG submission 184142) | Glacier valley bacterial and archeal communities from Borup Fiord, Nunavut, Canada, to study Microbial Dark Matter (Phase II) -... | ecosystem: Environmental > Aquatic > Freshwater > Ice >... | reverse complement strand
GCCGCGCGCGCGGGGCGAGGCCGCGTTCGCGCCGGCCGAGTTGCGCGTGCGCACGCGCGCCGGGCTGTTCGAGCTGCGCATCGCGGTAGGCGACGCGGCGCGCGTGCGCGTCTATCCCAACTTCGCAGCCGTCGCGCGCTATGCCTGGCTCGCCGGCGACCGCCGCCTGGCCGAGATCGGCATCAAGAGCTACCCGATGCGCGGCGCGGGCACCGACTTCAAGCAGCTCGCCGAATATCGCCAGGGCGACGCGATCCGCGACATCGACTGGAAGGCCACGTACCGGCAAGGCCGGCCGATCGTGCGCCAGTACCAGGACGAACGCGACCAGAGCGTGATCTTCCTGCTCGACTGCGGCCGCCGCATGCGCGCCGACGAGAGCGACCCCCGCCACGACACGCGCGCGGGCGTCGAAGGCACACGCGGCGCCACGCGCGGCAGCCACTTCGACGCCGCGCTCGACGCCCTGATGCTGCTCGCCTGGGTTGCATTGAAAGAAGGCGACGAGGTCGGCGCCATGACGTTCGGCGGGCCACCCGGCAGCGCGCGCAGCGTGGCGCCGAGGAAGGGCCTGCAGTCGCTCAACCCGCTCATCGCAGCGCTCTACGACGTCGAGCCGCAGCCGACGCATCCCGACTATCGCGAGGCCGCCAGCGCACTGATGACGAAGCTGCGCAAACGATCGCTGATCGTCGTCCTCACCAACTTCCGCGAGGAGGACGTCGACGAGCTGGAGCCCGCGCTCAAGCTGCTGCGCACGCGCCATCTCGTGCTGCTGGCCAGCCTGCGCGAGCGCGCCTTGCGCGAGATCGCCGAGCAGCCGCTGCTCGCCGAACGTGACGCGATCGAGGTGGCCGGTGCGCACCTTTTCGCCCAGTCGCGCGACGACGCGTTCCGCCGCCTTGCGGCCCGGGACGCGCATCTGCTCGACGTCGAGCCGGAACGCGTGGCGGTGGAGCTGGTCAACCGCTATCGCGCGGTCAAGCGGGCGGGCTTGCTGTAGGTCGCGCGGCCAGTCTCTCGTGGGGCGATGCACGTTCGTCTTCAGGCAGCACATCCCATTGCCCGCGCGTGCCCATTCACCTAAACTGCGCCCCGGCCCCCGTTTGACCTCAGCAATTGGAACGCCCGTGAGCAAAACCTGTTCGAGTTCACTTCTTGCCGCCGCCCTCTGTGTCGCCTGCTCCGCCCCAGGCGAGTCCACGCCCGTGTGGGGCCCTTGGAGCGATCCGCAGCCGGTCGCTGCGGTCAATACCGCGGCTGGCGATGGCTGCCCGATCGAGGCGCCCGACGGCCAGAGCCTGTACGTCGCCTCCAACCGCGCCGCCTCCGGCGCGCAGGGCAAGCTGGACATCTACCGAGCGCGTCGCACGCCGGCCGGCGGCTGGGGTGTGCCCGAGAACCTGGGGGCGCCCGTGAATTCGCCGGAGTTCGACTACTGCCCGACGCCGCTGCCCAACGGCGAGCTGTTGTTCATCTCTTCGCGCAAGTCGCGCGAAGACTGCTACCCCGGCAATGCGCCGCCTCCCGCGCCGGCCGGCGGGCCGGCGCCCGGCGACATGTACAAAAGCCGCGAGCAGGCGGGCGGCGGTTGGACCCAGCCTGTGCACCTCGGCTGCTACCCGAAGGGGCCGAACACCGCCGGCGCGGAGTACAGCCCGTCCTGGGTACGTACGGCCGAGGGCGTGTTTCTCTACTTTTCGAGTGACGGCTATCCGGACAGCCAGGGCCAGGACATCTACGTGAGCCGCGTTGCCGACGATGGCTCCGTCGGCCCGGGCAGGCGCGTCGCCGAGCTCAGCACCTCGGCCGACGACCGCATGCCCAACGTGAGCGCCGACGGCCTGGAGATCGTCTTCAGTTCGAACCGGGCAGGTGCCTCACCGTTCGACCAGGACATTTACGTGGCGACGCGCCCTACCACCATCGCGCCTTGGTCGGCACCGCAACGGCTGCCCCAGACCGCGATCAACACGCCGGGCTCGGAGACGCGCGCGTCGATGTCTGCCGATGGCTCGCGGCTTTACTTCGGCCGCAGAGTCGACGCCAACGATCCAGGCGACGTGTTCGTCAGCACCCGAACGCGCATCCGCCGCTGAAGGAACGCGCTCGCCCGAAAGCAGGCCCGAACCACCTGTCCGTCGGGCGCTGCCGACGTCAGTCGACCGGCGTGAGCTTGGCAATTGACAACGCCAGCCACTTCATGCCGTGGCGGCCGAAGTTCACTTGGGCGCGAGCTTCCTCTCCGCTGCCTTCGAGCGTGAGGATCACGCCCTCTCCAAACTTGGTGTGGAACACGCTCTGGCCGCTGCGCAGGCCGTGCGTCGGCGCCTTCGGCACCAGGGCCGGTGCCTGCCACTGCCGCGGCTCGACGCGCCCTGCACCGACGATCGACTGCAGCCCCGAGCCGCGCTGCCAGGCCTGGCTGTAGTCGCGGGCGAAGCCCGAGCCGAAGCTCTGATTGCGCGGCGTGATCCAGCGCAGCGCCGCTTCGGGCAGCTCGTCGATGAAGCGGCTCTTCACGTTGTAGCGCGTCTGCCCGTGCAGCATGCGGGTCTGCGAAAAGCTCAGGTAGAGGCGCTTTCTCGCCCGCGTGATCGCCACGTACATCAGGCGGCGCTCTTCTTCCAGGCTGTCGAGATCGCTCGACGAGTTCTCGTGCGGGAACAGGCCTTCCTCGAGCCCGCTGATGAACACGCAGTCGAACTCCAGGCCCTTCGCGGAATGGATGGTCATGAGTTGGACCGCATCCTGGCCCGCCTGCGCCTGGTTGTCGCCCGCTTCCAAAGATGCGTGCGTCAAAAAAGCGGCCAGCGGCGACATGATCTCGCCCGTCTCGGCATCGGGCGCCACCCGAGGCGGGGCCACGATCTCGCCGGTCGTCACCACCTCGGCGCCGGGCGTGCTGAATTCGGCACGCCCCGCCGAACCGCCAAAAATGCCAGTGCCACTCAGCGCGCCCACCTCGTCGACCGGCAGCGCGACCGCATCCTTGCCGAAGCCTTCCTGCGTCACGAACGCTTCGGCAGCGTTCACGAGCTCTTCCAGGTTCTCGAGCCGGTCCTTGCCCTCGCGATCAGTCTTGTAGAAATCGACCAGGCCCGACGCTTCGAGCATGTGAACGATGATCTCGCGCAGCGTGAGCCCGCGCGTCTGCTCGCGCATGGCATCGACGCGCTGAGTGAAGGCGCTCAGGTTGTTGCCGCCCTTGCCCGCCACCGCGTCGACGCTTTGCCAGAGGCTGCGGCCGCTGGTTCGCGCCGCGTCCTGCAGCAACTCGACGGTGCGCGCGCCGATGCCGCGCGCCGGAAAGTTCACCACCCGCAGGAAGCTCGTGTCGTCGTTCGGGTTCTCGATCAACCGCAGGTACGAGAGCGCGTGCTTGACCTCGGCGCGCTCGAAGAAACGCAGGCCGCCGTAGACCTTGTACGGGATGCTCGCGTTGAAGAGCGCGCTTTCCATCACCCGGCTCTGCGCGTTGCTGCGATAGAGCAGCGCGATCTCGTGGCGCGGCGTGCCCTCGCGATGCAGCTGCTGCGCCTCCTCGATGAACCACTGCGCCTCGGCGAAATCACTCGGTGCCTCGTGCACGCGAACCGGCTCGCCCGGCCCGGCTTCGGTGCGCAGGTTCTTGCCGAGGCGGCGCGAGTTGCGCTCGATCAGGCCGTTGGCCGCATCGAGGATGTTGCCGAACGAGCGGTAGTTGCGCTCGAGCTTGATCACCGTCTGCACGCGGTATTCGCGCTCGAAGGAGGCCATGTTGCCGACCTGCGCGCCGCGAAAGGCGTAGATGCTCTGGTCGTCGTCGCCCACCGCGAAGAGCGCGCAGCCCAGCTCGGGCGGGCCGGCGAACATCTTCAGCCAGGCGTACTGCAGCTTGTTGGTGTCCTGGAATTCGTCGACCAGGATGTGGCGAAAGCGCCGCTGGTAGTGCTCGCGCAGCGGCGCGTTGTCGCGCAGCAGCTCATAGGTGCGCAGCATGAGCTCGGCGAAATCGACCACGCCTTCTTTCTGGCACTGCAGGTCGTAGGCCTCGTACACCTGCTGCAGGACGCGGCTCTGTTCGTCGCGCACCTCGATGTCCTTCGGGCGCAGGCCGTCGTCTTTCGCGCTGGCGATGGCCCAGGTGATCGGCTTGGGCGCGTGTCGTTCCTCGTCGAGGTTCATCGCCTTGACGATGCGCTTGACGGCGGAGAGCTGGTCGGCCGTATCGAGGATCTGGAAGCCCTGCGGCAAAGCGGCCAGCTTCCAGTGCGAGCGCAGGAAGCGGTTGCACAGGCCGTGGAAGGTGCCGACCCACATGCCCCGCACGGGTATCGCCAGCATGGCGTCGAGCCGGACCAGCATCTCCTTCGCGGCCTTGTTGGTGAAGGTCACGGCCATCACGCCGCCGGGCGAGAGTTGCCCGGTCTGGATCAGCCAGGCGATGCGCGTGGTCAGCACGCGGGTCTTGCCGGAGCCTGCGCCGGCAAGGATGAGCGCAGGCTCGGGCGGCAGGGTGACGGCGGCGAGCTGCTCCGGGTTGAGGCCTTCGAGCAGGCGGGAAGGCGGGGGCGTGGCGTGATCAGGAAACGACATCTCCGCATTGTCCGGCCACTCGGTACTGACCCTAAACTCTGGCGCCCATGGAAATCTTCGACTACGACAACGTTCTGCTGCTGCCGCGCAAGTGCCGCGTCGAGAGCCGCTCGGAATGCGACGCGTCGCAGGAGTTCGGACCGCGTCGCTTCGAGCTGCCGGTCGTGCCGGCCAACATGAAGACGGTGGTCGACGCGCCGCTCGTGGAGTGGCTGGCCCAGAGCGGCTACTTCTACGTGATGCACCGCTTCGACGTCGACAACGTCGCCTTCGCCAAGCGCATGCGTGAGAAGGGCCTGTTCGTCTCGATCAGCTCCGGCGTGAAGGCGGCCGACCACGCGGTGATCGACCGCCTCGCGGCCGACGGCGTCGGTGCCGACTACGTCACCATCGACATCGCGCACGGCCATGCCGACACCGTGCACCGCATGATCGATCACATCAAGGCCCGGCTGCCGCAGGCCTTCGTGATCGCCGGCAACGTGGCCACGCCCGAAGCGGTGATCGACCTCGAGAACTGGGGTGCCGATGCGACCAAGGTGGGCGTCGGCCCCGGCAAGGTGTGCATCACCAAGCTGAAGACCGGCTTTGGCACCGGCGGGTGGCAACTCTCGGCGCTCAAGTGGTGCGCACGCGTGGCGACCAAACCGATCATTGCCGACGGCGGCATACGCGACCACGGCGACATCGCCAAGAGCGTGCGCTTCGGCGCCTGCATGGTGATGATCGGCTCGTTGTTCGCGGGGCACGAAGAATCGCCCGGCAAGACGGTCGAGGTCGACGGCAAGCTCTTCAAGGAGTACTACGGCTCGGCTTCCGACTTCAACAAGGGCGAATACAAGCACGTCGAAGGCAAGCGCATCCTGGAGCCGATCAAGGGCCGCTGGGCCGACACGCTGCGCGAGATGAGGGAAGACGTGCAGAGCTCGATCTCGTACGCCGGCGGCACCAAGCTGGCCGACATCCGCAAGGTCAACTACGTGATCCTCGGCGGTGACAACGCGGGCGAGCACCTGCTGATGTGAGGCCGATTCCTTACGCAACTAAAATGTAAGGAATCCGCCGCTGGAAAGGAACTCATGATCGCAACGCTCACGAGCAAGGGCCAGCTCACGTTGCCGAAGACGATCCCCGAGCAGTTCAAACTCGACACCGGCGCCAAGCTCGATGTCTCGATCGCCTCCGATGGAACATTACGGATGCGGGCGTTGACCAAGACGGCCGACGACCCGTTCGGTCTTCTCAAGCGGCCCGGCCGCAAGCCGCCCTCGATCGCCCGGATCGACCAGCAGGTCGGCGACTACCTCGCGGCGAAGCACGAGGGCATCCGCAAGGAAACCGCCAACCGGATGCGAGCCAAGGGCAAACGCTCGGCGTGATCGGCATCGACACGAACGTCCTGCTGCGTTTCCTCGCCGGAGACGACGCGCGCAAGTCACCGACCGCCGGAGCGCTCGTTCGTGCGGCGGGCGGCAAAGGCGCAGCCGTGTTCGTGAACGACATCGTCATGGCGGAAACGGTCTGGGCCCTGCGCGCTTCGTTCGACACAGCCAAGCCGGAGTTGCTGGCCGCGTTGAAGGCCCTGCTCGACAGCACCGTGTTCACATTCGAGAGCCGGGACGTGATGCAGCACTCCGTGGATGCGTATGCCCAGTCCAGTGCCGATTTCGCCGATTGCCTGATCGTTGCCAGAAACGTGGAAGCAGGCTGTGCGACGACGCACACCTTCGACCGTAAGCTGGGCACCGTCCCCGGAACTTCATCGCTCGCGTGACATGACCGAACTCGCCAAATCCTTCGACCCCGCCGCCATCGAGGCGCACTGGGGGCCGCTCTGGGAAGCCTCCGGCGTCTACGAGCCGACGCTCGACGCATCCAAGCCCTCGTTCTCGATTCAGCTGCCGCCGCCCAACGTCACGGGCACGCTGCACATGGGCCATGCGTTTCAGCACACCATCATGGATGCGCTCGTGCGCTATCACCGCATGAAGGGCGAGAACACGCTGTGGGTGCCGGGCACCGACCATGCGGGCATCGCCACGCAGATCGTGGTCGAGCGCCAGCTGCAGGATTCCGGTCTCAGCCGGCACGACCTCGGGCGCAAGAATTTCGTCGCTCAGGTGTGGGACTGGAAGGAAACCAGCGGCTCCACCATCACGCGGCAAATGCGCCGCATGGGCGACTCGGTGGCGTGGAAGTACGAGTACTTCACGATGGACGCACGCCTCAACGAGGTCGTGACCTCGACCTTCGTTCAGCTTTACGAAGAAGGCCTCATCTACCGCGGCAAGCGCCTCGTGAACTGGGACCCGGTGCTGCGCTCGGCCGTCTCCGACCTCGAGGTCGAGAACGAGGAGCGCGACGGGACGATGTGGCACATCCTGTATCCGTTCAGCGAAGGCCCGCAGCCCGGCGCCGACGGTCAGCCGATGCGCGGCATGCACATCGCCACCACGCGGCCCGAAACCATGCTCGCCGACGGCGCGCTCGCCGTACACCCCGACGACGATCGCTACCGGCACCTCGTCGGAAAGATGGTCGACCTTCCCCTCTGCGACCGCCGGATCCCGGTCATCGCCGACGCTTACGTCGACAAGGACTTCGGCTCGGGCTGCGTGAAGATCACCGGCGCGCACGACTTCAACGACTACCAGGTGGCGCTGCGACACCAGCTGCCGCTCATCACCATCTTCACGCTCGACGCCAAGATCAACGACAACGGCCCAGCCGTCTATCGCGGGCTCGACCGGTACGCCGCTCGCAAGGCCGTGTTGCGCGATCTCGAAACGCAAGGCTTCCTCGACAAGGCGGTGCCGCACAAACACGCGGTGCCCGTGTGCCAGCGCACCGGTCAGGTCGTCGAGCCGATGCTCACCGACCAGTGGTTCGTGGCGATGACCAAGCCGGGCAAGGACGGCACCAGCATCGCCGGCAAGGCGATCGAAGCGGTCGAGACCGGCGCGGTGAAGTTCTACCCCGAGCAATGGGTCAACACCTACAACCAGTGGATGCACAACATCCAGGACTGGACGATCTCGCGCCAGCTCTGGTGGGGCCATCAGATCCCGGCGTGGTTCGGCAGCGGCGGCGAGCTCTTCGTGGCCAAGAACGAAGACGAAGCACGGGCCAAGGCACAGGCCGCCGGCTACGACGGTGCACTGACGCGCGACCCCGACGTGCTCGACACCTGGTACTCGTCTGCCCTCGTGCCCTTCTCTTCCCTCGGCTGGCCGAAGCAGACAAAGGAGCTCGAGCTGTTCCTGCCTTCGAGCGTGCTCGTCACGGGCTACGACATCATCTTCTTCTGGGTTGCCCGGATGATCATGATGACGCTGCAGTTCACCGGCCGCGTGCCCTTCCGCGACGTCTACATCCACGGCCTGGTGCGCGACGCGAACGGCAAGCGCATGAGCAAGTCGGAAGGCAACGTGCTCGATCCGGTGGACCTGATCGACGGCATCGCGCTCGAGCCGCTGCTCGAGAAGCGGGCCACCGGATTGCGTCGACCCGAGACCGCGCCGCGCGTGAAGAAGGACACCGCGGCCGAGTTCCCGAACGGCATCCCCGGTTTCGGCGCCGACGCTCTGCGCTTCACCTTCTGCTCGCTGGCCAGCCTCGGCCGCAACGTCAATTTCGATTCGAAGCGCTGCGAGGGCTACCGCAACTTCTGCAACAAGCTCTGGAACGCCACCCGCTTCGTGCTGATGAACTGCGACGGCCAGGACTGCGGCCTGGCCGAGCACACCAAAGCCGAATGCGCGCCGGATCAGCCCTTCCACAAGTGGCTGATGTTCTCGCAACCCGATCGATGGATCACCGGCGAGCTGCAGCGCGTGGAGGCCGCCGTCGAGCAAGGCTTCGCCGAGTACCGGCTCGATGCCGTGGCGCAGGCGATCTATTCCTTCGTCTGGGACGAGTACTGCGACTGGTACCTCGAGATCGCCAAGGTGCAGCTGCAATCGGGCACCGAAGCCGAGCAGCGCGCCACGCGACGCACGCTGCTGCGCGTGCTCGAAACCGTGCTGCGGCTGCTGCATCCGATCTCGCCCTTCATCACCGCCGAGCTGTGGGAGCTCGTGGCGCCGGCCGCCGGCCGCAAGCCCGCCAGCAACGAGCACGGCGTCGTGCAGGCGGCATATCCGAAAGCGCAACTCGAACGCGTCGATTCCGAGGCCGACGCATGGGTCGCGAAGCTGAAGGCCGTGGTCGGCAGCTGCCGAGCGCTGCGCAGCGAGATGGGCCTTTCACCCGGCGAGCGCGTGCCGCTCTACGTGGTGGGCGACGACGCCTTCGTGCGCCAGGCCACGCCGCTGTTGCAGTCGCTCGGCCGGCTCTCGGAAGTCACGCTGTTCGAAAGCGACGCCGCTTTTGCCGAGTCGACCCGCGACGCGCCGGTGGCCGAAGCCGGCGCCACGCGCATCGCGCTGCACGTGAAGATCGATCTCGACGCAGAACGCGCCCGCCTGGGCAAGGAGATCGAGCGCATCGAGGGCGACATCGGGCGGGCCCACGCCAAGCTCGGCAACGAGAGCTTCGTCGCGCGAGCGCCTGCCGCCGTGGTCGATCAGGAGAAAAAGCGCCTGGCCGACTTCACGGCTGCAGCGAGCCGGCTTCGAGACCAGCTGAATCGCCTGGGACCGTCGCACTGAAGTCGCGAACGTCGCGGCCGGCGGCTGCAGTGTGCGCGGCCTGCGGGTCGAGCAGCTCGTCGATGCGGCGCGCCATAGCCCACGCGCTGCGCAGGCGAGACTCTCGCGTGGTGCCGGCGATGCGCGGCGAAACCTGCAGCGTCTCGATGCCGTGCAGCGGCCGGCCTTCGTCGAGCGCGCCGGGCTCCACGCTGTCGAGCCAAGCCGCGGCGATGCGCCCGCTCTTCAATGCGGTGGCGAGCGAGATCTCGTCGAAGAGGGCCGAGTGCCCGATGCTCACCAGCACCTGGTGCGGCTTGCAGTAGGGCAGGAAGCGATCGCCGAGCAGGCCGTGATAGCGGCTGTAGTAGTCGAGCTGCACGCACAGCACGTCGACGCGCTCGACCATCTCGCGCAGGCTCGCAGGCAGCACCTGCCAGTGCGGCCAGACGCTGTCGCTGGCGTGCAGCGAAGGGTCGTAACCGTAGATGCGCACACCGAAGCCCGAGAGCAGCTGCGCGATGGTTCGCGCGGCCGGCGGCATGCCGACGAGGCCGATGGTGGCGCCGCCGAGCTCGCGGCCCGAAACGGTGCCGTCGGGCCCGCGCACCGGCACGCGCCGCAGCAAGGACAGCATCGCGCCGATGGCGAACTCGGCCTCGGCCCGCGCGCTGGCGTTGAAGCTGCGCACCACCTCAACGCCGCGCCGCTCGCAGCTCACGAGGTCGATGTTCTCGGAGCCGGCGCTGACGCGGCCCACGGCGCGCAGCAAAGGCGCGAAGTCGAGCGTGCCGGCGTCGATGCCGAGCTGCGACGGAATGATGGCGGCGCGCACGTTGTAGAGCGCACGCCTGAACTCGCGCGGGTCGGTTGCGAGCTCGGGGGCGTGGCGAAGGCGATGGCGCGAAGCCAACCAGTGCATCACCTCGGCGTCGAGCGTCTCGATGACGAGCAGGTCCATCGGGGAAGAGGTTTCCTTCGCGTCTGCACGCCGAAGCGCATGCAAGAATGGAATTCGACGAGTCGATCAACGAACGAAAACCATTGTAAGTAGATGAAAGTCAAGCACGCGATCTTCCCGGTGGCCGGCCTCGGCACCCGCTTCCTGCCCGCCACCAAGGCACTCGCCAAGGAGATGCTGCCGGTGGTCGACAAGCCGCTGATTCAGTACGCCGTCGAGGAGGCTTACGCGGCCGGCGTGCGCGAAATGATCTTCGTCACCAGCCGCCACAAGCGC